>Ga0185299_10000523_pt1 | contig 100503 bp, 93 predicted proteins | sample PaiPotPPA55metaG_FD_128002 | JGI IMG/M metagenome (GOLD analysis project Ga0185299, IMG submission 128002) | Iron sulfur acid spring bacterial and archeal communities from Banff, Canada, to study Microbial Dark Matter (Phase II) - Paint Pots PPA... ... | reverse complement strand
ACGATCGCGCTCATGAAGCTCTCAAACTCCTCTCCACTCCGCTTCAAATCTCGATTGGTCCACCGCACTCAGCTTCGGTTTTACCAAATCCTTCGCGTTCTGCAAGCATTTACTTAACAAAGTAATATTAGGAGCTAGGAGCCGGCGTCGCGCGCACTTCGTTCTCGTCCTCGTCGTCGTTCTCGTCCTCGTCCTCGAAAGGGTTAGTCAGCACGCGTTTGGCCCATCCTAACCCCCAGCCGCCTCCATCCGCCTCGCGCCTCGGCTATAGGCTATTGGTTATCGGCTATTCGCGAAGCGCTGTAAGTGCTAAGCGCGCGTTCTTTGCTCTTCGCTCCGCGCGTCCCTTTTGCTAAAACAGCTCCATGCTGCCCACACGGCTTATTCTCCCCATCTTTATCCTGTCCTTCTTTACCGTCCGGCTCTCCGCCCAAATCGTCGCCTTTGGCGCCAGCAATGTTTCCGGCGCGGGTGTAGAAGCCAGCCAAGCCTGGCCCGCCCAACTGGAAGCCTTGTTACAAGCCAAGGGATACCATGTTCACGTGCTCAACGCCGGGATCAGCGGCGATACCACAACCAACATGCTCAAGCGCGTCGATTCGTCGATCCCGAACGGAACCAAGATTGTGATCTTGGACCTATCCGGCGGCCTTTTTAATGATTACAAGGCCAACTTCCCAAGGGAAAAAGGAGTAGCCAACCTACAAGAAATCGCGGCTCGCCTCCACAAACGAGGCATTAAAATCATTCGCGAAACCACCACCCAACTACCCGAAAACCTCAAACAAGCCGATAAAGTCCATTTAAACACAGCCGGCCATCAGGAACTCGCCAAACAACTCCTCCACTCCGTCATCCAAGACCTCACCACGAGCTAGCCAGTAAAAAATTCCCACTCGTAGACTGCGCCCATCCCGGTCCACTCCGTCCAATGACTCACTCGCTCGCTTCGCCACTCCGTTCCGTCGTTTCCGCTTTTGTGAAACACTGCGCCATTTTTTCCGTTGTACAGCCTAACGCATCATTCGCTCTTCATGTTACGATCACGCGAAGCGAGAAACATTACGAACTCCCATAAGCCCATTCGCCCCTCGAGGGTTTGCTCAGAATCCGCTACCTATCGTTCCGCGAGGCGCCCCAATGCCTTACGACGTCTTCATCAGCCATTCCAGTAAGGACAGGCTAACCGCCAACGCGGTTTGTAACCGGCTGGAGTCGGCCGGAATCCGATGCTGGATCGCTCCCAGAGACATCATCCCGGGCGAAGGCTGGTCTGCAGCCATTATGCGAGGGATCGACGCATGCAAGGTCATGGTGCTCATCTTCTCCGAGAACGCCAATGTCTCGGCTCATGTCCGCAGAGAAGTCGCTCACGCTTGCGACCATGAAGTCACCGTTATCCCCATGCGAATGCGGGACGTAACTCCAAAAGAAGGTCTAAAATACTATCTGAATGAGCTCCATTGGCTCGATGCGTTAACCCCGCCGTTGGCGAGCCATCTGGAAACGCTAACCAATCGAGTCGCCAATATCCTCTCTGGTGAACAGAACGCCGAAGCCCGCCCTCTGCTGGATAAGAGCACTGTGCCGCCTTCACCCTCCAAACGGCCTCCGGTTTCTGCCCTGAGGTTGGGGATTGTCGCTGGCGCGCTTGCCTTGTTGATCGCAGTGGCTGGTATCATTTTCTGGCTCCAATCAAAGAGCGGCGAAAAGGCCCCAGCATTGGATCAAATCGCCTCGCTTAGTAACCCGGTTCCCCCGGTAGTCACGTTGTCCGATGGGCTTCAGGTTAAGCTAGAAGAACAACAAACTCTGCTCAACGATCGAGACCTCGGCCTCCGCGACATCGCCGGGAAAGGAGTGGCTATGATCGAAAACGGACCCGCTCAGGTTCGACTCTTGTTTCAGGCTCTGAACGAATCCTATTTGGTTACCGGCGCCGACCTCAAACATCTAACATCCGCCAGCAAAGTCTTAGGCGCAGGCGACCGCGGTGACTTCGACAATTCCGGCGCCGGCGTCGACACCGTCGTCCGGTTCGACCACCATTTGTATGCTTTTTACGAGGGGCGCGATAACGAAGGCGACCTACCCGAGAACAGTCAAGCCGCTTTTAAAGGGATGTACTGCGGTATTGGCCTCGCCGAATCCACCAATGATGGGAATACCTGGACCAAAAAAGGCGAGATCATCAGTAGCGCTAAACCCAAAGATTGGAGTGATTGGTCAGGTCAAAGTATCCGCGGCGCCGGCAGCCCCTCCGGCCTGATCGACGCCACTAACACCTACGTTTATCTCTACTATGCCGAGTTCTCCGGTTTCAAAAACGGCCTTCCCGGCATTTGCCTTGCTCGTGCCCCCTTAAGCAAAGGAGCGCCCTTGCCCGGCAACTGGCAAAAATTCTATCTAGACGATTTCACTGAACCCGGACTCGGCGGCAAGGAGACACCGGTGCTGGATGGTTCCGCCGTTAAAGCCGGCGCCATGTATCCTCATGTCACTTTTTCTAAAGCACTCAACAAATACATTCTGACGTTCAACTTCAATCGCGTCGCCGAAGCCAGGCAAGAAATGACGCTGGCTAAGAGCGGAATCTATATCGCCCTTTCTGATGACGGCATCCACTGGGCGGCACCAGTGAAACTGATCAGCACGTACTCTCAACGGGTCCTCGGTCTTTCCATCGCCATCGAACCCACACTGGTTCTTGATTCTCCAGACGCCCTACGCGGCTGGCTGCTCTACGCCTACACTCCCAAATACACCAGCAACGCATCGGTCCCGGGCATCGCCCTTCACCTGGTCGGCCGCCGCATCAGCTTCGCGCATAGCCAATAGCGCGCTTAGCGCTTACAGCACTTCGCGCATAGCCAATAGCCAATAGCCGACGCACTTCGTCCTCGTTCTCGTCGTCGTCCTCGTCCTCGATTCGAGCGTTCGCCACGCCCATTCGCTCCGCCTCTTGGCTATTGGCTATTGGCTATTGGTCATTCGCGCTGCGGTGTAAGCGCACCGCGCTACGCCTTGACCGCCCCAAACGACAACCCTCGGGCCAAATACCGCTGCACGAACAGCGACAACAATACCGGCGGCGATATGCCGATTATCGTATTCACCGCAGCAAAATTGAACCGGATCCCCTGCGTATCCCGAGAAGCTAAAATGAACGCCGGCATTGTAACCGCATCCTGCGTCGTCACTGCTGACGCGAACAAGGCTTCGTTCCAGCAAAACGCAAACACGATGAACGCCGTAACAATCAAACCATCGAGCGAAAGCGGCAACGCAACCATCCAAAAAACCTGCCACAACGATGCCCCTTCCATTCGAGCAGCTTCTTCCACCTCCTTGCTAACATCGCGGAAAATGTCCCGCATAATGATCACACAAAAATTCAGATTGAAAGTGATATAGAGCAGGATCAGCCCGAACCGGGTGTCTATTAGGCCGGTCGTAGCCAATAGAATGTAAAACGGCGACAGCACCACCACCGGCGGCAAGACCCGTTGCGATAAGAACCAAAGAGCGAGATCTTTACTGCTCACCCGCTTAAAATCGAACCGCGCGAGACTGTAGGCAGCCGGTGTTCCGATCAATAATACCAGGACAGTTGAAACCAATCCCACCGCTGCGCTATTGCCCAAACATTTCTGCAGCTGCGGATCCAAGATCACCTTACTCCACATATCCAGCCTAGGAGTAAACTGGAGAAACGGAATAATCGCTCCCGGCTTGAATATATCGGCATCCGACTTGATAGAGTTATCGACGGCCCAAAGAAACGGTATCGCCACCCAAACCAGAGCCAAACCAGCGATCGTAATCGCAATGGCCTTGGATACCCACTTCGAATTGCGCCACAACACGTTTTCCATAAACGTCTATCTCTTATCTTCCACCAACCCCGCTCCTCGAGTTCCTTTCCTCCCTATTTCTCATTTGTCGTCTGTCCTGCGTTCCGTATTCGTCCGCGCGCGAATGCGAGAAAAACCAAGTTAGCGCCAAATAAAATCACTAGAAACGCACCGACAAACCACCACAACAAACTCTGGAAAGCAGCTTCCGCTAACTGTAACGGAACCGCCAATGGTACCGAAACGATCTGCGCTCCGATAATATCATCCAGTTTCCAACCGAATCCGTTGGCCGTGCCATAAAGCTTAATCATTTCCACCGGCGCCTTGTCCGCTGTGCTATGACACTCCAGACAACTAACGTTGTTGACTTTGATCGGCCTAGCTAAGAAGAGTGATATCCCATTCGGCGTATCGCGAGAAGCCGATACCTCGCTATGTTCGGCATCTCCGCGGAATTGGTTTATAATGTCCGTTTCCCAATCGGTCGCGCGGTTCCGCGGGTTAGTCGGATTTAATGTCGCTTCCTTATAAAAATAGTTAGGAAACTTCTCCCGCAGATAAGCAAAGATTTCCGTCGCGGCAAATGCCGGTACCGATTGCGGATGGAACTCGGTGTCCAGCAATTCATCGGACTTTCCTTTGATCGAGTTCAAGAAATCTTCCAAAGCGGAAAGAGCGTGCTGTTGTCCAAGCAGGAACCCCCGCTTCACGCTGGTGCGAAGATCGTTCGGAACATTTTGATCGACCGATTTCGGCACTTCTTCGATTGTCTTACGGAGTTCAGCTACCGCCGTCTGCAGCTTGAAATTCTTTTGTAAAAGCAGCGGAGCAACCTGTTTGGTTGTGTAGGTCCGGCTGGAAAGCGCAGCCTCCATTATAATCCGAGCATTCTGCTCCACGTGTTGCCGCGCGGACTCCAGCAACGCTTTTTGAGTAACGTAACCGATCCCTCCAAAACAGAGTGCCAAAATGGGGATAAAAAGTAGATTAAACTTAAGCAATTTCATTCATGTTCTCCGTCCGACGCGATAACACATCTAAAACCGACATCATCACTGCGAAAATATGGATCGTACCCCCGGCGATAAGACGAAAGTGTCTCTTCTGCTCGCGATGTCGCCCATGAACCACCTCTCAGGGTTCGCCAATGCAGACCGTTTTGGTATTTGTCCTGGCACCATTCCCACACGTTCCCACCCAGGCTAGAAACTCCATATTGGTTAGGCGCGAACGCGCTAACCGGTCCGGTACGAGCGTAAGCATCATGGTAACCGGCGATCACCGGCCAGTTCTGCGGAGCACCCGTTCGTGATTCGATGCCGGCATAGTTACCAAAATCGTTCGGTGGAGGAAATCGGTTTCCCCAGGGGTAAACATTCTTCACACCTCCACTTCGCTCCGCTGGAGTAACCCCGCTTTCGCGCGTCAAGCCAATAGCGAAACTCCACTCCGCGTCTGTGGGTAATCGATACCGTTGAAAGGCAGACAAGATCCCTTCTGCCCTTTCCTTTCGAGTTAACCAATCACAAAATTGCCCCGCATCTTCCCAGCTAATTCCGACAACGGGGTCATCCAAAGTCTGCACAAATCCAGGCTGCTTCCAACTGAGCGAATTCAGCTTAAACCCGTTCTGCGTCACCACCGATGACATTCCTCCCGCGGCGTCATAGCCGGTCTCCTGAACAAACTCTGCAAAATCGCGTACCCGCGTCTGCCAAACGGCAAAAAGGCTCTGCCCGATGGGCACGAATTTCATCTCGAGACTGTTCGACCAAGGTTTCCCGGTTACCAGTGGCGCCGCATTTCGGAGAGCCGCCGTCGCCTTTGCCGTCGCCGCAGGCGTCGCTTTGGTGATGGTGTGTTGGGGCGATGGCGTGAGCCACTTGGAAACCAACCACCAACCGGCCACAGCACACACTATCATCGGTAAAAGAAAATAGACCCACTGGTATGACCCTTTCTTATGGTCTTCCGAGCCGGGCGCTGTTCTACCGCTCGCCGGGACGTCATTTGCCATCGGTGGCACTAGAGTCTGCCCCGGGCGATCCGGTTCCGGATTCGACGGCTGAATAGATGCTCGCTTTGCTTCAAAAGGCCGATTCTCGGAAAGAGCGCTTAACGTCTCGTAAAATTCGACCGCCGTCGCAAAACCGTGACCCGGGGTTAAGCTCCTGCGCAGCACGCGGTTTTCCTCCTCGGACGCGTTGGGAAGAGGGGTGACTCCACCCGGTTTACCTCCGAGAAGTTCATAAACCAACAGGCCGACCCGGAGTACCCCCTGCTCAATCCGTGTCCCTTCGCCGACTACCGGCTGATCGCCCGTCATCGTATCAGCCGGCTCACTGGCCCGACCCAACGCGTCTAGCTTGATCACGAACGGTGGCCATTCATCCAATGGGCATCGAAGGATAAGATCCTCCGATGGCTCACCGAATCCTTCCGGAAAATGGACCATGATCCGGTGAAGATTTATTTCCAGGCCAAGATCGGCGGCCAACGCCGCATCCACGGCCGGCGCAATCTGCTTCAGCAATAAACAAGTCTCCCTCAACGTCAACGTTCGTCGTACTCGCAGCAGATCGGATAGACGAAATCCGTCCAGCCATTCGAACACCGCGAAACAGTAAGAGTCCTCTCGTTCAACCGTAAACACCTTCAGGAAATTAGGATGAGAGACCGCCTGGATCCGTTTCGCTTCCTCTTGTAGCTGCGTAAGAACCGCGTCCGGCAGCCGAAACAGCCGAAGTCCGACCCGGGTCCGAGTATGATCGTCTTGCCCGTAAAAAGTGTGCCGGGGATTCTCGGGATCCAGATCTTCGATCAGGCGGTAGCGGCCCTTGATTAATTCACCAGGCGCCGGCAAAGAAGCTGATCGCGCGGTCGCGCTCAATGCGATCGTCTCGAAATTAACCTCCCCTGAGATTGATGATTCTTCCGGTATTTGCCCGCTCCGGAGCCGTTCCATACAAGCTTTCAATTCTCCCCGCAACGCGACTGCTGTCTGGATTCGGGTCTCTCGATCTTTCTCCAACATTCGTCGCAAGACGGCGACGACCTCGGACGGCAGGATAGCCAGGTCATCGAACGGCGGTGTACGATCCAGGTGCTGTGCGATGACACTGGCGACCGAGCCGATGAACGTCGGTTTGCCAGTGAGCATGAACCAGAGTGTCACACCGAGAGAGTAAATGTCCGATCGAATGTCTTCCGCTTGCCGGTCCAATTGTTCAGGACTCGCGAAATAGGGAGTACCGACAAAACCGCTCGAGGTAATCGCCGCACTGGATTGAATCAGCATCGATTTGGCGAGACCGAAATCGATAACCTTGACAATCATCTCGCCGTCCCCCTCCAGGACCAGCATCAAGTTGGAGGGTTTGATATCGCGATGGACCAGGTGTTGCGCTTCCGCCCCGATCAGGGCAGAAGCCACCTGCTGGGCGATATCAAGCGCCACGAGACAGGAGAGCGGTCCCTCCCGTTTCACCCTCGCGGTAACCGTTTCGCCATCGATGAATTCCATGGCGTAGAAATAACTCGAGCCATGTTGACCTAGGTGATAGATGGAAGCGACGTTCCGGTGCCGTAATTTGGCCGCGCTTCGCGCCTCTCGGAGAAAACGTCCGGCTGCAAGCGAATCCTCTAGTAACCGATCCGAGATAACCTTGAGAGCAACATCACACCGCAGATTCTTATCGAATGCCTTATAAGTGATACCCATCGCGCCCCGCCCGAGTTCGACGAGAGAGCCGTCTTCATTTTGCAAAAGCCGATAATGCTCGAATTCAATCGATTCTGCCATCTGGGCAAAGTGCGCCTCCTTGGGAATATTGACCGGCAACTCCGAGCCGGCGCAGAATACAAGGCGTTTGTTCTCCCGAATTGGCTTATAATCATGGCTTTAGCCCCTGCGCGCAAGCGCTTCGCGAGCCATAATCCTTCAGCGGCTAGTCCATCTGCGGTAGAATTATCCTCTCTTGGAGTCTGTGCCGCCTTGGCCAACGTAGCTAGAGGGGGAGATGGGCGACTTGTCCTCCATAGTTTCGGGGTCACGGGAGGACGGAGGAAGTCTGCCTTGCGTGAGAGTTTCTTCTTGTCCCTTCGTGGTTCTTTTTTTTGCGTTTTTTGCGCCTTTTTGTGGCTATCCTCCGGCTATTGAGAATGAACCAGCCACCCCCAGAAAACGACAACCCTCCCGCTTCATATCCGGCCGCCATCGGCCGGCTCATCAAACCTTGGTTCTCTTTCGCTGTCGTCGGCCTGTTCGTCTTTGCCTGCTTCTACACTTTAAAGCTTGCCGAGGATCTGTTCCTTCCCATCGTGCTCGCTGGTTTTCTCGGGTTCCTGCTAACTCCGGTTACCAGATGGTTGAAAAAAATTGGTTTATCAGAGTTTTGGGCGCCGCTTGTCGGTACCCTCGGTTTCCTCACTCTCTTACTCGGTTTGTTGGGCGCACTCTGGTTCTCGTTAGCCCAGTTCCAACCGGATTTCCCCCAGTACCTCGATCATATTCAAGAGCGCCTGGCGCCAATCATCGATTCCGTCCAGAAAAGCTCCGTATCAATTGATCGCCTCAGCGCTTGGCTAAATCCTGGCAGCGGTCACCAGGTCAGCATTCGCGGACCAAGCATTTTAGAAATCGCGCTTAGCAATTCCCCGAATTTCTTGGCGCTCTTGATCGTGGTTCACGTCCTCGCTTTCTTCTTACTCCTTTACGGAGCGCGTCTGCTCAAAAAACTCGTCGACATTATCCCCGGCGTATCCGAGAAAAAAAACGTCGTGGAGATCGCAGCCGAGATCGAACAGACAGCAGCCCGTTACTTTACCTCGGTCACTTTGATCAATGCCGGCCTCGGCGTGAGTGTTTGGATCTCAGTCGGCTTACTAGGATTACCGCACCCGATCCTCTGGGGCGTCGCCGCATTTTTGCTCCACTACATTCCCTTCGTTGGCGCGACCGGCGGTATCATCGCCATGACCCTGGTCTCTCTGATTCATTTCGACTCCGTCTGGTACGCATTCCTCCCACCGCTCGCGTATCTTCTATGCGCCGCCCTAGAGGGCAACGTCGCCGCCCCACTCTTTCTGGGCCGTTGGCTAATCTTGAACCCCATCGCGATCATCCTGTCCTTTCTCCTTTGGTCTTACCTCTGGGGCGTCGCCGGTACCCTCCTCGCTGTCCCCATCCTCGCCACCTTCAAAATCTTCTGCGACCGCATCGACCCCCTGAAAAGAGTCGGCTCATTCCTAGGCAACCCCTAGCGCGCTGCGCTTACAGCGCAGCGCGATGGTCAATAGCCGATAGCCGACACACTTCGTCCTCGTTCTCGTCGTCGTCCTCGTTCTCGGGAACGTTGTTGCCACTAATCGCTGCGTCCCGCCCATACGCGAGCCCCATCTGTCATGTGCTTCGCTTGGCTATTGGCTATTGGCTATTGGCTATCCGCGTAGCGGCTGCCGCCGCTGCGATCGCTTCTCGGCCCAGACCGGATTTAACAATCCGAATCAGTTCTTCTTCGCTGGTCTCTGAAGTCGACGCATCCAGCGCAATCTCACCCGAATGCAAAAAGTTAATGCGATCACACACCTCAAACACCTGATTGTAACTGTGCACGATCAGAATGATCGAGACCTGGCGTTCCCGGCGCAGACTCTGAAGCAGGCCCAGCACATTCGCGCCCTCGCGCACACCAAGCGCAGCTAACGGTTCATCCAGAACCAGTACCTTCGGCGATGAATAAATCGAGCGCGCCACTGCCACCGATTGGCGTTGGCCGCCGGAAAGTAATTCGACCTTACTATTCACGCTCGGAATGTTGATCCCTAACGTATCGAGATAGTTTTTGGCCAAGTCCCGCATCTTGCGGTTATCCAGCAGTTTTAACCCGAGAATGCGCTTGTGATACTCGCGCCCCATAAACATGTTGTGATAAACAGTGAGATCACCGATCAGCGCGAGATCCTGGTAAACCGTCTCAATCCCGTGTGCCCGCGCCTCTCGCGGCGACCTGAAATGCACTTCCTGACCATTTAACACGATGGACCCGGCATCCGGTCGATGAAACCCGGACAAAATTTTGATCAGGGTCGATTTACCCGCGCCGTTGTCACCCACTAACGCCAGGACTTCTCCTCGCCGGAGCTGAATACTGACGTCCACCAACGCCGTCACCGCACCAAACGTCTTGCTGATATGACGCATCTCCAGAAGCAACGGCGTTTCCGGAGCAAGCGGTGGAATAACAAGAGCACTCATATCCGTCTCCGGCTACGCAGCCGATCAACCTGCACATTCAAAATCATGGCCGCCAGTATCCCAGCTCCCAGATAGATGTCCGATACCGTAGCTTGGGCGCCCAGCATCACTAACCCATTGTTCAGCGACGCTACCACAAACGCTCCGATTAAAGCACCAACCGCTGTCCCTGATCCTCCTAGCAGAGAGGTACCTCCTATCACCGCCGCGGCAATCGCCTGCAACGTGAGAAACGGTCCACCCGCCGCCGGATCAGCCGATGAGAATTGGCAGGTATTCAATATTCCCGCGAACCCGGCACATGCTCCGGCAATCATAAAGTTATAAACCTTGATTCGATCGGTGCGTACGCCGATCTCGCGCGCTCCTACGATATTGCTTCCGGTCGCGATAGTGTGAAGACCAAATGTGGTTCGATGTAACACCACGGTCATCGCCGCGATCACCAGCACCGTCCACAACAGCGGCGTGAACGCAGTCACGCCGTGCCAAGAGAAAAGCGAATCCCCGCGCGGATCGAAAAGACTCTCACCAAAGATGGCATTAAACGGTTCTTGCACCGGGATCACAATCGGCTGGCTGTTATAAATCGAGACCACCAGCCCTTGCAGCAGGAAAAGGGTTCCTACCGTGGTGATCAAAGACGGAACCCGAAACCGCACGGTAATCAGGCCGTTAAGCGCACCCACCAAAACCGAAAGCACAACTCCAACTAACGCCCCCAACGCTAAAGGTGTACCCCAGACCGCTGACATCAACGCCATTATATAAGGGGCCATCGCAAAAGTGCCGCTCACCGAGAGATCGATCTCTCCAGTGATCATCAACATCACTTCCGCCACCGCGATTAACCCCAGCCGGCTCGTGTCCCGCAGTACTACCCCCAAGAACTGAACCGTCAGAAACCCGCCATTACTGCCGATCTGAAAATAAATGACGAGAATAACCGCGATAGCCGCAATACTCGCCTCGCGATGACGCGAGAGCAGAAACAACCCCCTCTCCCAAAAAGTAGTCGGCCCCTTAACCCCGACGGCCCTCTTCCCAGCACCGACTCTATTTGTATCCACGTTCTACTTTTCTCAGCCCGGCCCGCTCTAGCGAGCCGTCTACTCCACTTCGTCCACTCAAGTCCACTGTGTCCAGTGTGTCCACTGTGTCGACTAGCGCTCTCCCGTCAGTTTGCTATCTGTTATTTGCTAGTCGCGCGAAGCGCTACGTCGGTTCGGCGTTCGTCGAGCCCTCAAACCGCGTCTTACCCAGATAATGCTCAACGTTATCCTTCGTTACGAAAGCATGACTCGTATCGGAGTCAGTCGGTCCCACCAACCCGCTCGAAACCTTATATAAGTACATCTGCAGCAACGGTAAAAACCCCTGCAGATACGCTTGTTGATCAACCGTAAACGCCACGTCGCCGGTTTTGATAAAGCCCAATGTCTGCGGAAACAGATCGAACCCGGCAACCACCACCCCGGATTTAGCCAACCCATATTTATTGGCCACGAAGCCGCACGCATACGTGTCAGAACCGCCGGTCGCGAAAAGGCCGGCCACATCCTTGTGACTCAGATAATAGCTTTCAATTCGCGAGATCTCAGTCGCCGGATCCGGCCCGGCATTCACCACATCGTAAGTAATGCCGTTCCCATGATCTTTGATCGCTTGAATGTAGCCGTCCAATCGCGGCTGAGTATTCAAAGATCCCGGGACACCGATCTCCAGCATCACATGCTTTCCCTCTGCCTTCTGCACCATGGGCAGCCACTTCAACGCGGCGTTATAACCGGATTGAAACAGCGGTTGACCCACATATGCCAGACGCTTATTCGGACTTCCTGCCGGCACATCCGCGTTGAATGCGATCACCGGAATTCCAGCATCGTTGGCCATGCCCACCGCGGCATCAAACGCCTTTGGATCAACCAAGCAAACTGCGATTCCATCCGCTTTCTCGGCGATCGCCGTCTGCACCGCGTTCACCATTTCCGATACCACATTTTTCTGTGAACCAGTCCATTGATACTGGCACCCGAAGAAAGCGCACGCATCCTGAATCCCGTAGATCGTCGGAGTGAAAAACTGGTCCAGCGTAACGTGGCAGACGAAAAAGAATTTGTACGGTTTTTTAGGCAACCCTCCAGAAGGAGGCGTGTCCGCGGCTAGCGCAGTACTCAGTCCGCTTCCCAGGGCTGCACTTCCCAATCCTAACTTTGTCGCCAAAGCAAAAGCCCGGCGCCGGCTGATTGCGACCATGTCGGCATGGTCTGGGGCTGTATTGTCCATTCTGTACTTTTCTAAATCGGGGGATTTTTAGAGATGCTGCCGGCCAGTCTAGGCAATCCGGACAGGCGGCAACAGAGAGGATCCTAACATAAACAGGGGGTTGAGCTAATGATGTAGCTTTACTACGTAAACCCGCGCGGTGTCAAAGGGAATCCAACCCACCCGGCCCGAATCACGCTCTCTCGCCGTAGTCAAACTACGCCATCGACACCCCGGAAGACCCATGACAGATCCCGGGGCCGGAGTGATCGAGTATTAGAGTGGTGGTGTGGTGGAGCGATGGAGGCGTTGCGTCCTGAATCTGTCATCGGTCATTTGTAATCTGTCATTTGTCCTGCCTCACCTTTCACATATGATTCTCCTGCGAAGCGCTCCCACGCTCCGCACCCACCCTTCCCCACTCCCCATACATATGAAGAAGCTAATCACCACGACGGCTTTGGGTTCCCTGTTCGCTCTGGCTCAGTTCGGTACCCCGGCGCGAGCCGCGGACACGACCTCCGCTGACTGTTTCAAACCCTTCTCGCCTCAAACTAAAACGCTCCAGTTCAAAGCCAAAAAACCTCCGTACCGGGTTGCTCTGGCCAATGGTTACATCGGAAACACCTGGCGAATCGAGATGATCAAATGTCTCCAGGCCTACGTCGAAGATCCTCAGGTCAAACCCTTGATCAAAGAACTAAAAATCGTCAGCACGGGAACCGACGTAGCGGCCCAGATCGGAGCTGTTGATAACTTCATCAACGCCGGGTACGACCTGGTCCTGATTAACGCCGTGAGCTCCACCGCGTTCAAACCGGTGGTCGAACGCGCTAAACGAGCCGGCGTAACCCTCATCTCGTTCGATAACACCATCGATAGCGACCAGATCGTTGCCGTTAACGAAGATCAGCTCGAGGTCGGCCGTCTGATGGGTCAATGGATCGAAAAACAAATGGGTGCCAAAGGAAACGTGATCGAAGTACGCGGCGTCGCAGGTAACCCGGTCGATCTCGACAGGCACAGAGGCTTACACGAGGTCATCGATAAAGATGGCGATATCAAAACGGTCGAAGTAGTTGGGAACTGGGATGATGGCACCGCCCAGAAAGCCGTCGCCGATGCCATTGCGGTTCACGGCAAGTTCGATGGGATGACTTGCCAAGGCGGAACCACGGGAGCCATACGCGCCTTGATTGATGCCAAAAATCCTTTTATTCCTGTCGCTGGCGAAGCTGAGAACGGTTTCCGGAAACTGATCGCTGAACACGCCAGCGAAGGCCTGAAAGGTTGGTCGTACGGCCAATCCCCAGCTCTGGTCGCCCTGGCGCTGAAAGCCGGCTTGGCCGCTCTCCAGGGGGAGAGTCTCCCTCAATATATCTCGGCGCCGATCCCGCAAACTGACTACGAAACCATGAAAGCGGGCGTCGATTACTTCCCGAATCTCTCCGACGACTTCTTCGTCGCCAGCGGATTCCCCCAGTGCAACATCACCCTCGACGCCGGCAAGCTAATGAACGCAGCTAAGACCAGCGAGTAAGGACGAGCTTACAGCTCGTCCTTATTGTGAAAGGTGAAAAGTGAAAGGTGAGAAGTGAAAAGCTTCTCGCCTACAGGGCCGGTTGCACGTTCATGCCGAACCACCACCGTTAGCGCATGAGTCCAATCCCGCGCCGAATCCCATCGGTCTCATTGGTCCCATAGGTCCCATCTAAGCCACCACCTAACCACTTCTCACGATCCCGCCTACCACCACCTCCCATCGCTCACCTTTCACCTTTCACTTTTCACCTTTCACGTCGCCTTCACACCGCGCCGCCCGCATGCCCACACCGCCACTCGCCACCACCCCATTCCTGCGCTTAAACGGCATCACCAAGCGTTACGGCGGTGTGACCGCGCTAGCGAACGTCGATTTCACTTGTTCGCTCGGCACCATCCATGCCGTGGTCGGTGAGAACGGCGCCGGCAAAAGCTCCTTAATGAAGCTGATCGCCGGAGTTACCCGTCCGGATGAAGGCGAGATTTACGTGGAAGACAAACCCGTCCAGTTCGCGTCGCCAGCGGAGGCAGCCGCGCTCGGAATCGTCTGCATTTTTCAGGAACTATCGCTCTTACCGGATCTATCCGTCGCGGATAACATCTCGATCGCTGACCCGCCCAAACGGTTCGGACTAATCGATCACCGGCGTCAACGTCGCATCGCTGAAGAGGTCTTACACCGGGTCGGTTGCGGCGACATTCATCCGGATGAACGGGTCAAAGATCTGCCCCTCTCCCGCCAACAGATGGTCGAGATCGCGAAAGCGTTGGTCCGTAGCCCGCGCCTGATCATCATGGATGAAGCGACCTCTGCCTTGACGGCGAGAGACGTAGAACATCTCTACCGCATCGTTCGCGGGTTACGCGAACAGGGTGTCGCCGTCCTCTATATCTCCCATCGGATGCCGGAGATCTCCGCTCTAGCCGATATTTGTTCCGTCTTCCGGAACGGCAAACACATCGAGACGTTCCCGATGTCCAGCCGAACAACCGAGGAGATCGTTCCGATGATGATCGGACGCGAAGTCGCCAGAGCCTACCCAGCAAAAGATAGAAGCTCCACTCCGTCCACTAAGTCCACTCCCGTCCACTCAGTCCACTTTCGCACCACCCCAGAAACGCTCCCAGGCGCAGACTCAGCAACTTCCGCAACTTCCGCAACTTCCGCCTCCTCGCACACCGCTCCTCTCTTAGAAATAAAAGACCTCAGCTGGTACCAGGTCCTCAACGGGATCTCCCTAAAACTTGCGCCCGGAGAAATCGTCGGGCTTGGCGGACTAGACGGCCAGGGCCAAAGCGAACTTTTGTTAGCGCTTTTCGGCGTGCTGCGCGGACTCGGCGGCGAACTCTATATCGACGGGCGCCGAACTACGATCGAACACCCGCGCCAAGCCAAAGGCCGGGACATCGGTTTAGCCTTGATCCCACAAGATCGCCAAACCCAAGGGTTACTTCTGCCGATGTCGATCCAGGACAACCTCGTTCTGGCCGCTTCACCGGACCTGAGCAGGTTCGGTCTCATCGATCATGCTCGTGAACAAGCCGCCACCAACGACATCGTCGGCAAACTACGCATCCTCGCGAATAACCTGTCTGCTCCGGTTAGAACGTTGTCCGGCGGTAACCAGCAAAAAGTCGTCATCGGCAAATGGCTGCTGAAAAAGCCAAGGATCTTCCTCCTGAATGATCCGACTCGCGGGATCGACGTCGGCACCAAACAAGAGCTGTACCGCTTGATGCGAGAACTGGCCGGAACCGGTCTCGGTATTCTCTTTTATTCAACTGATTATGAAGAACTCATCGGGATGTCCGATCGAGTCGTAGTCTGTTACGGGGGCAGATTGATACGCGAGCTCAGTGGTCCGGATCTCAACGAACACAACCTCATTACCGCCTCACTGAACCTCGGCGAACCCTGGAGCGCTGCCTCGCTTCCGCCGCCGCTTCGCTCTGGCGCGACAAGTGCGAGGCCGACTGACTCGGAACTATCGACCGACCCCGCTCAGCCAGCCAAAGTCAGTATCCAAAAAACGTCCGCCTGGCAGTTGGTTAACCGCTTCTGGAAACGCAATCCGGGACCAGTGCTCAGTTTCCTGGTCTTTGCCGTCATGTTCGCCTTGTTCGCTTCCCAACAAGCGAACGGATTATCCACAAACGTTTTAACCTCGGTCTCCAACAAAGGCGTCGTACTAGCCTACGTCGCCATGGCTCAAACCTTAGTCATTTTGACCGGCGGCTTCGACCTATCAGTCGGGATGGTCATGACCATGACCGCATGTCTCTCTTCAGTGATCTTAAACGGATCACCCGGCCAAATCGCTCTGGCTGCACTCGCCGTTTTAGCTAGCGGACTTCTAGCCGGCGCCATCAACGCCACCATCGTTGTTCTTGGCCGGATCCAACCGATCATTGCGACCTTGGCTACCGGAGCCATCTATTTCGGGATCGCTCTCTTGTTACGCCCGAGTCCAGGCGGTGACGTTAACGAAGACCTGAGTAACGCGTTAACCTATGATGTCTTCGGGATCCCCTCGACTTTCCTCCTTTTAGTTGGAACGATCCTCTTCATTTGGTGGCCGTTCCGTAACCTGGTCATCGGCCGGAACTGTTATGCCGTCGGATCGTCTGAACGCGCCGCCTATATGTCAGGCCTCGCGATCGGGCGCGCCCGTTTTGCCGCGTATGCCTTAGCTGGTTTTTTAGCTGCTTGCGGTGGACTCTTACTATCGCTGATCTCGCTCTCGGGTGAAGCCAGCTCCAGCCAAGGCGGCTTTTATACGCTGAACTCGATCGCTGCCGTTGCCATCGGCGGTACCTCCTTATTCGGAGGCTCAGGCGGTTTCATTGGCTCGATCTGCGGTGCTCTTGTTCTCCGCACCATCAGCGATCTGCTTTTTGTGTTTAACGCTCCCGCCCTTTGGCAACCCCTATTTCAAGGTCTCATCCTGTTAGGCGCGGTTTGTCTAGGCGCAGTTCGCGTGCTTCGCCGCAAAAACCAAATGGACGTTTTCCTGTGAACCGGATCTTCACCAAAGAGAATCAACCGATTATTGCGGCTAGCGGTTGCATCCTGGTGATCCTGGCCATCGGATTCACCATTAACCGCAATTTCGTTTCGCCGAACTACCTGTTACAACAGCTAGAAGTTGCGTCTTTCCTCGGCATTATCGCCGGAGGCGCAATGTTAGTGATCCTGCTCGGTCACATCGATCTTTCTATCCCCTGGACTATCACCATGGCGGCAATGATGGGCACAGCCGTCGCCCACGTTGACAATACCGCGGGACTACTCGTGTTCCCGGTCGGACTCGGCTGCGGCGCTTTAGTCGGTCTCATCAACGGGCTCGGTGTCGCTTGGCTACGGGTTCCGTCGATGATCTTTACCCTGGGGATGAACGCCGTTTTACAAGGCTTAGTGGTGTTATACACGGGCGGCGCAGCTCCCTCGAGTCATGCTACCCAATTAATGGCAACCCTAGCCGTCGCTCGCACCTTCGGCATCCCTAACGCCTTATTTGTCTGGCTCGCAGTGTCCGCCATCTTAGTCTTTCTCCTGCGCGCTACCCAATTCGGACGTTATCTTTATTCCGTTGGTAACCGGGAACGCGCCGCCTACCTGTCGGGAGTACCCACCCGGCTCGTGATCATTGGCGCATTTATCACCAGCGGCATCACCGCCGCACTTGGCGGTATCATGTTAACCGGTTACTCGACTAAAGCGTACCAAGGCATGGGTGACTCCTATCTTTTGCCCGCCATTGCCGCGATCGTCCTCGGTGGAACCAACGTCCTCGGTGGCAGCGGCCGTTATATCGGCACCGTAATCGGTGTCCTATTGATAGTCCTACTCCAGAGCATGCTCTCCGTCCTCCAAATGCCCGAGGCCGGACGCCAAATCATCTACGGCGGCGTCCTCCTAACCATGCTCCTAATCTACGGCCGCTCCGCCCGCCTCCGCGAATAGCGCGCTTCGCGAATAGCCAATAGCCAATAGCCAATAGCCGAGCGAAGCGCCTGACAAATGAAAAATGCGAAGCCTAATAGAGGCGCGGCTTGTCCGACGTAGCTAAAGGGACGATGGGGCGAAGTCGGAAGCGCTGGAAAGAATATAGTCCGGCAGCCGCCGGACCCAGGGTTGGGAGGGATCGCGTCCTCGCGATCCGCCGTTCCCGAAGCCCAGAGCGTTCCCTGATCAAAGGCGAGAATACACCCCTTGGCTTCGAGAACGTCTTCGCGGCGCGCGGGGATCCAACTTCGCCGAACGCAACCGCAAATGGCCGTAAGACCACAGGCTACGTCGGACAGGCAGCGCACCCTCCCTGTCAGGGGTTCCTCGGCCTTCTTAGGTTGACGCGCATGGGCAGCCGCCGGATGAGTCTGCGAGCCCTAGGTATACTGTTAAAAAACGCGTTCAGCGCTGAAAGCGCGCAAGAAAACTCTCGCGGCACGACGACATCGCCGACGGAAAAACAGGTCCAGGGTTGGCGCCATCTTCGGCCTCGCTACCTGTCGCGCCGCAGCCTTGCAAAGGCGGAAGCGAGGCGGCGACACGCGCCAGACACGATCCACCCATCACCTTTCGCCTTCCCCCATTTTGCGGTTCGTGTCCCTCCTTCGCGTACATTCGTGTCCATTCGCGGTAAGAAATGTCTTGTCTCGATAACCGCAAGAATGCTACACGAACGGGTTTTTGTCCGGGTACTCAGACTTACCAGAAATTCCTAAGAACAATTTCTCCCCTCCAGGCCGAGCACCCCAACCTATGAAAAACCTATGGAAATCTTACTCACTCGGTGTTCGCGTTTTATTCGTGTCCATTCACGGTTCCTTCGCGATCTCCGTGGTCTTCTGTGCAAATCCCGTTTGGTTCGGGCAGGTTTTGGCCTGGGCGCATCGATTTTATTGGCCGCTGGGAACGTTCACAACGCAACCGCTGCGACCGTCAATCTCTCGCCCGTAGTTGCTAAATCGACCCTTATCTCTCCGCTCGACTCCGCGAAGCAAATCAATGTCATTCTTGCGCTACCGTTAGGATATCGCACGGGAGCTGCTCAATTCGCTCAGCGCGTCTCAAACCCAAAAGATTCGCTCTACCGCCAATACATTACCCCGGAAGAATTCGCCGCCAGATACGGCGCAAACCCCGGCGATTACGCCGCGCTAAAAGAATGGGCCACCGCTAACGGGCTTACCATCGTGCATGAAGCCGTTGCTCGGACCTTTTTAACCGTGCACGGCACAGTCGCCCAGTTCCAAACCCTGTTTACGACGCGGCTCAATAATTACCGCTCGGCGGACGGGAATGAATTCTATTCTGCCAGCGTTGCCCCAACCATTCCGGACGTGATTGCGGACAAAGTAACCGGAGTGATCGGACTAACCAATAGCGCCCAATACGCGCCCTTGGCCAAAGTCTACAAAACCTTTGGCGAAGACGAGGTGACCTCGGCCGATGGCACGGATACAGCCGGAGGAACCGGCCCGGGCGGCGCTTATGCCCCTGAAGACCTCCGAACTGCATACCAGATTCCGACCTTTGGTGGAGCTGCTCCCCAGACCGTAGCCGTGTTCGAACAGGGCGGCTTTAATCAGTCGGACGTCGATAAATTTCTAACGAGAATGAAACTGCCGCACCGCAGCGTGAAATTCGTGAGCGTCGATAATTACGACGGCAGCGTAAACGACAACAACGTCGAGTTAGAAGCGGTCTTGGATATCGACATGGTCATCGGGATTAACCCGCAGGTAAAAGAAGTTTTGGTGTACGAAGATGGGACGGATACGTTTGCCGTCGCTTTGCTCGATGCTCTGGAAAAGGTGGCTTCGGATAACCAAGCACAAATTCTCAGTATCTCCTACGGACTCGATGAGGTAGAACAAGGCGCCGATGCCATGGACGCTGAGAGCACCGTGTTAACCCAATTAGCGACTCAAGGCATCACGGTTCTAGCAAGCGCTGGTGACAACGGCGCTTACGGCGATACCGGAACCGAGAATTACCCTGCCACCTACAACGTGTCTGATCCGGGGTCACAGCCGATGATAACCTGTGTCGGTGGTACCAGTCTAAGCACCGGTTCGGGCGAGGCCTATGTGACAGAATCGGCGTGGAACCGTCTCGGCGCCGGTCACGGCGCTACCGGAGGTGGAATCAGCACGCAATGGGGAATCCCCGCTTGGCAACCCGGCCAATGGGTCTCTATGTACGGCGGCTCCCAAACCAATCGTAACGTGCCGGATGTCGCTGCGGTTGGTGACCCGGTAACCGGCGTGGCGGTCTATTCCAAGGTGAACGGCGGCTGGCTACAAGTCGGGGGCACCAGCGTCTCCGCACCGGTCTGGGCCGGCTACCTCAGCATCGTGAACGCCGGACTAAAATACCTGGCCAACGCTCAGCTCGGTTTCGTGAACCCCGTATTCTACCAGGATACCGAGTTGTACCAGATCCTGGATGGATCCAATGGAAACGAGGTTATTTATGGGTCCCCGGGCTACAGCGCCGGCTCGGTCTATAATAATTGCACCGGCACAGGCTCACTTTGGGGCGGTGGTCTTGCGTTTCAGCTAATAACCTTCGCCAGCTCCACCTCAGGTACTCCGCCGAGCCAAATCACCGGTCTAACGGTAGAACCATCAAAAACCTCCGCGACCGTAACCTGGGATCCGACTTCCGGAGCCACCGGATATACCGTCTGGATCGATCTGGTGTCGGTGCTACATCATACTCTCTATCGTCTTACCGATGTCGCACAGACCTACCTCACTAAGAAAACAACCTTTGTGATGAAAGGGTTAGAATCCAACCAGGTATACGACATCAACGTCGGCGCCGTGAACCAATCCGGTTCCACCACCGTCGCCCTGGTCTTCTCAACCAAATAAAATCTCATACAAAACGGGACCGCGAATGGACACGAATCGGCGCGAATAAGAGCCCGGTTCGTGTCTCCATTCATCTCTCTTTGCGACCCCTGGAGCGCTGCCTCGCTTGCGAGGCCGACGGAGGCACCGCTTTGTGGCGTTACCAGGCTGCGCTCTTGTTTTGGTAGATCCTAACCTTTGCGACTTTGCGTGAGATCTTTCTTCGTCTTTTTTGCGTTTTTTGCGCCTTTTTGCGGCTATTCCTATCTTCGTGAAGCAAAACAAATACGACGAACCCGAGTTCTTCGCGGAATACAGCCAGATGCCTCGCTCCATCCACGGCTTGTCTGCCAGCCTCGAGTGGACCACTTTCCGCGCGCTTTTACCTGATCTAAGGGATAGACGGGTGCTCGATTTGGGATGCGGGTTCGGATGGCATTGCCGTTACGCTCAAGAACACGGCGCGCACGCAGTCGTCGGGATTGATCTATCCGAGAAAATGCTCGAACGCGCACGCGCAACAACTCATGGTCCCGGTATCGAATATCACCGGTGCGCAATCGAAGACATCGATTTTGCCGAGAACCAATTCGATATCGTGATCAGCTCCCTGGCGCTTCATTACATTGAACCGTTCGATTTAGTCTGCCGAAAAGTTCAACATTGCCTCGCCCCAAACGGCGCATTCGTATTCTCAGTCGAACACCCAATCTTCACTGCGCTCCCAGCCCAATCCTGGCACCATGGACCAGCCGGTGACCGCCTACATTGGCCCTTGGACAACTACCAAGAAGAAGGCCGCCGCCACACCAACTGGTTAACCGAGAACGTCATCAAATATCACCGAACCCTTGCGACCTACGTTAACACCGTGATCGACTCCGGGTTCCTGATAAAAAGACTCGAAGAACCCAAACCGGCCCCAGACACAACCGACCCCGACGTCCAAGATCAATCCCGTCGCCCACCCTTCCTAGTCATCGCCGCCATTAAAAACCAACCGCAGATGAACGCAGATTTGCGCAGATAAAAACAATGCCGCGAAACCAATCACTACCACTCCGTCCACTAAGTCCACCCTTTCCACCGCTGCTAACTTGCCGGTCGCCACCCTGCCAATAGCACCGTGGAGCGCTGCCTTTCGGCAGCCGCCGGATGAGTCCTCGAGGCCGGATACGCCATCAAAAAAGGGTTCAGCGCTGAAAGCACAATCAAGCCTACCCGACATCTGCATGATCTGTGCTTCTTTGTGCTTTCGTGGCTTCGTGTGAGATTTATCTGTCTTACGTATTCAGCTTGGCGTCTTTGCGTCCTTGGCCGACGTAGTCCGGCGGCTGCCGGAGGGGCGACAGGGCGACTTGTCCGCCATAGTGTGGGCGTACGGGACGGAGGGAGGAATCTGCTTTGCGTGAGATTTTCTTCGTGTGTATTCGCGCCTGTCGCGCCGTAGGCTCGGCGAAGGCGGATCCATTCGCGGTTCGTGTCCTATCCCTACTTCGAGAGCTCGTCCTTAGCGCTCTGCGGCAATTTATCGGCATTCGCCATCAGTTCAGCGACCTGCCACATTTGTTCTTCTTTCAGTGACCCGCTAAAACCCGGCATACCGGTCAATCGGATCCCATTCGACACCCTCCAATAAGTTTCGCCTGCGGGATCATCTGTTACGCCTTTGCCATGTAGCAAAGGGGGCGGTTCAGGGAACATCCCTTTAGCGATCGCTGACTCCGCGTCCGTCATCGTCCCGTGACAAACCGCGCAGTTCTCAACGTAGATCTTCGCGCCCGCTAAAAGGTTCGGTTCCGTCGGTTGCACCGGCGAATCTTTTGGCGCCTCTTTATCGATCCGCTTATCGAGCGCAATCTCGGCCAGCTTCCGTTCAAAAGGTAACGGCGCCGACTTCGTGGAAACTGGGGCATAGCCCAGCCAAACAAACAAAAACAGCGCTGCCGGTACCAGAACGATACCGATGACTAACCCTGCCAAAAAAGCTTTCATCGCGCTGAGTGTAGCCCAAAGCACCGAAAAGAAAATCTCACGCAAAGGCGGACCGCGAATGGACACGAATACACACGAATAGAAACCGAACCGCAGATGAATCCACCTCCACTTCGCTACGGCGCGACAGGCGCAGATTTACGCAGATGTTCTTGGCGACTTCAAAATGCGCAGCGTAGTAGAGCCGCGTAGCGGTGAAATATTATAGCCTAGGCTGAGTCCTCGAGGCCTAGGTATGGCATACAAAATGCCCCTAGCGCTGAAGGCGCGCGAGAAAGGCGGTCGGCACAACGACACGGCCCACAGAAAAACACAACCCCAGGGGTGGCGACCCCTTTCGGCCTCGTCCCGCGGCCGCGGGAAGGCAGCGCTCCACGAAAACCACCAATCACCTATCACCTTTTCTTCGCCTCCATCTGCGTAAATCTGCGCCTGTCGCGCCGTAGCGAAGTGGAGGTGGGTTTATCTGCGGTTGGTTTTGTTTCCGGTCGATTCGTGCCCATTGGCAGCCCTTTTTTGCGCTCTTTGCGCTCTTTTGCGGCTATTCTGGTTTGTTCTTCTCCGCCTTTATTCGCGTCCATTCGCGGTCCGGCTTTGCGTGAGATTTTTCTTCGCCTTTTCTTTTGTGCTTTTGGCGCCTTTTGCGGCTATTCCGTATTTGGTTTTGAATTAGCGTAGCGCGCCCATGACCCGAAAATCCTTCCTCAAACGCCTATCCACACTCCCGATTTTATCCGTTCTCTGGCCGCATTTAGTGGGATTAGCCGGAGCCGCTTCACCAACTCCATCAGCTCCATCAGTCGCCTCCCGGGTACGCCCTTCTGACAAAAACTGGCCGGACCCAGCTGCCTGGGAAAAATTGAATCAAACCGTTGGCGGCCGCCTGACTAAAGTCGAGTCACCCATAGCCAGGTACGCCACCTCCGGTGACGATACCGCTCGCCAAAAAATACTGAAAGACCTGCAAAACCCGTTCTACATCGGCGACCAAGCAGGTGCGACCCAAACCACCGGCTGGGTCGATGCCTGGATGTCCGCTCCCAGTGTTTATGCGATCGCCGCGCAGACCACAGACGACGTCGTTGCCGGAGTTAACTTCGCTCAGACCAACAATCTCCGGCTTGTCGTGAAAGGCGGTGGCCACAGTTATGTGGGAGGATCAAACGCCGCAGACTCGCTTTTGATCTGGACCCGGGCAATGAACAAGGTCGTTTTGCACGACGCCTTTGTCGGCCAAGGCTGCGCAGGACACCAGTCTCCTCAAGCCGCCGTGACCGTCGAATCCGGCGCCATGTGGATCGATGCCTATCACGCGGTCACCGTTGAAGCCGGTCGTTACGTTCAAGGGGGCGGTTGCACAACCGTCGGCGTGGCCGGCCTCATTCAAGGCGGCGGCTTCGGCAGTTTTTCCAAAAAATTCGGGATGGCTGCAGCCGGTCTCTTGGAAGCCGAAATCGTGACTGCGGACGGCGAGGTCCGGATCGCAAACGCCTGTACTAACCCTGATTTGTTCTGGGCCATCAAAGGAGGCGGCGGTGGCAGCTTCGGAGTACTGACAAAACTCACACTGCGAACCCGTTATCTCCCTGATTTCTTCGGGGCGGTCATCGCCACGATCCAGGCAAAATCAGATACAGCCTTCCGCGACCTGATTCACGAGTTTATCGAGTTCTACAGAGATCATCTGTTTAACCCGCACTGGGGCGAGACCGTCTCGTTCCGCGGCAATAACGAAGTCGCTATAACGATGGTGTTCCAAGGTCTAGCTAAATCCGAGGTCGAAAACCTCTGGAACCCGTTGTTCGACCGGATCAAAAAATCGCCGGACAAATATACGATCGCGTCAGACCCAATTATTCTGGCGATGCCCGCCCAAAAATTTTGGGACGCAGCTTTTCTGAAAAAATATTTGCCGCAAGCGGTGTTCCCCGACTCAAGGCAAGGTGCACCGGAGAAACATTATTGGTGGGAAGCCGACAACGGCCAGATAGGAAAGTATTGGCACGGGTATCAATCGACTTGGCTACCAAAAACACTCCTAGCCAAAGACCAGACCACCGAGTTAGTGGATGCTCTCTTTTCCGCGACCCGCCATTGGGGAGCCAGCCTCCACTTCAACAAAGGTCTAGCCGGTGCACCCGCGGAAGAAATCGCCGCTGCCCGCGATACCGCCACCAACCCGGCTGTGCTGAATGCGTTCGCTCTCGTCATCATCGGAGGCGGCGGACCTCCCGTTTATCCCGGTATTCCCGGTCATGAACCCGACGTGATCGCTGCCCGTCAAAACGCGGTGAAAATCGGTCAAGCCATGACCGAGCTCAGAAGAATCATTCCCAAACCGGGCTCTTACCTTTCTGAGACCAACTATTTTGAAGAATCCTGGCAAGAATCTTTCTGGGGCCCGAACTACACCCGCCTAAAAACCATCAAAGAAAAATACGATCCCACCGGCCTTTTCTTCATACACCACGGTGTCGGCTCCGAGAATTGGAGCCCCGACGGCTTCACCCGCCGGACGTGAGAACGGAATAGCCGCAAAAACTTGTCGCGCCGAAGGCTTGGCGGAGGCGGAAGGCGCAAAAAAAGACCACGAATGGACGCGAATCGGAACGCGAATGAGCACGAATGGATCTGAAACAAAACCAACCGCAGATGAATCCGCCTTCGCAGGGCCTACGGCGCGACGAGCGCCGATTTTACGCAGACGGAGGCTGTGAAAAGGGCGGAGCCTAGTAGAGCCGCGTAGCGGTGAAATATTATAGCCTAGGCTGAGTCCTCGAGGCCTAGGTATGGCATACAAAAAGCGCCTAGCGCTGAAGGCGCGACAGAGGCGTATTCGGGGGTCGGTGGGATGATCCCATGGATAAACGGCCATTCTGTCGCGGCCCCACATTCTTACGCGCCTTCAGCGCTAAACCTTTTCAAAAACACATACCTAGGCCTCGCAGACTCAGCCTAGGCTATAATCTTTTCACCGCTTCGCGGCTCTTCTCACCAATCACGACTCCAATACTCCGCCAGTCCTCCCGCATTTGTCATTTGTCATTTGTCATCTGTCATTTTCCCATCGTACCTTTCGCTTCTCACCCTCCCCCCTACCCCCAATGATTTCCAGTCAGGAAGAGCTGCAAAAGCTGTCTGATAAAGCCGCCGGCCACGTGTTGAGCATGGAAGGAACCCAAGCGGGTACACGCACAGGCTGGCTGATGATCACCACGATCTTAATCGAGGCATGGGACCTGTACTCGATCTCGTTTCTGTTGATCTTCATCAAAGACGAGTTCAAGCCAGATGCCGCCCTACTCGGCTTAGCTTCGGCCTCTGTACAACTGGGTGCGTTAATCGGCGCGGTCATCGGCGGCTGGGCAGCCGATCGTCTTGGGCGTCGCGCCGTTTTCCTGACCACCATGGCGCTGTTTGTCGTTCTGGCCACCACTCAGGCTTTCGCCCATAACATGTGGGAACTCGTCATAATCCGATTCTTCCTCGGGATACCGTTGGGGAGCGATGTCGCCTCTGGGTACGCCTACATCATGGAATCGATGCCGAAAGGGAAACGCGAAGTGATGGGTAACCGTTGGCAAGGCATGTTCGGCCTGGGTGAAGTCGGCTGTATCATTGTGGTGACCATCATGTTCTTGAGCGGCATGAACCACAGCTTGCTCTGGCGGATCGGCCTAGGCTTGGGCGCGGTCCCCGCCCTCATCCTTTTCCTGATGCGGCTCGACATTTCTGATACCGCTCTTTCTCTGATTCAGTCCGGCAAATTTAAACAAGCCAAAAAAGTTGCCAAACAGATGTTTAATGACCCGTTGGACATGTTGCCGGACGAAGACCACCAGATCCAACGTCCGCGCACCCGCGATTTCCTAGCCGATATCTGGAAGGATCCGATTCGCAGGCGCGCCAGTATTTACGCCTGGATCTCTAACGCTGCCCAAGGGATCGAGTTCTCGGCTTTCGGCTTTTATCTACCGATCATTTTCCTGCTGAGCGGTGTGTCTGGTTTGGTAGGAACTAACTTCTTACTGGCAGGAATCTATATCATCGCCACGATCAGCGGGTTCGTCGCTCCCGCCCTTACCCCAAAACTAGGTCATCGCGGCATCTCCCAATGGGGCTTTGGCGGAACCTGGCTTTCTTTGGTGGCCGCCGCCATCTTCCTGCAATTAGATTGGAAACCTTTGATCCCCATTGCCGCAGCCTCCTTAATGTGGTTTCACTACTGGTCCGCCTCCAACGGCATGACCATCTGTTCCATGGTCGCCCCCTCTCGATACAAAGCCACCGCCTCTGGCTTCGGCTATATCTTCGTCAAACTACCCAATTTCGTTACCATCTTCCTGTTCCCGGTCCTAATAGAACACGTAGGTATCCCGACGGCGATAGTGATCATCTCGTTTTCATCACTCATCGCCTTCGTATCAGCCATATTTATCCTCCCTGAGGTCTACGGCTACATCGAACGCCAGCGAGACGAAACGCCAGCCACGGTAGGCGAGGCGTGAGAGGCCTGCCCTGAGCAAGCTGAAAGCGCGTCGAATGGTGAGAAGTGATGGGTGGGCTGGTTGAGGCGCGAAGCGCTGGAAAGATTATAGCCTAGGCTGAGTCCTCGAGGCCTAGGTATGGAATTCAAATAAGGGCCTAGCGCTGAAGGCGCGTAAGAACGGGAGACCCGCGACACGATGGCCGCTCACCAATGCGCGCTTAGCTAATCCCGATCATATTTACCTGGTATATCCGGGACAAACTCGCGAGCAATCTTGGTCACAGCGGGGTCATACATCTTCCGTTGGGATGCCGGATAAACGAAATCGAATGTGATATATCTCGGCATTCCGGTAGCCTCATCAGTGAACACAACTCTTTTGGAATAAAACTCGAATCCAAGGGAATTAGTCCCAGAAACAACATACCAGCCGTCTCTAAGGACACTATAGTTGATCAGATCCCCACCTTTCGCTCTTTCCCCGACTTCGTTTTTGAACGCCTCTTCCAACGTTTGATCATCTGTCATACGCTCAGCCCATTTGCTATCTGCTATTTGCTATTCGCGAAGCGCTCCTAGTGCAGCAGCGGGTTCATCCAAACAAACATCACGATCCCTCCCCCGAGAAACAAGAAAACGCATGCCGGCCAATTACCCAGGCTTCTGGATAGCCGCATATCGCGTCCATCGGTCCGACTATATCGAACATTGATCTCGTGGCCTTTTTCCGTGAGCAACCAGCTAACAATATTGATTCTCACCGACCCACGACACGCCGGTTTGGTTTCGTTCGCACCGACTTCACACTGCAGATAAAAACCCGGAACTCTGGAGCCGGTATTAATTTCGCCGTCACTAAGATAAAAATCTTTGCCCAGAACCGTGGCTTGCCCTGTCGCTTGTCCAGACGCGAACCGGATCTCTTTTATTAAAAGGAAAATACCAAATCCTATAAATCCTGCCCCGATGATTCCTGGGATTAACCATTGCATGGCCAATTTTCCCAAAAACCGCCCAGAAAGACGAAGAAAAATCCCACGCGAAGCCAGAAAAGCACAGGGAGACAGGTGAGACGCAGCCGCAGGCTTGCGGAGGAGGGGCTATTAAGCTCTCCCACCAATCACCTTTCCACCAATCACCTTTCCACCAATCACGCTTTCACCCTCTCCCCTTTGCGTTTTCGCGTCCCTGGCCGACGTAGCTAAAGGCGAAGTCTGCTTTGCGTGAGATCCAGCTGGTAGTCTATACCTACTAGTGCGTATTCTCGACGTCCGTGAAATTTGTAGCCTTTTACGGGGTGTATCGAACGCCAGCCCTTGCACCGCGGTCAAACCCCATTCCAAAAACCGATAGTCCACCCGTGGTCTCTAAATTCATTAGGCCGCTTTTCCTTGTCGCCGTATCCTTTCCGACACTACTGGGCGGCTGCGTCGCCAACGTTCATGAGATTGCCCTGGACAAAGCGTTGATCCAGGTGGTCGACGGAATGAACGAGATGCGCAAGCATCAACAAGAGCTCGCGAATAGTGACCCGCAATATCGTTACCTGGGAACCTACGTGAAAGACGTCGAGGTCACATTTAACGTCTCCGTTGCAGGCGACGTTGGCACGAGTACAGGAGTTTCGGGTGGAGAAGGACCCGTCAAAGGTGAGCTCACAGTAACCACCGATTACAAATCGGGACGATCGAATCAGATTGTAATCAAGCTCGGCTCATTATTAGACAACAGCGCTATCACGGACGGCAAAATCTCCATTGATAAACAAGGCCATGTCATCTACGGCAAACCGGGGAAAGGAGGCACAGCCGGCCAAGGCCCTATAGTGACGCCTATCCAACTGCAAGCGATTCGGAGAGCTTTGACCAAAGCTGGGATCTCCCCTGACAAAGTGGACTGGAACGCACCCGGCGTTCAAAACGCACTTAAAGCGATGAAGCCAGAGGCCGAGAAATCCGCGTCACCAAGTCCAACGCCGCAATAATAAGCCCTCCTTCCGAATAGCCGCGAAAACTTGTCGCGCCGAAGGCTTGGCGGAGGCGGAAGGCACAAAAAACGCAAAGAAAGCGAATCTACCTTCGTAAAGCCTCCAACGCGTCGCCCCAATCACCTTTCACTTTTCACTTTTCACTTGCTCCCCTCTCTGCGTGAGATTTTTCGCGGCTATTAGGCTCTCCCATGATCATCGAAATGCGCACTCACAAAACCAAGCCAGGTCTTCGCGCTGAATTCGTTGAGGTATTACAATCCAGATCATTCCCGGTTCAGAGAGAGATCGGAATCAAACTACTCGGCCCCTTTCTATCACTTGAAGATCCGGACGTCGTTTTCTTTATGCGCGGATTCCCTGATCTTGCTTCACGTGATCGGATGAAAGAAGAGTTCTATGAAGGACCAATTTTCAAAGGCGAACTCGAAAGCATCATTATGCCAATGCTAGAGAAATGGGATGTGGTTCTGATCGACGACCCCCAAGGTCTTATCCATTGGTCTTAGCGACTGAAATTCTCGCGAAGCCCAAGCGCCGCTGACTTAACTGAACCGCAGTCGGTCTTAGGGACGCAACCGCCGTTTCATGCCCTAAAGGCTAACTAATCTTTGGATCGTTTCCACCGTAGCGGAGGCGCTTATCTACTTGTGCGCCGTCTCCTAGGTCTTCTATCATTCATCGTATGAACCCAGGGGAGGCTCGTCACAACCGCTGGACAGTCCTCGCCTTCCTGCCCGGCCTGATCTTTAGCTGTTTTTACGTCTCTCTAACGGGTATGTCAGCCGGCGCAGAAATAAAGCCCTCGTTTGTCGCCTCAACCGGTCCGCCGCTTTACCTGTCCCGGAGCGAGGTTGCGAAGGTTCGAAAATTGGCTGGCCCAAAGGGGAATCTCCAGCTGAGAGTGTTAATGGTCATTGATCACGGTAAGTTCGCCAAGCTCGAGGCAACCCAATCTTCAGGTGACATAGTTTTGGATGATGCGGTCGTTAACTGGCTAAGGAAAAATTGGGAATTTGGGCCAACCCAAAGCGGTTCGTTCAACCTCTCGGTCATTGTGGCGATTGCTAAACAATGACGAAAGCCAACAGCAGAAAGGCACAAAGAGCTGTGATGCGCTTTTGTCTCTTCCATCCCATCCTCCGCCTGCGTTAATCTGCGGTTCGTTTGTCTTCCCGTCGCGCCTTTGCGTTCCTGGCCGACGTAGCTAAAGGAGGTGCTGGGGCGACCTGTCCGCCATAGTGTGGGCTTACGGGAGGACGGAGGAAGTCTGCTTTGCGTAAGATTTTTCTTCGTCTTCCTTTTTGCGCTCTTTCGCAGCTTACCGCGCCATCTCGTACGCCAACCCGCTATAAACCCTAGTCCCCTACAACCGCGCTTATCGACGCGACACGTGGCTTTCCCCCGGATCGACGTCTTGTTTCACGGAATGCGTTCAGATAAATAGACTACCGCATGTATGGCCCATTCCATCGACTCAACGATCCGCCCGAAGTCATTCGTAAGATCCTGGAGTCGGGTGAGCTATGGGGCAAACCTCCGCGAAATATCTTCCAAAGCGATATCCCAACGGTGAAGGCTTACGCCGGTCGACTGCCTTCCTGTGCGGTCGGGATCGAGTTTGAGACGGAAGTGCCACCTGACTACGGACACGTTCCGACGAAACCAACTTGGTCGGTAAAACCTAAACGTCGCGGCATTGAATGCGATGGCGAATACGCGAAAATCAAGGTACATATCCTCAAACAAACGGTGATCGACTAGACCAGACATGCCGAAACACTCCGTCCCATCCTTCCAACAGATTCCGCTTAAGCAAATGGAGCGGGGGTTGGCCCGCCCTGTAGCCACGCTCAAACTAGAGCCCACTGAGATCACGAAGCGCGTAGGTTTAACATTCGAAACGACGAAGGATGATCTCGACGATGTCGAAGCCGCCGTCTTCAGAGCTAGTACTGGCCGCCAGATTGCGTTGGTGCGCCACCGACACCAGCCAAATCGAGGGACAGATATCCTAATCAACGAAAGGTCTCGCAACTTAAGCGCAGCTGTCCGCGATGCGCTTCAAGCTCTAAACTTCCAGGCCCATGATCTTCAGTGGACCAGTCCTAAAGTGAGCTTGAGAAGTTGGACACGAGCTCACCGTGTTCCCAAATTTCGACTTAGCTCTGCCACTTTGCGTAAGGCAGCTGGCATTCAAGAGCACATTGAACGCTTACAAGCTGAGCTAAGCCAGACGCTGGCAAGGAATACAGGGGAGCACAGACCGACAGTTTCTAAAAAACCGACTATGGGCGCTCACAAAACGGAGGCGCCTGGTCGCAATCGACCGGTTGCATTGTCCTCTGGACCGTTAGCTCCCGCAGTCGTCCGCGTGCTGAAGTTGCGCAGGACCCCCATGGGTGTTTCTGACATCTTGGACGGACTGCTTGCCAATGGCTACAAGTTTAGTTCACCTGAGCCAAAAAAGAATCTTTTCGCGAGGATCTACCGTTTGAAGGGGGTTAAACAGGTTGGCCCCGGGAAGTTCACCGCTATTTAAAGCCGTAGCTCGCAGGAGTCTGTCGTCACTTCCTTTGGCCGAGAAGCGAGAAAATCCTCCGACTACCAGAAGGGCTATCTCTTTCTCTGATTTCCGAAGAGGTAAAATTACGCTCAATCGGCGGAGCAGCGGAAGCCATCAAGAAGTTAGGGTCCGACCTCTCTATGAAAGTGGCCGGTCTCAGCTGTTTTTCGCTCACCCGAACCGTGAGTCGGGCGTTGCCATCGCTGCCGCCGACAGATCGAAGGAGACGGACCCATCATCGAATGTAAACGCTGCAGGAGCGTGGTATTTAACTTTTAGGAACACGGTCCGAGCTGCTAACGGTGCGCGCGTTCAGTCGATCAAGACGCTTTCAAAATCTAGTCTGTGTTACCAAAGGTGATGGTATTTTTGCTAACAACAGCGGCGGATCTGTAATAGGCATCTGCGGCAAACTGTGGGGAACAGCGTTAGCATCGCTCCAACTAAGGTCTGATTCGAATCAAGGTATCTCGCAAATATCTGATAAGGCTCGTTGCCGCAGTCAGTAAATCGGCAAAGACGCGCTGCTGACCTGCGTCCGCCATGTTGAGATCTGCAACGAGCATGTCGTAACTACTGCCTTTCCGGTGCGCAGCAGATTTCGACCTTAAGTCTTGCAGAACCCGAAGAAACCTAGTGTGGGAATCATAACCTACGCCTCCGCCCTCCTTCAGAAACTTCTCGAGCTTCGTAATACCCTTGTCATTTGCGGTCAGTGTTGTGACTCGCTTCGCGATTTCGCTTTCGTTGAGCGAATCAATCAGCACTTTCGTGAGGGCGATTAGCTGTGAGTCAAATTCCGCTTGGTTATCCGTTAAGAGAAGTCGAAGTCCAGTCAAAAAATGCTCGTCGTCGCCATGAAGCGGCTGATAGAAGTCCCAGCCGTTGGCTTCGCGGAACGAGCGATTAAACTGCTGATATTCCTGCTTGAAAATCAAGTCCGGCTTTTGTGGATCAGCGAACACGGCACGAAAGCCACGATCAAAAGCCGTCCTACTAATTGTGCGCCCTGCGGGCGCGATATTAAAGCTCAACCAGTAGTGCCTCTCAGTCTCTGTCAGATCTCGACCCAAATCCCCCAAGTAGACCATCACGACATCTGGATGGTCGTTATCCATCCGCAGGCCCCACAAACTGCCGCAGCGAAGGTAGCCGTCTTCAACAGAATACTTCCGCGGATCGGCATAGTATTTGGCGAGGACCTCGGGACGGAAGAACACGGGCGTAAGGTAGTGGGGTGCATTAGGATTCTTTCCAAAGTAGTTAGCAAGCAGATCCGGATCGCAGCTGTGTCGTATCGCTTTTCCAGAGGAATCCGTATCGATAATGAATTCCTGATAGTCCTCATTGCTTTCGCTCCTCTCGGGAGGAAAAGGCCCGGGCAGAATATACTTCTTCCCGACGATGTGCCCCAGCGTTCCGAGGGTTTTCTCGAATGTCTGATCTCGAGCGACTACGGCTAGGAAATATTCAAAACGCGAGCCACTTTGATTTACTTCGACCTCTTCAAGTCCCAGCTGAGCAAGACTAAGTTTGCTGTCACGAGAGCTGTCCACATATATGGCGATCGCCATTTGTTTGACACCGCAGAATTCCAGAAGCAGATCTGTCCGTATCTCTAGAAAATCAGCTCCATACCGAATGGCCTCGGATTCGTCTCCATTGTCATCGATGAGTAAAAACCGACTCTTTGAGGGTTCCGGATAGAGATTATGGTAAAGTCGGTACTCTTGGCTCACTTCGATAAAATCCCCGCGAATACCATGGAAGGTGCGATCAATTGCCAGCGGCTCTATCCCATTCTTATTACCGAAAGGCGTATAGACCCGCTTCATTTGGTCATCGGATCGAATGGTCCAAACTGCTGGATGGCCATCGCCGATATGAATATCCCAACCGCCAGAGTTTTCTACGAGCTTTGGAATTAGGGACGGCGGCACTAACGCCGAAAACCACCACGCCGTCCGATCTTTCACAGATATACCTTAATTAGCGTAGGGACTCTAAATAATCAGCGGCAAAGTTGAAGCCCAAGGTTTACCCGAGGGGATCTAGCAGCCCATAAGCCGGCAACCTCAAAGACACGAATAACATCTCATGCAAAGACGCAAAGAGGGATAGCGACGAAGAGGGTGAAGGTGAAAAGGGACAGGGAGTGAGAGAGTTTTGGGGTGATGGAGTAATGGCGCGTTGGTGTAGGAGGTGCGAAGCGGTAGAAACAATACAAGGCTGCGGTCTTTTCAACGCCAGAAATCCATCTGCTTAAATCTGCGCCCATCTGCGGTTCGTTTCTCTGCGTTCCTTGCGATCTTTCGCGGCTATTCCTTTCTCCGTTTTTTCTTGGCGCCTTTGCGGCTTTGCGTGAGATTTTTTGCGTTTTTTGCGCCTTCCGCCTCCGCCAAGCCTTCGGCGCGACAAGTTTTCGCAGCTATTCAGATTTCGCATCCCGCAGCGCACGGGTTCGCTTTCTTCGGAACACCACTGGCCGGTGTGCGCATCGTGAAAGCCAAAACAGCACCCATAGTAATGGCCAGGGCAATCACCATTCCCGCTGCCAAGCCTACATCCGAAAGACCAAAATGATCGATCACCCGGCCGCCAATGATGGCGCCGAGACCGATGCCGATATTGCAGCCAGAAATATTCAGGGAGGCGCCGATCGCTGGGGTTGCCCGCGCGGCTTTCATCACCCGAGCATGACAAACCGTGAATAAGGCGGACTGCGCGATTCCCCAGATGGTGAGTGCTGCTACCATCAGGCCGTACATTTTGACCACCGGAGCCAAAATCACGATCCCGAGCGCCATCGGCGCCGCAAACAGCATCGTCGCTCCTAACGGGCTCCAATCAACCATCCGGCCACCCAGCCAGTTGCCAATCAAGCCGACTCCGCCGAACCCTAACAGGATCCAGCCAACCATCCCACCGTCGAATCCGCCGATCCGTTCCAAAGTGTCAGCCAGATAAGTGTAGGCAGTGAACATGCCGGCGAAGATCAGGAGCGAAAGCAGTACATGCCCCATGATGGTGGGATTCCGGAGAATACCCATTTGTCTGACCACCGGCACCGGCTCTTGTTCCAGGGTCATTTTCGGCAGAAACAATAGCAACGAGAGCGCTTTACCTAGGGCTAAGCAGGCAATAACTCCGAAGGCAATCCGCCAACCATAGGCGTGAGAAATCAGTGTACCGATGGGAATCCCGAAGATCGTGGCCAGCACGATCCCGAAACCGACCATCGAGACCGCTTTCCCTGCCTTTTCGTGTCCCATGATTTGAACCGCGGTGTCACTCGCCAGAGACCAAAAGACAGGGAGAGCTAACGCCGGAATAAAACGGGCAAACGCCATCACCCCAAAATTTGGCGCCGTCGCCGCCAAAACATTAGAAAGCGCGAACAGCAACATGGTGATGACGAACAGCCGTTTCCGTTCGAACCGTGACAAATGCGCGGTCAACGGAGGGCCGACCACAGCAACGGTGAACGCAAATAGTGTCACCAACAAACCCGCCTGCGGGATGCTGACGTGAAGGTCCATAGCGACCGCCGGTAATAACCCGACGATGATGAACTCGGTCGTTAACACGGTAAACCCAGCTGCTGACAGCAGGATAATCGGCAAGAGACGCTGCCCGTCTTTCCCTATACTCATCTGTTCCCGTTACTCGTCATGCGCCAGGCCGTTGTCCAGTTTTTTGTATCCGCAACGACGTCTGACACAGAGACACAGAGAAAATCTCACGCAAAGTCGGACCGCGAATGGACACGAATACACACGAATAAAGGCGGAGAAGAACAAAACCAAAATAGCCGCGAAAGAGCACAAGGAACGCAAAAAAGAGAGCGCAGCCTAGTAGAGGCGCGAAGCGCTGGATAGAATTTGGTCCGGCGGCTGCCGGATGAGTCCTCGAGCCCTAGGAAAGCGTTTAAAAACGCGGTTAGCGCTGAAGGCGCGTTAGAATCGGACGCGAAAACGGAATGGCCACAGGTCTCGAGACCGAACCGCCCGTATACCGAAGCCGATTCTGTCGCGCCTTCAGCGCTCGTTTATTTGTATGCCATACCTAGGCCTCGAGGAACTCAGCCTAGGCTAAATTCTTTCACCGGTTCCGACTTCGCCCCATCTCCCCCCTTTAGCTACGTCGGACAAGTCGCGGCTCTACTAGGCTGCGCTATTTTTGCCCACGGAATCTATCTGCGTCAATCTGCAGCCTGTCGCGCCGTAGGCTTTGCGGAGGCGGATTCATCTGCGGTTCGGTTTGTATTCGTGTCCATTCGCGGTCCGGCTTTCCGTGAGATTTTTCTTCGCCTTTTCTCGATGCCCAGACACGCCGTTGCATTTTTTTCTGGACAACATGAAGCTTCATGTGAAGCTTCATGCAACAGTTTCTGCCCGATTTTAAGTTACCCGGTTATGCCCCCCTCGCCTCGCCGCGCCACGATCATGGATGTTGCTCGCGCCGCTCAAGTGTCGATCCAGACTGTCTCCGCGGTTTTTCACAATAAACCGGGGATTTCCGATCCAACTCGCCAACGGGTCCGCCAGATCATTGAACGGCTGCACTTTGAGCCCAACGGTCTCGCCAGCAGTCTCCGCGCTCAACGCAGCCTAACCATTGGGGTGTTGATCCCTTCCATCACTAACCCGTTCTTCCCAGATATCGTCCGGGGAATCGAAGACGCCGCCCATCTGAACCGGTACTCGATCTTTCTTTGCAACTCGGACCAGCACCAAAGCAAAGTAACTGAATATCTCCAACTGCTCCGCCGGCATAATGTCGCCGGCTACATCGTTGCCTACGATCTGAACAACCTCGAGGTCGAAAAGATTCTGGTCCAATTGGCGCTCCGGCGCACACCCGTCGTCACTTTCGGCTCACGCCAAGCCCATAAACGGATCTCGGTTCTCGAGACGGATGACGAAGAAGGCAGTTTCCGAATCACCTCACATTTGATCGAACTCGGCCACCGCCGGATCGCGATGATTCAACCTCCCGACCGAGGATATGTTCATCTGCTGCGTACCCGAGGCTATTTACGCGCGTTGAAAAAGGCGCGGATCACCGTCAAAAACGAATACCTGGTTCCCGGCGGGTTTGAACTCACGGACGGTAGTAGCGGAATTCAACAGTTGATGGCGTTGGCCGACCCTCCCACCGCTGTGGTAGCGGCTAATGATCTGGTCGCGATTGGCGCTATCACCGCGTTGAAACGCATGGGCAAACGCGTGCCAGACGATGTCTCCGTCGCCGGCTACGACAATATCCAGATGTCCGAGCTAATCGATCCACCCATTACCACCATTTCGCAACCAACCTATCAGATGGGTAAAAGCGCCATGGAAGCGGTTTTTCAGCAGATCGATAACCCGGAAAGTTCAGGCCGCGTAATTCATTTCGATCTGCCGTTGATCGTGCGCCAATCCACTTCTCCTCCCCTCCCCACGTACAAAAAAAGTCCAACCTAGCCCATGAAAGAGTTCGTTCCCCCCAGACCCGATTCCTTGATTACTCGGCGCGATTTCTTGCGTCGAACCGGCGGCGCCGGATTGGCTGCCGGCTTACTGACGTCATCCTCCTTCTTCAGTCGAGTCAGTCGAGCCGATACCGCTCAGTCGTACACCGGTAATCTCGTGCTGATCACTCAGACCGGCGCTTCTCCGGATAAAGCGCTTCCCAACTTGCTTGATGCCTATCAAAAGGCGCATCCAGGGATCCAAGTTAAATTGGTACAATACCCGGAGGAAAAGTTCGTTGCGTTGTACACGGCGGCTCAAGCTGCCGGTGAACAGGTTGATGTCCTGATGTTAAACGGTCAAGACCTCAGACGTTATGCAACTTCCAATGCATTAACCAGTTTTGATGATGTTAGTTTCAAAACCAGGTTTTTACCGGAGGCCCTCACCACTTTAACCATCGACGGCAAACTCTGGGGCTTCCCCTCCGGGGCATTGGGCGGATTCATCGTCTTTGTCAATAAAGCGATCCTGCAAAAATTTAATCTGCAGCTCCCAGCGACCTATGACGATTTAAAATCGGTCGCGTCCGTGCTCCATAAGAACGGGATCGCGCTATTTACGCATCCAGGCAAAATCATTTACATGTGGCCGGTCTGGTTCTTCACGACCTTCGCCCAGACTTCTAACAATCGCTCGGTTGAACGAACCATCGAGATCTTGAGCGGCAACGGCAAATTCACCGATGCCGACGTGGTGCAAGGCATCGATCTCGTTTTTCAATTTGGCCGGGACAAAATGTTCAGCCAAAGCGTCCTTGGCTTGGACTTTGGCAACGCCCAAACCGAGCTCATGACCGGGAAAGCTTGTTTCTATCTCTTTCACGACTCGATCGCGAAACCGATGCTGGCAGCCAAGGCTGCCAATTTCGAATTGGATTCGATGCTCATGCCGAACCTGGTTGGGCGACAGGTTGATTCCCAATTCCCGGGTGGGCCAGGCGTCGTTCTCTCAATGCCGGAAAAAATCGATCCGAGCCGGAAACAGGCGGCGCTGGATCTGATCGATTTCCTAACCAGCGATGATGCGGACCGGGAATCGATCGAGCTGAACGGAGGAGCCGTCCCGGTTAATGCAGGAGTACCAACCGCACCCATCTCCGTTTATACCAAGGAGAAAGCGGATATATCGAAACTGGTCATCTACCTGGATTGGTTTTATCCACCGGAAATCACGAAGGTATTACAGGAAGGATTACAAGCCGGAGTGGTAGGAAGAACCACCGCCGAAGCGTTGGGCAAAAGCCTGCAGGCGACTTTGGATCGCCTGGTGTCGGGTGGCTATAAGTTCGCCTCTTGATCCGAGTTTCGTTTGTTTTACGTGAACGCGCCTGCAGCCCAGCTTTCGCCGCCGGAAATCCAGCCGATAAGATCTGCGTCTGCAGGCGTTTCACATCGTCGTTGGAAGTCGGCATTGAAGCCTTTTGTCTGGTTAGCCCCCGCTTTGCTTTTACTTTGTGGACTCACTTACCTGCCGATCTCTCTGGAATTTATCCTCAGCTTTTTCGCTGCCGATGGGTTCGCTCCTCCCAAGTGGATCGGCTTAGGTAATTATTTTGCCGCTTTTCATGACGCCGATTTTTGGGGCGCTTTGATCAACAACGCCTGGTACGCTGTCTGGACTGTCACCGGAAAACTCAGCCTCAGCCTGCTGGTGGCCACTCTGTTGAATCAAAGAATTCGCGGACGCGCTTTTCTCCGCAGCATTTTCTTCCTGCCGGTCGTACTTTCCTTCGTAGCGGTCGGGATCATTTGGACCCTGATCTACAACTTCGATTATGGCGTCATCAATGTTAGCCTGAATGCCTTCGGTCTCGGCTGGCTCAAGAGCGATTGGTTAGGCTCGCCCGAAACCGCCTTCGGCGCGGTGGTTCTGGTTGATCTATGGAAGTGGACTGGGTTTCACGTCGTCATTTACCTGGCAGGCTTGCAATCTATCCCCAGTGACCTGCAGGAGGCGGCCGCGTTGGACGGGGCCGGTCCCTGGCAACGCTTCTGGAGAATCACGGTTCCTTTACTCAAGCCGTTTACCGCGATTAATGCGCTGCTGGCTACCCTCGGATCTCTCAGCGTGTTCGATCTGGTCTACGTGATGACCCAAGGCGGGCCGGTAAAAGCGACCGATGTCGTGATGATCGAAGTTTACAACCAGGCGTTTCAATTTAACCAACTCGGTTACGCTGCAGCGATGTCATCCATCATGCTGGTGTTAATCATTCTGGTCTCGATCGCTTTGTTACGTGGCTTCGGGCAGACCACGATCCAACGGAGATAACCTTGATCATTACGTGAACGGAACCCATTTTTCATCTTCTAAAACAGCCTGGCGCATAGGCGGCACGCCAACGCTTTGCTACGTCACGCTTTTGACCCTGGCTATCGTCGTTATTTATCCCTTTATCACCCTCATCCTCGGTTCTCTCAAAAGCGAAGGTGAATTTTTTGCCAACCCAGTCGGCTTTCCCAAGTCTTTGGAATGGCACAATTATGCTGACGCCTGGCAACAGGCCCATATTGCGCAGTTTACGATCAACAGCGCCATCGTGGCGGCCGGTACCGTTATTCTCACGCTCTTCTGCGCTGGCACGGCTTCCTTTGCGCTGAGCCGTTTCGCTTTTCCGGCTAACCGGATTATCTATCTGAGCTTTATCATCCTGCTCACCTTGCCGGTTCAGGTTTATATCATTCCGCTCTATGTCGTCGTGGTTAAAGCCAAGCTCGCAGACAATCTTCTTGGCCTGATTCTCTGTTATACGACGGGAAGTCTCCCTTTATCGGTGTTCCTCTTTAAAACCTATTTCGACGCGATTCCTGGGGAACTCATGGACTCAGCACGTTTAGACGGTTGTAGTGATTGGTTAACTTTCACTCGAGTGGTGTTGCCATTGTCGCGACCGATCGTTGCTACCGTTTCCATTTTCACCTTTGTCCAGGCCTGGAACGAGTTCTTTCTCGCCCTCATTTTTATTCACAGTCCGGATCGCCAAACTTTGCCTCTGGGGTTGCAGGCTTTCTTCGTCAATCAATTCCAGACTCAATTCCCGGAACTCTTTGCCACTTTGACCATTTCCATTGCCCCCATCGTCATCGTTTATCTGCTGCTGCAGCGCCAGTTCATCGCCGGATTAACGGCCGGTGCGGTGAAGGGATGACGGCAATCGGGTTTCATTTTATGGACGAATCAGCTAGAACAACGAACCAGCCAAGAATTACTCCGATTAATCGCCAAATTCGGATCGGTTATGTCGGGGGCGGTTTCCTTGCTCAGAACGCTCATCTTGGCAATTTTTCCAGTTTACCTCAGTGCACCTTGGTTGCTCTGGCGGAACGGCGACCCAATCTCGCTGCCCAAGTGGCCCGCCGTTTTGACATCCATCAGATTTACCCGGATCATCTCGCTCTTGCCAACGATCCCCAGATCGATGCGGTCGCGGTTTCGGCTGATTATGCCGGCCAAGGCGAGATCGCGGCAGATCTATTACGCGCTGGTAAACACGTTTTCATGGAGAAACCGATGGCCGTTTCGGTCCAACAAGCAGAACGGATCTTAGCCGCGGCAAACGAGGGTAACACTCGTTTAATGGTCGGTTACATGAAACGTTATGACACCGGAAACCGCCGCATCCGGGACTTGATCCGAGAATGGCAACAAGACAGCGGGAAAGGCAAACTGCTCTACATTCGCTGTCATGGGTTCTGCGGCAACTGGATCGCAGGCCTGGATACCTCAGGGTTGATCCGGACAGAGGAATCCGTAGCGCCTACAGCGATCGAGGAACTGCTTCCTGACTGGCTCCCGCGAGAGTTTCGCCGCGGTTACATCAGCTATCTTCAACAATATACGCATCAGGTTAATCTTTTGCGCTTTTTGTTAGGCGCACAATCGGCGGATGACGTCGTCGTGACCAATGTTGACCTTTCGGCGGACGGGTACACCGGCTTGGTTACTCTTCAGATAAAAGGGGTGCGCTGTGTGATTGAGAGCGCCTCAACCAACTTTCACGGTTGGGACGAAAATCTGCATTTGTTTTTTCAAGGCGGCTGGATCCGTTCGACCCCCGGGCTCCTCTTCTCGCGTCCTTCAACCAATGAGATCGAGGTGTACGAGAGCGGCGAAAACGCTGGGATCCGCTATCCGGCGACACCGGTCAATCAATCATGGCATTACCGGGCCGAAGCCGAGCATTTTCTGGAATGCCTCCAGACCGGAACCGAATTCGAGTCTCCTGGTTCAGACGCCCTGATCGACGTGAAGATTTTCGAAACCATTTATCAAAAGTTCATGCCCAGCTCGAAGGAATAAAGAATATGAAACCTTGTTTTAATACCATTACCGCCGGACGCGAGAAACCGCTGGAAGAAATTATGGCCGCATGTGGCGCCGCCTGCTTTTCCGGAATTGAGATCGATCTCAACCATCTGGATGCGGCCGTCGAGCGAACCTCGTGGAACGAAATCAAGAAGCAACTGGAAGATTCCAATCTTCAGCCCGCATCGATCATGGCCTTTGATCTGGCGCCGTTAGCGGACAACAACACAGCGAGCGACCGCTTTAAGCGCGGAGTAGAAGCGGCGGAACACCTTGGCGCCCCTATTTTGCTGGTTTATTGCGCTACTAACATCCCGGCGGGTATGGATCCGGAGAAAGCCAGAGAAAAAGCGATCGACCGAACTAAACAGTACGCGCAGTTAGCCGGGTCGTTCAAAATCGGTCTTGAGCCGATTGGGCGCACCACTTTAATGGGACGCCCAGAGGATGCGCTGCAGATCGCTGCTGCCGCCGATGTTCCTAACGTCGAGATCGTGATGGACACATTCCATTTCTACCGCGCAGGAGTGACGGATATTACCCCTTATCCCATGAACGAGTTCCAAATGGTACATGTAAATGATGCAGAAGATTTACCGGTCGAAAAATTGACAGATGCGAACCGGCTCCATCTCGGACTCGGCATCCTTCCCCTGCAACAGTATCTCAAGGCGCTGGCAGCCAAGAAATATAACGGGTTCTTGTCGATCGAGATATTCCGGCCTGACTATTGGAAGCAGCCGGTAACCCAGGTCGTTAACGATGCGAAAACTTCTTACGATAAATTGTTAGCCACGTTATAACCATGAAAGTTGCCTTTTACACTTCCACATTAGGAGACCAACCGGCCCATGAGGTTATTAAATGGGCGAAAGCAACCGGGTTCGATGGGATTGAAATCGATGTTAACCGGCATCTTTCCGGCCCTGAATCGGCCGGAACGATCATTCAACTGGCGCGCGGCGCTCAGTTAGAGGTTCCTTCGATCACCCTTTTCGGTAACCTGCTGCATTCGGACCCAGCTGAGCGCGAAAAAATCCGTTCCCGCGCGTGTGCTATAGCCCAAGCAGTGATCGATGCGAAAGTTCGCACCCTGGTTCTCTTTGCCGGCAGAAATGAGAAAGCCGATGAAGAAAGCAATTACCAGGACATCGCCGGTTTTCTGAACGAGGTGGCTTCGCTTCGCACCGATGGAACGTTCCGGATCGCTCTGGAAAACTGGCCTGGTATGCATAAAAACTTCGTGGCGACTACACCCCAAGGCTGGGAAAAGCTGTTCTCCAAAGTAAAGTATCCAAATGTCGGTATTGAGTTCGATCCATCGCATTTGTTGTGGCAAGGAATCGATCCGTACCAAGCCGCCACCGAATTCCGTGACCGGATCTTTCTGCTACACGGAAAAGACACCAAACTTTTCCCTGAACGAATCCAGTCCGTTGGGTATTGCGGTAATTGGTGGGAGTATCGTTTGCCCGGCAGAGGCGAACTAAATTGGAAACAGTTCCTCTCATTCGCCCGGACCAAATTGGGTTTCGACGGTTACGTCAGTATTGAACACGAAGATCGAGAATACGCCTGGCCAGATGGTGATGTAGAGACGCGCAAAAAGGGCCTCGTCTACGGATTAGGTCAACTCCAGGAAGCTTTAGCCGGTTGAGAAGAAAAAAACTCACGCAAGTCACAGTGGAGAGCAAAAGGCCTGCAGTGCAGCTATGAGATCATTAACTGCCGCAGGAATTTGTTTAGTCTCGCCGTCCCAGCCGTAGCTTCCCGCGTCGGTAACTACCGAATACCGGCAAAAAATACCAGAGTCTAGCCAATCCACCATCTCAGGACTGTTGAAATTGTAAATCAGCCTCTCTAGCATCCAAAGTTCGGTATCGGAAAGATCGCGATTTGTATGTATTAAGAAGTCAAGATCGTAATATGAGTCCGATCTTATATGTTTTCCGAATACCAGAATTTCATAACCTGCGAAGCCCGGTAAACATCCGAGCGCACTTTTTTGAGTCCGATCATATTTGATGTTTGGTAAGCCGACGGGGCTAGAGTTTTTCAACTGTTCTAAACTCTCTTTCGCTTTGGCTGCGTCTAACGGTGGATTACTCATGTTTTGCAACTTGGTAACCGCACGTGGCGACAATACTGTAAGATGCTAACACTTCCGCCTCACGTCAGTAGAGTGGAGATCTGGAATCCGGAAAAAATCGCCTCAAGTAATTTGGAAAGTCAGAGCAAAAAAATCCCCTTCCACTGTCCCCAGTGCAATCCAAGCGGGTAGACCACGCTATTGCGAATCAGCCAACGACCTCCCAACCGTACAGGCACTCCGTAGCCATCAAGCATCGACTCGGGATCGCCTCCGCGTTTCGCGTGCAAATGAAGGTGCGGTTCGCTGCTGTGGCCGGAGTTCCCTACACATGCCAGCAGTTGACCGGCGTGCACTCGTTCTTCGGCACGAATTAGCACGCTGCCTTTCATCAAGTGCGCTAATCCAATGTAAATGTCACTGTCGGCATGTCGGATCACAATGTGGTTGCCAGCCGGGTTTCGTTTGTCCATCTGTCCAGGAAGTGTATCCGGGAAGGCGTCGACGACCGCGGTGACAATCCCATGGCATGGGCTGTATACAGAACGCCCGAAGATCCGGTAGTCGCCAAGCCGTTTCGGGTAAATGCCACTCGCGCGGGCCCCGAGAAAGCCGAGAGCGACGATATCCAGTGCAAACTGTTGCGAGTCCGAGCCGTGATGTCTGTTTAGCAACGATGAGGATCCGCCGTGTGCGATGTAATATATGCCCCGGTGCAAAGGGAACTCCAAGGCGACATCCTCAGCGAGCGGTGGCCGACGAAACAGGATCGACACTGTTACGAAACAGATTAAAACGAGGACGGCCGGCCACCAGCCCGCTCGATAAGCGGTAGTGGCCAGAAGGAGGCCCAGAAAAACAATGCGCAATGGGTAGCAAACCAGGTCCCATCGGCCGCTCAGGATTAATTGGAGCATCACCAACGGTCCAATAGCAAATCCGGGCGCTGCGGGAGGCTCGAGCCACAAATACCAAATCACGAATATTGGAAAGATTGAATAGGTTGCGGCGCTCAGGTAAACGGCTCGTCGCATTTCGTTGGCTACAGACATTCGCTTTCCATGACTACCAGTGCAAAACCTCGGCCACCATAATAGAGCAGTAAATCACGGCGGGATAGGTAGAAATAAAGGACCAAAAGAAGGAATTTAACCCCATGACGGTGGCATTCATCAGGTGAAATGCAATTCCCCAAGCGATGAATAACAGGCAACCGGGATACCCAACGATCAGAGCGATCGTGAACGCGCACTCCATTATGACAGCTCCCCAGGTCAAAGCCTTGGTGATGCGGGGCCGGTGCAGCAGAAAGCGAGCAATCGGCTCATATCCGTATGTCCTTGTATTGAAGATGGCGAACACCGCGTTTCCCTCGTGCCAATAAGGAGATAAGGCCTTTGCCAAGCCGGCCGTGGCGTATGAAAGGCATGCTTGTCCCGCGATAAACCACAAAGCTGCTTGAGTGGTCAAAAGCGATCCGGCCATAAAACTCAAGAACAAAGCCCCGAACACTTGCGTGAGCATCTGGTCGGAACCATCCATGCCCCAAGGACTACGAAGATGCATTAGCAGGGAAGAGAACATGATTGCGAATAACACGCTGAGGATGCCGCAATGGAACCAGATAGCCAGAGGCAACAAGATTAACGCGACAAATCGCAGAACCAGGATGCTGACGAATGGACGATAAGATAGAATCCAATTCAGCGCCGTGGTAAAGCGGCCGGTTCCGATGGCTATATCGCGAGTTCCGATCACCCGCCAACTAAACAGTCCGTCATCTTTCAGTTGATCGCGACCGGCGATCCACTCCAATGTCGATATCGCAGCCCCAATGCACGCGATCAGCGCAATCCAAAAGATAAAGGCATTTGGGTCCCTAGACACAGTTATTGCATCTGGTGCGCATAATTGGGCGGTGCCGCCAGATTATGCATTTCGGACATAAACAAAAATTGTGGGTCTTCATGAGAAAAAAAACCCTCGGACTTCAAAATCATGAATTGCGTTTGCACGCACGGCGTAGAGCGGCGAATTGCGGACACGTAGTTAAGAATCGAAAGATAGGGCAGCGTAAGAGCAAAGTACTTGAAGTTCTGGTCTTGGGCCAGACGGACTAGCCCGCGCACCACATCAGATAGTACTTTTGTTTTCCGCTTTTCAGGATTCCATATCGCACCCCAAAGGGTTCGTCTGCTAGCGAGTGGGATCTCTTGCCATCTGCTCCATTCACCAGAGGGATCAGAGTCCCGGAATAATAGGTGATAATCAGACGTACCGGGACGTGGAGCGAAAAAACACCAATTAGGGATCAACGAGAATGTATCGTGGACCTTCAACCGAGCCACCGCTTTGACATTGAGCTGAGACAGGACCGTGATCAGAAACCAGCCGGCGAGAATCACGATGCATATCGCCGTCATAAGACTGTTCGAAGCGATTGCTTACACCTGAGGTTTCGAAGCGATTCCCTGCCGCAGCTCCCATCTATAAAAAACTTCGTTCCGTGCTCGTAATGAGGAACTAACTGCCCGAGCCACTGCCACGTCCGCTGCTAAAGCTCCTTACCCTCACCGAAATACCTGCGATTTTGGACTTGAGTTCAGCTCTTTTCGCCGAAATATCGTTAATTACGTTTGTTCTTTGCTGCAGGATGGCTGCTCGCCGCGCCTGGATCAGTTCCGTGGCTGAGGCTTGCGGTGCCCCGTGGGCCGACTGCACACCTCCCTCCGTGACCTGGGCTGCCCCAACGAATTCGGTGACGAACGTTGCTACTTTGATCGCGTCGGTTGCTAGATTTGCTACGTGAACCACTTGTTGGGTGTGGACCGTGACGGCATGCACGACCTCCTCGGTAGCATTTATGGCGCGCTCGCCTATATTTACCGCACGCTCGACTATATTCTCTGTCGCGTTTACGGCATCTCGGGTCGCGTTTACCGCGGCGTTCACGGCATCTTGAGTCGCATTCACGACACCGTTCACCGCGTTTTCAACGTCGTTGACAATGTCACAAATAAAGAAAGGCTGCACCTGGCCTGGACCCAAGCGGGACTGTACCTTCTGGGTGATTTCCTGAGCTATCTGTTCCACCCTGCTCCTCAGGTATTCAGCACTGGTATCGTAGTCGTCTGGCATATCTTTTAGTCTTTCAGAGCTTCTTTTTGTACTTTGCCGTCCACGAAACTGACGGATGGTCGCTTCTCCTTCATACCGCACAGACCCCTCAAAAGATGTCTGGCGAGTCGAACCACACTGATCAACCCACAGAGAGAAGCTTTGAAAGTAATGGCGTGAAATCTCCCGTCACTTTGTGAATTTGCGAGTCACAAGCGACAAAAAATAGAACGTTCGCCGACCGGCTAGAATCGAACGGTCCATGGACAAGGGCGATTCGGATGGGGCGTATAGGAACAGAAGTAGCCTGTCTTAACCCTTGCGGTTAAATGATGGCCCAGAGATGGCATCGCCTCGGAGATCCTACGAATGGACATTTTGATCCGTTTAGTGACAGCCGAGCGCGCGCGTTCTGTCTGCGACGCCGCGTTGCGATTTCTTCCGCCGAGGCCCACCGCCAGAGCCAATTGCTCGGCGATACAATCTCTCTCCTGGCGAACCCTGCTCGCGCGTTCAGGCTCATTTAATCGCTCCGCATCGTCCAATTCTCGTTGCAGCTCCTTGAGCCGGCGTCCGTACTCGATCTTAGCGCGCGCATCCAAAATCGGATCGATATCTGAAAGGGAGCCAGTCAACTGGGTACGTTCGTTTTCCTGGAGCTCATGGGGGGGCGGCCCATTAATCTGAGACACTGGACCAATTAGTTCTCTGACATGAAACTCTCGGCCGGGATGGACAAGTAAGATGGCCAAACATTCCAGACCACGGGTTGCCTTAAGTCGAGCGATCTGGCCACCGTACTGGATTGTCCAATACTCGCCCTCTCTGCAGAATATTGAAGCTTGGACCGGGCAAGAGGTCGCGGGAGACTCCACATACTCTCTCACGCTGGCGGACCACGTATTCGCCGGCACAGCATCGTCGCCAGGCTGCTGTAACATCTCCTGTGCGGTGTTTTCTGGCAGCAACGACGCCGCAGGCTCGTAAGACGCAACATTTTTCTGAGTAACCTTTACGTTTGACTCAACAGGCGCTTGCCAGATCGGGTCCTCTGCCCGGTTTCCTTGCCTGCTCAACCAACTGACAAATGCTGCCGAGGCTACAAAGACCATGATATCGGGTGCGTCTTCTAGGCTGATGCCCAAAGCGTAAATCGGTGGTATGAAGTAGTAATCCAGCGCGATGACGGAAAAGAAGACAGCTAAGAGTCCCGCTCCCATTCCACAAAACCAACTGCTAAGCACAACGGCGCAAAAGAATAGATTCGGCGGGTGTTTTATCATTGGCCCTGATAAATAGGTAGCCATGACGGCCCCGCTGACTGCCGCTACTGGTACCATATAGACGAAAGGCACGACTTGCTGCGACAAGCCAAACGTCTGCCGACCGGTATTGATTAAACCTAGCATCCATCTTTTTTTGATGAGCGGTTTGAACTTGAGCTTGTACATAGTGCTCCGGATGCATCAATCAAAACCATTGTTAGCCGTAGCTTCTTGCCGTCAATACGTATTTCGGCGTATGCGCGTATTTTCGGTCGGGTCGATTTCGATGGCCGTTGGAAAGCCTGCGAAAGCGAGCTGTCCCTCATGAGAAAACGTCCGGCAGACTGCTCCTGCGAGAGTTCTACTCTTGACGGTCCAACCAAACAAAGAAGGAAGAGAACCAAGTCTTGGATTCATTTCAGAGCCCCTCCTGCTTTGCTGTTTTCATCTTTTCCCGCAATACCGCCATCCGGTATTTCCATTGTTCGCGGACTGACCCAGCCGAATTCTTGATCCCGTTTTCGATCTGCTCCCTTCTCGAGCTTCAGCGCTTCTTCTTTCGCCGGACCCCGCTCTTTGAGCTCGGTCCGCGCCTTTGCCGCATCCAGCGTTGCCGCCGGTGACGGCGAGGGAACCACCTTCCTTTTTTTAGGGTTGCCGCTCTCACTCACCAACGCCACGTAAGTCGAGTTTTTCCCGATGCTTCGCCACCGGCGTTCGTTTTGGCGAGGGCGTCACCATTGGCTTTTGGTTCGCGGCCTCGGCCGCTGCCGGAATCAAAGGAGGAGGTTCCTCCCACACAACTCTGGTCCGGTCCGTCGGCGACGGCTTAGGTCCCCGGCTCTTCGGGCTCGGGCTGGCCGTGGGCGCCGGAGACGGTGAATCTAACGGAGTGCTCTCTTGGCTCACGCTCGTCTTGGTCGTCTCCGGACTCCCTCCGGAAAAATCCATTTCCCCTGTTTTTCGGCTCTCGATGCCGCCGGAATTCGTTCTCTAGATCCAGGTTCGCCGAGGTTATGGTCACTTCAGTGACTTTTTAAAGCTCCTGCTATTTCTGATTCTGAACTCGAGCGGATGGTTATCCGGGACACAAGCGATTCCGCGTTGGACCGGTTTACCGCCGGAGAGGCTGGTTTTACAGGTAAAGCCGCAAAGGTTAAGAGCGGAAATCGTGAAAAGGCCAAGACCGGAGGGGCATTGCCTTCCGCGTTCGCCGCTCCAATCGGTGTCGACACCTGGAATTGGCTACAGCTCAGGCGCGAGAATCGATGCGACGCCCGCAAACCGGTGGAAGGTTCGCCGAGCGACCCATTCAAAATTATCAAACAGGGCGATTGCTATGTTTTCCGGGATCCTCCGGCGCTACGCGGCGTTATGATTTGTATAATTTCCACGGACTTTGTTTATGCCCTCTAATCATAGTTGGCTTTACGCGAGATTGAGATGGTGCTCTAGCTGTTGGCAGTAAAGAAAATGGTTGTATTAACGGTCTCTTCGATCACTTATCTCGTTCTCATTGCCTTAGCCCCAATTTTGCTTTGGAAAAACGCTAATCGTCTGAATGAGATTCTGGCTGTCAGAAAGCAATTACAGCAATCCGCTAAGCGAGCCCGCGACAAATTCCGCCGTGTTAGATTACAGAATTGTCATTATTCCGCTGGTTGAACCCGAGGGTACACGTGTATTCAAAATACAGAGCGAAGAAAAATCTCACCCTAAGCCGCTAAGGAAGACGGAGTAACGATCGTACCTGCACTACTTTCCAGACCGGAACGAAACGAGGACCGTCTTTTCTCCGCGCGGCGTGGCTAATCTTCAATGACGTTGATGCTATTCAACAGGCTCACCAGCTCTTCCACCAGCGTTTTAAGTAATCGACGCTCCGCTGCGGAGGCATCGTTTTTGATCCACTCTTGGAACCGTCTCGAATTAAAGATGCCTGCAGCAAGTTTGGTAGGGATACGGCTTTCGTACAGCAGCCTTCGGAATTCGATATATTCACGCTTCTCTTCGTTGATGGGCGGACGCCATGATTCTAGCAAGCGGACCGCACGCATCACGTCGCCGCTGGTCGGCGCTTTACCGAGGGGCGTGAGGCTACATGCGAGTTCCCAGGCGTAGACCCGCAGAAATCCTGGTTCTAATCGCTTCAGCGGACGGCACTGACCCTCGTTAAACGGAACGTGCACACAGTCTGCCGCCACCAACTCCGCAGCGATCTCGGCAGACTGAATACGCCCGTCGGCCTGGTTCATTGATATCTTTAATTTTTCCTGGCAAAAATCAGCCCAGGTTGAATACTCAGCGCGAAAAAGTTCACGGTCGCGAATTGCTCGCATACTCTCCCCAACTTCGATGAGGTAGAAATGAGCCGGGTTTTCACAACGAAATACATTCCATTCGTAAAAGTCTTTCTCCGACCCAACAGGTCCGACAGCCACCACGCCCGGATCCCGTACCAAAGCCAGTTGGGAGCCTTCAAAGGGATACTCCACTGAATCGGTCATTAACGGTTATACGTAACGTCACTCGGCCAACGATCAACCACTCGTTTCAAGTTCGATATCTAAAAAGTAGCTGGTTTCAAGCTTTTTATGGAAGGTACAGCGGTTCTAGGCCTTTGCCGGAGCGCGATTGGTCCAATTGGGCCCATGCGGCCAGTGGTGTCGCCCTTATCTACGGTTGGTTCTTGTTTCGTGTCGATTGGCAGCCTGTCGCGCCGTAAGCTTTGCGGAGGCGGATGCATTCGCGGTCTTCTTTGCGTTTTTCTGCGCCTTCTTTGCTTCGGCGTTGTCGCGAGATAACTCGTTTATTTCTTGGCACATACGTCATTCTCCCTATTTCGCGATGCAAATGTTTAGCGTACAGAAAGAACACCCACCGCGGATCTATATCTAAAACAACTAACTGAAAGAGTAGTCCGCATGCCCACTCTTAGTGTCAAACGTGGAGCAATTCCAAGCCCGCGGTCCGCACTCGCGGCAGCATCGGAATCATCGATATTCCGTCATTGCTTGCCATTACCCAGGAAGCTTGGTTGCGAACGCCGACAACGATCATTCTTCCCCGGCATCACTGAGTTTCGCTGCAAATCGAATCGCCGGGAGGGACCGAGTCCTCGCGATCCCTCGCGGCGTTCATCTGCGGTTGGTTTTTTGTTTCGCGTGCATTCGCGGTCCTTTTTTGGTTTTTTGTGCCTTTTCGCGGCTATTCCCTTTTCATCTTTCTCCTTCGATTTTTCACATTTGAGTTTACTGGTCGAAGGACCAAAACTGGTTCGATGTCGCTCGTTCCAGATGAGAAAGATCGAACTCCGTCCGCTAAAAGGCGAGGCCTCCGATTAGTCTTTTGGCCCATCATTCTCGTTCTCGGCGTCGTCGTAGCCGGGGCACTGCTAGTAAAGAACCTAAGTCTAGGGAGCGACTCGGGCCAGTCTTCTCATGCAAGCGCCGGGACCAAGCCAACGCCGCCAGCGGCGCCTCGGACAGCGGAGGATTATGTCGATTTGATCAACTACGAGTATGCGCTCCTCCGGCCGGATCAACGTCCTATCGCCACGGTTTTACACAAGGAAGTAGCCAGTCTAAATGTCTCTGGCCAACCGCTAACGGCTCTCAACAACGTCATCTTATCAGGCTTACAGAAGCTTCAGCCCGGGGACGATGCGACTCCCATCCGAACCGCAGTTCAGCAATGCCGGAGCTATGCAAACGAGATCGATCAACGGTATCAGAACATCTTGAACGATGTGACCGCCAAGCTGATCTCCGTCAACTTATCGCCAGCTATCGCCGGCGCGGTGGCTAAGGCGTTTGCGGAAAGAATACAAACCACCGAAGCCGTCGCCCGCGCCGCCGCCTTGAACGACGTATGTAGCAGCGTCGGGTCTTTGCTCGATCTCTTATCCAATAATCAGACCAAGTGGAAACGTGATAGTGACGGTAACCTTTTGTCCGAGGATCGGGCATTTACCGGTCAATTCAATACCGGGACCAAGGAGTTGAATACCGCGATCCGCAAGTTGAACGGCGATGTGCCATGACGCAACCCGGCGGTGTTAGACTTCGCCCTGGTTCGTTTTCCTAGGAGTCGCGGATTCATCCGGCAACCCCCGTACTAGGTTAGTTCCGTTGCTTCCGACTTCCGCCGTCGTCCCTCACACCCAGAACTATGGCGTACGGGACGGAGGAGGAAGTCTGCTTTGCGTGAGGTTTTTCTTTGCGCCTTTTCGCGGCTATTGAAATCTTGAGGCGTGGCGCCTCCAAGCTCCTTATCAGAACGGTCCCCAGACATCCCACTCGGCGGCGCGCTCGGCATTGAATTTGGCGTCCTGCAGGTCTTGCTCGGTTACGTTCTTAGCGAGGCGCATGTCTCGGTATCGGTCATACGAGAATAGGCCGCCGACATAGATCAGTTTGCGAGCCGGATCAGCATAGACATAACGGTCTTTTCCGTTCCGTTGGATCCGCATCATTTTATTGGGCGGCAAAGTCGCCAGATGTTTTAGCTGCTGCGGCGTGGTGGCAATGACCACATTGAAGCCGGCCGCCGAAAGCAGGTCTTCGGTTGACTGAGTGTTATGGGTAGCGCAGCCCGCCAACAGGCTTGCGATCAATAAAATGACCGTTAGAGATAGTCCGCCAAAAGTGCGTTTCATCAGAAGAACCTATATCTCACGCAAAGACGCAAAGACGCAAAGATAAAGCGAAAACCGGAATAGCCGCAAAGAACGCATAGAGCCCAAAAAAGGACCCCTCCGATCCCCCGCAAAGCCGTTGAAATTTCACGCCAAGATCACACGGCTTCAGCATGAGCTCAGCCGAACAGCTACAACGCCGCCATACCGATCGTCTTTCACCTTTCACGTCTCACCTTTCGATTCGCTAGGTCTTGGTGCCTCCGCTTCAGATATTATTGCTCTTTTCTTTGGGTTCCTTGCGTTCTTTCGCGGCTATTCCGTATTTCTCTACCTTTTGCACGTTTTGTGCCTTTTGCGGCTATTCAAGTCTTCGTTTTACCTTTGCGTCTTTGCGGCTTTGCGTGAGGTTCTTCTTCTCACCTTTCACCTTTCACTTCTCACCCTTCGCAGGGTACAATGGGTAATGGGTGCGCCGGTTAACAAAAATCCCGATTTCATTTTCCATCAAAAAACCCCGCCCAATGGCGGTCCGCCACTCGACCGGCTCATTAACGAATTCGCGACGCCGGTCCCAGACTTCTTTCTTCGTACCCACGGCGATATTCCCGAACTTGATACTGTCCGGCTAACGGTGGGAGGACTGGTCAAACGTCCCTGCGAGTTTTCGCTCCAGGAACTGGCTCAACGTTTTCCGGTCAAGGAAATCACAGCCACTCTACAGTGCGCCGGTAACCGGCGGTGCAGCGCATCGGCCATCAAGCCGGTACCGAACGAGGTCAGTTGGGGGAATGAAGCGATCAGTAACGCCGGATGGACAGGCTGCGCATTGACCGATGTTCTCCATTTTGCCGGGTGCGATGCTCAGGCGCGGCACGTCGAATTTATCGGTGCAGACCGGTGTTCTAAAGAAGGAACTGAAGTACACTTCGGCGGATCGATCCCGCTGTTCCGAGCGCTCCAGGACGATGTATTGCTCGCCTGGGAGATGAATGGCCGGCCCCTGACCAGCGAACACGGAGCTCCTTTGCGAACCATCGTTCCCGGTTACATCGGGGCGCGCAGCGTGAAATGGCTGAAAGAAATTAATCTGCTCGCCCAGCCTTCCAAAAACCTGTTTCACGCCCATGCGTATCGCTTGTTCCCGTCCGATGCATCCTCAGCCAGCGCCGATTGGGAACACGCTCTTGAGCTGGGCGAACTTTCGGTTAACTCCTGTATCTGTGCGATCGAAGATGTCTCCGGTGGACTCTTAGTTAAAGGCTACGCCACGGCCGGCGGGAATCGGCACGTTGTGCGGGTCGATGTCGGATACGGTGAACCCTTAAAATGGCGGGAAGCTTCTTTCCAAGATCCACCCGAACCTGGCATTTGGAGAAGATGGCAGGTAACCATCCCGGAGCTGCTTGTTGGCGAGCTCATCTGCGCCCGGGCTTGGGATTCCGCCGCTAACACCCAGCCTGAAGACCCGGAAAGCGTTTGGAATTTTAAAGGGTACATGAACAACGCCTGGCATCGCGTCCGGATCGGTATGCCCTGGGAAGATGTCAAAGTGGCTAAACCGGAGATCGAATATTATTTGTAACCGCGAAGAAAAATCTCACGCAAAGCAGACTTCGCCCCATCGCCCCCTTTAGCTACGTCGGCCAAGGACGCAAAGACGCAAAGAGAAGACAAAATAGCCGCAAAAGATCGCAAGGAACGCAAAGGATTGAGCGAAGCCTAGTAGAGCCGCGAAGCGGTGAAAGAATATAGCCTAGGGTGAGTCTGCGAGCCCTAGGTATATCGGCAATAAAAAGCATTAGCGCTCACAAGGCGCATCAAAATCGTCCTCGTGCTCGTCCTCGTGCTCGAAAAGTGGGATTGGGCTAGCGGAGTTTTGGAGTACTGCGCGAAGTCCGTATTGCACCCCGCGACCGCGGGGTTGGGGATGCTGTAAGCGCGTTAGAATCGGTTTTTGCGATTTGGCGTGTTATCGACCTGTGGACAATCCCGTCCGTTCCCCGATTCTGCCGCGCTTACAGCGCTGACCGGTTTCTATTTATCGGCTACCTAGGCCTCGCGGACTCAGCCTAGGCTAAATTGTTTCAGTGCTTCGCACCTCTATTAGGCTACACGCCTTTTAAGCGCTTCGCGCCTCGGCCTCTCAACCTGTCGCGACCGTAGGCTTGGCGAAAGCGACGCGCGCATCACCAATCACCCTTCACCTTTTCACCTCTCACTTCTCACTAACTCTGCCTCAGCGCTCTCGCTGGGTCGATACCGGTGGCGCGGCGAGCGGGAAGATAGGAGGCGGCAATTGCTACTAACACGATTACAATGGCAGTGCCGGTTAGAGTGACCAGGTCATAACTCGGTACCTCGAACAGGAAAGCGGATACATAACGGGTGAGCACAAAGGAAGCTGCTACGCCGAGCACTATCCCGATCAGAGTTAAACACAGGGTGTGCCCGAGCGTTAGACCGAAAATCTGGCTACGAGACGCTCCCAAGGCGACTCTAACGCCGATCTCGCGAGTTCGCTGGGTCACGGTATAAGCCATCACACTGAAAATGCCGATACCCGCCAGAGCGAGTGCGATCCCGGCAAACAGCGTGAGCAGCACCGTCCGGAAACGCGGCTCGGAGACGGAATCGGCAATGTTGTCTTCCATGGTTCGGACTTTTGTTACCGGCTGGTTGGGATCGATCTGGTGTACCAATCGTTGGAGCGAGTTCGCTAACGCCAAAGGGTTACTTTCCGTGCGCACAATCATCGACATGAATTGGACAGGCAAAAGTTTGTCGGATTGCCGGTAAGGCATGTAGTACTCGGCCGGCGCTTCAGCGCTCAATGCTTGTTTCACGTCACTGACTACTCCGACGATTTCCATCCAGGGAACATCATCATCCGGCAGCCCGCCAACCTGCATGTATTGTCCAATTGGCGATTGATTAGGGAAAAACGTCCGGGCCAAAGTGCTATTGATAACGACAACCGCGGGATGATCCTCACGATCGGTGTCCTGGAACCCACGTCCTTGTTGTAAAGGAACCTGTAGCGCAGCGAAATAGTTGGTGCTGACGGCGCGATAGTTCGCCAGCGCGTACTGGTTGTTCTTCGGCGGACGTCCTTTAATATTGAAGTAGATCGACGAACCGGTGCCGCTAACCGGCGCGAGCGAGCAAGCCGCGGCGGTACGTACCCCTGGAAAAACCGCGGTTTGTTGAAGGACGCGCTCATAAAAGTCGATTCGTTCGTTCGGTTTGCCGTGTGAATTGGGAGACAGCGGGATATCCGCAACCAGGATATGGTCCGGGGTGAACCCGGGAGCTACTGCGGTCAAACGTTCAAAGCTATGCAACAACAGGCCGGCTCCGACCAACAGAAGCACAGCCACGGCAAGTTGGGTCACAACTAATCCTGAGCGCGTCATGGACGCGGTACGAGTGGTAACGCTTTTTACCCCCTCGTTTAGGTTCTCCGGGACACCCATCCGAATTACGTATCTCAACGGCGCTAACCCAAACAACAGACCGGCTAACATCGCCACCGCGATGGTGAACAACAGGACCGACCAATCAATTGATACCCGGTTACCAAAAGGCAGACTCGATCCCGCCAGTCCGACCAAGGCGGGCACAGCCGCCCAGGCTAGCAATAATCCTAATATCGCGCTCGCCAGCGATAACAGGACACTTTCCGTTAATAATTGACGAAAAATACGGAACCGGCTCGCACCCATGGCGCGACGAACTGCGAATTCCTGTTGGCGACCGGCCGAGTTAGCTAACAGCAGATTAGCGACATTGGTGCAAGCAATGAGGAGCACTAATCCTACCGCTCCCATGAGCACTAGCAGAGCCGGCCGGGCGTTCTCCACCATCTGATCCTGAATCGGGTTTATGAACGTTCCAGTACCCGTGTTGTAAATTGGATACTGTTTTTCCAGGGCTTGCGCGATCCCGGTCAATTCGCTGCGAGCTTGTTCCAAAGAAACCCCAGGCTTCAGCCGAGCAATGGGGAAGATACCAGGATGCCAGGCCCGGTCATCGGGGAGGGTCTTAGCCCAGGGTTCAAAGGGTAAAACTACATCAGGTATCTGGAGTAAAACTTGGTAGTCCCGAGGTAGCACCCCGATGACGGTGTACGGTTTGTCGTCCAACGTGAGCGATCGGCCGATGATATCTTGCACCCCACCGAAACGCCGTTGCCATAGGCTATGGCTGATCAGGACCACCCCTGGACCTCCGGCTCGATCTTCTTCGGGACTAAAGGTGCGGCCTTCGGTTACGTTGACTCCTAACGTATTAAACAGATTGGCGGTCGCCATTTGCGCCGGCAACCGTTCCGGTTCGCCGATACCGCTCAGCGTGACCACCGTGTTACGAGCGGCGGCTACCGATTCGTACGATTGCGCCTGAGCGCGCCAATCGGCAAAGTTCTGGTACGAAACCGAGAACCTCGAAAATCTGCTGGTTTGTTCCATCAACAAGACCACCCGGTCCGAATGCGGAAATGGGAGCGGGCGAAGCAGGACCCCGTTAACCACGCTGAAGATTGCGCTCGTCGCGCCAATGCCTAAAGCCAAGGTAACGATCGTGACCACCATAAAAGCCGGATCTTTTCTAAACCTGCGGATCCCGTATCGAATGTCCTGAAGGAATGTCTGCACGATAGGGAAACAGAATAGCCGCAAAAGAGCGCAAAGAACGCAAAAAATGACCGCGAATGGACACAAATCAGAACGCGAATGGACACGAATAAAAACTCAACCGCAGATGAAATGCAGATAGGGGTCGCCACCCGTGGAGCGCTGCCTCGCTTGCGAGGCCGAGGTGCCGAGGTGCGAAGGCTTAGAGCGCGCTGCCTAATAGAGGTGCGACTTGTCCGACGTAGCTAAAGGGACGATGGGGCGACGGAGGAAGTCGGAAGCGGTGAAAGGGTTTGGTCCGGCGGCTGCTGCATACAGCGCTAGGAGAGGTGGTGATTGGTGAAAGGCGTGCGCTCCTCCAATTGGGGTACAACATACGCTCGGACTACCAATTACGCCTCACCAGCATCAATCACCTCTTAACCTTTGCGGCTTTGCGTCTTTGCGTTAGATTTTTCCGTTTCTGTTTTGTGTTTTCTGTGCCTTTTGCGGCTACTAATTCCAATCTTCGTGTTCTATTCCGTTCCCATTCGTGTTCATTCGCAACCTTGATCTTTGTGCCTTCGTGGCTTTGTGTGAGATCCGTCGATGAGTTGTACCTTCCGTTCTGTGGCTTTGTGCGAGAGTTTAGTCGCGTTGATTGGCTTCCATTCGCGGTTCCGTTTCGCGTTGTGTCTTGCGGCTTGTGCCGCGATCTCGGGATCCGTTTCGGCCGGTCAACTTTCTCCCGGACCGGTTCAGGTCGAACCGTCGATTCCGTACCCGGAGAAAATGACGTTCATCGGCTTGTCCCAGTCGATTGAGCTTGCCGCTTCGATGGGGCTGGCTGCTTCAATCGCAACCAGGGGGGCTGTGAAACAATATGTTCACGACGCCGCCAGCCAAAGTCGAAATCTGACGCCGTTGGCGGTCTTTGTTCGCGAAGAGTTCTCCGATGTAATCCGCAACAAAGGATTTACCCCGGAAGATGACAGTACGACAGATAACCGGTTTCGCCTCGCTGTACGGAAGTATGGCTTCGGTATGGCCGAAATCGTGTCCCGCGAAGTGCGTCCGCTAATAACGCTCTATGCCGAATTGGTTGCACCGGACAACAAGGTCCTATGGTCGCACGAAGCGGTGATTAAGAGTGACGATAAAAATTTGCCGACCATTCTACCGGAAGACCTGCGTCACAATCCTGATGAAGAAGAAATGCTGCTCCGAGCCGCCTCCCGGCGCGCGTCAGAAAAACTGATGGAAAACTACGAGGCGAAGGCAAAGAAGGACCGCGAATGAACACGCATGGACACGAAAAAACGCGAAGAAATCTCACACAAAGCCACGAAGACCCAAAGGAAGACAAACAGACTGCGCCCCTGGAGCGCTGCCTTCCACACGGCCGCGGCGCGCTCCACCAATCGCCAATCACCTTTCACCTCTCACAGCCGCGACGCGCTACGGCGCCGAAACCGCGATCTTCACCTTGCCCGTAATACTAGTGCCGCCGGAACCTATCAGGTGATAGGTGAAGGAATCGGTCTTACCGCCGTAGCCTGTTTTGGGCGTGTACGAGAATGCACCGTTGGCTTCGAGATTAAAACTAGCGGCGTTCTTTGGTTTCTTGACAACGGCAGCGGTCGCTCCCGTGGTAAACTCCGCGTATCCGATCAACCCGGGTGCGGAAAGAGTTAGAGTGGTCTCATAGGCCGTTGAGAAGGAAGTATTCTTCAGAACGATCGGCGCCGTAGTGAGCGGGGAGGGAAGCCCGATCTGATAGGTTCCATACCAGACTTGGTCCGAAAGATACACGAAAACCCCGATCGAAGTTAATAGGGAACCGTCCGGCGAGATCGTTACGGGCGCCAAAAGATCGCCAAGACTCGCTTTAATCCCATGCGCCTTTAGCAAATCATCAAGGTAACCGCCGCCCATGGTTGTGGTCCAGATTGCAGGAAAATAAAGGTTCTGAATCCCGAACGCTTCTGTGCCGTCCGCGGTGCATCCGCTCACGCTAATGCCTCCGATATCCGTGAATCCCCCCGATGTGGTGTACCGGAACCCGATCCATCCGTTGAGCTCAGTGTACCTCCCAAAAATGACAATTCCGTCATCGCTGATGCACGTGGGCTCAAGATAATAAGTCCCCGGGTGCGGGATACCGAGATCTCGTAGCCCTGATTTGTTAGTCCAGAGGAAACCGTGGTTCTTACCATCATCTAAATTGCTGTACCCGGTGGCAGCTGAACCGTCGTAGTTGAGCGCCGCACCATAAGTCTGCTGGGTAGCCGACCCTAAATAACCAACTGAAGTAAATTTTCGGGTCGCGATCTTAAATATATAGGTCTCAACTTTGGATGAATTAGAGCCGGTTGTATCTTCCACAAAAAGTGTGCTTCCATCACCGGAAACGGCGGTAGCAGTCATGAGGGTCGGATTAGGATCATCCGGCGGCGCAGGAACTATCTGTTCGGCGCCGTTGACCCAATAAACCGCGTATTGCACCGACACTCCGTTAGAAACTTCTCCCCCGGTAAACCCGGACACAACCGTGCCATCGCGGCTAATCCCGTTCGCATAGCCGTCATAAAGATATGACGTATCAAACCCTGCCGAATCCGGTAGACCGGTCCAACCAGCAGCTGGCGTGTAAATGACCGGTGATGCATAACCGATCGAATTATAGCCAACGTAAACGCTGCCGTTAGTCGCAGCCAACGCGTAGTTCAGGTATTCACCGATCTTGGTTTCACTGTACTGCGCGGGGAGCACCGACGGCGACCCAGCTAATAACAAGATTAACGACCCAATGATACCTCGGGAAAAACGATCCACGACACCGCGAACTAGAACAACAAAGCGGTAAAATCTACCTGCACTCGCGCCGGACCTGGAACAGCCCCGCGAGCTAACTAAAACAGAGCGAGCCACAACGCCAGTTCGACAAAACTGACAGCCGTCTGTCAAGACATTTAGGTTGAGCGGCTTAGGATATTGCTCACTGACAGATGACACATGTTAGCGTCCCTCACTTGGCGCTTCGTCGTCGTTCTCGTCGTCGTCCTCGTCCTCGTCCTCGAATTTAGGGTTGGGGTGGCGGAGTGTTGGAGGATTGCGCCTGCTGCGAATTGCTCCCGCGCAGCGGGTTGGAGGTGCTTTCACCTTTCACTATTCACCAAGCCCTCCAACACTTTCAGCTCATGCGGGAGCGCCACCTCAGCCGCTTCAATCTCGGGGTGCCAATATTTTTCCCATTCGACCGTGAGGAAGCCTTTGTAACCACCGGCAACCAACAGGCTGATTATTTCTTGAATAGGCACTTCTCCCTCACCCGATGGCACCAGTTGCCAACCGCCTTTGTGTGCGGCTGAACGCCGGCCATCCTTGATGTGTACATGGTAGGTCCGAGCACCGATGTTCTGGTAGACTTCAGCCGGAGTTTCTCCCATCCGATGCGGGTGAAGGCTATCCCAAATAGTGCCGACCCACTTTGATTGCACCTTTGCCAGCAGTTCCGCAACCACTGAAGAAGCAGAGAAGCCGTCGTGAGTCTCGATAAGCATAACGACTCCCAGGCGTTCAGCCACCCCGATTGCTTCCTCCAGCACCTTAGCGGCTGATTCCATCTGTTTCCGGCGAATGTCAGGGTCTTCGGATAACTGGCCGCCGTAGACCCGCATAAACGGCGATTCCCATTCGTTGGTGAGCTCAAGCATCCGGTGAAGCTCCGGGCCAGGCTCTTCGGAGGTGAGAATGACCGAACTGCCGACAGCCGCAATCGGCAAGCGAGCAGCGCTAGTGCTCTGCTTTACTCGTGCCCGGTCTGCAACGGACAACGAAGAATCAAAGAGTTTCCCGTCGATGACCCGCAGCTCGACACCAGCATAGCCTAATGAGCTGCCAAGCGAGATCGCCTCCTCGAGGTTCCTGTCCGTGAACGCCAAAGTACTGAACGCAATGCGCAATGGGGGATTCATTTGGTGAGAAGTGCTTAGTGATTGGTGATTGGTCGAGCGCACCGACGAATTAATCTATCGTTCGGCGATGGTCCCTCACGCAAAATTACTCGGGTTGACGGTGCTCACAAGTCCGAGGGGACGCTTCGATATCGTTCTCGTCGTCGTCCTCGTCCTCGAATCCGGCCACGCAGAGTGATGGAGCGTGGGAGTGCTGCGCCAAGTCCGAATTGCACCCGCGTCACCAATCACCAATCACCTTTCACTGCCTTCCCCTTGCATGACGGCAAGATTCGTTCAACATGTCATACGACCCCCTTGCTCATGAATAGAACGATGCCCGCTGTGGTAAACTATGCGCCGGAACCTCACAGTGTGGAGCTGCGCGCAGTTCCGGTCCCGGAAATTGGTGAAAACGAAGCGTTGCTGGCCGTCCAGGCGGTCGGTGTGTGCGGCACCGATATTCACGTCGCCTACGAGAAACACACCGGCGGAAACATCAATTATCCGGTGATCCTCGGACACGAGTTCGGCGGGGTCATTGTTGAAGCCGGCAAGAACGTTCACGGTTTTAAGGAAGGGGATCGAGTGGTCAGCGAAACCGCGGCTATCATCGATGAGACTTCTCCGTTTGTTCACGCCGGTTTGTATAATCTGGATCCCGGCCGGCGCGGGTTCGGGTTCGGTGTGGATGGAGCAATGACTCAGTACGCAAAAGTGCCAGACCGCATCCTGCACCATATTCCCGACACATTGCCTTTTGAAATCGCGGCTCTGACCGAACCTTGCTGTGTCGCTTATAACGCAACGTGCGGCAACGCCCGTATTTTTCCGGGCGACACCGTAGCGGTCATTGGACCGGGGCCGATCGGTCTTCTCTGTGCCATCATGGCGAAGCTTGCTGGCGCCGGTGAGATCGTTGTGATCGGTACCCCCGCAGACAAACGTCGATTGCAAATTGCAGAGCAGCTTGGCGCCTCCGCGACCCTCGGTGCTAACGGTGAAGATGTTGTCGCGTGGACTCGATCATTGCGCGACGGTTACGGATTCGATGTCGTGATCGATGCCGCCGGCGTTTCCGTCACGCTCAAGCTTGCCATGGATATTGTCCGTCCGGCCGGCCAGATCAGTAAAGTCGGTTGGGGACACCAACCATTCAATTTTTCATTGGATCCGTTAGTTAAGAAAGCCGTGACGTTGCAAGGCAGCTTTTCCCATAACTGGCCGATCTGGGAGCGAATCGTCCGGTTGCTCGCCTCGGGTCAATTGAATCTGGGTCCGGATTTTTCCCGTATTTACAAGCTAGGAGAGTGGCACGGCGCATTTGAATCGATGCATTCCGGCGAGATCGTGAAAGCGGTGTTGCTGCCCCAGGAACCATGGAGTGATGGAGTGATGGAGTGATGGAGTGATGGAGTGATGGAGTGATGGAGTGTTGGAGTCATGGAGTGTTGGAGTGATGGAGTGTTGGAGTGTTGGGGTACTGCTGCGGAACCGGAATAGCCGCAAAAGAAGACCGCGAATAGACACGAATTTACGCGAATAAATAGACATGCGAAGGGTGAAACGTGAATGTGATGGCTGATCGGTGATGCCCCAATACTCCATTACTCCTCGGCTCCTTCTATCTGCTATTCGTGAAACGCTATGGAAGTTCGTGTTGATAAAAAAGTCTTGCTCGTGACGGGGGCAACCCAAGGTCTGGGGCGAGCAATTGCAGTTGAAGCGGCCCGCTCTGGGGCAGAGGCGATCGTTGTCACTGATCATCCCTCTAAGCGCGGCGACGACGTGGTTGCAGAAATGACGAAATTTGGGGCTAAAGCAGCCTTTATCCCGGCTGATCTCATGGAGCAGGATGCGCCTGCCAAGGTTATCGCCGCAGCCATCGAACAGTTCGGCAGACTAGACGGCCTCGTGAATGCGGCCGGGCTCAGTGACCGTGGCTCTGTGGCTACAGCTGATCCTGCTCTTTTTGATCGTCTATTCACCGTGAACACGCGGGCGCCGATGTTTCTGATGCAGGGTTTGATCCGTCATCTACAGGAACGTAAAGCGCCCGGGTCGATCGTTAATATTTTGTCCTTCCAAGCCCATGGAGCCGCGGTTAGTCTGGCGATTTACGGCGCTACTAAGGCTGCTCTCTCTCTTCTCACTAAGAACGCCGCCTTTGCCCATCGAAAGGATCGGATTCGTATTTGCGGGATCAATCTTGGTTGGGCCGATACCGATGGAGAACGGGAGATGCAGGCCGTGAAGCTCGGACGAGGCGAGTCATGGCTCGCCGAAGCCGAGTCGCGGATGTCATGGGGCCGCCTCATCAAGCCGGAAGATGTCGCTCACCTAACCTTGTTCCTGCTCAGCGATATTTCTGTCCCCATGAGCGGCGCCTTGATCGACCAAGTGCAAGATGCCGTGCTCGGCGTGCGCGACTAGCCCGCAGCCGATAGCCGAGACGGAATAGCCGCAAAAAGGCGCAAAAAACGCAAAAGAAAGAAAAAAACGGAATAGCCGCGAAAGAACGCAAGGATCGCAAAGAAAAAAACTCTGCGACGGCGGATTTATCTGTGATTTAAGTCTGTTCTGTTTGCAGTAATTTTTGCGTTCTTTGTGCTCTTTTGCGGCTATTTCCCGGGCTTTGTGCCTTAGTGGTTTTGTGTGAGAGATTTTTTGTGCTTTTTGCGCCTTTTGCAGCTTGCCGCGCCGTAGGCCTGGCGGAGGAGGGGCTATTCCGGATTTCGGTTTAACTTTGCGGGTTTGCGGCTTTGCGTGAGATTTTTCTTCTGTACTATGCGTCATGAAGACTTTGCCCGTGCATGTGCTCGATCTGGCAACGGCTTTAGAGGATCACGACCGGGAATCGGCTATCTACTATTTTGATTCTGGTTCCGGTGAAATTGTTTTCTTAGCAGGGGATGGAAGAGGATCCGATAAGCGTTGGGATATTATCTCGAACAGTGTCGGCCGGTTTATCGAGATCGAACCGATGGATTCGCAGCAAGGACACGAAATCCTCGAACGATTCGTGGCGACATTACCGCCCTCGCCTCTCCAAGAGAAATTGAAACGGTCGTTGGAAGGCGCAAGTTCGTTCCGAAGGTTCCTAGATGCGCTGGTTGAAGACCAAGCCATTCGGAAGAGTTGGTTCGAATTTCATCGCGATGCGATGCAGAATATCGCTCTGGAATGGTTAGCAGATCACGACATCCAGCCGGCCGAACCAGGATCTCCGGCTCTCCCGTCCTTGTTAGATCAAGAGGCAGAGGCGCTTGCCGCCAATGAAGAGAAAGGAGACTTCGATGATACTAGCGAGGACGAGCCAGACGATGAGAGCGCCGACGAACTCGATGAGTTCGATGAAGAAAGTGAGGGTGAGCCGGTTGATTTCTTGTCGGAAGAAGAGGAAGAGCTGCTAGCAGATTTTGTTGAATCGTTACCAGGAGAAAATTTCAACCTGGCTAAATTGCACGGACTGTTCTCGGCGTTTGCTGGCGGACCGGTAACCATGGCTCCTGCAGATCTACTGGTCGTACTGATCGGCATCGCCAAAGCCGGGAAGGTTAGCGATTTGCCTGACTCCGCGATTATCGCCGACCTATTAACCCGGTTCTATGGCGGTATCGTCGAGGCGCTCGAATTCGAGTCCTTTGAGCCCCAGCTTGAGGAGACAAGTATCATGGTGACCGATCCCAACGCCGCCATCATCTCCTGGTGCAACGGGTTCATGTTAGGAGTCGATTATCATAAGACCGCCTGGGAATCATGGTTCAAAGATGGCCGGCGCACGAAAGCGATCTCCCTGATCGCGGGACTGTCAGACCCGGAGATTCTGCGCCAGGCAGAAAATGCACTTGGAGAAGAAGTCGTCTGGACAACCGCCGCCATGATTGCTGAGCTCGTGCCGCTGATCCGCACCTATTGGGCCTTCGAGTCCTCGCTAGATGACTACCTGGCCGACCGCGAGTAAACGGAGAAAACAAATAGCCGCAAAAAGGCGCAAAAAACGCAAAAGGAAGACAAATCGGGAATAGCCGCGAAAGAACGCAAGGAACGCAAAGAAAAAGACTCTACAACCACGGATTCATCTGCAATTTAAGTCTGTTTTGTTTGCTACTATCCTTTGCGTTCTTTGTGCTCTTTTGCGGCTATTTCCCGGCCTTTGTGCCTTTTGCGGCTATTCCACTTCCGGGAAAGCGCGCAGATATTGTACGGGCGCTTCGAGTGGGCTTTTGAGAACTTGGGCTGCATGCAACGGCCAGTACGGATCCCTCAGCATTTGTCGAGCTAACAGTACAAGATCGGCTTGGCCGGATCGGATGATTCGATCGGCTTGATCGGGATCGGTTATGAGGCCAACGGCTCCGGTCAGAATATCGGCTTCCTTTCGGATCCGTTCCGCGAAAGGCGCTTGGTAAGCCGGACCAACCCTGATCTTGGCATCGGGAACCAGGCCACCGGAAGAACAATCCATTAGATCTACCCCGACACCGCGTAGGCGTTCCGCGAGTTTAACCGAATCGTCGAGTGTCCATCCGTTCTCTTTCCAATCGGTAGACGAGATCCGGACAAACAACGGATTGTGATCCGATAAAATCGCGCGCACGGTCTTTGCCACTTCGATGGTGAGCCGGATCCGGTTCTCGAACGAGCCGCCGTACTCGTCGGTGCGCAGGTTCGATAATGGTGAATAAAACTCATGAAGCAGATAACCATGGGCAGCGTGGATCTCGATAACCTCGAATCCGGCCGCTAATGCGCGGCGCGCCGCCGCGCCGAATGCTTCCACTGTTTCGCGGATTTCGGCCAGGCTCAGCTCCTTGGGAACGGGATCAGTATTACGGAAAGGCACAGCGCTAGGTGCAACCGTTTGCCACCCGCCCTCCCCAGCCGGGACAGGGTTACCGCCTTCCCAGGGAACCAGACAACTCCCTTTCCTACCCGCGTGAGCTATCTGGATCCCGGGTATCGCACCCTGCTGTCTAATAAACGCAGTGATCTGCGCCAGTTTATCGATATGTTCGTCCTTCCAGATCCCTAAATCAGCCGGCGAGATCCGGCCCCTCGCTTCCACCGCGGCAGCTTCAGTGAGCACCAATGCCGCACCGCCAACCGCCCGGCTGCCCAAGTGAACCAGATGCCAGTCGTTCGCGAAGCCGTCCTGGCTCGAGTATTCGCACATTGGCGAAACTGCGATCCGGTTCCGAAAATTCACCCCGCCAATCGTTAAGGGTGTGAATAGCCCGGTTTCAATTGCCCCCTTTACCGTATCCGAATGCTGCATGGTATGAACCGTCTCTTGAAGCACCGGCCGCGTCAATCACCCAAAGGAGGGATTCGGAATCGCCGCAAAAGAACGCAAGGAACGCAAAAAAAAGACAAGGAGATAAGAGTAACCGCGAATGGACACAAATATTGTGGAGCAACCAGGTAGCGTCTTATCGGTAGGGCGAGACTCCGATACAGCCTGAAAAGTATCGCGGAGCCATCGGTTATCCTGACAAACGGTCTACTGCGCCTCGAGATTGCCGAGCCGTCGTGAGCTTAGCCACCAAATAGAATGCCACCCCTACCTTCACAATATTCGCGTCTGTTCGTGTCCATTCGCGGTTGCGCTTGTAGCTAAAGGGGCGATGCGGCGAAGTCTGACAGATTACTTCAGGGGCAAAATCTGGTAGCACTGATCCAACGGCACCTCGGTACTCCAATACGCCTGCTTCCAGAACGGAAAGTTACCAAAGTCACCATGTTTCTGGGGCCCGGCAGAGCACCCTTTGGGATCGTCTGTACGAGCTATCCCAAAAGACTTGAGATGGATTCGCGATGTCTGGGGCAAAAGCCGATAAGCAATGACTACGTTTTGAAAGCTGCCTAATGTCCGATCACCGAACGATGCCGGAGCTTCAAAGAATTCGTCGATCCAGGTTAGTAAACTTCCACGAGCGGGTATGCCGTATTCTTCTACCTCATCCAGTTCTCTTCGCGGATGGAGACATAGATTGTAGAATTCGGTATGGTTGTTCTGGAGTTGTTTACCTGGACCGACCAGGAAGTCCCGGATGGTGCAGGCTGCTGCCATATAAACCAGTTTGCGGACCCGGAGATTTGGAAAGTTGCGATACGCTTCATTCATTACGATCGCTCCCATGCTGTGCGCAAATACGTCCAGGTAATAATCGGGATGCGTTTTTAGAAACTGATCGAGTTGTTCAAAGAATTGGTAGGCTGCTCCTGGGATGATCTTCGGCGGTGGCCTATCCGGTGAGAGATTTTCTGTGATCGCACCATTGGTAGTAATAAAATTCTCGGCTGGAAAGAACATGGTGCGGGTCCGGCGTAGCATGTTTTTCCAGGCGGGGGTTCCACCGTATCCAGGACTGGCTCGGTTGCGACCTGTAACGGGATCGTCGTCGAACCGAGGGCAAATTGCCCGGCGTCGACGTGGGCTATATCCGGACCGAGATACAGTTTAAACGGTGGTCCGTTGCGCAAAAGGCCGTATTGAAAGCCAGCGTGAAAGAACTTGTCGTCTGCTTGGCTCTTATCCGGGTGCTGCGTGAATTCGCGCAACGTCTCCAAGAACTTGTTTTTGGTAACGAACGCGGCCGGATGAGTCTGATACCAGTAATCATTGTTCTCTAGCACCTTGCTAAAGTTCAAGACCGTGTTCATTGAGTGGTTGGCAACGCTGCGACCGACGTCGGAGAGAAATACTAATGGTGTGATGAGGGCCGCGGACCAGGCAGAGGGTGTTCCCCGGTAAGAGATCCCGTTGCGTTCATAGGCTAAGTGACGCCCGTAGCTACTCGTCAGGCCGGCTTCCCAATTTAGAAACAGCGGATATGCATTGAGGTCATCATGCGCAATTTCTGGTCCTCGAAGTTTCGCATTCTGGTCGGCTGAGGTCAGCGGAGTGAGACCGCCATGAATAAACAAAACTAACCGTCGCCTCCCGGTAAGCTCGATATGATGGAACATGTCAGCGAGCTGATCATGAATATCCTTAGAAACAGATATTCCATCCGAATCGATAGTAATCCGGTGATCATAGGGATCCCGGGCGACCGTGGTGCCAGATTCCTCCGAGCTTACTGTCGCCGGCGTCGCGCTCGCAGCAGCGGTCACGTTGATGGCGCAGACCGCACGCCCTTGCGCGTGCATGGTTTCGCACCAGAACGCCAGAAGCGACCCCACAAGCGAGGCCGCGATAGCAGGGTTTCGCAGGGATCTTCGCCTCCCGACTTTACCAAAACGCAGATGACAGTGGGCCACGCCTCACTTTCATAAGCGTTAGCTCGAAGAACTGGAATACGTCGAATTACGTACAATATAAAATTGAAAAAAGCTGTGACATCATCGATCGCGCCAATCACCAATCACCCGTTCGACGCGCTCAACGCTTGCTCAGGGCAGGCCTTTCACCTTTCACCTTTCACCAATCACCTTCCGCCCAACGCCCGTCCAGACTTGGTTTACGGCAGTCAGGACATGAACGCGCGGCTTACGCCGTTCCTGTAGTAAGGAGCGCACCTATGACGACGAACTTACAGCCAACGCGAGAAGATTTCGGTCGGATGATGGAGATGCTTACGGGTTTTTTCACGACCCAGATCGCCGCTGCGCTCGCTAACTATTCTATCGCGGATCATCTGGCTAAAGGATCGGCGACTGCAGATGAGATTGCGGCGTCGGAACGGATCGATCCGGAAGCTACTTTCCGGTTACTCCGTGCTTGTGCCTCGCTCGGACTGGTCACCTACGATGGAACCAGATTTACGGCGACCCCGTTGCTGGGCACTCTGCAAAGAGATGTTCCCGGTTCTTTGCTGAATCTCGCCATCGCTTGGGCTTCGCCAGGACATTGGCAACCTTGGGGTCGATTTACGGAAGCGTTACACACAAACGCGACTCAGACCTTTCCGACCCTCGGCGCCAGCGTATGGGATTATTATAAGGAACAACCGGAAGAAGGCGCAGCCTTCACCCAGGCGATGCACGGACTTACTTCCGGTATCGTTGAAGAGGTGGTCCGCGCGATCGACACCTCGAAGGTAAAATTGGCTGCCGATATCGGCGGAGCCAGTGGCACACTGGTTCATGGCCTGATGGCAGCAAACCCGCATCTTCACGGCATCGTTGTCGATTTGCCTGAGGTAGTAGGGATTGCGGAAACTGCCGCCCGTGACTTGGGGCTTAGCAACCGCAGCACTGCTTTTCCGGCGAACTTTTTCGAGTTCGTGCCGGCCGCTGATCTTTATCTACTCAAACATGTTCTCCATGATTGGAATGACACCGAAGCCGTCTCGATCCTGACGCGATGCCGGGACTCAATCAGACCCGGTGGCAGGGTTGTGGTAATCGAGATATTGCTTGGAGAAATGGGTGAACCGGCGCTGGGACCGCTGATGGATCTTAATATGATGGTGATGGTAACCGGCCGAGAACGGACCCTAGACGGGTACCGCGGATTAATCGAGAAGGCAGGGTTTCAAGTTTCCCAAGTGACACCAATCCGTTCACCCATGGTCGTGATTGAAGCGACCGCCAATGGACACAAATAACGAACCGCGAATGGACACGAATCGTCTGATACAATCCCAACCGCAGATGGATCCACCTCCGCTTCGCTACGGCGCGACAAGCTCCGATTTACGCAGATAGAATCCACAACCAGCGTACGAAGGCCACGGAGAGGAATTTTTGGTCTCTGTTGCCTCTGTTAGCTCCTGTTTAAGCAAACTTTCCGGTAGCTGAGGGTCTTTGTTAGCTTTTGTCTCAAAACGGTGTCTTCGTGGTTTTATGTTATTGGTGTTTAAGGTTTTCTTCTTGGTAATGAATTTTCGATCAAAACTTTTATTGATCCCATTGATTTTGATTCCGGCGTTAGTGCCCTCTCTGGTGAGCGCACGGGAACCCCAGGTCGAGGTCCAACACGTTCTACAAACGACTCAGGCTTGGGACGGCGCTACCTACCAAGGCTATCCAAAGGGGCAACCACAGGTGACCGTGCTCCGGATCAAGATCCCACCGCACACAGCATTACATTGGCATTATCATCCGGTCATCAGCGCTGGCTATGTGGTGTCCGGGGAGCTCACGGTGGAGAAACAGGGAACAGCCGAACGCATAACGGTGCGAGCAGGTCAGGCGCTGTGTGAAACCGTTGGCACAATTCATCGCGGATTCACCACCGACCAGCCCGCCGAGCTTATTGTGTTCTACGCCGGGCAAGCCGGCCTCCCGATTACCGTTGATAAAGAGAAACCGGAATAGCCGCAAAAAGGCACAAAAAGCGCAAAAAAAATCCCACTGAAGATCACAAAGGACACAGAGGGAACACTACAAAGAGCGCAGCCTGGTAGAGCCGCGAAGCGGTGAAAAGATTATAGCCTAGGGTGAGTCTGCGAGCCCTAGGTATTTTCGTTAGATAGACGAGCAGCGCTGAAGGCGCGTAAGAAAGACGGCTCCTCTAACTGAACAATCGCCTGTCGTTACGGATCATCCAATAGCCCGCGCCCTTTCTCTTACGCGCCTTCAGCGCTAGCTCTTGTTTTTGCCGAATACCTAGGGCTCGCAGACTCACCCTAGGCTATAATCTTTTCACCGCTTCGCGGCTCTACTAGGCTGCGCTTTTTAAAGTGTTCCCTTTGCGCCTTTGCGTCCTTGGCCGACGTAGCTGGAGGGGGGATGGGGCGAAGTCTGCTTTGCGTGAGATTCTCGTCTGTCTTGGCGATCGTCGCGGTTAACAGCTGGGCTAAACGGAATTCGTCACTGGTTAAAGCCTGGGAACAAGCGATGCGCAGGCTGGCCAATCCGTGTAGGCCGGCCAAGAGGAGCTCAGCGAGCTCAATGGGTTTCGCGCCTGTTTTTTTTGAGCCGGTCCGGAGCTCGGTGAATGCAGTCACAATCAGTCCTAGAGCGGCTTCGCCGGCGCCACTGGAATCGCGATGAGTGAAAACAGCTTTGCTGAGCTGCGGATCCGCCATGAAGATAAGCCGATAGGTTTCAGGATCGCTTTGTGCGTGCTCGAGATACGCCCGCGCATAACCCCCTAGCCGCGTCATCGGATCTTTCACCAGGACACTCTGAAGCCGCTCATAAAGCCGTTTAAGCCCGGCAAAACAAAGTTCTTGAGCGATTTGTTCCCGGCTTTGAAAATGCAGGTAGATCGCCGCGGGCGAATAGTCAATCGCTTCGGCCACCCGTCGCATGGTCAGCGCGGCGAATCCTTGGGAAAGCAGGATTTCGCGCGATACATCCAAGATTTTTTGGCGAAGGAGCTGTTTACGTCGAGTGCGGCGATCAATGGTCGACACGGAACATAAACTAGAGTTGACACGACCGAAATCCAGCTCAAACTAAACACTGTTCAGTGAACGTTGTTCAGTAATTGGTTATTGTTCATATTTGGTATTCTTCTTTATGTCTACTGTTCATGATAAGCCCTCGGTTGCTTTATTCGGCGGGTCCGGTACCCTCGGACAAGCGCTAGCTCCTCAGTTCGGTTCCCAACCTTTTCGGGTCGTTGGTCGTTCCTTGACCCAACTCCGATCCGCTTTCGCCGCCTACCCAGGCGCAGATCTCGCCGTTTGGGATCCAGAAAAACCCGAAACCGCAGGAACTGCCTTAGAGGGAATTCAAACCCTGATTTATCTGGTGGGAGTGCCGTATACCGAGTTCCGGTTACATCCGATTTTGTTTGAACAAGTGTTGACGGCGGCGATCGAGCAAGGAGTCAAACGTTGTGTGCTGGTCGGGACAGTTTATCCCTTCGGACTCGCTCAAACCGCCTTGGTACGGGAAGATCATCCGCGGAATCCGCACACATTCAAAGGCCAGATGCGTAAACAACAAGAGGATGTTCTGCTGGCTGCTGATACCGCCGGCCGGATCCGTGGGTCAATTCTCCGGTTGCCCGATTTCTACGGACCGAAGGTTGATCGGAGTTATCTTTCCACCCTGTTTCAGGCGGCCACTCAACAGAAAACAGCGCAGCTGATCGGACCACTCAATACTCCGCATGAGTACGTGTTTATCCCGGATGCCGCACAGATCCTGTTCCGTCTCATCCATGAAGATGGAGCGTATGGTCATGCCTGGCATTTGGCTGGCGCCGGTAAAATAACGTTAGCCGAACTAGTGAAGTTGGTTGAGTCCATCACCGGCAGACGATTGAAAAAACTCGTCGCAGGGAAACGCATGTTGCAAATCGTGGGGCTCTTCGATCCCCTTTTACGTGAAGTCGCTGAGATGCATTATCTGTTCACTCAGCCGCTATTCCTAGACGATAGCGCGCTAACCAATCTACTAGGTCCGCTAAATAAGACACCGTACCAGGAAGGTGTCCGCGCGTCGTTAGCAACCGCGAATGGACACAAATAGAACCTCACCCAAAGCCACGCAGCCACAAAGAAACGAATAGCCGCAAAAAGCCACAGAAAGCGCAAAAAATCTCACACAAAGGCACTAAGGCACAAAGGGACTACTACAAAGAGCGCAGCCTAGTGGAGCCGCGAAGCAGTAAAAAGACTATAGCCTAGGGTGAGTCTGCGAGCCCTAGGTATTCGGCAAAAACAAGAGCTAGCGCTGAAGGCGCGTAAGAGAAAGGGCGCGGGCTATTGGATGATCCCTAGCGACCAGGCGACTCTTCAGTCAAAGGAGCCTTTCTTACGCGCCTTCGGCGCTGCACGTCTTTCTAACGAAATACCTAGGCCTCGCGGACTCAGCCTAGGCTTTCCAGCGCTTCGCGCCTACTGTCGCTAGTCGCACTAGCCTCCACTCTTTGTACTATTCCCCTTTGTGTCCTTTGTGATCTTCTGTGAGATTTTTTCTGTGCCTATTCCGGCTTGCTCGGCACAGGGAGAGCCCAGCTCGTAGCTCTCCCTGCAATTATTATCTCTTAGATTTCTAGCCGGTTAGAACGCGAAACGTGCACCCCAGTTGATCTGGACCGCGTTGTTACTCGGGCCGTCAATGAGGTCGTAGCCAGCTTCGGTAAAGATGCCGACACGCGGTGTGAAACGATACTCGAGACCGCCACCGAAATTGCCGAGAACCTTGCTAGCGGTTCGCTGGTCACCAAACCGATTAGTTCCATCGAGACCACCGAGTAACCCGCCTATCCCGGCGAATCCGTACGGCGCCAGGTGAAAGTTGGGTATCACTAGGTCCAACGGATATCGCAACACCACGTCACCAGTGACAATACCAGCAGTTTGATCTGCGCGGGTCAGGTTCATGGCTGACCCTTGGAATCTGAAGCCCCCATACAGCCAAGGGAAGTAGGCGACATCGAGACCGCCTCCCCAGCCATGTTCACCGATCCCTAGATTCGAAACATCTCCGACTCCTTTGTCATAGGTTGCAAACACACCAATGTCTAACTCGTTGGCCCTGAAGAACGAGCTTGGCGGCGGTGCAGCCGGCGGAAGAACTTGCTTCGAGCTGGTTTCAGTTGGTCCGGCGAACGAGATCGCGGTTTGTCCTAGAAGCGCGACGACGGCCGAGACGATGAGGGTTTTGGTTTTAACAGTCCTGATCATTTGTACTTATCCTATTAGTTAAAGCAAGGCTCAGAGACCGCGGATGCGGTCTGCGCCTCGCTTGAAACCGTCATCGAGCAAGAGCCGGAGCGCAAGAGTCTTTTATTCAGCGGCTCGGAATCGGCCAAGCGCGGTCGTTATCCCGAGCCGAACGAAGTGAGCGGAAACTCACATAAAGGCACGAAGACACCAAGAGACTTCTTACGCAAAGGCGCAAAGGTAAAACAGAGACCAGATTAATTCACAACAAGGTCACAAAGGCCACAAAGACAGAATATCTAAACAGGAAGCCTCTGCCTTTGTGTCCTTTGTGGTCTTCTGTGCGATTAATCTGGTCTCTGTTTTACCTTTGCGGCCTTGCGTGAGATTTTCTTTTTGCGTTCTTTGTGTCCTTTCGCAGCTATTGGATCGTATACCCTCCGTCGATCACTAGATTTTCGCCGTTAATCATCGCTGCGGCGTCGCTCGCCAGAAATAAAGCGCAAGCCGCGATTTCTTCCGGGTACGCGAAGCGGCCAGTCGGAATTTTCTTTTTCATCGCTTCTCCGACTTCGCCGGCCCAGGCTTTACGTCCGAGCTCAGTCAGAACCACGGTTGGCGAGATCGAGTTGGTCTGAATATTGTAGCGAGCCCATTCCAACGCGAGAACTTTGGTCATGCTGATGATCGCTGCTTTCCCGGCACAATAAGCAACATGTTTATCCAGCGCGATGATTCCAGCCTGTGAGGCCAGATTAACCATTCTGCCTCCACCGGTCTTTACCATCTCACGGGCTACACGTTGAGCCAGAAAGAACGGCGCTCGCAAGTTTACGGCCATCGTTTTGTCCCAATATTCTTCAGATAAATTCAAGGCATCTTCCAACAAGACGATCCCGGCGTTGTTAACTAAAATATCAATTCGACCGAACCGATTAATGGCGGCTTCAACCACTCGTTCCCGATCGCTCGTACAGGTCAGATCAGCGGTGACGGTTTCGATTCGGCTCACATCCGAACATATTTCCCGAGCGATGTTGCTGATAGCCGGATTGAGATCCGCTAAAACCAGTTTTGCTCCTTTTTCAGCAAACAAGGTCGAAATCGCGCGACCGATCCCCGCCGCGCCACCTGTGATTAAACTGACCTTATCCGTTAATCCAAACGATTTGTCGTAACCGGTAAAATCCATGAGGGGAAGTAAGGGAGGAGTTCAAGGAGTTCAAGGAGTTCGAGGAGTGGCCACGCGGCCTTTTGAGGTGCGAAGCGCTGGCATGAATTTAGCCTAGGCTGAGTCTGCGAGGCCTAGGTATTCCAATGAAAATAACGCCTAGCGCTGAAGGCGCGTTAGAGAGGCGCAACAGGATGATGGCTCATGTGGTGTCCGTCCGTTGCTAATTCCGTCGAAACGTATTCTTGCGCCTTCAGCGCTAACTCGCTTTTTTTGACTCATACCTAGGCCTCGCGGACTCAGCCCCGCGGGCGCGGGACTATATTCTTTCCACCGCTTCGCGGCTCTACCAGGCTTCGCTTTTCTTTAGTCGCTTCGCACCTCAAAGCGTCACCACTCCTATTCGCCCGTTTCGTCGATACGCCAACGCGTCTTTTATCTGCGTATATCTGCGCCTGTCGCGCCAGAGCGAAGCGGCGGCGGATTCATCTGCGGTTGGTTTTTCCTTCGCGTCTATTCGCGTTCTGATTCGTGTCCATTCGCGGTTATTTTTTGCGCTCTTTGCGTTCCTTTGCAGCTTGCCGCGCCGTAGGCTTGGCGAAGGAGGGGCTATTCTTGCTTTCCGAACCCGGCCGAGCGAGAACTCGTCCCTACCGCTACCCCCGGTTCCGCGGGTGCAGCGTCGGTCGTCCCATTGGCCCCGAAGATTCGGTTATACAAATCTTCGCCGTAGCTGGTGCGCAGCGGCTCGGCTTGGATAAGCTTAAACGTACGGGTCCCATCTTCTTTTCTTTCCGCTCGTAGGAACGCGACGTTGTCCCAGTCCTCGCCGTGAAAACCTGCGGTGAACGTATATTGGTGGGATACAAAAAAGAGCTTGATTTGCCTCTCCACAAGCGCGCACACGATCTGCCGGGCAATTTCAGAACCTTCGCGTTCGTTAGTCGCCGCGAATGATTCGTTAAATAACAACAACGAATTAGGCGATAAACGATCGACGATCTCACTCATTCTTTGGAGTTCTTCATCGAATTTACCGCTCCGCATGGTCTCATCTTCTTCCCGACGGTAATGCGTTAGTAAGTTCGAGCAGAGGTTCGCGGTAAATGAGGTCGCGCCCACGAACATCCCGGATTGCATCATGAGTTGTGCCAGACCAACACTGCGCAGGAAAGTAGATTTACCTCCACCGTTGGCTCCCGTGATAATAACCAGTTCTTTATGCTCGGCCGTAAAATCGTTGCCTATTACTTTAGGTCGGACGCTGAGCGCCAAACCGACATCGTACAATTCACTAAAGGTATGTTGCCGTTCATCCGCCTTGACCGGTACCGGAAAACAAACCGGTTCTTTCTTGTTGGCCAAAGCTTCGTGTAGGTTCAAACCACCGACGTAAAACGCCAGTTCGGTTCGCAGCGTTTTGAAAAAACTCAGGATATAATCCGCAGATTGACCAAGGACGGTGGCGGTTTGGGTAATCCCTTTTTCGTTATATTCGCCTAATGCTTTAGCGCCACGTTGATCCCGGGGATGCAATCGGAAGGTGAACCCGGGTTGCTTGTCGAGGCCCAATAACCGTTCGAACCGGGTCCGTTTAACGGGCGATTTCTGCAGCACATAATTGGTTCCTCGATTACCCTCGCCTAACTTGGCGGTAATCAAAGTTCCATCGATAAACCTCAGGTCTTTGAGATGATTCTGCACATCGTGAAGATATTCGTCGGTCAACTCGCGCTTAAGCCGGGCAAACAAATTACGGAAACCGTCAGAGTCGAATCCCTGGTTTTGTTTCTCAGCCAGGTGCCGCAGTTTCCTGAGCACATCCACGAACATGTTGATGAGCTCGAGTGACCGGTTCAGGAGACCGGTGGGATATTTACCGAAGAAAGCCCAATACCCTTTGTTTTCGCATTCCACTCCTTTAACGGCAATCGCATAAAGCTCTCGCACCACGGTTGGATGCTTCAGACAATCCTGTAATACGCTTTGCCGGTACAGAATGGTGTCAACCTCCGTGGTTAGACTCGCCAACACGACTTCCCGGATCGCCGTAAACAGAAATTTATCCCGTTGCGCCATCACGCCGAACACGGTGTCTAATCCCAGGTCTTGAGCTAGTGCCCGCTCGTTCCAGGGTAACGGCGGCGACACGAAATTGTTTTCCGGATGCAGAAGACAAATCTTCATAAACTGAGGCGATCCTTTAGTCGATCGTAAGTAAGCCTATACTTTTCGGCGATGGTCAACGCGTAAGCAACCCCTTCGGCCGGTTTGCGGAACAGTTTAAAGGTCCGTATCGCCGGGTTATCCGGAACCACTGTGCTGACCATACTCACCACCTTCTGCGAGTATGACGCCAGGTCATCGACAAAAGTTACCCAAACACATAAGGCGTTGAGCTCCAGGATCTGGTCCATCACCCGCTTGCTCAGAAACAACGCATCCTGCAGTGCCGTCGAACTAAATATCTCGTTCAGAATGATGATGCTATTGGGCGTAGCTCGCTCCAAAATTTCGTGAATCCGGACCACATCATCCTGGAGCTTGCCCTGCAGGTTAGTCATGTACTCGTCCCGTTCATAGTGAGTCATGATGTAGTCGAACAAATGCACCCTGGCCGCCCTTCCGGTCACGAGAAGACCCATACCGGCCAGATAATGCGCCTGACCAAATTCACGGGTGAACGTGGTTTTCCCCCCTTGGTTAGGACCCGTCACCAAAAAAATGCGTTCGGGATCTTCGAAATGAAAATCGTTGCAAACCACAGCATGCCCTTCCGCTACCAGCCTGGACGCCAGCGCAATATCGAACCCGCCGTCGCTGTAAATTTCTTTTGAATCTGTCGTGATTTCCGGATAACAGAATTTCAAGCCGGCGCGTCTGAACGTTTCGATATAATCGAGATAGGAGATATAGAACTGAATCTCGCGCTCAAAAATCTGGATCGGTTTCTCTTCGTAATTAGCGTACCTGGCACAATACTCGGTGAGACTCGCGAAGATCTCGGGATACAGCTGGGTGACAAACTCCAGCACTTTAGCCTCGACTACGTTCAGGTGAGGCAAGCTCGGGAACTGATACTGGTATGCTTTGGGGGCTCCTTCTTTAAATTTCTCGAAGGTGCGTCCGACTTCTGCGCTGCAATCCAGCCCCTCTTTATGCTTGGTCACCTTGAAAGTGCCGGAACCCAGGATGAGTGTGGAATACCGAATCGACTCTAAATCGGTTTGCAGTTTTGTGGTTTCCGACACGAGCGTCTTGAAAGAGCTCGAGGCGACGTAACCCGACAAATAGTCGCGGAAAGCCGATAACGCGATCGAACTGAGTTTGGTTAGCGCCAGATCATGGGCAAGCTGGTCGATGCCAGCGCAAAAAATGCCGACCGCGTCCAAAAACCATCGTTGTCTCTGTCTGTCATCGGTGACTTTGCTCGCCTGTGTCAGATAGTCGCGCATTTTGAGCATCTCTTGGGCAAACGATTTCAGATTCCTGAGAAGCTCCTCGCCCTCCAGATCGTGAAGTACTTCATGCCGATAAGCGATGACGTCGGTGTCCGGCACGCAAGTGTAGAAAAGAGGTTTTAGATTGTAGATCTCCTTTCCGGCGGTAATGGCGTCGATCACCTGGTTTAGGTTCAGATCCTTGAAGAAGGCGGGAGCTTCAGCGGCCTCTGTAGCTTGAGGATCCTTCGCCCCCGGAAACAAAATGCTGTAGAACGTCATGCTTAAGAATCTCGATTCGCCCACAATAGGTCTCCCGCCTTGCGCAAAAATCAACAAAAGAAGGAATTCGGGCATCGGCGTGTCGGCGTGTCGGCGTGTCGGCATGTCGGCGTGCCGGCGTGCCGGCGTGTTTAGGCGCGAAGCGTTTACCCCGGGAGCTTTCGGGGCTGGAAAGAATGACGGTTTGAGGCGCGAAGCGCTGGTAAGAATAAAGCCTAGGGTGAGTCCGCGAGCCCTAGGTACGCTGTAAAAAAACGTTTTAGCGCTGAAGGCGCGACAGAATCGGGTAACCACCACAAAAACATCGCGCCTTTCACCGTTCGATGCGCTCGACGTTGCTCCGCACAGGCCTTTCACCTTTCACTTCTCACCCCCCTTCCCGCCTACACCCCAAGCTTCGGCAAAAAATGGGTGAGATGGGCCACGATAGGGACCAATGGCGCCATAAACAGCAACCCCACGATGATCCACGCGGTAGGCCGCGCAAAATTCAGGCTGTATCCGAGACCAAATCGTTTCTCGACTAAGATGGCTGAATCGTCTGGGTTGAAATAAAAAACACCCAGCTTCCAGTAAGCATCCGGTGTGCGGTCTCCAACAGGTGAAGCTGAAGCAGTTGCCGGTTTTGGGTCCGCAGCCGATAACCTGCTGCCACCTTGCCCAAGGCGCGCAAGCGCCACGAACACTGCGATTACAAAAACAAAGGTTAACGGAAATATGACGACCCGGATCAGACCATAGTCACGCCGAGTAAGTATAATCCATGAAGCTTGTAAGGTGACGAAATATTCCGAGGCCAAGAGAATGGCAGAAATTGTCCGGCGAAACTTCAATTCGCGTTGACGTTCCGGGCCGCTAGCATGAATCGGCCGAACCCAACGAGTTAAGCCGTACAGCATCAGGGTTAATGAAACCAGCGCCCCGGAAACGGCGAGCAGATAGACGGGTAGACTATGACCTCTGAACTCGACCGGTTGCCCATTTATCAAACGCACCGGCGTTTCCACGCCGTGAATCCAAAGGTACGCGGCACAGCCAGCCAGCAAAATGAAGGGTCCGGATGCCACCATCCAGCCGCCCGGAATGACTCGATCATGTTGGTGGAGTTCCGCCTCCCTGATCGTCGTGGGCTGCACTGCATACCTAAACGTCAGCTGCCTTGCCCGGTAGAACACGATAAAGCCGGCCACCAACTCGATCAAATGACCAACCGAAACGAAGCCGATACCAAACCAGACCACACCCCCAACAAACAGAGCAAGCGCCAGCACTGAAGCCACGACCAACTCGGTCCGGTACCGCTGAAGAATCGATTTACCTTCGGCTCCATCCCGAAACTCAGGAGGTACCGTCACTGCAAAATAAAGATCCGGCCGAGTCAGGCGCGGCATAAACCACAAAATCGCAGCGATCAAAATCACAAGACCGCCAATCGTGACGGCAAGAACGACTTGGATGTCGATAGGTGGATGGATCATAACGGTGTCTTTGCTTCCAGTCTCCGAGCGGTCTCTATCATTTCGCGGGCGAGCGCGCTCGGCGATAGCCCGTCCGCCAGCCCCTTCGCAATTAGCTCGCGTAAGGGCCGCGTAAATTTTCCCATCGTATCGGGTCCGGCAGTGGGCTGATCACGATCCCTGACGATTGCCCCATGATGTCGTTTCAGCTCCAGCCAACCTTCGTTGGCCAGCTGCCGATAGGCTTCGGCAACGGTGTTATGATGTACCCCCAGATTGATGGCCAAAGTTCGGACCGTCGGCAGCTTCTCTCCGGGCTTGAATTTTCCGGAAACAAGCTCCGCCCGAAGACCGTTGGCGATCTGCTCATACACTGGTACCCGTGACGCTAAATCGACCCGCAACATAGTCGGACTCCAGTTTGTACATCGTCACTGTACAAATGTCAAGAACCCCTGGAGCGTGCCTCGCTTGCGAGGCCGTGCGGTCGGCACCATGGAGACCCGATCTCCTGATGAATGCGGGCCCATCGCCGGCAAGGAATCGTCCGGCGGCTGCCCCTGCTCCAAACCTTGCTGTCCATCGACGAATCCGATAGGTGTCCAGTCTTCGTCCTCAACAAGAGGGGCCGAGGTTAGATTCAAGTCGTTATCCGCATCTCAGGAACTTCCACTAACAAATTGATCTGTTCCGTCTGCGACGCGCCGGTCTAACATGGTGACAATTTCGCCGGCTTCTATTTCAGCTGCCTTCTCGGCGCCGGCCTGGAGGATACCGGCCTGGTCGAGGTGCTGAAGTATGACCATTACCGGAAGAGGACCCGCTCTTGGAGTCAATCGAGGAAGTGAAAAACGTGTATGAACTGATTCTGCCTGCGACTTAAGATAGCCTCTTAGGGTCCGGCCGTAGGTATTCACCTCCCCGACTCGAAGTGCTACGAGTCTTTAACCCGTTCGACGCACCCAAGGCCTGCTTGTTTCGAGCTCGTCGTGCAGATCTCCACGAATCACCTCTCACGCCTCATTCCTAGGGACGAAACGGACTCGGGTCTCGGAAAACGCCCTTCGACCGCACATACTCTTGAAATTCTTGGAACGTGCGCAGGGGTTGTTTAGCTACTCCAGCATCCCAAACAACGGCTGGAAGAGTGCCTTCCGTCTTTGAGATCATCATAAATCCACTTGAATATGCTATCCCGCCATGTTCCCAAGCAAAGAGCCAAAGGCTGCCATCCGTTGCTAGCCATATGGCCCGGCTAAATGGCAAGCTCGCATCCGTAACGACATCAGTTGGATTCCAAGGTTTTCCTGGGTCCGCCGGCGCTCCATTCGGAAAGCATTTTTTCAGTACATCGACAGGCACTTCTTTGGCCGACTGCAGGCTTTTGAACCGGCCGGCTTCCAAAATCAGGGGGACTTCAGCAGGTGGGAATGTTGAGTCGGCGATTGCGCCAGGAATCAAGGTTGAGCCGGCCGAATGGATGCAAAGCCACAGCAAAAATCTAGCGGGTCGCAATGGGTTCATTTGCAATGGGTTCAAGTTGTATTATTAGCGCAGACCCGAATCGTTCATTAAAACATGACCGTATCGGTTGTCTGGCACGGGATTTTCCAATTCGCGCCTCTGTTCGCCGACACACCCACACGCCGGCACGCCGACACGCCTCAGTACTTCTCGATCCCGGCAGCGATTGCTTCAGCCAGGTTTTCGCGGGCGCCAGGCGTAACGATGCGCGCTGCTTCGGCCGGATTAGTCAAAAAACCGCATTCGACCAGCACGGCCGGCAACCGGTTCCTGCGTAAGACAAAATAACCACGACGCCGGATCCCACGATCGATACTGCCCATCGCCTGGATCACCCGGGGATGGATCAATGCCGCTAATCTGTAGGCCGGCGAGTTATAATAATAAGTTTCGATTCCATACGCGCCTAAACGCCAGCCGGAATTGAAATGGATCGAGACGAAAACAGCATTATAGCCAGCGTAGGCGTTCGCGATACTTGTTCGCTGGGGCAACGACACATAATAGTCGTCGGTCCGGGTAAGAACCACTTTGATTCCGCGGTCGTTTTTGAGTATCCGCGCCAGCCGTCTGCCGACATCAAGAGTGAAGGGTTTTTCAGGGAGTACTTGACCAGGCATTCCACCTCGATCGTATCCCCCGTGTCCAGGATCAATCACCACCACGGCAGGACGCGCTTCCATGTCCGCCGAAACCAACAACATTAATAAGAAGAACAGGCAACCTCTCACTAGCAAAAGAATCGTCAGCGGTAACCTTCTAAGTGCACAAAGTCAACGGGAAGGAGTGCGAGGCGGCATGCGGCGAATGGGCGCTTGGGACGGATTGAGGCGCGAAGCGTTTACCCCGGAGGCTTTCGGGGCTGGATAGAATGACGGATTGAGGCGCGAAGCGCTGGAAAGATTAAAGCCTAGTCCGGCAGCCGCCGGATGCGAGCCCTAGGTATGCCGTGAAAAAACGGTTAGCGCTGAAGGCGCGCAAGAAATGCGGGCAACAATCGGAGTCGTGATCTGTTGTACGTTTGGCGCTTGCGAGCGGTGCGACCATTTCTGACGCGCCTTCAGCGCTCGCGCTTCGTTCTTGATCCTTCCTAGGGCTCGCAGACTCACCCTAGGCTTTAATCTACCAGCGCTTCGCGCCTAAACACGCCGAACGCCGAACGCCAAACGCCAAACGCCGACACGCCGAACGCCGACACACCCATTTGCTCCTCTCGCTCGCCTCCATAATATTTAATTCCGGCCTAAACGCGGTCTCGAATGAAACAGAATCTGGTTATTCTCGCCGATGATCTCTCCGGGGCGGCCGATTGCGCTGTGCCCTTTGCGCGTTCCGGATTGCCCGCCGAAGTCTTTCTGCAGCCCGAGCTCGTTCAGGAAACAGAAGGGCGCATCGTTTCGGTCGATCTGAACACGAGAGAGCTAACTCCGGGTGAGGCCATTCAGGCAACTTCCCGCGCACTCACGCTAATTCCGGCGGTCGACGGTACGGTTTGGTACCGCAAGATCGATTCGACCTTGCGCGGCAATATCGGGCCTGACGTCTTGGCCACCCTGCGAGGAATTGGAAACCGACGGATCATCTTTTGTGCACCCGCATTTCCTGATACCGGACGAACGACCGTAAACGGGTCCGTATTCGTAAATGGCGTGTCGCTGGAAAAAAGCGGCATCAGACACCGATGGCCGAAATCGCTGGCCGAACTCTTTGCTGAGGTCGGGCTGCAAACGCGGCTCGTGCCGTCAGAGGTGGTTCGGTCGGGACCGACGAATCTGGTTAAGCATCTAAAGTATACTTCCGAGGTTACGGTTGCGCTCCTCGATGCTGAGACTAACGACGACCTCTCGGTTATCGCCCAAGCCGGATTACAAATTCGGCAAGAGCTCATTTTTGTCGGTTCAGCCGGGTTAGCCCACCAGATCGCTGCCCTTTGGGGGCGTGAAACCAACGGTAGGGACGAGCTCCCGCTCGTCCGCGCCGAGGCCCCCGATTCCTTTACTCGCTCAACGCCTGGACCGGCGGGATCTCGTCCCTACCTTACGGATAAACCCATTCTTATTGTGATCGGCAGTAAATCGCCGGTTTCACGCGCCCAGTTTGAACAGCTCTCTAATAGAGGCGGTGTCGATGTTTTACAGGTCAAAATCTCGGCTCTGCAGTCGGGCGATGATGCGGCGATCATCGCCGCCGTAAGTCGCGCTCTGGTTAATAGACGGGATCTGGTGATCACGACGGAGCTCCCGGACTCGCTTAGCGAAGGCGAGGCGCGCGCCACAATTGGCAGCCAGGAAGGCGCTGCTCTCATGCGCATCCTGGGGACTACTCTTAGGCCCTTTCTGCACAGGTTCGCCTCCTTGATCCTGACTGGGGGCGAAACCGCTCGCGGTGTGCTAACCCCATCCGGAATTGGCCGGTTGAGAATGCTAGATGAGATTGAGCCGGGTGTAACCCTCTCTTTGAGCCTCGGCAACCCGGAGATCCCGATTATTATGAAAGCCGGGGCCTTTGGTGCCCCGGCGACCCTTTTGAACGCGCTACATTTTCTGAGGAGCCAAAAAAGGAGTCAAGAAGAATGAGACTGTCTACTCAGTGTAACGGAAATGAACTTCCTCGTATTGGCATTACCATGGGCGATCCCGCCGGAATCGGACCCGAGATCATCGTCAAGGCTTTAGCCCATAGCGAGGTTTATGAATCAGCGCGTCCTCTGGTAATAGGTGATGTGAGCCGTCTGAAAACAGCCGCGAAGATCTTGAATTCGCCGGTTGAGATTCATCCGGTTACAGATTCTGCAGTTGGACGTTATCAGCCTGGTCAGATCGATTGTGTCGACCTCAAGGCAATCCCGGATGATCTGCCCTTCGGCCGGGTGTCGCCTATCGCCGGTGAGGCTGCCTTTCGTTATGTCGAAAAAGCTGCATCACTCGCCCTAGCCGGCTCGATCAATGCAATCTGTACCGCGCCGTTAAGCAAAGAGGCCATGCACGCAGCCGGCCACCGGTTCCCGGGTCATACGGAACTCTTGGCTCACCTCACCGGCACACCCGAAGTATCGATGATGCTGGCTGCACCCGGTCTGCGAGTCGTGCATGTGACCACGCATATCGGGTTAATCGATGCGATTGAAAAAATCGAACCCGGGCTCGTGGAACGGACGATCGAACGCGGCCATACCGCGTTGGTCTCGGCCGGAATCGAACATCCGCGCATCGGCGTTTGTGGGATTAATCCGCATGCGGGCGAGAATGGATTGTTTGGCAGAGGCGAAGAAGAAGAGAAAATTTTGCCTGCTGTCCAAAGCTGTCAGAGACGAGGATTGGACGTAACCGGCGCTCTTCCAGCGGACACCCTGTTCTTTAGAGCGGCTCGCGGCGATTTCGACCTGGTTGTGGCGATGTATCACGATCAGGGTCATGGGCCGATCAAAGTACTTGGGTTGGACGAAGGCGTTAATATCACGCTCGGGCTACCGATCATCCGGACCTCCGTGGATCACGGCACCGCATTCGATATTGCCGGCTCGGGCAAGGCGGACGAACGCAGCCTGTTAGCCGCTATCCGCTACGCGGTCGACTTAGCGCCAAAACGAAGACAGACTCTTTACAGAAGCAAACGAAGCTAACGAAGGTTAAATCCGCTTATTTGCATAGTGCACTTTTCAGCCTCAGACCTTCGTTTCCTTCGTTACCTTCTGTAAAAAAGATTGGTCTTCGTGTCTTGTGTCCTTGGCCGACGTAGCTAAAGGGGGAGATGGGGCGACCTGTCCGCCATGGTGTGGGGGTAAGGGACGGAGGAGGTAGTCTGCTCTGTGGTGAAATTTTCGTTCATATGTCAGATTCATCAGAAATACGCGCCGGCAACCTGGCTCCATACGGAGCGTTACCCGTTCCACGATTAACCTCGGACTTAGTCAGTCTGATCAAGACCGGGACCGTACACAGTCTGGCTGTGATCTACCGGGAAGGAATCCCTGTGCCTGGTCCAATGGCGCCTTATACGCTCAACACTCGCTTTCGCCATGGAGATATCAAGGTGATAGCGCCGGCCTCAGCTGCGGCGGAAGCTATCACGATGTCTTGCCATACCGGCACCCATATTGATGCGCTTTGCCATATTGGTGAAGCTCAGGATAAAAACGGGAACCCGGATCCGGCAGGAGAAATACGACTTTACGCCGGACCTGGCAAAACCGTGACCGCGGCCGACCAGGTGGGTCTAAATGGCCAAGAACATTTTAGTATCGCCGAGATGCCACCCATCGTTCAGCGAGGCGTCCTGCTTGATATCGCCGGTAACCATGGTGTACCGGTTTTGCCGGACGCGTATCAGATCACGGCTGACGACATCGAAGCTGCCCTGGAGAAACAGAAAACGGAGATTCGGCCGCAAACCGCGGTCTTGATTCGAACCGGTTTTTATCACCATCTGGCCGCCGGTAATCTGGTCTCTAGGGACGCAATTGCCGGGTTAAATCTAGAAGCGGCCAAGACATTGCACCGATTCGGAATGAATCTGGTTGGCGCCGACAATATGACCGTGGAAGCCATACCTCCGTTGGATCATTCCGTGCACCGTTATTTTCTCGTGCATAACGGGATTACCCATGTCGAGAATTTATACCTTGAAGACTTGGCCAAGGAAGAGGTGTACGAATTTCTCCTGATTATTACCCCGTTACGTCTGGCCGGCGCGACGGGTTCTTGGGTCCACCCGATCGCGATCAGTTGAGACGCGGCCCCCGTCGAGCGCGCCCCGGTTACTCCACCCGCTTTACCTTCACACTTTCGTTCGGATGCCACATGCCCGGACCACACACCATCCCCGTGACACTTCATAGAGAGTGAACAAAGCGGACAGGAACAGAAGGAGACTTAATCGGCGCGACAAACGGCGAGTAATAACGGCGCCAGTGCAGAAAATCAGGGCAATCATCCCTCGGGCCACGCGCCCTTCGATTTGCAGATTAGGAGCAAAGAATTCTTTCATGAGCGATTTTTCACGGAAGAAAACGCCGAGAACCGGCGCCCAAGCCTTCCACCTTCACCTCTAACTTCTAACTTCTAACTTCTGACTTCTGACTTCTCACCTCTCACTTCCCCCACTCCCCTACTCGCCTTTTAAACCCCTTTTTAAATAGCAGGTCCAGCCGGTAATCGCTACAATACGAAAGATGAGATCACCCCTCGGAATGCTATTTGTCCTGGCAGCTCTGGCTATCGCCTCTTTTGGTGCAGACATTCGAAAAGGCGCCACGATTAACGTGAAATCAAATTCGATTTGGTTCCAGGACGTCGCCTCATTAACCCAATGGCAACAGCTCAAGAAGAGCGGCAATTCGAAAGCATTGGCAGCTTATGAAGAGAAAGAGCTGTCTAACCGGGATGCCTGGCAATTCACGAACCAGCTCAGCGTCAAAGTCCTCAGCTACGACTCAGCGAAGAGCCAGGCCAACGTAGAAATGAGGACTCCGGGCCGGATGCTGGGTACCAATTGGTGGCTGGATGCCGAGGCGCTAGTTCGGTAGGAACCGCCTCGAAGGAGGTGAAACGTGAGTGGTTCCCTGAACACCCCAACCCATGCTCCGCTTACTTTCATCCCTGTTCAAGGCTGACGTAGCCAGTACGCCGGCGCAGGCGAAACCATTGGGCATCGATCTCCGAACTATAGACGGGGCCCTGCTAATGGAGCCAGGTTACCCGCGTCCGCGATGGGACGTAATTCGCGAAAGGATCAAGGCTAATGTGGCGCCGGAAGACGTTCCGATTGCTTGGAATGAAGTTGGGCTGAGCTGGCTTTTGAACCTGAAGAATCATTTGGGCGAACCTTATTCAGTGCTGCAATCTCCGAATTTCTGGTTATTAACGGCTCGGCAACAGGCAGGCGGATTCTCCTTATTGCGGACTAGCGAGGCAGCAGGGCAAGAGCTAACCAATTGGCTTGGGCCAATCGCACAAAAGCGTGGTCACGGTAAACACGTGATTCTCGATTTTGGAGCCACCGATCATTACTATCGTTACATCAGCTATTTTTCTCCACCGGGTGCGCCTCTCAAAGCCAGCGGCGGAGTCTTTCTGCGGAAAGGTTACCGGCACATTGCTTTGCCGCCATCGCCAGCTTTACAGAGTACCTTGACTCACGAACTCACCCACAACCGGCTGGCGCATCTTCCCTCCCCGACCTGGCTTAGTGAGGGTCTGGCAGTGACGATGGAGCGACGAATTGGCGGCAACAAATTCGGTCGCCTTGACCGAGAGTTGTACGAGAAACACAGGCGACACTGGACATCTCAAAGCATTTTCGATTTTTGGACTGGCAAATCGTTTCGCGACGAGGATGGAGACGTCGTCCACTTGAGCTACAACTTGGCCGAGATCTTAGTCGATATCCTGGTTCAAGATTTTCCCCGGCCCCGTTTCATCGAATTCGTAACTCACGCGAGCGCGAGCGATAGCGGCCGGGCTGCAGCTGATCAATGCCTCGGGATCAACTTGGGCGACTTGGTATCGGTCGTTCTCGGACCAGGACAATGGGACCAAAACCAGGGAACCGCAAATGCACATGAGTAAACGCTACGCTCTTTTAACGATTACCTTCGCCCTCGTCACTAACCTAAGCATAGCCCAAACGCCAACCGCCTCACCGATGACCACAGCCAAAGGTACCTTTGAAGTAAAGATGCACCCTCTCAGCGACCAGGTTGCTCCAAGCATCATGACGATGTCGATCGACAAAGAGATCCATGGGGACCTGGAAGCCACCACCAAAGGAGAGATGCTTTCAGCCGGAGATCCCAAAGCCGGAGCTGCTGGTTACGTGGCGATCGAGCAAGTTACCGGCAAACTCGCCGGTAAGACAGGCAGCTTCGCTCTGATGCATTTCGCGACCATGACGCCCGGTTCTCCCAATGAGATGAAAGTCATCGTCGTCCCCGGCTCCGGTACCGGCGAACTTTCGGGACTCTACGGCACATTCACCATCCTGATCGAGGGCGGTAAACATTCTTATACCTTCGATTACGGCTTCCGATAAAGACCCTGGCAAAGCCTGTCGGCGCTTTAAGGTGCGAAGCACTGAGAGATTATAGCCTAGGGTGAGCTTGCGAGCCCTAGGTATACGATCAAAAAAGGACGATTAGCGCTGAAGGCGCGCAAGAAGCGCGGTTATGTAATCGCTGGGCATGACCCTGGGGCCTATCGAAACGTTCTATACCGAATCCCGATTCTGTCGCGCCTTCAGCGCTAAACACTTCTTTTAACCTATACCTAGGGCTCGCAAGCTCACCCTAGGCTAAATTCTTTCAGCGCTTCGCGCCTTTGCCCTCGCCCACTCCCCCGTTCGACGCGTCGCCGTTCGCCCCATTCGCCCCGACACCACGCCCGCTCACAAATCCCACGGATTTGTGAGCGGCTTCTGATTTAATGATAGCCGCCAGGACCGTATGGCCAGTTAGGGTCAAACGCTCTGGCCCCAGCGTTATAATTAATCGGGAATGCCGAATTAACGTTAGCCGTTTTTTCATTCGCATGGGCACACGAGGCTAACAGTAAGGAGATTCCTCCGATCGCCAAAATTAGCTGAGGAAACTTCCCAGCCTTAGATAAAACGCTTTCATAAACACTACTTCCTCAGAACCGAAGGTCCTAATCCACAGTCGGTAAACCCATAAACAGAAGTATTTACCGCCGTCCTTCCTATTATCCCTGACTTAAATTACACCCAGCAGAAGGTTGGGAGGCGTATTATCTGCTGACTATTTCATTAAATTTTCATCATAGTCATAATTCAATGAACCGATATCTTACGCGCCCACAGCGCTAACCGTTTCTGGACTCGCATACCTAGGGCTCGCAGACTCACCCTAGGCTAAAGTCTAACAGCGCTTCGCGCCTCAAAACCGCCCATACGCCGACACGCCGACACGCCCACACGCCGATACGCCGACACGAGGCTCCTTGAACTCCTCGAACTCCTTCGGTAAATACCACCATGGCACTTCCTGACGGACCAAAAGCTCCTAGCGCCCTGCAAATGTTTCAATGGGTGACGGCGCCGTTTCCATTTATGCAGAGCTGCCATCGCCGGTATGGTGACTGTTTTACTATTAGACTCAGTCGGAGATTCGGGCCATTGGTTTTATTCAGCCATCCGGAAGCATTGCAGGTAATCTTAACGAATGATGATGGCAAGCTATTCGAGGCGCCCGGGTCGTTGAATGTCACTCTCGAGCTCATTACTGGGACCCAATCGGTGTTCGGACTAAGTGACGAACGTCACCGGCGGGCACGCCGCTTACTGATGCCACCGTTTCATGGAGAACGGATGCGGTCGTACGGAGAACTCATCTGTAACATCGCCGAACAAGTCATATCGGCGTACCAGCCAGATGAGGCTTTCCCCGCCCGCAACCCGATGCAGACGATCTCATTGCGCGTAATTCTGCGTGCGGTGTTCGGATTGACCGATGGCCTCCGATTCCAACAGCTCGAGAATCGACTCGGAACTCTACTCGACCGCTTGAGCAGTCCGTTGAGCGCCAGTCTCTTATTTGTTCCAAGTCTAAGGCACGATTTGGGACCACGAAGTCCTTGGGGAAGATTCATCCGCAACCGGCAACAAATTGATCAATTGATTTACGACGAAATCGCCGACCGGCGAAAACAGACCGGTCTGCAACGCGATGATATCTTAACCCTGCTGATGGCGGCACGCGATGAGGCAGGCGAAGCGTTATCAGATCTTGAATTGCGAGATGAGTTGATGACTCTCTTAATTGCGGGTCACGAGACCACGGCTACAGCGTTGACCTGGGCATTGTATTGGATTCATCGGTTGCCATCGGTCCGCCAGCGCCTGTTACAGGAGCTGGATTCGCTAAACAACAATTTCGATCCCAATGTGGTTTTCAAGCTTCCTTATCTAAATGCCGTTTGCTCTGAAACCCTGCGCATTTACCCGGTTGCGCTGCTGACTTTTCCACGGGTTACCAAGTCCCGAGTTGCTTTGACCGGCGTAACGCTTGAGCCAGGAACCACGGTGGCCGGCTGTATCTATTTAGCTCATCGCCGCAAAGACGCCTTTTCTGACCCGGAAGAATTTAAGCCTGAGCGATTCCTCGACCAGCACTATTCGCCCTATGAATTTTTGCCGTTCGGCGGCGGGGTTCGCCGTTGCATCGGTATGGCATTCGCCCAATTCGAAATGAAATTGGTGCTGAGCACGATTCTATCTCGGTTTGATCTGGCGTTAACCGGTGCCCGGAGCGTCCGGCAGCAACGGCGTGGCCTGGTGTCAGGACCTAGTCCGTTCAGCATGGCGAAAAAAGCGGATCGGCGGATGGGCGTGTCGGCGTAACGGCGTAACGGTGTCATATCCCCGAGGGGCAGCGTCGAATCGCGCGCACGCCGACACGCCGACACGCCGACACGCCGACACGCCAACACGCCAAACGCCGATACGCTCCGCAACCACTTGCCTTTCGGCCTTCGTAAAGCGATGTGAAACGCCGTGATGACAAACTTGGTGCGAACGGTTGGGCGGAGAAGTCTCGCCGTCGTTGCCGGTCTCGGTGACTTTGCTGATTTCGTGGTGCGGGCCTTCACCGCGATTGGCCACGCCCGCCAGCTCAGAAAAGGTGTCACCCGGGCTATCCACCAACAAGGAGTCCATTGTCTGTTAGTGATAACCGTTGTGTCGTTGTTTTCAGGGCTGGTGTTGGGGCTGCAGGGATACTATGTGCTCGCTCGATTCGGGTCGGCAGGCTTGCTCGGCACCTTCGTTTCACTCACCTTGACCCGTGAACTGGCGCCGGTCCTTGCCACCCTGATGATCGTCGGCCAGGCAGGTTCTGCCATTGCTGCTGAGATCGGGATTTATCGGTACAGCGAACAAATCGATGCGCTCACCACCATGGCAATAGATCCGCTCGGGTATCTGATCACCCCACGACTCTTAGCTGCTCTCTTGGTTTTCCCCATTCTGACCACCGTTTTTGTTTTGGTAGGCACTTTCGGCGGTTATCTCTCCGGGTGCTCCTTGTTGGGACTCGATAGCGGTGTTTATTGGTCGAATGTGCAGAGCGCCGTGCGGTTTGGAGATGTGCGGGAGTGTCTTCTTAAAGCGCTGGTGTTTGGCATCGTCGCCATCGCTATCTGTTGTCACAGCGGTTTTACCGCCCATCGCAGAACTGGCGCATCCGGTTCAAGGGCGGTCAGCATCTCGACCACTCGAGCCGTGGTGTTCTCGAGCATAGCCACCTTGGCTGCGGACTACGTGATCACTTCGTTTCTGGTATGATCGACCCCTTGCTTACAGTAATAGGATTGTACAAGAAATTTGGAGACCATGCCGTGCTTTGCGGGGTCGACCTGATGATACCGCGCGGCAGTATCGTCTGTGTGCTCGGACGCAGCGGAGCCGGGAAATCGGTTTTGCTCAAATGTTTAGCTGGATTGTTCACGCCTGATGCCGGCGAGATTCGGTTCGAGGGCCAAATGGGGCAAAATTTCCCGAAACATTGCGGTTATCTGTTCCAAGCTAATGCACTGTTCGATTCGTTGACTGCTTTCGAAAACGTTGCCCTTCCCTTGGAACAAACGACCCGTCTGCGGGTCAGCGAAATCAAGGAAGCGGTAATGGCTGCGCTCAAGAATCTTGGCCTGGAAAAGTTCGCTGATTATTTCCCAGCCCAACTCTCCGGCGGCATGCAAAAGCGTCTAGCACTGGCTCGAGTTTTAGTTACTCGCCCTGCTGTGGTGCTATTCGATGAACCGACCGCCGGGTTAGATCCGCTGGCTAGCAACGCGGTCTTTTCGATGATTAGAGAATACCGGGAACAATTCGATTTTACCGCGGTAGTGGTTACTCACGACGTTGCCGAAGCACTGGCTGCTGGCGATCGCTTGGCGTTGTTGGAGAACGGCCAGATCCGGTTTGAAGGAACGCCCGCAGAATTTGGCGGTGCGGAAGATTCATTGGTACGCAGCTTCGTGGATGGGCCGGGCGTTTCCCGGATGACAGATAGCAAATAGCAAATTACGCGAAACAAACCACTTAACCGCCGATGAACGCAGATATACGCAGATGAAGAAATTCACGGAAGATCACAAACGCCGCAAAGGAATCAACCAATCACCAATCACTAATCACCTTTCTCATCTGCGGTATTCGTGTCTATTCGTGTCCATTCGCGGTTATGAAACAGTCCTCAGTTGAATTTTCCGCCGGCGTTTTCGTGCTTCTAGGGCTGGCAATGGTTGCCTGGTTTGCGATTCAGGCGGGCGCCCGAATTCCTTTGGCTGGCTCCACCTACGCTATCAATGCCAGATTCTCTAATGCAGGCGGTCTGAAAGCTGGAAGCCAGGTTTTTCTGGCCGGTGTTCCCGTCGGCCGGGTCGATAACATTAATCTCAATCCTCAGTACGCCGCTATTGTCCGTTTGGAAGTAAACAAAGAGGTTCAACTTCCGAACGACACGATCGCGTCGATCAAGACCAGTGGTTTGATTGGCGACAAATTTGTCGCGCTTTCTCCGGGTGCGTCGCCCCAAAATCTGGCGCCGGGAGGCATGATCACGGATACGGAGTCCGCTGTCGACCTGGAATCTATTATTAGCCGATTCGCTTTCGGCAACGTATCACCGGCCCCTTCGTCTTCGCCGTCACCGGCGCAGAAATGACAAATGACAAATAACAGATGACAAATCGGAAAACAATTCAGCGAGCTGTACTCAACCGATGGATGAAGGGCTTTATGGGCCAAATCGGCCATGGCATCTATCTGTGTCGATATCAGATCCGGGTTGCAGCGATAAATTTGTCATTTGTCATTTGTCATCTGTCATTCGCTGCGTCGCCATCAGACCCCGCAGCTCAACTTCATAGCGAAGTGGACCAGGTTCTGGCGCTGGCTTACTCCGGGCAGAGCAGCGAAGCACTGGTCGACCGGGCAGGGCCATTGTTAGAGAAAGACTTTTCGTTCGAGCTGGTGACTCGCCAAGCGATCGGGCCGGGCTGGAGACAATTTACGGCTAGCGATCAGCAAAAAATTACCGACCTTTTCACCCGGTTGGTCATCCGGATCTACTCTGCTCGGGTAGTAGGGACGCAACGGCCCAACATCATTTACGGCAAGACGATCACGCTGGCGCCGGACCGATGCGAGATCCCAACCCGGGTTACCGCGCCCAACAGCGATAAACCGTATTCGGTCACTTATCGGTTAATCAATCTTCCCAGCGGCTGGCGGATCTACGATGTTTTGATCGAGGGTGTAAGCTTCGTGGCAAATTATCGGGCCCAGTTCGATGAACTGGCACAACGCGGCGGAGCGGCTGCTATCATTAAAGCTCTTGAAGCGAAACTTGCTGAGCCAATCAATCCAAACTCGTGAACTACCTCATTCCTACTCTGCTACTCGTACTAACTTGCGTTTCCGGTTTTGCTGATGAAACGAACCAACCCAACCTGCCGCGGCGGAACCCAGCGAAGACGGAATCTAAAGCCGCGAATTCGTCTCAAAAGAAGCCGGCCAAGGATCCGTCTACAACTTCAACAGACGAGCTCGCCAATGAACCAGTCCAGAAAGTGAATGATCCTTTTGAGCGGATCAATCACACCACGTTCCGGCTCAACGATTCGTTCACGATCCACGCGATCAAACCTTTGGCCCACGGATACGAACAGATTGTGCCGCACGCGGTTCGCACCGGTCTCTCAAACTTTTTCGATAACCTCGACTTTCCGGTCCGATTCGGGAACGACGTGCTGCAAGCCCGGTTCGTTCGCTCAGGACAAGAAGTCGGTAAATTCGTCGTGAATAGCACCGCTGGCGTTGGCGGTCTGTTTCGCGTCTCCGATCAGGTTTCTTCGCTGGCCGACGTTCCAGCCGAAGACTTTGGATTAACGCTCGGACGCTGGGGTTTTTCGACTGGCCCCTACTTGGTTGTTCCGGTACTTGGTCCATCGACCATCCGCGATTTAACAGGTTACGCTGGCGATTTCGCTCTGAATCCCCTGAATTGGTATCTGATCTTCAGCAACCACAGGTTAATCAGTAACGTAGTCGGCTACTCAATCACAGCTTCCAGATTCGTGGTCCGCGCACCCGGGAACGTTCATGCCTACGAACAAATGAAGGAGGCAGCCGTTGATCCGTACAGCGCCGTCAGGAACGCGTATTTGAGCCACCGAGCAGCGCAGCTGGAAAAGTAGTGAGAGGTGATTGGTGATTGGTGAGAAGTGAGAGGTGGAGGTGAAAGGTGATGGGTCGAGCGCCTGGGCGCGGTTTTGAGGTGCGAAGCGCTGATAGATTTTAGCCTAGGCTGAGTCTTCGAGGCCTAGGTTTGCAGCAAAAAAAAGCGATCAGCGCTGAAGGTGCGACAGAGGTTTGGTCCGCAGATCGCGCTTTTGAACCACCCCCGATTCTGTCGCTTTTGTATGCTAACCTAGGGCTCGCAAGCTCATCCGGCAGCAGCCGGACTAAAAATCTTTCTGCGCTTCGCGCCTCAAAACCGAGCCTATGCGCTCGACCAATCACTAATCACCTTCAACCGCCCTCGGTTTCCGGTCCTCGTCGACGGCAACATAGGTAAACGTAGCCTCGGTCACCTTCTTGCGAGTATCGCTGGTCCGGCTCCGGCGCCAGGCCTCAACTCGAATCGTCATCGAGGTTCTACCGACCCGGATGACCTTGCCGTAAAGGCTGACTTCATCCCCGACAAATACGGGTTCATGAAAAACCATGCCATCAACGGCGACGGTTACACAACGTCCACGTGAACGCCGGCTGGCGGCATTAGCCCCGGCTAGATCCATTTGTGACATCAACCAGCCGCCGAAGATATCGCCGGAAGGATTAGCATCGGCCGGCATCGCGATTGCCCAGATCATCGGTTCGCCTTCAGGTGAGTGCGTCTCGTCCATGCACAATCAATTAGCCACAGGAGAGCCCCAAGGTGAAGTGCGAGCTTAGCGCGTGGAACAAAAAGTAATCAGTAATCAGTAAGTCAGTAATCAGTGACGATATCCGCAGGATGGTCCATCGGATTTCCGGACTGATTACTGACACACTGATTACTGATTACTTTCGTGCCACCCCTATACGTCCGATCGCTTCCTGCCACTCTCGCCCACCTCACCATGTGCCCTACAAAAACGAGTCCATCAGGCGAGCGGTGTTTTGAACCACTTTTTCTGACGCCGGACGTTTTTGCCATTGCTCCAGAGTGAGTAGGTCGCTGTTTCTAAAGTAATCGTCTTGTATCACTTTCAGTTGTTCGACCACCTGCCGATCGTAAATCAAAAGATTGACCTCCGCGTTCAGCGCAAACGAACGAATATCCATATTCGTCGATCCAGTCAGGGCAACGTGGTCGTCGATGGTCAAAAGCTTCGCATGCAGAAAATGCGGCCGATAAAGATGAATCTGGATTCCAGCCTCCAGCAAATCGTCGTAATAAGAACGTTGGGCTAGCTGCGAGACCAATTGATTCGCATGCTTGGAAACCACTAAGTGTACGCTCACATTTTCCCGTCGGCCGGCGGCGCAGATGGCACTAAGAAACGGCTCGTCCGGAATAAAGTATGGAGTTGTGATCACCACCCGCCGGCGGGCCTCATATAGCATTGCGGTAATCAGTTCCCGACCGTTCTCCTGGCCGTAACCGGGGCCGCTGGGTAGCAATTGGGCGGCAGAGTCTCCGGCAGCTTTGAGATCGGGGAATAGTTCTGCTCGATCCAATACCTCTTCGGTCTCCAGATAGTGATCACCTAAAAAAGTGGCCTGCAGTTGCGAGACAACCGGACCGCTAACTCGCACCACCAGCTCCTCGTTCGGATAGTTTTTTACAAACGTGGGGTCAGCAATGTTCTGGGATCCGACATAACCGATGGCTCCGTCGATAACGGTGATTTTGCGATGGTTACGTAAATCGAAACGCTCACCCTTGCGGCGAAATAAACCAACCGGTAACATCGATCTCACTTCAGCTCCAGCCGCGCGAAGTTCGGGCCCGAATTGTTTGAGCGCGACACGGGATCCGACCGCATCTAACAAGACGCGACAAACGACCCCGCGTTCGGCGGCTCGTTTGAGTGCATCTGCAACTCTTCTTCCGGTCCGGTCGGTCCGGTAGATATAGGTTAAGAGATGGATTTGTTTCTTGGCGGAATCGATGTCCTGGATCAAGCGATCGATGCTCGCTTCATAGTCGCGCAAAAACTCTAACGCATTCCCGGCAAACGGTTCGAACATCCCTAATCGCTTAGCTTGTTCGGGAATGATCTGGAGCTGAGCTGGCAGATCGGGTTGGGCAACGATCTGAGTGCCAATTTGGGCCTGAGCCTTTTTGATTTGTTCGGAGGCTTGCGCCTGCAGCTTGCGCCTAAAAGCCGGGACTCGAATTCGTCCCACCAGCGCGTAAACGGCGACCCCCGGCCATGGAAGCAAGAAAATGAACAGCAACCAGGTGCGAGCCGCGGAGGCGCTCCGCCGCTGCGGAACATAAAGCAGCATGGTTAAACGGACCGCCCATTCACTGCAAAGATAAAGAAAACTCCAGTCGATCATTTCTGCTTCCTTCCATCTTGTGCTATTTTCCGACTCGCCACTCCAGGCCTTGAGTAAGCCAATTGTTCCCCCAAAATTCGAGTTTTATGAACAAGCAAAAATTGATCGCGACCCCTGTTCTGATCCTTCTGCTGCTCGCCCTTTTCGACGGCTGTGCCAGCTGGGATGCCGCAAGTCAAGAATCGTTGCTTTCAGCAGCCGGATTTAAGACCCGGACACCGTCAACCTCGGCTCAACAAGCGATGTTTACCCGGATGACTCCCTATACCGTAGAGCGCAGGGAACGGAACGGTAAGATTCTCTACGCCTACGCGGATAAACAGAAGAATCTGCTCTACATCGGCGGCGAAGCCGAATACCAACAGTACAAACAGCTAGGTCTCCAAAAATCGATCGCGGACAGCCAGCTGCAAGCTGCCCAGATCAATGAGGACGCGACTCTGTATAATCAAGCCTATTGGGGACCTTCCTGGGGACCGTGGAGTCCTTGGTGGTAGGCGCGGCGCGTTGGCGCTTCGTTCTCGTCCTAAGGGACACGGGCTGATCGTAAGCCCACCGGCCTGGAGGGGAGCCGCTTTACAAGATGGTAGCTCTATCGGTTAGTACCAGGCGGCTCCCGGGAATGACCCAGCGCAATGTTTTGCCCATCGCGTCTATTCCGGTCGGCTGATACAACCGGCCCATAGAACTGCCACACCTCGAGACGTTCCCGGGAGCCGCCTGCTTACCAACCCATAGAGCTGCCATGCTACAAAGCGGCTCCCCTCCAGGCGTTCGGTTCCGCTCAACCCGCAGCGTGTTTGCGACCCTCCTGTGTTCATTCTCATCCTTCAAGCGCTCTGGCGTTTCTGAATTACTCGTCCTCGTCCTCGAATCCTTACTGCGAACGGAGTAATCCGTACGAAGGCCGCGGCCTCAATCACTGATTACTGATTACTTTTGGAGCCCAGGTACGCGCGGATAAAAATCGTTCTCGCCAACCGGCCAGCGAATCGGAGATACTCAACTCCCTCCCGCGGTACCAGTTACAGTTGGAAAACGATGAATGCACAGCTGCAGATTACCCGTAGAACGCACTTGATCGGATGGGCGCGCGGAGCGCGGATCACCATGGACGGAGCAGACATAGCCAGCGTCGGCACAGGTAAGACCGTAACCCTTGAAGTGCCACCGGGAAAACATGTGTTGAACGCCTGGCTAGGCAGCAGTCCCAGCGCTCAAAACACCATCGCTTTTGTTCCGGGCGAAACCGTGCTCTTGGAATGCAAAATGAAGATGGGCTTGTTCTCCAACACTTTCGAGCTGGCCTCAACGGAAGGCAGGTTAGTCACAACCGGAGAACCTGTCATGGCCGGGCATCACGGCACGCTGATACTAGTCCTGGGTATCCTCGGATTCTTTTTCGGGATATTCGGACTTGCTGCTCTTATACAAGGGATCGTTGATCTAACCAAAATGTCTCGCGGCAAGATGGATCGTTCCGGAGAACTGCTAACCTGGATCGGAGTGATTCTTGGAACTATCGGCTTCTTAGTAAACCTGTTTCTAATAATCTTGACGCTGGCGCTGGGCAAAAGCCTTAGTTGACCGCGCTTCGCCTGGAATTCGGGCTCGAAATCAGTTTAGATAGACGCATGAGCCAGAACACGCAGAGCTCGGCCAGTTACCCGGAATGTGTGGAACATGGGATTTGGGTTCCGATTCCAGCCGGTCCGCCGGATGATGAACTCCGCCTTCGGTTGAAGGACGTTGATCCGGACGAATCAAGCACGATTAAGCAGCGCGGCGTCATGAGCTTTCATGCGCTCGGCTGCTCAGGGTATTACCAAGAACAAGAGCCTGGCAAAAGAGTAGCCGCCGCGATGGCTGCCCAGATTTCTGAACCTCGCATTTACGATGGCGCATCTACCGCTGTGCCCGCTTCATTTCTGTTTCATCTTGGTGATCTGGCTTACAAAGATGAGGATCCTGCAAACGCAGAGGCCAAGAACCAGGCATTGATCTATAACGCTCAATTTTACGAGCAATACACGAAGTATTCTCGCGAGATCTTTGCCATCCCGGGCAACCACGACGGGAAGACCTCCAAACATCAAGCGAAATCGGGCATCGACCATTTCATGGACAATTTCTGTGATCCGAAGCGCCAGGTTACCGCGGACAACACAACCGATCGCCGGAAAGCGATGTGCCAGCCTTATCCGCACTGGAGATTAGAGACACCGATCACCACTATCATCGGGCTATACACCAATGACATTAACGGCGGGCAGCTCGATGATCCGATGAGCGAAAATAATCCGCAATATCGTTGGCTGGTTAAGACCCTGACTGACATCAAGCAGCGAACCGAACCTAAAGCGTTAGTGCTGGCGCTGCATTATCCGCCTTATTCGGGCGGAGCTAGCTTCCGTGAGCGGGGCGACCCGAACCTTGGCCCGACGCCCCGCCGGGGCCGGCTGGAGCCCTTGGCGGTTTTGCTTCGGAGAGCCTATCAAGAGGCCCAGCAATATCCCGACCTGGTTTTATCCGCACACGCTCACCTTTATCAGCGGATCACCTATCAACACGCTGATGGACGGCAGATCCCTTACGTGATTGCGGGCAGCGGTGGACATCCGCCCGTCGAGAATTTGTTTGAAACCTGCACTAAGGGCGAGCTCGAACGGAAACCGGCCCCTTTGGAGCTGGTCCTGCCACCGGGCTCGGATCTTCCGAACGGAGACAGCGCGAAGGTGGTGGCCTACAACGACAGCGACTTCGGTTTTGTCCGAATAACAGTCGATATCAATAAAATGCGCTTAACCGGCGAATTCTTTACCGCGTTCCGTTTGCCGGCCGCAGCAAATGTAACGCCCACGTTAGCCGACTCCTTCGTCTTGAGCCTGGAAAAGCACACGTTGCGTGAATAACCGCGAAATAGATCCGCCCGTTAAGGGGCGTCGTAATTCCGTCGGCCGATAAGGTTCCTTGGCCGGCGGTTCCTGGATCGATCACGGTTCAATGCGCGATCCCATTTCTTACGCGCCTTCAGCGCTTCCGCTTTTTTTTGCGGCATACCTAGGGCTCGCCGACTCACCCTAGGCTAACATCTCTCAGCGCTTCGCGCCTAAAACACGCCCATACGCCCATACGCCGACACGCCCACACGCCGACACGCCGACACGCCCACACGCCCACACGCCCACACGCCCACACGCCCACACGCCCACACGCCCACACGCCCACACGC
>Ga0185299_10000522_pt1 | contig 100641 bp, 77 predicted proteins | sample PaiPotPPA55metaG_FD_128002 | JGI IMG/M metagenome (GOLD analysis project Ga0185299, IMG submission 128002) | Iron sulfur acid spring bacterial and archeal communities from Banff, Canada, to study Microbial Dark Matter (Phase II) - Paint Pots PPA... ... | reverse complement strand
CTTCCACGACCCCGGCCTTGCCCACGCCAAGCACGTTGCAGGCTTGGCGCTGCAACTCTACGATGGCCTTTCACTCGATGGAATCCCGGGCGATTCCAATCGGGAAACCTGCCGCTACATTCTGCGAGCGGCAGCTTTGATGCATGATGTTGGCCACTCCAGCACAAAACTGGGTCATCACAAGGCGTCGGCACGTCTCATCCGCAAACTGGATCCGCCAATGGGCTGGACGGCTGACGAAGTCCGCCTCACCGCCATAGTTGCGCGCTACCATCGCGGCGCGCTGCCGCGGGAAAGCCAAAAGGGTTTTGCGGCACTCACACAGTCGAAGCGGCGGCTGGTGCAATTTCTCGGCGGTCTTTTGCGGCTGGCCTGCGCCTGCGACCGCCAACACGACGGTCAAATACGCAGCGTCCACGTGAAGCGTTTGGACCCGGTGTTAACTATCGAGGCCGAGGGATATACCGAATATACTTCCATGGCCGAGCATCTGGCGGCGGCACGACATCTGCTGGAACTCGCCTGCCGTCGTCCCATTTTTATTCTGCCGCCTAAGGTCGAATCCCAGGGGCACGCGGCCTGACCTGAATCAGATTTCAGGCGCCCAACCCACTACTCTCTACATGCAATCAGTACTGCATCCTCGCAACTCCGAGACGCGCGGCACAGGTTGAGGCGCCAAATTCACGCGTTATTAACGTCAGGTACTGGAAATCAAATGGTAAGTTCGAGGCAGAGGCTGTAGCATTTCTTTACCCACATTTGCCATGCCAGAGCGATTTGCGTTTTCCAGCCTCCGGGAATTGTTCGCCAAAGCCAACGAAGAAAAGTCCGGCGACCAGTTGGCGGGCGTGGCGGCGAGATCGGAGAAGGAACGTGTCGCGGCCAAAGAGAAGCTGGCGGACCTGACCCTGGCGGAAATTGTCCAGCAACCGCTAATTGATCCTGATCAAGACGATGTCAGCCGGCTGATTTTAGACACCTTCGATCAAGAAGGGTTTCGCTCCATCCAGAGTTTGACGGTAGGAGAATTTCGCGAGCGCATTCTCGATGATGGCACCGCAGAAACCGAACTGAAGCGGCTTCAATGGACCATCGTTCCTGAAATCGCCGCCGCAGTAGCCAAGATCATGAGCAACAAAGATCTGATTCTGGCTGCGGCAAAAATCCGCAATGTTACCCGTTGCCGGAATACGATGGGAGAAGCCGGCGTACTCGGAATCCGTACCCAACCGAACCACCCCGGTGACGACGCTGGCGGAATTCTTCTGGCCGCATTCGAGGGCCTGCTCTATGGGTGCGGCGACGCAGTCATTGGCGTGAACCCGGCGACGGATTCTGTCGAGACGGTCAGCGCAATTCTGCGTGCACTCAATCGTTTGGTGGATACCTACAACGTCCCCACCCAAACCTGTTGCCTGGCGCACATCACCACTCAACTGGCTGCGATGAATCGTGGAGCGCCGGTGGATCTCCTGTTTCAATCAGTTGCCGGAACCGAAGCGGCGAACCGCAGCTTCGGAATTACGCTAACCGTGTTGCGGGAAGGCCGCGAACACGTCCTCGAAGATCATCGTCATCGCGATGTCCCCTGGAAGGGGAGCAACGCGATGTACTTCGAGACCGGCCAGGGCAGCGCCCTTTCCGCAGAAGCGCATCATGGCGTCGATCAGTTGACACTGGAGGCGCGAGCCTATGGAGTTGCTCGCGTTTTCGATCCATTCCTGGTGAACAGCGTCGTGGGATTTATTGGTCCTGAATACCTGTTCGATGAAAGGCAAATCATCCGCGCAGGCCTGGAAGACCATTTCATGGGCAAGCTGCTCGGACTGCCAATGGGCTGCGACGTTTGCTATACCAACCACGCGGCCGCCGATCAGAATTCCGCCGACAATCTCTTGGTCCTGCTGACCGCAGCCGGGTGCAACTACTTCATGGGTGTCCCTTGTTCCGATGACGTGATGCTCAACTATCAATCGACCAGCTATCACGATGCATTGGCGGCGCGAAGACTCTTTCATCTGCGGCCGGCGCCGGAGTTCCTTGACTGGCTCGAAGAAATGGGTCTTTATCGCGGCGCCGAGCCAGCTCTCATTGATGCATCGACCCGGTGTCAGCTCATGCATGGTTTGGAAGCATCCTTGGAGAAAGTGTGAATGGCTGACAAGCCAGATGATGTGTCGGCTTTGTCCATTTGCCCTAAGCTTGTTGTGCCGGAGATGGCGGGGCCAGAGATGACCGAACCAGACATCGAGTGGTCAGAGACGCTGCAGCGGATTCGCGTCCGCACGCCAGCGCGGCTGCTGGCAGGCCGCGTCGGAGCCGCGTATCGTACCCATACTCAACTCGAGCTGCGCAAAGCCCACGCCGCGGCGCGCGACGCGGTCGGTGATGAACTCGATCTGGCGGAAGACTTCGGCACCGCTTTCATCGAACGCTGGAAGCTGTTTGAGGTCTCGACCCAAGCGACCAGTAAGCAGGAGTATCTGCTGCGTCCCGATCTTGGCCGATGTCTCACGGAAAGCTCCCGCTCGGAACTATTACAGCGCGTCTCATCAGCGAATGACTTGCAAATTGTCATAGGAGACGGCCTTTCTGTCACCGCTGTCTCCCAACAGGCTCCGCCTCTATTGGAGCTCCTGTATCAGCACGCCCGGGAACGCGCCTGGAGGATCGGCCAGCCATTTGTGATTCGTCATTGCAGGGTTGGAGTACTCAACGACATTGGCTCGCTGCTCGCGCCGCGCGTCGTTATTCTGCTGATAGGAGAACGTCCGGGACTGGCCACGGCTGAGAGTTTGTCCGCCTACCTCGCTCACCGGCCGCGCAGGAGCGACACCGACGCCAATCGCAACCTCATTTCGAACATTCATTCTCGTGGTGTAGGCATGCACGATGCAGCCAGACGGATCATCAATCTGGCTGCAAGAATGATGACGCAGGGCGCCAGTGGCTATCAAGTCCGAGAAGAATTGCCAAGCCCGACGAACGCTGAAATAGTTGTCCCAGGTCCGCGATTAAATGACAGCACACGCTAAGAGCCCGAAACTGCAACGCGCGAAGACGAAAGGTTCACCTTCGCGCGAAACCCATGCACTGACCGAGCTAGCGCTGCGCGCTTGTCTGGTCGCCAGCGATGCCGCATTCAACACCCGGGACTTCCTAGCGACCGCAGCGCAAGTTGCATTTCTGGCCGTGCGGGATTGCGAAAAAGAGCTGGATCAAATCGAGCAGGAAATAGACGAACAGCTTCCCGCCGCCATAACCCAGGTCAGTGAACTGGAAGCGCGCGAGCTACTAGCTTGCCTGCGATTCAGTAACGAGCTCGAACGGATCGGCGATCTGCTCTGGTGGGTGGCACAGCGGGCCCAGAGTTTACCCATCCGTTTGCCAAAACCGGACTTGCAGCCGCTCATTGGAATGACGAGTGTTGTAGAGAAGATGCTGCAAAGTGTCCGCGAGGGCTTTACCGAGCGCGAGTTGGAGCCGGCGAGCTACGTATTACGCGCCGATCGTGAGATCGACCAGGCTTACCGGGTATTATTTCGCCGGCATGTAGCGAACAGCAATCCCAGGAAAATGCAGCACAGCGCGGATGTGCTTCTGATGGCACAAGCCCTGGAGCGTGCCGGGGATCACGCCACCAACCTGGCGGAAGAGATCTTTCACTTGATCGAAGGCCGCAGCCTCCGGCACAAGCCGAAAAAGCGGGTGAGGGATTAGGTTTAAAGTTTAGCGGAGCCTTTGCCGCAATTTGGTCTCGTCATGGCCATCTAAACGCGCGGTCTCCGCCTTCGTCGGTTGCTTTCATCCTTTCGACTTTCGCCGGTTCGGGGTTTTTCTTGTCGGTAGCGGACTTGACTCCGTGAAGGTTGACCCTTTGCTCCAACTGGGTCATGAGAGATCGAAGGTTCTCGTCGCTGGCATCCAGGACTTTGCGCATTTCCGCGCTGGCGCTCATGGCTTCCTCATACGCGTCCCGAGCTTTGGTAAGAAGCGGAAGTTGTTCAATGAACACAGTAGCGTACTTGGTGAACTCGTTTACCGCTGCTGTGTACGTCTTCATGGTTGGTGACGGCAATGGCTGATTAGACTCTTCGGTAAGAACCTTCTGGGAGACGACTGCGAAATTCCCTTTCTTGAATTGGTCATTCATTGAAGACTCCTCTCGCGGATCGCCGAGCGACGCCAAGTCCGGCGTCTGCGTCGACGGAAGCTCGGGCTGCGCGCCCTCGGCACCCTCCTGCTTTTTCCACATGCGCTTCACTCCTTGGCGACGGATGCTCACGGTGTCGTCCATTATCAAAATCGATTTGGCCACGAGGACCTATATGAGCTAGCAGCAATGCGGCTTCGCTAGAGATTGTTCGGATGCGGGAATCGGGAACGGCGTTTCCCAGATCGGGGAAACGCCTGAGCCCCGGCTGCATGCACTCGGTTGAGTATATGCTGGATTGTTGTAATGAGGCGAGTACAGTTGTAGCTTAGTGTAGATGCTCCAAGATAATGTCACCCCGTAACTGCAACGAGACTTTGTCACCCTGTAAGGATGGTGACGATGAGTCAGAAAGAGTTCCAACGAGTGAGAGTGATTGAGAATGCAGCAGGCGGGAGGCTGAGCGTACGCGAAGCCTCCCGTCTGCTGCATTTGAGCGAGCGCCAGGTGCAGCGGCTCAAACGCCGCTATCAGCCCGACTGCTTGGGCTGGGTACAGCATGGCAACCGCGGACATTCCATGCCTTGGGCGGTTTCTATTCCCCAGAAGCAGTTGATCTTGAGTCTGGCCCGCGGCAAGTATCAGGGCTTCAACGATTCTCATCTGGCGGAAAAACTTCGCCTCGAAGAGAACCTCAGCGTCAGCCGCGAAACCGTTCGCCGCATCTTGCGGGCCGCGAAAATGGCCTCTCCGCAGAAGCGCCGGCCTCGGCAATACCGCTCCCGCCGGCCGCCCCGCCCACGCTTTGGCATGATGGCGCTTACCGATGCCAGCCGTCATGATTGGCTCCAAGGCCGCGGCCCCGAGTTCACTCTCATCGGTTTTCAGGACGATGCCACCGGTCAGATCCTCGCCGCTCACTTCCAACTGGAAGCCGAAAACACCCTCGGCTATCTCCGCACTCTCCGCACCATGATCGCCACTCACGGCATTCCGCTCAGCCTCTACCGCGACCGCCATTGCATCTTCCAGCGCAACGATTCGCACTGGACCCTCGCCGAACAGCTCGCCGGAAAACAAGCTCCTACTCAACTCGGGCGGGCTCTCGACCAACTCGGTATCGAGCAGATCCCCGCCTACTCTCCCCAAGCCAAGGGCCGCATCGAACGCGCCTGGCGCACCTGCCAAGATCGTCTGGTCAGTGAACTTCGCCTGGCTCAAGCCACCACCTTGGCGCAAGCCAATGCTGTGCTCGACCAGTTCTGCGCCGATTACAACCAGCGCTTCGCCCGTCCGGCCGCCGACGCCGCTTGCGATTTTCGCTCCTTGCCCCGCCGTTTCGATCTGGCTCGTTGCCTGAGCTTGCACTACCAGCGCGTGGTCGCTGCCGATCACACCGTCACCTTGGGCGCGCATGCCATCTCCCTGCCGCCCTTGTCCGGCCCGCGTGGCTATGCTGGAGAAACCGTCGAGCTATCGCATCAGCTCGACGGCACGCTGCGCGTCTATCGCGGCGACACCCTACTGCTGGCGCTCCCTTTGCCGCTCCAAGAACACGCCGAACGCCGCCCTGTCGCCATCACCACCGCGCAAAAACGAAAAACCCCGCGCATCTACAACCTCTCCGGCCGCCCTGCTTTGGCGGCCGTTACTTAAACGATAAGGGGGTGACAGAGTCTCGTTGCAGTTAATACGACATTTTCTCGTTGCAACAACACTGACGATCTGCGCGTTTGTAGATCTCCGTGTTCCTTCGGTACCCCTCCCGCACCACCCAAGCTAACGGCCACTTCCGCGGATCATGCTAGGCTCCTCTTAAGCGCATGCTTCGAGTTGGAGGAGAGATGCGAGGATTTTTCGCTGCGGCCGTTATGCTTCTTGCCGCAGGGAGCACGATCGCTGCCGCCCAAGATTCGAACGGCCGGGAATCCAAGAACGAGATTGCCGTGACAATTGGGCGCACGTTTATCAGCGACCAGGGAGTGCCCAACACCAATTTTTTCGATAATACCCTGCGTTTCGGCAAAGGTCTCTCGCTTGAGGGTAACTATGCACGGCGCATGCGGCGATATTTCTGGGGAGACCTCGCTCTTGAAGTTCCCGTTATCTTCAATCTGGACGAGGACCTGAACTACGGGATAAATACAACACCCAGGCAGTACCGCTCGCTTTTCATTACCCCCGCCGCGCGCGTTACGGTGATTCCTGACCTGGCGGTTTCGCCTTGGTTCAGCTTCGGCGGCGGCATTGGCCGCTTCGGAGCCAGCAGCGACTTGCTTTTCGGTGGCCCTAACCCAGGGCCACGGGGCAAGACCACCGGCGTCCTGCAGGGTGGAGTGGGAATGGATGTCCGGTTCCCGGGCCTGCATAGAGCCAGGCTCCGGTTTGAGGTGCGTGACGACTGGAGTGGAGTGGCTCCGATCAATGTAAATACCGGCAAGAGCCGCCAGCATAATTACTATGTTGGCGGCGGTCTGGTGTTTCACTTCTGACCAGAGGCATTTCACCGCCGAGATCGCAGAGTGCACCGAGAAAACCTGGCAAACAAAATCTTGAATTTTTGATTAGTATTTCTCTGCGCGCTCGGCGTTCTCGGCGGTTAAGTTCTTCTTCGGTTAGCGGCTGGCTTTAATCTCTTCGTAAAGCTCGGGCAGGCGGGAAGCTTCTTCAGCGGATGCCCCGAAGCGGGCATTTTCATAATGCTCGGTAAAACCGTAAACCTTTTCTTTCAGCTTGGGATCGGCAATGGCGGCGGCGAACTCTTCCGGAGTCTGCGCGGGAGATTTCTCGAAGCCGCGCCGCGCCGCTTGCCGCAACATGCGTTCATACCAGATACTGGCCGCCATCTGCGGAGACTTCTGCGGCCGGCGGGCAAGCCAGAACCGGCGTACCAACGCAAGCAAGCGGGGAACGCAGGCGGCAATCAATCCAAGAAAGAAAATGGCCAGCGCGCGCAGTCCCCACTTCACTGTGGAGTCGCCGATTTGATCTTCCGTCTTGCTGGCCCAAGCCAGCATTCGCTGATACTGTTTGCGGCCCCAGGATTGAGCTTCTGCGACGATGGCGCGGCTGCCGCGACTGGCGTCCTGGGTAAGCCGTATTTGATGTCCCAGGTCGTAGTTAACTACCCACTCGCGCCAGAACGAAGACATCGCGTCCATATACAGCATGAAGCGGCTCCACTGGGTCTGGATCTGGACGCCGGAAGAAGGCGTGGGATCAAACTCCATCCAGCCTTCCCCCGGTATATAAGCCTCCACCCAGGAGTGTGCATCGCTGGCGCGAATCACGTACTGCGAAGTCAGGTCGTTAAACTCGCCGCCGGAGAAACCGTTCACCACTCGCGAAGGAATCCCAACGGTTCGAAGCATGATCGCCATGGAAGATGCGAAGTACTCGCAGTGTCCCTGGCGGCGTACGAACAGAAAGTTCGCAATCGGGTCGTGCGGAGTGGTGCTCGGCAGTTGCAGGGTGTATGCGTAGTGCAGCCGCAGATAATCGGCAATCGCCTCAGCTTTGTCGTGTGGGCTGGCGGCTTTCGCGACGATCTGTTCTGCCAACGGCTTAATGCGCGGGTCAAGCGCTGGCAGTTGCAGATAGTTCGACAGAACACTCACAGGAAAGCTGTTGGAGCCGTGGTGCAAGCCGGCAGGATCGGGCCGCCGGAAATCTGAATCCGCCTCGTAACGCGTTACCGGATGATCGGTGTCAATATCAAAAACATCGCCGGCAGTGTCTTCCGAAACAGTGCGATAGTTGCCCTGGAGCGATTTCGGAGTCGCCAGCAGGAAAAATACCTCCGTAAGGAACGGCTCCATGATGACGCGATAGTGAACATCTCGCCCGATGACCGGCTGCGGATTGCGCGCCCACAAATCAAAACGCCCATCTGGCCCGCGACCTAGATTGACTTTGTCGCGGGTATTTGACCAGTTACGCCCATCAAAATTGTTCAACGCGACTCCGCGTAGTTTCAGCAAGAATGCGCCCGCGCTATCGCCGTCAACCTGGACGTGCATCACAACCGTTTTCGACTGCTGAATCTGACCTATACGGCCAAGCTCCACGCGGTCCGAGAAGCCGCTGGTCAGGTCGTTGGCCCCGGTATAGGCATTCAGGTATCCGGCAGAGACGCGCGGTAGCACGAAGAAGATAAGCCCGCCGCCGACGAAAATAAGAAGGAGAAGCAACGGCGCGATTCCGGCGATGGTGAACGACAATTTCCGGTAATCATGGTGCACCGAAAGCTCGCGCGCTAGAACTGGTGATCGCTGGGATGAGTGCGCCATCTCCATCAGAATGAACGTAGCGACTCCGACTAGGACGAACCCCGCAAGAGCCACCAGAAACGTGCTGTCCACGGTGAGGACAGCGGCGGCCAGTACCATGAGAAACGCCAGCACTGCCAGCAAGTAGTGATCTCGGTCTTTCTGAGCTGAGAACAACCTGACCAGCATGACGAAGAGTACGAGGTGGACGGTCGCTCCCAGGAAGGCGCGCGAGATGACGAAGTCATCGGCAATGAAAAAGCCCACGCAGGCGATAGTCAGTAGGTTGGTCCAGCGCTCGGAGAGAAGAACTTGACGGCGACGGGCAAGTGCATATCCGCGAAAGAGCAGCGCCAGGGTCACCAAAACTACCGTGGGGAAGTCAAGGCGGCCGGTAGAGGCCAGAGTCCCGAACCCGGTAAATATCAGCAGATAAAGGGCAACATCAAAGTAGCGGCGTATCGCCACTGCCAGCGTCACCTCTGCCGGAGTCTGCGGGTTCCCTGCCATTTGAATAGGACCATTGTCGGCATTTCCGGAGGAAAGGTAAAGGGTACGGAAGAGTAGGCGTACGGCAAAGGCTTCAGACCACGGGGTTTAGGCTTGGCCGGAGAACCATGGCAACATTTCCGTATCCTCTGTCCACGATGTACCATGCTTTCGGCAGACCACGGGGCGTGCGGCAGTAAATCTGGCCTACCGCGGTATATCTTCAACTCAAATCTTTGAGGTGCGTTATCGGACTTCCTAGCCGTAGTCTCGGTTGGGCAGCATTTGCCGGGTTGCACTGCTTTCTATCGTTAGCGATCGCTGGTGCGTTGGCCGCTGGGAAAGACACGACCAGCATGTCTGCAAACCTGCCTCGGATCGCGACCCACAACAACACTGTGCCAGCCGGAGTTTTCAGCAATGGCGTCCTCAATCTGAATCTTGAGATTGTAAAGGGCGAATGGTATCCGGAGGCCGAAGACGGACCGCACGTCGCCGTTTACGCGTTCGCGGAGGCGGGCAAGGCGCCATCTATTCCCGGGCCGCTAATCCGAGTTCCGGAGGGCGCTCAAATCAAGCTTCGCGTCCACAACAGCCTGGCTGTGTCGGTCAGGTTACATGGATTCAACCAGCGTCCGGGGAAAGACGACCCTGTTCTTCTCGCTGCCAACGAGGAACGTGAACTCGATTTCGCCGCCGGAGCGCCGGGCACATACTTTTACTGGGCCTCATCGCCCGACGACAGCAGCCTTGCCGGCCTCACCTCCACCACTCCGCTGGATCCCGCCCCTTCCCAGCTGACGGGCGCGTTCATCGTCGATGAGAGCGGAAAGCCCCAAGCCGACCGCGTGTTCGTGATTGGGATGTGGACCCAAATCGACGATCCAAAATCACTAAGGGATTTCCGCGAATTCGGTACCATCAATGGAAAATCCTGGCCGTATAGCGAGCACCTCCACTACAAGGTCGGCGACACCGTACACATGCGTTGGGTCAACGCCAGCGCCGCTAACCACCCCATGCACATGCATGGATCGTTTTATCGCCTTGACGCCACCAGCGACGGCGAAACCCAGGAATCGTTCGCGATGGAACAGCGACCCATGGTGGTCACGCATCTCATGATTGCTCGCACGGCGATGGAATTGACTTGGAAACCTGACCGTCCCGGGCACTGGCTGTTCCACTGTCACATCCTGGCACACATCGTCGAATCCACGGCGAGGCCGTATGGATCTCTGACCGCCATCCAGAGTGCGCAACCGCTGCAGTACCACGAGCACGGAGCACCCATGGTCGGGCTGGTAATGGCTCTGGACGTCGATGGTCGTTCGGCAATCAAGAAAGCCGATTACAGCCACTCCCGGAACATGACGCTGGCGATCCGGGAACAGCACTCGGATCCGGTCGGGATTCACGCGCAACTGATCGAAGGGCACGACACCGCCGAATCCTCCGGCCTCATGGGACCGCCGATCGTGCTGCATCGTGGCGAGCCGGTTGAGATCACGGTCGAAAATCAAATGCAGCAGGAGACCGCGCTTCACTGGCATGGCATCGAGCTGGAAAGTTATTACGATGGCGTACCCGAATTCAGCGGCATGGGTAGTCAGGTTACGCCTCCTATCTTGCCGGGCGACAAGTTCGTGGTGCGGTTTGCACCCCCGCGGGCCGGCACGTTTATTTATCACACCCACTGGCATGATGTAGGCCAGCTCTCCGGTGGACTCTATGGCCCGCTCATCGTGCTCGACCCAGGCGAGTCCTACGACCCGGCAACCGATTTAGCTTTCGTAGCTGGCGGGGGTAACCAGAACCTGCGCATCAACGGCCATGATGACGGCACTCCGTTGCACTGGAGAGTAGGTCAGCGGTATCACATCCGGCTCATCAACATCATGGTGAATACCGGGGTGCGGTTCAGCCTCTCGTCCGCGGGCGCGGCCGTGCGTTGGCGCGCTGTTGGCAAGGACGGCATGCGACTCCCCCCTGCGCAGCAGGCGATGGGTGACGCCAAACTGAGAGTGGTTCCGGGCGAAACCTACGATTTCGAAATCACTCCCACGGCTGGAGATTTGGTTCTGCGCGCGTTTCGGCCGGGCGCCTCGAATCTTGCCGCGGAGAAGACCATCGACACACCGATTCACGTGGAATGAGTCAAGCCCTGTTGGTTCGAGGCAAGAACCTGCTTCCAACGCGATGCTAAGATAAAGACGGTCAGGCATCGGTCTCACGCGATGCATTCCCGCCAAACCCGCCAGGTCCGGAAGGAAGCAACGGTAACGGGCTCTTGCGTGTGCAGTGGGTTCCCGGTGCCTGACTTGACCAGTCTTCAGCCTACACAGCCGCAGGCGACCCGTCTGTAAGCAACCCAATTTCAAAGACTGAACTAAATCTTGGTAGGCTGGCTTCGGGCTGCCAGCGACTCCAGCGCCGGGAACGAGCGCGGGGCCACCAGCGTCAACTCTTGGGGAGCGGTTTGGGTTTGGAGGGCGTGCGTCAACATCTCGAGGGCCTGGCCGGCAAGGGGAGGCGCTATCACGGTCGCAGCGAGAATTCCACTGCGCACCCAGGCCTGCCCGGTTTTGGAAACGCCGTCGCAACCCAGGAAAGGAATGCTGAGCCAACGGTCGCGCTCCGCGCCCTCGACCGCAAATTCCCGAAGCTCTTTCTTCGCTCCCACCGCCATTGCGTCGTTCTGAGCTGCGACCACATGAATGTGGCTCTGTTGGGAAGTAGATAGTCGCAGCCAACTCGTAACGGCCTTGAAGGCGCTGGCCTCGGTCCAACTTCCCTTGATGGCTTTGATCTGAATTGCCGCCGGCCTAGTTTCTTGCATGCCTTCGATGCGCAGCTTGGGCAGCTGGGCCGCGTCGGTTCCCGAAGGGCCCTGAATGTGCAAGGCCGTGCCTCCCTTGGGAAGGAGCGCAGCTAGTTGTTGCCCTTGGATGCGCCCGATTTCCAGGTTATCTGAGGTGACACCAAACACCGGGACCCTTGAAGGACTGTCGAAGCTGCCTGACATAGTCCAGCTCCCGGTTCAGTACTACCCAAGCGATCCCGGCGGCCACGGCGGCCCGGGCCACTTGCGGCAGCCCCGTCCCGCCGACCGGTTCAAGCAGCGCCAGGAATGAGATGACGAGTGTAATCTGCGAGATGCCAGCCGGCGAGGATCCTGCAGGAGGTCCGAGGAACCCGATTGGAGATTCCACGTTTCGCTGCGTACAATATCGTTTTCATCCTTCAACCGGAGAACTTATCGAGTGAGCCAACTCGCGCGCGCAAAGATCACCGCCTTGGGGACATACGTCCCACCCCGAGTCATGACCAACGCGGACTTCGAAAAGATCGTCGAGACCAGCGAAGAGTGGATCATTTCGCGAACTGGTATTCGCGAACGCCACATTGTCGAAAAGGGAGTGGCGACGAGCGATCTGGCAACCGAAGCTGCGAAATGCGCCTTGGCGCAACGCGGAATTGACGCCAGTGAAATCGAAGCTATCGTGGTCGCCACCGTCACTCCTGACATGCTGTTTCCATCCGCCGCTTGCTTGGTGCAGCATAAGCTCGGAGCTAAAGGGGCTTGGGGCTTCGACCTCTCGGCGGCCTGCTCGGCATTCGTCTTTGCATTACAGACCGGGGCACAGTTTGTGGCTACCGGGGCGCATAAGAAGGTGCTGGTCATCGGGGCGGACGTGATGTCCTCCATCCTCGACTACACTGACCGTTCTACCTGTATTCTTTTCGGCGATGGAGCCGGTGCGGTGATCCTGGAGCCGGCGGACGACGGCCTGGGAATCATTGATTTTGTGCACGAAATTGACGGCTCGGGAGGGTGCTCGCTATACATGCCTGCTGGCGGCAGCCTGCATCCCGCAAGTCATGAGACGGTGGATAAGAAGATGCATTTTGTCCATCAGGACGGGCAGGCGGTTTTCAAGTACGCGGTCCGCAAGATGGGCGAGGTGTGCGAGAAACTGCTGGCGCGAAATGGCTTCACCGCTCGTGACATCGACTGCTTCATTCCGCATCAGGCGAATCAGAGAATTATCCAGGCAACCGCTGACCGGGTGGGGCTGAAACCGGAGACTGTGATTATCAACATCGATCGCTACGGGAACACCACCGCCGGTACCATTCCGCTGGCCATGCAGACGGCGCGAGAAGAAGGTCGGTTGAAGAAGGGCGATCTGGTATTGCTAGCTTCGGTCGGAGCCGGGTTTACTGTAGGGGCAACGCTATTGCGCTGGACGATTTAGCCAGGCTCGTTAGAGACGCGTCCACTCCCATCCTCGCGACGAACGCAGCTCTCGGAGATAACTTTCCATCCGATCACCCTCCGCCTCAATCTATTTACAATAGTCGCAGATCATGGCGTCCAACCACGAAGAAGAGATCCTCGGCAAAGCGTATGACAGCCGGCTGATGAAGCGGCTGTTGAAGTATCTGCGCCCGTATCGATGGAAGGTCGGGGTGGCCCTGGGCTCCATCGTGCTGAAGGCCGGCGCGGACGTGCTAGGGCCGTTCCTGACCCTGATTGCAGTGGACCGGTACCTGGCGCCAGTGCATCAAGTTCCCTCCTCGCTGACGAACTGGCTGAGCCCCAATCCGCTGACCGGCATCGGGCAGATCGCCGCCATCTACGTTGGGTTGATCACATTCAGCTTTCTGCTCGAATACCTGCAGACTTACTTCATGCAGTGGGCGGGGCAGATGGTGATGTTCGATCTGCGCAGCGAAATATTTCGCCACCTGCAACGCATGCACCTCGGGTTCTATGACAAGAACCCGGTAGGCCGTCTGGTCACCCGTGTAACCACCGACGTGGACGCACTAAACGAAATGTTCACTTCCGGCGTGGTGTCCATTTTTGAAGACATTTTCGTGCTGGCCGGAATTCTGGCCATCATGCTGTGCGTGAACTGGAAGTTGGCATTGATCACGTTTGCGGTACTGCCGTTGATTTTTGGGGCGACCAATATCTTCCGCGACCGGGTGCGGGATTCCTATCGCCGGATTCGCACTGCCATCGCGCGCATCAACGCCCACCTGCAAGAGCACGTCAGCGGCATGATGGTGGTACAGCTGTTCAATCGCGAGGAGCGGGCCTTCGAGAAATTTTCCGAAGTCAACGCGCAACACATGGAGGCGTTTAAAGACGCGATCATGGCGCACGCGGTGTATTACCCGGTGGTGGAAATTCTGTCGTCCATTGCAATCGCCAGCGTGATTTGGTTTGGCGGCCGCGACGTGCTGCACAATTTCACTGTTACTTCGGTGGTGGTCAGCCTCAATCCCAAGACGTTGTTTGCGTTTCGCCTCGCGCGAAATACAGTGGTCACACTGGGTGTGCTGGTTGCATTTATGCAATACGCGCAACGGTTTTTCCGTCCTATTCAGGACTTGAGCGAGAAGTACAACATCCTGCAATCGGCAATGGCGGCCGCTGAGCGAGTCTTCAAGCTGCTGGACACGCCAGTCGAAATTATCGAGGCGGCCGTAACGAAAACTCCGGACGGGCCGGGAAGGATCGAGTTCGATCAGGTGTGGTTTGCGTATCGTAGCATGGACACGGATGCAGACCGGCCCGGAACCAAACAGGACCCCAAACAGAAACATGGAGGGACGGGCGTCCCCGCCGGTCCGGTCGAGCAAAGCTCGACGACCGAACCGGACTGGGTACTGCGCGACGTCAGTTTCATCATCGAACCGGGACAGACCGTCGCCATAGTCGGCCACACCGGCGCCGGCAAGACCACCATCATTTCCCTGCTGCTGCGTTTCTACGATGTGCAGCGAGGAGCGATCCGGATTGACGGCGTGGACATCAAAGAGATGGCTTTGAGCGATCTACGGCGAAGGTTTGGTGTGGTCCTGCAAGATCCGTTTCTGTTTACCGGCACGATTGAGGGCAATATCCGTCTGGGCACGGACTGGGTCACGGACGAGCAAGTCCGCCAGGCCGCCGAGGACGTGAACCTGGCCGACTTCATTCATAGCCTACCGAATACCTACAAAGAAGAGGTGCACGAGAGGGGATCGACGTTCTCCACTGGGCAGAAGCAGTTGATCTCGTTCGCGCGGGCGCTGGCGCACGCGCCGAAAATCCTGATCCTGGACGAAGCGACCTCTAGCGTGGACACGGAAACCGAGTTCAAAGTGCGCGACGCGCTCGGGAAGATGGTCGAAGGCCGTACTTCGATCATCATTGCCCACCGGCTTTCGACGGTGCAGCGTGCCGACAAAATCATCGTCATGCACAAAGCTCAGTTGCGGGAGATGGGCAGCCACCAGCAACTTCTGGCCCGGCACGGGATTTACTACAAGCTTTACGAGCTGCAATACAGAGACCAGGAGATGATCAATGTGGCGCGGGCGCCCTCGCCCGCGAGTTCCCTTCCCTTACCCGAGCTTACTGCGGGCGCAGACGATTGACAGAGTCACTGACTAGCTTCACCCTGCTCGGCAACCCAATAGCTGCTCCTGAACAGAACAGTCCCGTTTTGTGTTGGGTTCTTTAGACGGACGCGAATCTGGTGGAGTCCCGGGTGGGGATGCGTAGGTTCAAAGCTCAACAGATAACGGCTGTGAAGATGGTTGGCAAAGCTGGTCATGTCCTTCTCAAAACCCTTGCGAGTATTGAAGAGCTCATACTCGCCGCCGGTCATGGATGCCAGCTCCTTCGGCGTATTTTTCTCCATCGCCTGGCGTACCGCAGCCAGCTTCTCGAGAATATCCATGTTGGGACTCCACTCTTCTCGATTATTGCCGCGGGCAGCGTCCAGTTGCTGCGACACATACGGCGAAAACGGGAGGGTGTACACCAGGGTATTGGTGCTTCCGATTAGGCGCACCGCATCGTCCAGCTTTGAAAAATGGCTGCCGTGGTCGCGCGTCTCGCTGATCAACAACAGCACGCGTTGCCGTCCGTCCGAACGTCGCGCCAGCAAACGAACCGAATAAGCTACGGCATCGAGAATGGCTGCGCCTCCGTCGCCGGCCGGCGGACTCTTCAGATCTGCCTCGATCAAATCGGCATGGTTGGTGAATTCGCGCGCTAGGTTAAACTTGCTGTCGAAAAAGACCACGGCGGCTTCGTTGTTTGGATCGCTCAACACCGGGTCCAGCATGGACGAGAGACCGGTCAGCTTGCCAAATTCACGGTTCGCTCTGCGGCCAGTCTGCACTGCGACGACCAACGAGATAGGCTGTGCTTCTGCGGCTTCCTCGAGATGGATGGGCTGCTCGACACCATCGTCCTCGATGATGAAGTCCTGGGCATGTAGACCATAAACTGCGTTACCGTTCCTGTCTCTCACCAGCGTTGGCACAGGGACGAGATTGGCTTGGGAGGTGAAGCCCGGCTCTTGCTGGGCGGTCGCACACTGAAATGCCAGCAAGAGCGCCAGGAGTTGAAAGCTGGCTCTGAGCATATTTGTGAGATGCATTTCCGAGCGAAAGACAATCCCGCCTTTCAGCCACGGGCCTAAAGGCCCCACCCTCTCGCAAAGAACGCGAGAAGGAGGGGGCACCCGGAGTGAGCTCATATTCCGAAGCCCGCATCACCTAAACGGAACCACTGCGTCTATACTTGCGTACTCCAAACTACGCGTTCTCCCCAAACCACCAAAGGAGGCAGTTCCCTACCTCGCCATGAGAATTCCGCGACGAAATCTCTCTTTGCAATTGTTGGTTTGTCTAGCACTCTTATGCGTAACCGCTATCAGCCAGGAAAAGGCGGCCCCGGCTGCCAACACGCCACCATATCGCAATCTGGCGGTGGCGATTGACGACCGGGTTGCCGACCTACTGTCCCGTATGACTCTGGAAGAGAAGGTTGGGCAACTCACTGGAGGAGGAGAAGACCGGGTTTCTGTGATTGATCCGACGGGAACGTTTAGCGACGAAACCGCGCGGGCCATCATGGGGCGATGGTGGGATCCTGATCTGGAGTTCACGCCCAAGAAGTCGGCAATCCTGCGCAATGGAGTGCAGCGGTATCTTCGCGAGAAAACACGGTTGGGAATTCCGCAGCTTTTCATGGGCGAGTCTCTGCATGGGTTTATGGAGTACGGCAGCACCAGCTTTCCGCAGGCGCTAGGCCTGGCCAGCACCTGGGACCCGGCGTTGGTGAAGCAGGTCTTTACCGCGGCGGGCGATGAGGCGGGATCTCGCGGCGCTGGACAAGTCTTCACCCCGGTGCTGGATCTGGCGCGCGATCCCCGCTGGGGCCGCACCGAAGAAACTTATGGCGAGGACGCTTATCTGGTATCGCGCATGGCTGTGGCCGCGGTTACTGGGCTGCAGGGAGACGCGTTCAATATTGGGCGCCATCACGTTGTGGCGACGATGAAACATTTCGCAGTGCACGGGCAGCCGGAAGGTGGAACCAATACCGCGCCCGGCAACTATTCGGAACGAATCATCCGCGAAAATTTTCTGGTTCCTTTTCAAGCGGCGGTGCAGGAAGGCCACGTGGGCAGCGTGATGGCTTCTTACAACGAGATTGATGGCGTCCCTTCGCATATCAATCACTGGCTGCTGGATAGAGTTCTGCGTCAGGAATGGGGCTTCAAGGGATACGTGACGTCGGACGGAGACGGTCTGCAGATGCTGGTGCAGACTCATCATGTTGCCGCGACCAAAGCCGATGCCGCGCGCCTGGCGCTTGCTGCCGGAGTTGACTTCGATCTCTCCGACGGATCGGTTTACCGGACGCTGATTAATCAGGTGAAGCAAGGGATTGTCTCGCAGAGTGAGCTTGATCGCGCACTAGGTCGAGTTCTGGCGACGAAGTTCAGGCTGGGACTGTTCGACAATCCGTTCGTTGATCCCGAATATGCAGAGAAAACCAGCAACAGCCCTGAGCACCGAGCTCTGGCGCTGAAAGCGGCGCAAGAGACTGTAGTGCTGCTGAAGAACGAAAAAAATCTTCTGCCGCTCGACTTGAGTAAGCTCAAGAGTATCGCTGTGATAGGCCCCAACGCAGACGGCCTTCACCTCGGTGGTTACAGTCGCATGCCTGCGCACGGGGTCACTATTCTGCAGGGTATTCAAGATCGAGTCGGCAGCAAAGCTAAGGTGGTTTTCGCCGAAGGCTGCAGGTTCACCGACAAGCATCAGGACTGGCGTGGCTGGTTCGACGATGATGTGAAATTAGTTGATCCAGCTACGGAGGCGGACAAAATCAAAGCTGCGGTTGACGCCGCTAAGAGCGCCGACGTGGCCATTCTTGTAGTCGGCGAGAATGAGAGCACGAACCGCGAAGCCTGGTCAGAAAATCATCGCGGCGACCGCGATTCGCTTGAACTGCTGGGCGCGCAGAATGATTTGGTCAAAGCCGTCGTCGAAACCGGCACTCCGACGGTTGTCTTCCTGATTAACGGCCGGCCCCTCTCCATCAACTACATCGCAGAACATGTTCCAGCGATACTTGAAGGTTGGTATCTGGGTCAGGAAGGCGGAGGGGCGGCGGCGAATGTGCTCTTTGGCGACGTGAACCCAGGCGGAAAATTGCCTATCACTTTTCCGCGCTCGGTTGGAGACTTGCCCGACTTCTACAATCACAAGCCTTCGGCCAACCGCAGCTATGCCTTCAGTACCCGGCAGCCGCTGTTTCCGTTTGGCTATGGCCTGAGCTATACGACTTTCAGTTTTGATGATCTTCGCGTCGAACCAAAACAGATTCAGATTGGTGGCACCGCAAAAGTGAGCGTGGACGTTACCAACACCGGCTCACGCGAAGGCGACGAAGTTCCTCAGCTTTACATCCATCAGAAAATCGCGTCTGTCACGCGACCGGTCATGCAGCTTAAGGGATTTCAGCGAGTCACGCTGAAACCCGGTGAAAGGAAGACAATTGAGTTCACCATTACTCCGGACACGCTCTCGATGCTCAACGTGGACATGCACAACGTGGTTGAGCCCGGAATCTTCGAAGTCTTGGTTGGCCCGAGTTCAGACCAGACCAAGACGGTTCCGCTCGCAGTTACCGGCCCTTACGGTGAAACCGGCATCGCGCCGCCACCGCCGCCTCCGGCAGGGTCGGAGTCGGGAGTGGTCAGCAACTTTGACGATATGAAGACTTCCGCAAATTACGGAACGTGGATTGCCGGCTCGGACAAGATGGGCGGCGGCAAGTCAACTTCCTCCCTGCAGGCAGTTGCCGGCGGCGCGAATAATTCCAAAGGTGCGCTGCAGGTGGGTGGAGAGCTCATTCCAGGAGCGCAATTTCTTTGGAGTGGAGCGCTGTTCGCCCCCGGAGGATCGCCCACCGAAAGCGTTAATCTTTCGGGCAAGAAGACCGTCAGCTTCTGGGCCAAGGGAGACGGCAAGACCTACACCATCGCCCTCACTACTGAAGCCAACCAGGGCGGAATGCCCGCGATGAAGCAGTTCGCTGCGGGCCCGGAGTGGAAACAATATTCGTTCCCAATCTCCGACTTCCAGACCGACGGATCAGACATTACCGGACTCTCCTTCGTGAGCGCGGGGGCTCCTGGAAAATTCGAGTTTGAGATTGATGAGGTAGAGATCAAGTAATTGGTTGTCATTCCCGGTTCCGGAAAGGTGGAACCGGGTGCACGAAAATCTCGCAGGGCTAGCCCCGGCCGGGTGTATACTCACTCCCGCAGTACTTCGGTGCAGTGGCCGGAACCATCTGATCGAGCTCGACCGGTCGCAGACGAGTCGCCGACTGGAAACTTCACGCTCGCTTTAGGCGCGGCCCATGCCAGCGCCTCCGGCAGCCACAATCAAAAACAACTCCGATAGTCCTACGCGGTGTAAGGGACGTTTATCGCGAAGGTGGGTTGCTCTTTTGCGACGTAAAAGAAGCGACGTGCATGAACGTTCACCTGATTAACCCTAGCAGTGTCTCGTTTGGAACCGCAGTAATCACCCCTCGTTGGCAGTACGTTCTGGCTGCCGCAACCCCGAAGAGTTTTGGCGATCCCATTCTGGTCGATGAAACCCTGTTTCAGATGGACCCGAAACAGATTCAGCCGGGCGATGCGGTCGGGATCGGAATTCATACGGCCAATGCGTTGCGCGGATACGAAATCGGAAAGCTCGCGCGTGAGCGCGGCGCATACGTAATCTTTGGCGGAATTCACGCCACCCTCTATCCGCAGGAAGCCATCGAACTCGGCGGCGCACACGCGGTTGTGAAAGGCGACGGCGACATCGCCTGGGCCAAGGCGCTTGAGGACTGCCGAGCGGGGACGCCCAAGGCGGTTTACCTAGGCGGCCAGATCGAGGCCAGCGACTTTGTTGCCGCCCGCTGGGACCTGGTGCCGCGCGATCGCTACATGTGGGCGTCAGTACAGACGGTACGCGGCTGCCCCAAGCATTGCTCTTTTTGTTCGGTCTGGCGGACCGATGGTCAACGACCTCGCCAGCGCGCTTCGGACGTTGTTCTCGAAGAAATTGTGCAATTGCGGCGGCTCGGCTTTCGTTTCGTTGCGCTTGCCGATGACAATTTCTATCCCGTCACCCAGACCGATATCAAACTCGCAACTGCGCAAAAGAACACTGCCCGACTCAGTGAACTCAATGCCATCCGCGATGAGCGATTTGAGTTGATGTCGCGCCTGGCCCAGCTTCCCGACGACATGGTTTTCTTCACCCAGATCACCATGGAGGCCGCTGAGGACACCGAATTTCTGGACGCAATGAAGGCCGCACACATCAAGGGCGCACTGGTAGGCGTGGAATCGGTGACACCCGCTGGTTTGAAAGATGTTTACAAGGATTTCAACCTGGCCGGCGAGGCCCTGATCGAGCGCCTGAGGACTTTTCGTCGCCATGGCGTGCACGTGCTGGGTTCGTTCATTTTTGGTTTGCCCAGCGATCGTCCGGAAACGTTTGACGCCACCGTTGCCGCGGCCCAAAGCGCTGAGGTCACATTCGCACAGTTCGTGACCCTCAGCCCGTATCCGGGTACAGTGGACTTCATTCGCTGGGAAAAAGGGCTGGGAGCGAATCCGCCCATGATCGCGGGAGTTCCGTTGACTCGGCGGTGGCTGATTCCGCAAAACCTGCGTCCGAAGCTGTATTGGGACCATCCTGTGATGTCGGCCGAAGAAATCAGGTCGCGCACGCAAGCGGTATGGGACAACTTCTACAGTTTCAGTTCCATCTGGAAGAGATCCAATTTCATTAAATCAAAACGCGGCCGGCTGGCGTTTGTCCTGATTTCGAAAATCTATCGCCAGATGTACGCCGATACCGGCATTGCCACCGACAGCGCGCGCGTATCGCGCTCCCGGAAATGGGTGCGGTGGTTGGCGATTCCCTGCCGTCATCTGTTTGCTGGACGTCCCATGCCCGGCCTTCAGGTACCGGGAATGCCAGTACCTGCACTCGCCGCTGGCGCTGGCGATTGAGTTGGCCTTTACAATGCACCTGTGCGAATCCTGATCTCTGCGGGTGAAGCATCCGGGGAAATGTACGGGGCCGGTCTGATGAAAGCCCTGCACCGGGTTGAACCGACGATTGAATTCTTTGGCGTCGGCGGCGAGCGCATGCGTACAGCCGGATGCGACACCATCGTTGACGCGAAAGATCTCTCTGTCGTCGGCATCACGGAAATTCTCAGTCATTTGCCGAAAATCTGGGGACTATTTCATACGCTCATTGCCGAAGCGGATCGCCGTAAGCCCGATCTTGCCATCGTCATTGATTCGCCTGCGTTCAACTGGCGAGTCGCGCGACAAATGAAGAAGCGCGGTGTTCCGGTTGTCTATTACGTCTGCCCGCAATTCTGGGCATGGCGGCGGGGGCGAGTCCGTCTGCTGCGCAAGTATGTGGACAAGGCGCTGGTGATCTTTCCGTTCGAAGAGAAGTTCTACCGCGATCGCGGCGTGAACACAGAGTTCGTGGGACATCCATTGGCAGATCTCCCCCGGCCCGCGATTTCACGTGATAACTATGCTGTGCAGCATGGTCTTGACTCGGCGAAGCCGTGGATCACGTTGATGCCGGGGAGCCGGGTAAAGGAGGTGCGAATGAATTTGCCGGGGATACTCGCGGCCGCGAAGCTTTTAGGCGGGGAATATCAGTTTCTGTTGCCGGTTGCGCCGACGCTAGATCGGACCATGGTGGAGACGTTCGTGGAAGTCCACCCTTCTAAACCCACGGAGGGCGGGGCAGCCTCGAATCGGGTGCGGCAAAAAGAACCTCAACTGCATCTGGTTCCCGAAGCCCTGCCCGCCCTGGCGCATTCGCGCGCCGGGATCATAGCTAGCGGCACCGCCACGGTCGAAGCCGCGATGATGGAGACTCCGTTTGTAATGGTCTATCGTGTAACTCCACTGACGTATCTGCTGGGACGTTCCACGGTAAAGGTCCCGCATTTTGCCATGGTGAATCTGATTGCCGGAACAGAGGTGGTGCCAGAACTGGTACAGCAGGACTTTACCCCGGAAAAAGTCGCTGCCGAAGTAAGCAGGATCATTCCGCACGGTGAGCGGCGGGAAAAGATGCTCGATGGCTTGCGAAGAGTGCGCGGCCTGCTGCGCGGAAGTGGCGAAGGCGGCCCGCCCGCGGACCGCGCGGCAGGAGCGGTAGTTGAACTGCTGCGGCAGTAATCCAAGCCAGATCGAAGCGGTTGCAAAGGTTCCTCAACCACGATCCGGCCTCAAATGCTCGACCCCACGCATCTTTTAGGCCGCAGTTTTCATCGTACAATTGAAGTGCCATTGAAGTAACCAGGAGATTCCCCGAATGTTCTTTGCACCTTGGCCGCTACGGCGGAGGCTGGCCGTCTGCCTCGTTTTGGCCGGCTCGATTTTGTGCCTGCCTGCCTGGGGGGCCGAAAAGATTCGTTTTCACGCAGATGATTATCAGATTGATGCGGTACTGAGTCCTCACGAACACAAGATCGCCGCTCGGGCCAAAGTGAAGATCACCGCACTCGAAGACCTGAACATTGCTACCTTCCAGTTGCACAATGACCTGCGGCTGACCAAGGTGACTGACGCGGCGGGCAAAGTGCTGACCGTCGACCGCGCCCCGCAAGACTCCAGCGTGCGGGTGTCTCTCAAAGGCGAGGTTCCGAAGGATCAATCGACGACGCTGACCTTTGAATACGAGGGAGTACTCGATTCCGCCGACGACTCCCCGGTCCCCGGCCTGAAGCTGACTTCGATCAACGACGACACTTGCTACCTGCTCTATGCCGGCGACTGGTTCCCGGTGAATGCATACGACATCAACCGCTTCACCGCGACGATTACCGTCACCGTACCCGCGCACATGATTGTGGTTGGCAGCGGGACTGTGAATACAGTTGCGGCTCCGGCGCTGAAAGTGGCGAACCCTGGGCCGACCAAGACCTATTCACTGAAGTATGACAAAGCCAGCTTTCCCGGGACAATAGTTGCGGGAGACTTTGGCGACTTCGCCAGCACCGAGGCGGGCATTGATCTCCACATATATTTCAAGCCGGCGCACAAGGAACTGGCTTCGGCGTACGCGGAAACCGCAGTGAAGGAATTCACCTACTTCATCACCCTATATGGCGTGCCAGCCTCGAACACGCTGCGGGTCGTTGAATTGCCGGATGACACCGTGCCGTCGGCGTGGGCACCGGAAATCGCCGCGGTCGCCGGCCGCGGGATCACCCCGAGAACGAATTACCGACTAATGGCCAATACCATCGCTCACCAGTGGTGGGGAGTATCGGTCAGCCCCGAGTCACGCAATGATTGGTGGGTGACTGACGGCTTCGCACGCTACTCTGAGGCTCGCTATATAGAAAGCGCTGCCGGCGCTGGGGGACTGCAGGAGGCCGTGAAGGACATGTCGGTGGGGGCGCTGGCTTACGATACCGTCCCGCTTTCAAGCTCGGGCAAGCTGGACTTGTTTTCGCCGGAGTTTCAGTCGCTGGTCACCGATAAGGGCGCAATGATCTTGCACATGTTGCGGTGGGTGGTCGGCGACCAGAAGTTTGATCAGACGATGCGCGATTTCTATACCAAGTTTCAAGGAAAGTCCGCCACCGTAGATGATTTCCGCGGGCTGGCCGAGAAGGATTACGGCGACAAGCTGACTTGGTTTTTCTCGCAGTGGTTGGATTCGACTGGCGCCCCCGAGTTCAAAACCAAGTACACCATCTACCGGCTGGGCAATAACAAAGGATTCCGATCCGTGGGGCAAATTGCGCAGGACCTCGATCTGTTTCGCATGCCGGTAGAGTTGAAGATTGACACCGACGGCAAGACCGAAACCAAGCGTATTGACGTGGTTGGGACAGATTCGGCGTTCAGTGTGGACACCTTCGGGCGCCCGCGGCGGATCGTGATTGACCCTGACGCCCATTTGCTGAAGAATTCTTCGGATATCAAGCTGCGTGCCGGCCTTCAGCGAGGAGCCGGGCTGGTGCAACAGGGAGACATGGCGGGCGCGCTTTCGGAATTCAACAAGGCCCTCGATATCAACAAGAACAGTTCCCTGGCGCACTATCGTGTAGCGGAAGTATTTTTCCTGCAGCACAACTATCAGGCCTCGGCCAACGCCTACCGTGATTCTCTGAACGGCGACGGAGAGCCGCGCTGGACCGAAGTCTGGAGTCACATTCAGCTGGGCAAGATTTTCGATATCACCGGTCAGCGGGAGCGCGCCACCAACGAATACCGGCAGGCTATCCAGACTAACGACAACACCCAGGGAGCGCTGGATGAGGCGCGCAGGTATCTGCAAAAGGCGTACGAGCAGCCGAAGGGTTCGGGCGCGAACGGGCTGTAGTAAGAGTCGCAGAGTCAAAAGCTTAGTCCGCGGATGACACCATCAACGCGCGTTAAACCGCAATTCCTGGTAACCGCGGGCGGCCCGCGATTGCGGTTTGAATTGCGTCCTCCTGCCCCCAACGCTTTCCATCTACAATTAACCTGTGCCTGGCAAATCCACGATCAAGCTGAAATGTCCGATCTGCAAGAAGGCCGTGGAGAAGTCCGGTGAGGACTTCCCTTTCTGCAGCGAACGATGCCGACTGGTTGATCTGGGCAAATGGGCCAGCGGACAATACGTCGTCTCGTCGCCAATGCAGGACACGGACGACGGCGAAATACAGGGTCCCCGTAACGGCGCTGATGAAGACTGAGATACTTAAGAGTGAAATCATAGAAACACCCCCTAGGCGTTCCGAGGCGGCCGCGCCACACTGGGCAACAGTCATCGCCACTTTCTTTGGGGCAGGACGATTAAGTCCGGGGCCGGGAACCTGGGGATCGGCAGCGGCGGTGCTCATCTGGTGGACATTGGCCAGATGGATTCCGACGCATTGGCAGCCGGGAGTTCTAGCGGGATTGGCTGTGGTTGCCGTCGCTATCGGCATTCCCGCAGCGACGCGGGTGGCGAGAGCTTCTGGCGTAGAAGATCCCCACTTCGTAGTCATCGACGAAGTAGCCGGACAATGGATCACATTACTATTCGCCGGAGTGGCATGGAAAACCGTGCTGGCGGGCTTTATACTTTTTCGAGGGTTCGATATTGTGAAACCGCCGCCGGTCCGACAACTGGAGCGGCTGCCCGGGGGGACTGGAATCGTGGTGGATGACCTTGCCGCCGGGATTTACGCACTGGTAGTGCTGCAACTTCTTATACATTTCGGGATTCTTAGATCATAGCTTCTGTGCAGATTCGGTAATCATTCATGACCATCTCCGACCGCTTGCTGGGCAAGAAAAATGTGAATGGCCACCCGCATATTGCGGCGGTAGCTCCCGCCGCAGCGTTGCCCGGAGGCGAAGTGCGAATCCTCGGAAGCGGTTTGCGGCCTGCCGAGCTGCGGCCTCCGCGGGTTCGCTTCGGTGATGTCGAAGGCTCGGTCGTCATCAGTTCCGATGATTTTGTAGTCGCCCGCGTTCCCCAGGGCGCGGCTTCGGGGCCGGTCGTGGTTTCGACCAATGGCCACTCCAGCAATGCGCACCAGATCAAGGTAGCGGCCATGATTGCTGACAGCGTGCATCCGGTCACCAACCCAGCTTTGGATGCAGAGGGAAACATTTACGTGACCTTCTCGGGTTCGCGCGGCCAGAAAGTTCCCATTTCTATCTTCAAGATCGATACCCACTACAACGTGAAGCCATTCGTCGCGGAAATGATGAACGCAACCTCAATTGCGTTCGACCGCGAGGGACAAATGTACGTTTCCTCGCGCTTTGATGGAACCGTGTATAAAGTAGCGCCGAACGGCACGACGTCGTCGTACGCCGAGGGGATGGGTGTGGCTACAGGCATCGCGTTTGACCGCGCGGAAAATCTTTATGTGGGCGATCGCAGCGGCACAATTTTTAAGATCGCGCGCGACCGGCAAATTTTTGTTTTCGCTACTATTGAGCCGAGCGTTTCTGCCTACCATCTGGCCTTCGGGCCCAAGGGAGACCTGTTCGTCAGCGGACCCACGCAATCCAGCTTTGACGCGGTGTACAAGGTTGATCCTCACGGGGCAGTTTCGGTTTTCTATCGCGGGCTGGGTCGGCCGCAGGGCCTGGCATTCGACCGCGATGGCCAACTCTATGTCTCGGCGTCGCTCGGAGGAAAGCGCGGAATCGTGAAGATCACGCCGGACGGAGCGGCGTCTCTCGCTGTCGCTGGGCCAGGGCTAGTGGGGCTGGCGTTTGCTCCCGGACGATCGGCGGTCCTTGCTTCCACCAATGCCGTCCACCATCTGGGCTGGGATGTTGCCGGACAGCCCCTGCTCGATCCTGCCTAATGCTTTTCATTTAGACTGCACACGTGACGGCAGGAGCCATGAGCGCGGAAATAATTGCCATCGGGTCCGAGCTTCTCACTCCCTTCCGCCAGGATACGAACTCACTCTATCTCACTGCGCAGCTCAATAGTCTCGGCGTGGAAGTTGGATTCAAAACCATTGTCGGCGACGATTTCAAAGGCCTGGTGCGCGTGATCACAACGGCTCTGTCGCGGGCCGACATTCTTATTTTGAGCGGTGGGCTGGGGCCGACCGAAGATGATCTGACTCGCGAGGCGGTGGCCGAGACTCTGGGATTGCAACTTTGTCGGGACCAGGAGATTGTTCGCGCTATTGAGCGTCGGTTTGCCGAGCATGGCTGGAAGATGTCACCCAACAATGTGAAGCAGGGGGATGTGATCGCCGGCGCGACCGTGCTTTCCAACCCGAACGGAACTGCGCCGGGGCAGTGGATCACCGGAAAATCGGATGGAAGAGAAAAGATCATCGTTCTGCTGCCGGGGCCGCCCAACGAATTGAAGGCGCTGTTTGAGAGTTCAGTACTGGAGCGACTGCGCTCCAAAGTCCCAAAACAATTTCTAGCCACGCGGGTGCTCAAGATTACGGGCATGGGAGAGTCGGCGTGCGATGCCCGTGTCGCACCGATCTACAAACGCTTTGCTGACGTGCGTACCACCATTCTCGCCGGACCGGGCGAAATCCAATTGCACCTGCGAACTCAGGCTTCATCCGCCGATGCTGCGCAGAAGCGTGTGGACGAACTGGTGGATAAAGTCGAAGACGAACTTGGGGACAACGTCTATTCCGACAACGGCGACTCGCTGGAGCAGATCGTAAGTTATTACTTGCAGATGAGGAATGCCACGCTGTCGGTGGCAGAATCGTGTACAGGAGGCCTGGTCGCCGAACGTTTAACATCGGTGAGCGGAAGTTCGCGGTACTTCATCGGAGGGGCGGTGGTTTATTCCAACGCACTGAAGACGGATTTTGCGGATGTGCCGCAGGACTTGCTCGAGGTTTACGGCGCGGTAAGTGAGCAGGTGGCACGGGCACTCGCTGAAGGCATCCGAAAACGCTGCGGGGCAACGTTGGGATTGGGCGTGACCGGAGTCGCCGGCCCGACCGGCGGTACGGCGGAGAAGCCAGTCGGGCTGGTGTTTCACGCGCTAGCCAGCGAGAGCGGCACCGAAGTGCTGAAGCGTAATTTCCCTGGCGACCGAGCGCGGGTGCGTTGGTTCGCCTCGCAGCAGGCGCTGGATATGGTGAGAAGAAAGCTGATGTAGCGCTGTGGCACGCGCGTTGGGCCGTATAATCTTCTGTTTGCCCGGCAAGCGCTTATGGCCGCCCTCAGAATGACCTTTCAGACTCTTCAACTCGGTTACGAATCCGGTATTGCCACCATTACGTTGAACCGTCCGGAGAAGCGCAACGCGCTCAGCTTCCAGTTGGTAGAGGAGATTCTGGCGGCGTTGGATGAGATCGAGAAGTCCGAGGCGCTGGTCGTCATACTGACAGGGGCAGGAAAGGCCTTTTGTGCCGGCCTCGATCTGGATGAACTCAAGTCGCTGATCGGAAAATCGCATAGCGAGAACGTAGAAGACTCGCGGCGTATGGTGCGGATCTTCCGGCGGCTCTATGATTTTCCGAAGCCAACGATTGCAGCCGTGAACGGCGCCGCCATTGCGGGTGGCACTGGACTCGCGACCATGTGCGACTTCACGCTGGCTGTGCCGGAAGCGAAATTTGGATACACCGAGGTGCGAATCGGCTTCGTCCCGGCAATCGTGTCCTCGATTCTGGTCTGGCAAGTAGGACACAAGATTGCACGCGATCTGCTGCTGAGTGGAAGGATTTTCGATGCACCGGAAGCGCACCGCTTCGGGTTGGTAAATGAGATCGTCCCCGCCGAGCGCCTGATGGCCCGAGCAGGCGAACTCGCGACGCAGCTTATGGAAAATAGTCCAACGTCGGTGCGCCAGACCAAGAAACTGATCAATGGATTCATCACAAAGACCCTTGACCAGCAGATCGAAGACGCGGTGGAGCAGAATGCCGGAATTCGCCAGACTGCCGACTTCCGCGAAGGCGTAAGTTCGTTTCTCGAAAAGCGCAAACCACGCTGGAGCGGCAAGTGACTGGTCAGCAAGCAAGCAATCAGGCGAACGCCCGTGTGGGTGAGGTACGTTTGCGAGTGCGCTATGCTGAGACCGATCAGATGGGCGTGGTCTATCACGCTAATTATTTCATCTGGTTTGAAGTGGGCAGAGTCGAACTGCTGCGGCAGCTTGGATTTTCCTATCGCGATATGGAGCAGAATGATCAATGCTTCATCGCCGTGGTGGATGCGCGCTGCCGCTACAAAGCTCCGGCTCGCTACGACGATGAAGTCATTGTGCGCACTCGTCTGAAGAACGTTCGCGAGTCACTAGTGCATTTTGGATATGAACTGGTGCGGGCAACTGATGCCCTGATGTTGGCCGAGGGCGAGACTACGCACATTGTGACCGATGGGGAGATGAAGGTGAGGACAATCCCCGAGAAGTACATGAAAGTGTTTCGCGAGGCTATGGGACAAGCTTAAACCACAGAGAACACAGACACCGAAGAAGAGCCAAAGCTGGCATTCATGCAAGCACTCCATATCAACGGAAACGATCTCACCCTAGAACAGGTGCGCGAGGTCGCGGTCGGCGGCCGTCCGGTTCTGCTGGCGCCGGATGCACGCCAAGGCGTCGATCGCGCACGCGCGGTGGTGGATTCACTGGTCGCGAGCAATCAGCTTTCGTACGCGATCACGACTGGAGTGGGCAAGCTCAGCGACGTTCGCATTGCAGGAGATCAGATTCGCGAACTGCAGGTCAACCTGGTGCGCTCGCATGCGGTCGGCGTTGGTGAGCCGCTGTCCACGGGGGAAACGCGCGCCATGATGTTGCTCCGCGCCAATTCTCTTTCCAAAGGCAACTCCGGCACTCGCGCGGTTGTGATTGACACGCTGTGCGAGATGCTGAATCGCAAGGTCACGCCGTTCGTGCCTTCGCAGGGCAGCGTGGGTGCCAGTGGAGATCTGGCTCCTCTGGCGCATCTGGCGCTGGTGCTGATTGGCGAGGGTGAATGTCTCAACGAAAAGGGCTCGCGCATTCCCGGCGCGGAAGTCTTGCGAGCGGCCGGCATCAAGCCGGTTGTGCTCGAAGCCAAAGAAGCGGTGTCGCTGATCAATGGCACGCAGGCGATGCTGGCGGTAGGAACGCTGGCACTGCTGGCAGCCGAAACGCTGGTAGATTCGGCCGACGTGATCGGATCGCTGACCCTCGATGCCCTGCGTGGCACGGATGTCGCGTTCGATGAGCGCATCCACCGGGCGCGTCCTCATGCAGGACAACTCAAGTCGGCGGCCAATCTCCGCCGAATGCTCGAGGGCAGCCAACTTCGCGAATCGCATCGCGAGTGCGGGCGAGTGCAGGACGCGTATTCCTTGCGTTGCATCCCACAGGTACACGGCGCAGTCCGTGACACCCTGGCGAATTGCCGCGCGGTTTTTGAAACAGAGGCCAATTCGTCAGTCGATAACCCGCTAGTGTTTATGAAACCAGGTTCTGGAGGGACGGGCGTCCCCGCCCCTCCCGCAGAGCGAAGCTCCGCGGACGGCGAAGCGGTCGTCCTCTCCGGCGGGAATTTTCACGGCGAGCCCATCGCCTTCGCGCTCGATTTCATGGCCATCGCTCTGAGCGCGTTGGCAGGAATTTCAGAGCGGCGCCTGGAGCGACTGGTTAATCCCGCGCTCAACGAAGGTCTTCCGCCGTTCCTTGCGCCCGGCGCAGGCTTGAATTCTGGTTTCATGATGCCGCAGGTCACCGCCGCCGCGCTGGTCAGTGAGAACAAAGTGCTGGCGCATCCTGCGTCAGTGGATTCGATTACGACTTCGGGTAATAAAGAAGATTACGTCTCAATGGGTATGACGGCGGCTCTCAAACTGCGGCGCGTGGTCGAGAACGCGCGCAATGTTCTGGCCATCGAGGCCATGGCGGCGGCGCAGGCACTGGATCTGATGGCGCCTCTCAAGACCGGCAAGCGAGGGCAGCGAGCGTGCGAGGCAATTCGCGCCGTCTCTTCGAAGATCGAGAAAGACCGCGTGATGTATGAGGATTTTGCGAGGATTGCGAAAGTGATTGACGGTGGCAAGATCAGGGCTGCGCTGGACTAGCCCCCCAGCCCGTCAATTTCACGTGTGCCATCAATGATTGCAATGCTATCATTGATGGCTGGCTAGTATCACCATCCGTCAACTTCCAGAAACCACCAAACGCAAGCTCAAAATCCGCGCTGCCGAACACGGCCGCTCCATGGAGCAGGAAGCCCGTGAGATCCTGAAAGCTGAGCTGAGCAAGCCGGAAAGGCAACCGAAGAACCTGGTCGAGTCGATCCGGCGCCGATTCGCCCCTTTTGGAGGAGTTGCATTGCAGATACCGCCACGTGGTCCCATCCGCGATCCCGGGATTCGTTAAATACTGATGACAATCCTAGATACGAACGTTCTGTCGGAGGTTATGGCGCCGTCGCCCGCGGATGCGCCATTAGTCTGGATAGAGCGCAGACGGGGTGTTGACCCAGTCTTTATCACGTCAATTACGGTTGCGGAGATTCTCTATGGGTTTGAAATTCTTCCCGCAGGCAAGAGGCGGGAGAGGTTGAACGCCAAAGCCGAGGCAATGTTTTACGCAGGACTTTGGAGGCCAAATTCTTTTCTTCGACGAGCAGGCTGCGCACGCCTTTGCCAAAATCGCATTTTCAAGGCGCAAACTCGGCAGGCCAATGGCTGAGTTCGATGCTCAGATTGCTGCCATTGCTGCTGTGCATGGGGCGGCCCTGGCCACTCGTAACACCGCCGACTTCGAAGACTGCGGGATGCAGTTGGTGAATCCGTGGATGGATTAGACTGGCTGGTCTCGTTCCGGAGGTCGTGATGTGGGGTCGTTTCGCTCTTCTTGCCATACTTTCTGCTCTTCCGCTGACTGCTCAAACCAAGCATCCCTTCACCTTTGAAGACATGATGGCCCTTAAGCGGGTCGAGGAACCGGTTCCCTCGCCGGATGGAAAATGGGTGTTGTTCGCCGCCGTCGAGGTTGATTTGAAGGCCAATACCAAGACGCCGCATGTTTGGGTGGTGCCGATTTCCGGGGGAAAAGAGCAGGAGATTATTTCAGACCAAGATGCCGACCGGCCGCGATGGGCTCCGGATGGGAAGCGCTTTGCGTTCGTTTCTACCAAAGAGGGCGGATCGCAGATTTGGATTGCCGATTTTGATGGCGTGACTGGAACCGTAACTGCCAAGCATCGGCTCACGAACATTGCGACTGAAGCCAGTGGCGAACTGTGGTCGTCGGATGGGAAGAACATTCTTTTTACTTCGGATATTTATCCGGAGTGCGACGGAGCGCCTGCTGCCGAAGCCGACTGCAATGCGAAGAAGCTCGATGAGGCAAAGAATTCCAAGGTCAAAGCGAAAATTTTTGCCCATCTGATGTATCGGCATTGGAATGCGTACAAGGACGGCAAGCGCAGTCACCTGTTTGTGCTCGGGGTCGGTTCCTGCGGAACCGGGATCGGTGAGGGCACCTGCCCCTACACGAGCGCGCGCGACCTGACCCCGGGCGACTTCGATGCGCCGCCGTTCTCATTGGGCGGGCAGGACAACTACGCATTCTCGCCGGATGGGCAGGAGGTTTGCTACAGCTCGAACCATGATCCGGTCGAGGCGATTTCGACTAACAAGGATTTGTTCACGGTGCCGGTGAATTTTCCATCGGACGCCTCGTCTGCACAGGTTCTGGCGCAGACCAGGAATATCACTGCCGATAACAAGGCGGCGGATGTTACTCCGCTCTATTCGCCGGATGGGAAATACATCGCCTATCGCGCGCAGGTGCGTCCAGGAGACGAAAGCGACCGCTGGCATCTGATGCTATACGTTCGCAAGATCGGCATAACGAATAATCCGGTCCACGATTATGACCGTTGGATCGGCACGATCGCATGGTCACCTGACTCGGAATTCATTTACTTCTCCTCGGAAGACAAGGGTGGCGCTCCGATTTTTGAGGTGGGTATCGCCGTTACCGATTCAGGAGTTACCGCAAGTTCGCCAGTCGCTTTCGTCCGGGGTTTCAATGATGATCTCTCTGTATTTGGAGATAGGGAGAACGTGAGGATCGTGGCCAATCGAAAGAAAACGATACTCTTTACGAGGATGTCACTTGGAGCGCCGAACGAAATTTATGCAACGTCCTTTCTTGGAGAGATTGGGGACGCGAGCCAGCGGCCCGCGGTGAAACAACTTACTCGCCTGAACGATACCGTTTTGTCCCATATCCCCATGGCCCAGCTCGAATCCTTCTGGTTCACAGGCGCCGACAACGACAAAGTTGAGGGCTTCGTGGTCAAGCCGCCGAACTTTGATCCCGGCAAGAAATATCCCGCGAAGTTCCTCATCCACGGCGGGCCGGAGGGGGCGTGGGGGGACGACTGGAGTTATCGCTGGAATCCTGAACTGTTTGCGGCCAACGGATACGTGGTCATCATGATCAACTTCCACGGCTCGACCGGCTACGGGCAGAAGTTTATTGACGCGATCAACGGCGACTGGGGCGGGGCTCCGTTTGAAGACCTGATGAAGGGCCTCGACTATGCCGAGGAGCATTACCCTTTCATCGATAAGACCCGAGAGTGCGCGCTGGGTGCCAGCTACGGCGGATACATGGCCAACTGGATTCTTGGCCACACCGACCGCTTCAAGTGCATCGTGTCGCACGACGGCATGTTCAACAGCGAGTCGGTGTGGGGATCGACGGAAGAGCTGTGGTTCAACGAGTGGGAATTCAAGGGCACGCCATACACCAACCGCGAGATGTATAGGAAGTGGTCTCCACATCTATGGGCAACGAATTTCAAGACGCCGACGCTGGTGATTCATGGCCAGCTCGATTACCGGTTGGATGTTTCGGAAGGTTTTCAGCTTTTTACCACGCTGCAGCGGCAGGGCGTGCCGTCGAAAATGCTGTATTTCCCCGACGAAGGCCATTGGGTGCTCAAGCCACAGAATTCGCAGCTTTGGTATAAGACGGTCAACGATTGGGTGGACCAGTGGGTGGGGAAATAGCGGTAGGCGTCGATCGGTCCCGGAGGGACCTCCGCCAATAGCCACTTTAGTGGCGGGAGTCCACGCAGATCGACGCCAGTGCCGTAGGCACGATCGCCACATCAGCCGTCCTTACGGGCCGGACTTTTCGGGAGCGTCGGTTATTAGCACACGTCCCTCCGGGACGTTTTGCCAGGCCTCGCAGTGCGGTGAAACTCCCTGGACATTGCACCAAACCCTCAAACCAGCCACAATAATCCGGCGTTATGAAACCAAGTCTCCGAGTTCTTCTGTGGATTGCTATCGCATTATTGGGAGCGCTAGCTGTCGCCACCATCGCCCTCCACCGTGGCGAGCAAATCAATGCCCTCTGGCTGGTCACAGCAGCGGTCTGTACTTATGCGGTGGGATACCGTTTTTACAGCAAATACATCGCCGCGAAGCTCCTAGCGCTGGATGCGCATCGCGCTACCCCCGCAGAGCGGCTAGAAAATGGCCGAGATTTCGTTCCTACTAATAAATGGGTTGTCTTCGGACATCACTTCGCGGCCATTGCCGGGCCGGGTCCGCTGGTGGGACCGGTGCTGGCCGCGCAATTCGGATATCTGCCCGGAACGTTATGGATTATCGTGGGCGCGGTCTTTGGCGGCTGCGTGCAGGATTTTGTCATTCTGTTGTTCTCTGTGCGGCGGGATGGCAAGTCGCTCACCGAGATGGCCAAGGAGGAAATCGGGCCGGTAGGCGGACTGGTGGCCTACGGTTCGGTGATTTCGATCCTCATTATCTTGCTGGCGGTGTGCGCGCTGATCGTCGTGAATGCGCTCAAGCAGAGCCCGTGGGGCGCGTTCACTATCGCCATGACCATTCCGATTGCGCTGCTCATGGGAGTGTACCTGCGGCGGTTGCGGCCGGGGCGCGTGCTAGAGACCTCGGCTATCGGCTTTGTGCTGGTGCTAGCCGCGATCTGGGGCGGACAGTGGGCGTCGCAGACCCCCGCGGTCGGCAAGTATTTCACGCTGACGGCACCTGCGCTTGCTATCGCAATTATCGTTTATGGATTTGCGGCTTCTGCGCTGCCAGTATGGCTGTTGCTGGCTCCTCGCGATTATCTGAGTACGTTCGTGAAACTCGGAACCATCGGCCTGCTGGCGTTGGGAATTGTGGCCATGCATCCCATGCTGCACATGCCTGCGCTGACTCGGTTCATCGACGGTACGGGACCGGTCTTTGCGGGAAAACTCTTTCCCTTCGCGTTTATCACCATTGCGTGCGGCGCCATCAGCGGATTTCATTCGCTGATTTCAAGCGGCACCACTCCCAAGCTCATCCGACGCGAAACCGAAATCCGAATGGTGGGTTATGGTGCGATGCTGTGCGAGTCCCTGGTCGCGATCATGGCGACGGTTGCGGCCTGTGTGCTCGATCCCGGGACGTATTTCGCCATCAACAGCCCGGCGGGAATTGCCGGCCAGTTGCCGGAGACGGCAGCGCGCACCATCAGTGGATGGGGTTTCCCGGTGACGGCATCCGGAATGCAAGCGCTGGCTCACAGCGTCGGCGAGCAGACCCTGTTCAACCGCACCGGAGGCGCACCGGCGTTTGCCGTCGGCATGGCGCACATTTTTTCCAGCAGCCTGGGCGGACAGGCGGTGATGGCGCTGTGGTACCACTTCGCGCTGATGTTCGAGGCGCTGTTCATCCTAACCGTGCTCGATGCAGGAACGCGCGTGGGTCGCTTCATGATTCAGGATGCGCTCGGCCACGTCTGGAAGCCGCTTGGACGGACGAGCTGGTATCCGTCGATTCTGACGACCAGCGGACTAATCTGTGCTGCCTGGGGATATTTTCTGTGGCAAGGGGTGCGTGATCCACTGGGCGGAATCAACTCGCTGTGGCCGCTGTTCGGGATCGCCAACCAATTACTAGCGGCTGTGGCGCTGTGCGTGGCCACGACCATCATCATAAAGATGCATCGCGCAAAGTATGCATTGGTGACGCTCGCGCCGCTGGCGTGGCTGGTTACGGTGACATTTACGGCGTCGTGGCACAAAGTATTTGATTCCGATCCGCGCATAGGATTTCTGGCTCAGGCGCGGCAGTTGGCGGCGGCCGGCGGAAATGCCAGGCTGATCTTCAATAACCGTCTGGATGCGGTGGTGACCGGAGTTTTGATCGTGATGGTGACGCTAATTTTGCTGGAGTCCGCGCGGCAATGGCTCGACATTTTGAGCGGCAGGAAAGCTGCGCGAGTAAGCGAAACACCGTTTGTGGTCACGCGTTTGGCGGAGGAGCAAGGATGAAATTCTTTCGCACAATCCTGGCGGCGTTGAAGGAAATTTTCGAAGAGTCGGCGTATGAACGATTCTGCTCGCGCGAAAAGGTCGAGGTTAGCCGCGAATCGTACGCAAGCTTCGTGAGAGAGAGCAGCGAGGCGAGGAACAAGCACTTGGTCAGGTGCTGCTGAACAAGTGCTCAACCCTTGGGGGGAAGACATCGACAGCGGTGCACCGGGAAGGGCACGGCTTCCAGCCGTGCCGATTGACGCTCGGACGACGTCGGCTTTAGCCGCTGGGTCTAGCTTTGGACTTCGCGCTGCGAAAACGCTGTCGTGATCGCCTCGAAAAACGTCAAAAGCACACCGCAGCGGCTAAAGCCGTGGGCAGCCTCCGCATCAAATCGGCACAGTGAACTCGTGCTCTTCCCAGCCTGACAGGATCCAGCGGAGCGCGTTACAAGCCCAACTCCGCCGCGATCCCCTTCATCGCCTCGATGCAAAACGCAATATGCTCATCCAGCTCCACCCCCAGCTCTTTGGCACCGTTGACAATGTCATCCCTGCTGACGCTGCGCGCGAAGGCTTTGTCTTTCATCTTCTTGCGAACGGATTTAGCCTCCACCTCGGCCAGCGATTTGCCCGGCTTCACCAGGGCAATGGCGGTTATGAATCCGGCAAGTTCGTCGCAGGCGAAGAGCGCCTTTTCCATCGCAGTCTCGCGGGTGACGCCGGTGTAATCGGCGTGCGACATTATGGCGCGGCGGATTTCGTCCGAATAGCCACGCTCTTTGAGGATCTGGGTGCCTTGGTACGGATGCTCCTGCGCGCTGGGATATTTGTCGTAGTCGAAGTCGTGCAGCAATCCGACCGCGCTCCACAGGTCTTCGTCGGCAGAGAGTCTCTTCGCATAAGCCCGCATGCACGCCTCCACCGCCAGCGCATGCTTGCGCAAACTTTCCGATTGGGTGAACTCAGTTAGTAAACACCATGCTGCGTTACGATCGTTCATGTTTTGACGCCGATTTTCTCCGTGTTTTCTCCGGTTATTTCCGGTTTTTGTAGGGACGATTCCGTCTTTAGCCCCAGAATTAGCTTGACTTCCACAGGCATGGTACCGCAGATTACGCACAGCGTTGGAACTCAATGCGTTGGGTTCCTGGGTTTTTGCCCGCTCTGGCAACTCCCACCTTTCGATGGCTACTACGCTTGCTCCGGTTGATTCCCGGGAAGTTGTCCGGTGTGATCTCTGCCAGTTGGTTCAATTTCGCACATCCAACAACCTTTGCCGCCGCTGCCATTTGTGTCTGGACAAGGAGGAGCCGGAAGTCGCGCAAGCGCCGGTTCCCCAGATGGTGGTTCCAGGCCATCGCGGCCACCTGAACCTCGCGGCCTCGATCCGCTCCATGCGGCTGCGCAATGGGCTAAGCCAGCGGCAGTTGGCGCTGCGCATGTCGGTTCCGCGGACCTATGTCTCGAAAATCGAGAATGAAAAAGCAACGCCAACGCTCTCATCCCTGGAGCGGTTGGCCAGAGCTCTGGAGGTGGCCGTGCCCGAACTGCTCAGTGGCGGAGAACGTAGTCGCCAGGAAGAGATCAGCGAGTTGATGAAAGACCCGTTTATTGCTGAGATGATGCCCTTTGTCTCCCAACTGAATGGGATGCAGATGTCCAGCATCCTGACCCAGGTCAGGGATTTGACCATCCGTCCACGCCGCAGCGCCTGAGGTTTTGGTGTGTGTGGGTCGAACACTCTCGTCCGACGCTTTTGACATTGGGTTCTTGATTCTTGGATGTTTGCAGGCGGAGTAAAAAATCAAGATCAAAGTCAAAGCCGTCGGGCAAGAGTGTCCGACCCACACGAGCGATTTTAGTCCGGGCGAACCAGCCAACCACTGAGCCGGAATCGAAAGATTCCGGCTTTTTTATGCGAAGAAGTCTGCCTGTGACGGCACCGGGATGAGCTCCGGCAGCCGGTCGGTAACTTCGGCCAGCGCTGCCAACTTCTCAGCCAGCTCCGGCCTCAGCGATCCCTCAGGGTAGCGCCAGTGATAATTTCCTTCATGCGTGCTGGGGACGTTCAGGCGCGCTTCGCTGCCGAGGCCGAGAACGTCCTGCAAGGGCACCACGGAGAGGTTTGCCGGGGAACCCTGCGCCAGTCGGATGAGTCCCCAGTTCGGGCCGTCATCGCAGCGGCCGACCAAAGCCTCAACTGCTCGGCGCTCTTTTTCGCCAAGCGTGGCCCACCAGCCAAGAGTAGTGTCGTTGTCGTGAGTGCCAGTGTAGAGCACGCAATCTGCGGCTATCCTGTGCGGCAAGTAAGCGTGCGCGCCGGCGTCTCCGAAAGCGAATTGGAGGACTGCCATACCCGGAATTTTCTGCCCATTCCGCAGCGCGACTACATCAGGAGTGATCACGCCCAGGTCTTCGGCAAAAAATGGCATGCCTCCCAGATCTTCTCTCAGCTTATTAAAGAATTCATCGCCGGGGCCATCCACCCAGCGACCATTCACGGCTGTGGGCTCACTAGCGGGAATCTCCCAGAACTGGGCGAATCCGCGGAAATGGTCGAGACGAATCAGGTCGCAGGTCTGAGCAGCCCAGCGAAGGCGCTGCACCCACCAGCGGTAGCCGGTGGCGCGAATCGCCTCCCAGTTGTAGAGCGGATTCCCCCAGCGCTGCCCGGTGGCACTGAAATAGTCTGGAGGCACGCCCGACACGGCCTTGGGTTGCAGGTCGTCTTTTAGACGAAACAAGTCGCGGTGCGCCCAGACATCGGCGCTCTCGTAGTCAACAAAAATCGCGACGTCGCCCACCACGCGGATCGATTTCTGGGCACAGTAGTGCCGCAGGGCCCGCCACTGCTCCCAGAAGAAAAACTGCGCCACGCGACAGAGCAGGAGTTCAGAGCCAAGTTGTAGTCTTGCGGCCTCAACCGCAGACGCCTCGCGACGGGCGAGTTCCGCGGGCCACTGACTCCAATTCCTTCCATGCCGCTCACGCAGAGTATCGAACAAAACATAGTCTTCCAACCACCAGGAATTTCCCCCGCAAAAATCATCGAAGCGTTGACGCGCGTCACCGTTCGCTCGTTCCAGAAAGTTCCGCGCAGCCTGCCAGAGGAGCGGAAGCTTGTCCCGATTGACTTGCTCGTAGTCTATGGGCGCCACCTCCTTAGGAAGCGCGGACACCGATGCGGCGTCCAGCCAGCCGTATTTAACTAGCCTTTCGAGGCTGACAAGCTGCGGGTTCCCCGCAAACGCCGAGGTTGACGAATAGGGAGAGTTCCCGTTCGCAGGTGGATTCAGCGGCAAAACTTGCCACACGCCCTGCCGCGCCTCCCCCAGGAAGTCGAGAAATTCATACGCGGCCGAACCGAAGTCGCCGATGCCTCCGCGGGAGGGCAACGAGAATGGATGAAGCAGGATTCCGGCGGAGCGAGGGAAGGTCATAGAGCAGTGGTCGGTGGTCAGTGGTCAGTGCTTAGTCGTCAATGGTAGGTCCGCGATCAGGGTTAGAACACGAGGCTTGACTATCGGTCCCGATGATCCAGCGACAAGGCTACTGATCACTGGCCACCGCCCACTGACCACTGTCTTCTATTCCCCCTCTTCGGTTCGCGCCTTGGTCAAGGTGTCCAGTTCCTTTTGGTTCTTCTTTATCTTGCCGGACTTGTCCATTTGGTCGCGTAGGTTGCCGAGGAAGAGACCGAAGACCTCTGCCTGTTTGTTCTGCATCAAGGCGTCGCGGATTTGATCTTTCTTGGCGGCAAAATCGGCCTCGGTTGGAGCCTGGCGTCCGGTGACCGAAAGAACTGCTCCTGTGGTCGCGCTGTTAATCGGACCGCTAATTTCCCCGGGCTTCAGGCTAAACGCCACTGCCGCGGGGCCGGTCATCGAGCCAATATCCGGCACCTGGCCGTCAGGGGCAACCAAGTCGCTGGTCTTATACTCAGCGCCCAGTTCCTTGGCGGCCTTCTTCAGATCGTGATCGGCCTTGGCGCGATCGGAAAGTTCCTGTGTCTTCTGCGCCAGCAGAGACGACGCACGCTCGTTCTTGAACTCCTGCTCGACGCGGCTGCGAATTTCCTCGAAGGTTGGGGTTGACGGCGGCTTGACCGCCATCACCTGATAAATCGCGAATCCGTCGTGCAGTTGAACTTGATCCGGCGGTGCGTTGGCAGTCTGGCCGAACGCGGCAGTGGTGAATTGGGGATCGGTACCGATTCCGGGCAGCAAGTTGTTGCGGGTAACGAAATCTGTGGTAATAACCTGCAGCCCCTTTCCGGCGGCAGCTTTTTCTAGGCTCGAACTACGCGCCTGGGAGAGCAGTTCCGCCGCGGCAGCTTGTCCCGCTTGTCCGGCCTTTTGCTGCTTGATGAGCGGTTCGATTTGCCCTTTGATCTCGTCCACGGATTTCAAGTGGGCATCTTGCTTATCGTCCACGTGAATAATGTGGAAGCCGTAGCTGCTCTGGACCAGGTCGCTGGTGCCGCCTTTGGGGAGCGAAAATGCAGCCTTCTCGAACTCGGGGACGGTCCTTCCCTTTCCAATGAATCCCAGCGAGCCACCATTCTTCGCGCTGCCGGGATCGTCGGAGTATTTCTTGGCCAGATCGGCAAAATTACCCCCTGCCTTTACCTGCTTCAAGACGTCTTGGGCCTTGGCGCGGGCAACATCCTGCTCCTTGGGGTCCACTTTGCCGTCGGGACCTGGGAGCGGTGACTTGATCAAGATGTGGCGGACATTGACCTGCTCCGGCACGCGATATTCGTCGCGATGTTGGTCGTAGTAGCTCTGGAGATCCGGCTGGGTAACTTCGGTCTGCGTCACCAGCTTAGCGGTGTCAAAAACCACATACTTGAGCTGGCGCTTTTCAGGAATGGAATTAACGTATGTTTTCTGGTTGAGATCGAAATACGCCTTCAACTCGGCATCGGCCGGGTGCAGGCTCTTGAGAATGTCGTCCTTCTTAATGAAGGCGTAATCGAACTTCACCTTGGTGTTTTGCTTGTCAAACTGTTGCCGGATCTCGGCGTCGGTGACCGACGCGCTGCTGGAAACCAGAGTGCGCAGCTTGGTCACCACAATGTCGTCCTTGACCAGACCCTCGAACACCGGCACGGTGTAGCCAAAGCGCGAAACCAAGTCCTGATAGGCTTCCTGTCCGATGAACTTTCCGTCCGGGAAGATGTTCTGCCCCAACTGGCCCTGGTGAAGATAATCGCGCAGATCGTCGTCCGTGGCCTTCAATCCCATGCGGCGTGCTTCAGCAATGAGGATCTTTTCGTTTACCAGATCGTCGAAGGCACGCTGCGCGAAAAACGGCAGCAGCATATTGGCCTGGGCCCCGCCGCGGGGAAATTGCTGTTCCACCATCCGACGGGCCTGTTGCTGGACTTCGGTGGTGTGAATATCTTCACCAGCAACCGTCGCCACAATACCCGCGCCGGGCGTTCCAATTCCGAGGGTTGAGCCTTGGGGAACCAGATACCAGACCATGGACACGCAGATCACCAGCAGAATCGCGCCCAGAGCGTATTTCTTGACCGGGCCAGGGGTTTGCAGAAATCGAATCATTTTGTAGAAAGCTCCAAGAGTGCGATACGGAAACTTTGATTATAAAGCAGGGGTAGAGAGGCTGCTTGCATGCTCTCCCTACCCCGTGTCATCCCGAACCCGCCGCAAGCGGGTGAGGGACCTTACGTCAGCGATCGCCGCCCATGTCGCAGAGAGGATCGCCGCGTCCGTGTGGACCCGCCTACGCCCGGTTGTGGTTCACGAGCACCGTAAGACCCCTCTCTCGCCTGGCGGCGAGTTCGCGATGACACGCTCTCAGGGTTTGGTTGCAGGTTTCTCGTACTCGTAGGCATATCCGCGCGGCTCGTTTCCAGATACGAACCGGGTGTTGTACTCCAGCATGTATTTAAGATGATCTTCGTCGGACGGGAATGCTTTACCCGCATAGGGATAGGTTCCCATGCGGCGGAAGGGCAGCGGCTCGACGGTCGAGCCGTCGGCGGCGTAGAAATCCATATCTTTTTCGTAGCCGTTGGCCATGAAAAAGTAATCACGCGTCCAGCCCTTGGGAAGCGCCGGCAATTTCGCCGGATTGAATTCCAGCGCCACTTCCTCGCCCGAGCCAAACACGACCAATTTGTCGTCGAACCTGGTCAGCAGAGGCGTCACGTCTCCATAGCGCGTATATTCTCCCGCTTGGCGCGCGTAGGGGCCGGTGCGGCTCACTTGTTCGTATTTGTACTTCACATTGCCCGGCGGCCGGTCTTCGATCTGGAGAGGATAGCCGTGGTAGCCGAGTTTCGCTTTCGTCAGAGGGATGGGGTTGAGCTTGAACTCGTCGCTCGGCTGGCTGTGGTCGATGAGAATGCTGTCCCAGTAAATCTGGAGATTCGTCGTGATGCGGATGCGCGTCGTCCCTAGCGGAAGTTTGCCGCTCAGGTCCGCGGTGACGGTACGCGGCAGGCCGGCGGGAAATCCCATGTCGTCAGTCACGCGGACCCATTTGCCACTGTTTGTGGAGATCCGGGCGTCCCTGCTCGGGCGGACGGGCGAGACGCCCGTCGCTCCAAGTTCCGGTGTGGATCGGACACTCTTGTCCGACAAGCCATCTCCACCGACCTCAGCCTCGACGTAAGGCGCCGTAGCCTCAATCCCCGACTGTGATGCGGCATACATCCCCGTTGCGGTGAAGTATTCGATCTCGCCATGCATCAGCAACCGCAGCGGACCTCCGCGATACGGATCTCCCAAATCGAGTGTGAGGCTGTGTGGCTTGGCGAAACCTTTGAACGGAAGCAGATCGAATCCACTGACATACTTGTGCGCCAGCAGGTCAGGCAGCAAATCGCGGCCTTTGTCATCCCAGGCCCCGGCTGGCGGACGCGTGTCAGCGTTCTTGCTCGCTACCACCTTGAATTCCGGATACGGCGGATTGCTGGCGAAATATTCATTGGGATAAACCTCTTCATTCGGGGGATGGTCCACCGCCAGCAACTTCACCTGATCGAGATAGACTACCTCCTCCATCGGTTCCATCAGGCGGAAACTCAGCTTGCCGTCTTTTTCGTGGATCGTGTTGCGATCAACTTTCACGTACTCGGTCGGACGCGGTATGTTCCGCTCCCCCGGCCCAACCCAGTGTCCTACAACACCCGCGCCGAGAATGTCAGCGACAAGTTCGTAGTGTTTTCCATCCCAAGCGAACAGCGTCGGACAAGAACTCCCGCGGCGGTCAAGCTCGGTAAACTCCTGCTGCTTGTTGGCGGCGACTTCGATTTCGTCCTGCAGCACGCCTCCGGGCCAGAGCATGCGCACCACGTCGGCTTGCTTGGCCTGCCCCAGGCCGACGGTGAGATACGGCGAGTTCTGCCCGAGATATCCGTTGGAGCCGTAGATCTCATATTTCTGGCGAATGCCGTCGGAGAAAACTTCGACCTTGGTCCCGATGGCGCTCTTGTTGCTGTTCAGCCCTTTGAGCGCGAGCCGCAGCCAGTTGTTCTTGTTGCCGCCTTCGTTCTTGAGCAGGACGGCGGGGCCGTGGTTCTGGGTGATCAGCAGGTCGGTGGCGCCGTCGTTGTCGAAGTCTCCGGTGATGATCGCGCGGGGGTCTTTGAGCTGAATCTTGTCGAGGCCCACGTCGGTGGTGACGTCTTTCCAGCCATCCGGCCCCAGGTTGCGGAACAGGCGAATTGCGCCTTTGCCGTCTTTAGTCTCGCCCACCGCGACGAGGTCCACCCAGCCGTCGTTGTCGTAGTCGATGGCGGCGATGCCGTAGGCACGGGCCCAGTTGGAGGAAGGAAGATTTATTTGTTCGAAGCCTTTGCCGCGATTGTTCCGCCATAAAGTAATGCCCGGCTCTGCGTCGTGAGTAAAAGCGATGTCCATCCAGCCATCGTGGTCGAAGTCAAGCACCGCAATTCCGACTGCCGGAAGCGGCTCCCGGTCGGGCCACAACTCGGGAATCTTGAAAATGCCTTCACGAGGATTCTCAAAGATGGTTGCGTGCCTCGGTCCCCCGGTTAATGCAATGTCCACTGCGCGATCATTGTTGTAGTCCGTGCCCACTGCAGCAACACTTCCCGTATTGCCTGAGAGTCCCAGGTCAGTTGCCAGCGTGAACGTGCCATTGCCGTCGTTCCGCCACATCTGATTACCGCCACCTTGCGGCATTTGTTCAGACCAAACACTCTTCAGCGCTTCGGGCGTGCTGACAGAAATGGTGGTGGTGACGTACAAATCGAGATCACCGTCATGATCGTAATCTATGAAAGTCACGCCGACAGGCTCTGGCTGGCCCACAAGCGGAGTGTTCGGCAGCCGCAGCGTGGTGTCAGATTTGGGCTTGGAAGCACGCTTCCCCTCCGGGAGTCCTGCCTGCTTCGTTACATCCTTGAACGTGCCGTTTTTTTCGTTATGGAGAAGCACGATACGGCCACCGGTGACGATCGCAAGGTCGGCGAAGCCATCGTTGTCGTAATCCCCGGCCGTACATGAAATTGCTTCTGAGTAATGATCCAGTCCGGATTGCTTGGTTACGTTTTCAAATCTTCCGTTCCCTAGGTTGTGATAAAGCGACATTCCGCCTTGAGTACCGTTATCGGCCAGCAGTAGATCGATCCTTCCATCGTTGTCGTAATCCAAAAAGCAAGCACCCGGAGCGAGCACTCTTGCACCGCTGCCTACTTGTGCCCCAAGCGTCGGCACAATTCCCGCCTGCGCCGTCACATCCACAAACTTCAGTGGAATCTGCGGCAGGACTTTCACCGTGGCAGCCGGCGACTCCTCTGCCAGCGAGTACTTGCCCTGCTCGCCGTAAGCTAGGCTCATGGCCGAGCCAAGTTTGTTTTGCGTGATGTACTGAAAGCGCGCCAGGTGCTCGCGGGCGTGCGGGCTGTCGCCGGACTGCTGGTAGGCGCGCGAAAGTCCGAACTGCGCCGAGGCGTGCAGCGGATTCAGCTTGAGCGCGTGCTCGAAGGCGTCCATCGCCTGCGGAAACTGCTTAAGCTGGGAATAAACCGTGCCCAGGAAATACCAGGTGTCGGGATCGCGGTCGTCGAGTTCGACCACGCGGCGAAAATCTTCCACCGCCGCCTGCGTATCGCTGCTGTTCTTCTCCAGCATCCCCAGGCTGTACCAGGCATGCGGATCTTTGGGATCGTTCTTCGCCGCCGCTTCGAGGATTTCTTTGGCGGCATCCACGCGCCCCAGACTCAGCAGCGCGATGCCCTTGTTCAGTCGCGCCACTTGCAGACTGGGATCGAGAGCAGCGGCGTCTTCGAAGTTCTTGAGACCCTTTTCGAATAACTGCTGATTCATGTAAGCGCAGCCGAGGTTATTGAGGCGCGCTACTTCGGAGGGATCGGGCTTCTTCTCAGGAGCGGCCGCGAGCAAAACCAGGCCTGCCACAAGCCCTGCGCACGAACACAGCAATAATTTTGACTTCACGATAGAGATTTAACCACAGAGGAGACCGAGGTTCACAGGGGACTTTTCCTCGGTGAACCCTCTGTGACCTCTGGGTTAATGCCTTTCTGCAGACAATTTTGCCACCTTCGTTGGAGTAGGTTTCTTCGGCGCCCCGTACGCACGGGAAGAAACAATTCCCTTCCCTTCCTGCACCGTGACCGTCTCTCCCGCGTTGACGTTGCTCAGCTTGTCAGTTTGTCCACTCGGCCACCGAATTTCAATGGAATCAGCATTGGCTTTCTGTCCTAGCCCAAAGGTCGCGACTAGTTCGCTCTGCGACAGATAACTCGACCCGCTGCGGAGCATCTTCGATTGCTTGTCGCCGCCACAAACGACCGTGATCACGGCGCCAATTCCATCGCGGTTCGATTTCGTTCCCACCAGCTTGATTCGCAGGCTGAGATTCGTCCCGCCTTCATTGTGAAACAGGTAGGCGCGACCGCCGTTGGTGGTCATCAGGACATCGAGCGCGCCGTCGTTATCAATATCGGCATAAGCCGCACCGCGCCCGACTCTTGGAGAAGCGAAGGCGCCGCCGAGATTCTGTGTGACTTCAACGAACTTGCCTCCACCCAGATTGCGGAAAACGTGCGGCGGCTCGGCGTAGCTGACGCGCTTCTGCACTTTTTCGATTTGGTCTTCGATGTGGCCGTCGGCGACCAGAATGTCGGGCCAGCCGTCGTTGTCGTAGTCGAAGAAGAAGCATCCGAAACCAAGAGTGATCAGAGTTGCTCGGCCAACTTCGGAGCTTGGGGCTTCATCCACAAACAGCCCGTTGCCCTCGTTGTGATAGAGGGAAAGCATCTGATTGGCGAAGTTGGTGATGATCAAGCTGGCGCGGCCCGAGCGGTCGTAGTCGGCGGCGTCAACTCCCATGCCGGCGCGCGCCACGCCGTCTTCGCTGAAAGCCACACCCGCGGAAACAGCTTTTTCTTCGAAGGTGCCGTCGTGTTTATTCAGATAAAGTTTGTTGGGCTGGGTGTCATTGGCGAGCACAATGTCGGGCCAGCCATCGTTGTCGTAATCGAGAATAGCAACCCCCAGGCTCTTCGACGTTGGATCGTAGAAATGAGCTTTCTGCGTTGCGTCCTCAAACTTGCCGTTACCGAGGTTGTGCCAGAGCCGCGCCGATGTACCTTTGTAGGATTCCGGCGTGCAGTAGGACTTGTGGGTGCCATCAAGCGTGCAGAAAAGATCGCCCGGCAGCGACCACTGCACATAGTTCGCGACCACGAGATCGAGTTTGCCGTCGCGATCGTAATCCACCCAGGCGGCGCTGGTGGAGAACTCGTTCGGACCCCACATTCCGGCGGCCTTGGTCACATCCGTGAAAGTGCCATTGCCGTTGTTGTGAAATAGATGACTCTGGCCCAGCGTGGTAATAAAGAGATCGTCGAAGCCGTCATTGTCGTAATCGCCGACCGCAACGCCAAGTCCTAACATGGGGACGGCGAGTCCAGCTTTGCGAGTCACATCGGTAAACGTACCGTCGTGATTGTTGTGATAGAGCTTGGGCGTAGATTCCACGCCCGGATGGCCGGGCCAGTTTTGGCCGTTGATCAGCAGGATGTCGGGCCAACCGTCATTGTCATAGTCGATGAAGGCGCAGCCCGGGCCCATGGTCTCCGGCAGATATTTTTTTCCGAAGGCGCCGTTATTGTGGGTGAAGTGGATTCCAGCCGGGGCGGTGATGTCGCGGAATTGGATTTGCTGGGCAGAAACGAAGAAAACCGGATACAGAAAAAGTGGAAAGAAGAAGAAGAGTCGGCGCATTATTTCGAATCCCTTGCTGATGGGTTAATCCTGGCATAAGCCGAGCTATGCTCGGCCGGACGGGCGAGGACGCCCGTCCCTCCCCGATTCTGGGAGCGACGGTGGGCATTGCTGGTCTCCATAGAGACTTTGGAGCGAAGGGCGTCCTCGCCCGTCTTCCCCACGACCTTGGCCTGCTTCAACGCCGGCAGTGGCACCGAAACATGCTCGTGAATTGCCTGCCGCTCGTTATTGTCTTCGGGGTGCGCCTGGCGATAGGGCCCGGTAATGGTCTGAGCGGACTCGTCGGCCTTGAAGCGCAAATAGCGGACTTCATGCTCGTGGGCCTGCTTGTCGTCGTGCAGCCCCTTGTAGCACAGCATGAGATCGTAGTGCGCTTGCAAGTCTTCGGGATCGATAGCCAACACTGAGTTCAACGTCAGCACCGCGTCGGCATATTTGCGCTGCAAGAAAAGCACGCGTCCAAGATCGTTCAATGCCACGCGGTCTCGCGGATATTGGGCCAGAACGTTGTGCAGCGCATCGGCTGCACCATCGTAGTTTCCGTCACTACGCAGAACGCGCGCGTAAAAATATAGTGCGCGGGCAAGATCGGGCTTGAGCGCGATTGCTTTCTGCAGCACGTCGCGGGCGCGATCCATGTCGCCTTCCTGTACTGCGGCGCGTCCGATGTTTACCCAACCGTCGGGATTCTTGGAATCGATCTCGGTTACTTTCTGGAAGGCAGCTTCGGCTCCCTTGAGATCACCTTGAAGCAACAGCCCAATGCCGTAGTCGTTCCAGCGCTGCCAGTCTTCGGTTCGAAGATCCGTCTTCGGCTTCGGCGCCGGTGCTCCATGCGCCGCGACGTTCAAAGTAACTTCGTTCTCAGCGATGGCCACGACCGGCACATCGGGAATCCTCTGTTCTTTGGCCGAAAGCCCTTGCATCGGACCGGTAAATACGTACTTATTGTCGTCATAGCCGGGCGTCATTTCTGATCTCGGCTGACTGGGATCAGGAACTCCCGCGAACGCAAACTGCGTGTTCCACCAGGCAAACTTGCGGTAGCAAAGCCGCGCATGCAGCGTGATCTTGTTTCCGACTGTTTCAGGAATGTGCATACGATAGTGCACGGTGTCCGCCGCGCCGGGCGGGATCAGGCGCACATAGACCACCGAGCGCGTGGACCAGGCATTGCGCTTGTTGATGGGATTGCCGTGCTCGTCAATCTGCAGCGAGCGATAGAAGTGCGCGCCCTTCTCCACCGGGCCTTTGCCATTGTCCTCGACCCTACCGCTCCAGAAAATGGTCTGGCCTTTGTCGTCAGTGGCTTTCAGTTCCAGCCAGGTGTCATAGGCGTCCACGGTACCGCCGGGAAAGAAGTGGCCGACTTTCTTGGTGCGCACAACAACATCCACGCGCTCCGTGTCTCCGCGGCGTATGACAGGTTGCACGCGATTCAGCGGAGCGGAAATGGGCGTCGCTTCGGTCGTTGCAGAGGTGATCTTCGATTCCGCTTCTTCTCCGACGGCAAACGTTGTCGCAATGTCTGATTGCGGAGTCGCAATGTGTTTCGCCTGCTCCTGCTCTGGCGAAATTGCGAAAATATCCACGCTGAGAATGCCGCTCTTCAGGAAATTCTCAGTCAGCTGGAGTTGGTCGGCGTCCTCATTCGCAGTGGGAACCGCAGTGTTCGCCCCGGGGAAGCGATGCGAGTGTACGAATCCGCTGACGTTGCCGAAGTCGCCCGAATGCGTCATCGGCATGTGGCAATCGGCGCACTGCTGCAATCGTGGCGGATAATAGAACGACCGTGCGCCCTGGCCCGATACGCCGCTGGCCTGCCAGTTGTCGTACTCATTGAATCCGCGAATCCAGCGATAGTGATTCACCGGCACATCGAGATGGACTTTGTGGCAACTGGAGCAGAATTCCGCCGTCTGGTCGCGCATGAACGGCTTGAGAAAGACGCGGCGATGGGGCTCAGGATTCAACTTCACCAAGAAATCGTGTAGCGAACGCACCATAGGGTTCTTGCTGGCTGCCAGTTCGTGCAGCTTGGGATATTCGAGATAAAAATCTCCCTGACCCATGGTGCTTTTCACGTTGGCAATCGAGTGGCACATCATGCAGCCGAGTCCAGCCTGGGCCTCTGGGCGATGCACGATCTGCTGGATCGGGGTGTCCATTAACCCGCTGTAGAGAACCGCTGGATCGTGGCATCCGCCGCACCATTTTGAAGGCTTGGTGCCGACGCGGTCTTGCATGTATTCGATGCTCTTGCGATACCACTGATTGTTGAACGAAGAAAAGTGGTGCGCCGAACTGGACCACTGCTTGTAAATGTCGGCATGGCAGCGCTGGCAGGAGTCGGACTCCATGAAAAACTTGCTAGGAATTTTCTGCTTTCCATAAACTTGGGCGGAACTGGGAAAAAAATCGCCCTGCGGGCCGTCGCCTTCGTCATTCATGGTTTCGGGCGCATCGGCAGGGTTTTGGATGCGGGCATGGTTCAGCCAGCGAGAATTACGCGAGTAGTAACCCATAGCGCTTAGCCCGGCAAGAGCAACCAGGCATATCCCGTAGCGCGCAACCGCCCTTCCAATCCCCGGCGACAGCCAGCCCCTGCTTCCTGCCCAGTCGGCGAAAAGAATTCCCGAACCGGCCAGCGCGAAAACAATATGCAGGTACACCCGGTTCCACTCGGGACGCGAAGTTCCGGTTTTGATCAGAACGATGCCGAGAATGGCAGCGGCAAAAATCAGCAGCCATCCCAAGCGGGCAATTGTGGATGCGTCTCGCAGAACGCGAAATAGCAATGTCGCAAGATAGACCGATACCACAACGCCAACCAGCGTGTGCAGCAGAACTATGCCCGCGTAGAAGACGTTGGCTTGTGGAAAGGCGTACAGATAGATTGCCGACAGAAACAGAAACGCCAGCATCGGCGCGAGGGCGCGGCGGCCTAGCATGTCCCTGATCTGGGTGGTCATTTTCCTGGGCAAGTGCGTCTTGGCAAGTGCGGCGTCCACGAGCGCGCGGCACACTTCTAGAAGGATTACGTTAAATTTTTCAGTAGTTTAGAGAAATAGTATAAAAACACTAGTCGGCGGCGCGAATCAGCAGGCCAGCGGCTCCTTCCACAGTCCGCGCGCTTGTTCTATGACCTGCAGAATCGCCAGCACTGATTCCTCTTCCCAGGGCCGCGCCACCACCTGCACACCGATGGGGAAGCCCTCCGGCGATCGAGTAACCGGCACCACCGCTCCCGGCATCCCGAGCAGATTGAACCACTCACAGTAACTCCAAGCGTCGAGATACTGCACGGTCTGGTTTTCAACCTGCCAGCTTCGCTCACCGTGACGAAACGCCGGGATAGAAGCCACCGGACACAGCAGCACCGGGAACTTTTCCATTGCCTCGAAGATTTGCATGCGTAGCAGATCGCGCTCAATCCAGCAATCCAGCAAGGTCTGCGCGGTATGGGGTTCTTCGGCAGTGACCCAGCCATTGAATTCTTTGAGAATTGGGCTGAGTTCGGCTTCGTGGCCGCGAGTCATGGGCCCCAGCAACATGCCGCCGGCGATGCCAAAGAATTTCCACCAAAGCTGGCGGATTTTCTCGAGGTTTTCCGGGCGGAAAGGCTGCACTTCGAATCCCGCATTGCGTAAGGCTTCTGCCGCTTGTCGCACCGCCAAGCGAGTTTCAGGAGTCACAGGTATGCGGCCGTCGTCTTCAAAGTACCCGATGTGGATTTTCTGTAATTCTACGGATGAAGGCCAGCGCATCGGGACCGGAGCGGCTGATGGGTCGCCAATGTCCGGACCTTGCATAACTTCAAAAAGGAGTTTTAAGTCCGCGATAGTTCGCGCCATTGGGCCCACAACTCCCAACAGCGCGAAGGGACCTACCGACTGCGGATAGTGCCCAGTGGCAGGAATCCGCCCGGGAGTGGGCTTGAGTCCGCAGATTCCGCAGAAATGTGCGGGGATGCGGATCGATCCGCCACCATCACTGCCCACCCCGCCCGCAGAACATCCCGACGCGATTGCGGCCGCTTCCCCACCACTCGATCCTCCAGCGGTACGCGACAGATCCCAGGGATTATTGGTACGCCCATAAAGAAGATTGTCCGTCTCCCACGCCATGAGCAGTTCGGGAGTGTTGGTCACGCCCAGGACGATCGCTCCCGCATTACGCAGGCGAGTCACCAATGGCGCGTCGGCGGTAGCGACGTGTCCCGCACGCAGTTTCGTCCCCGCCTCGCAGCGCATTCCCGCAACGTCAATCGAACTCTTGATGCTGATGGGAACGCCGTGCAGTGGGCCCAGGTTCTGGCCCTGCATCGCCGCCGCCTCAGCATGGCGTGCCTGAGCAAGCGCTCCTTTATGATCAAGTTGCACAAAAGCGTTGATCTTCGGGTTCAGTTTCTCGATGCGAGCCAAATGCGCTTCAATTACTTCGACGGGAGAAACTTTCCTCATGCGAATCTGTCCTGCGATTTCTGAGGCCGAGAGGAAAGTCAGGTTTGACATGTGCTGCTGAGGCGGAAAGATGGGAGTCTAACATGGGTGGATGGGCTGTTCGTGGCCTCCGAAACTGCGCACCGGAGAATGACGAGCTTTTTTGCTTGACATCGGACGCGATAGGATTCTTAATTAAAACGATTTAATAGTCATGTCTACGCCATACCCCGGGAGCACAAATGAAACGAACAACTCTTCTCTCACTGGCGCTCATCCTCACTGGAATCGTGTATTCAGCCGCGCAAACCATCGATGTTGACATCACGCCGGCGCACGAGACGAATCGCTTTGTGCCCAATCAGACGCTCGGGGCAGGGATTGACCGGATTCCAGTCGACGCCATTGATAAAGACCTTGTGCCAGCGGCTTTGGAAAAAATCTTTCCCGCAGGCTGGCAACCGGTCACTATGAGGCAGAACACGGAACTGTTCGTGCAGGCGTGGCATTGGAATCCCACCGGCACCTGGAGCGACCCCAGCGGCAAAGGCTACTTCACAGGGTCAACCGAACCCGAGATGACTCGCTATTCGTACGGATACGACCTTCCCCATCGCGGTGTAACTCGCAACGACGGCACCGGCAACGCCGGATTCTCGCGACTGACCGACGGCGATCTCGATACCTATTGGAAGAGCAATCCGTACTTGACCGAGCGCTTTACGCATGCGAGCGATTCCAAGCATCCGCAGTGGATCGTGATTGATCTTTCGCAGGTACAGCAGGTGGATACCATTCGTATTGCCTGGGCCGAACCCTTCGCCACACGGTTCGCGGTCCAGTACTGGACTGGCATTGAAGAACCCATGCACTCGCCCACGCATGGTGTCTGGCAGACGTTTCCGTTCGGTGCCATTTCTGACGCGAAAGGCGGCACTCAGACCATTCGCTTGAACTCGGCGCCTCTACCGATCCGCTACCTCCGCATCTGGATGACGGCTTCTTCGAATACCTGCGACACTCACGGCTCATCCGACCCTCGGAATTGTGTGGGCTACGCCATCCGCGAACTGTACCTGGGAACCACGACCCCAGATGGCGTCTTGCACGACCTCGCCCGCCATACCCCAGACCAGGAACAAACTGCAACCTACTGTTCATCAGTCGATCCCTGGCATGAACCGTCCGATTTGGGTTCAACCAAGCAAGCCCAAGTGGGTTTCGACCTTTTCTTTTCCAGCGGAGTTACTCGGGGGCTTCCTGCGGTGATCCCTACCGCCGTTCTTTTTGACACTCCCGAAAACGCCGCAGCGGAGATGGCATACATCAAGAAACGTGGATACCCGGTCTCCTATGTCGAGATCGGTGAGGAGGCCGACGGGCAGTTTACGCTGCCCGAGGACTATGCCGAGCTGTACATTCAGTCGGCAGTCGCCATTCACAAAGTGGACCCCTCGTTGAAACTCGGCGGCCCTTCGTTTACGGGTCAAAATCGCGACATCGAAGTCTGGCCGGACGAACAAGGCCGGGTTTCGTGGACAGGGCGCTTCCTGGATTACTTGAAATCACATGGTCATCTGAACGATCTGGCTTTCTTTTCGTTCGAGCATTACCCCTACGATCCATGCCGCATTCCCTGGGGCAGTCTTTACGACGAACCCGAACTGGTCAGCCACATCATGCAAGTCTGGCGTGACGATGGGCTGCCGCCGAATATTCCGATGCTGATCACCGAGTCCAACCTTTCTTCGGCAGCCAGCGAAACTTCGCTCGACATTTTTTCGGCGCTCTGGCTGGCTGATTACGCCGGCTCATTTCTGAATAGCGGAGGCAAGGGACTTTACTATTTTCATTATCTGCCCCTGCAAATGGAGCACGGCTGCAATGATTCTCCCGGAACTTTCGGGATGTTTACCGTGGACGCGAATTACCAGGTCCAACAGCCCATCGCTCAGTTCTTTGCTTCACAGATGATCAATCAGGAATGGATCAGGTCGCCGGAGGCTGAGTATCACGTATTTCCGGCTAAGGGCGACGTCAGCGACGGAGCCGGACACTCGCTGATCACGGCTTATGCGTTGCAGCGTCCGGACGGTGAGTGGTCGTTGATGCTGGTGAACCGGGATCAGTTCGGAGCGCACAAGGTTCGAATCGCATTTCATGACAGTGCCGCGCAGAGGGTAACTTCTTTTGGCGGTACGGTCGCGATCTCAACATTCGGCCGCGAGCAATATCAGTGGCATCCTTCGACAACGACTTTCATGGCGCATTCCGCCGCAGCCGCAGCGATGCCAGTGCTGGCAAACACCAAAGGTCAGGCCGATCCGGACGGACCGATTGTTCATGCTTCGAAGGATGTGGGGGCTGGCGCAGACTATGACCTTCCGGCGGCCTCGATCGTGGTGCTGCGCGGAAAGGTAGGTGAAGTTCGCAAGCACTAGTGAGCAACTGCCGCCGCTCGCCGGTTCTTCTGCGGTTCAAGCAACACGCGGACAGACTCTGACTTTTTGGGACCGTGTTTCTTGAGCCAGGTTTGCAGGTCACGGCGACAGGCTGCGAGAACATTTCGAAAAAAAAGCCCGGCCCGGCCTTCTCCGTCGGCCCAGATGAAGTCTCCGGTTGCGTGCACCACCTGAGCGGTACCGGGCAATAAGAAACGCAGGTCAACTCCTCGCAATGCCAACAGCGGTTCCGCCGCCTGAATCGAGATTCCCTGCTCCGTAACATCCTGGACCAGGACGGGCACGGTCCCCGTCGGGAGCTGGAGGTAAGCCAGCGTTTCACTCTTTTGTCGCGAAGAACGGCGACGGTCGGCTTGCATGAAACCCTGGGCCGCACGCAACGAATGCAGCACCTGCAGCAGGTCGAGCGGCTTGTACAGGGCAAAATTTGCCCCCGCCTGAAATGCCCCGCCGATCGGGGTTTCCGCGCCAATCATGCCAAACAGAACGGGCTTACTCTTTCCTGAGATGCTCCGAGCCAGCTTCGCCACCTGGACCGCATGCGGAAGATCAAAGTCCAGCACCAGCGCCGAATGATGCCCAGCCGCCAGCGTTTCGATGGTCTCCGACGCGGACATTGAAATCCGGTACTCGATGCCCAACTCGGCAAACGCCGCCAACAGTGTCCGTACTGAGCTGTGGCTGCGGGACATGACTAGGGCGTTCAGTCTCATGACAGGCAGCTTAGCCGTTACCCCGCAGGACGTAAAGTAACAGGTGTAATAGTTCCCGGGTTACCTAAAGCGACGATATTGACGATATTAACGACCCTGCGCGACACTGTTTTCAGCGACTGGCGCGGCTGGATCCGGTGCCCGTTCCTGGAACTCGGCCAGCAATTTGTGCGCAGCCTCAGCATTGCGGGCCCCGGGGCGCCAAGCGCAGATAAGCGCTGACGCGCTCAGCCGCTGAACCGTAATCATGACGGTTTGCCAGGATCAGTCCGTACAGATATTCCATCTCCGGAATCTCGTGTTTCTGATCCAGGCGCCGCCCGCGTCCGATGCTAGTCTCTGCCTGTTCCGTGTTTCCCAGATTGAAGCTGGCGACAGAATTGAGGAACCAGAACTCAGCAGAGTTGGGGGCAACTTCCACCACACGCTCGCTTGTGTCAGCGAGTGCCTTCCATTGTTTTTGCTGCAGAGCGAGGTACGCCAACCCGACATCACCGTCCAGAAACTTCGAGTCCTGCTGCACCGACTGGCGAAATGATTGTTGAGCTTCCGCAAAACTGTTTTGCTGCACTTGGGTACGCCCCAGCTCGACTCATGCCAGCGCATATCGGGGATAATCCTCGACTGCCCGCTTGAAATAGTCCGCCGCCGCAGCCCACTTTCCTTGTTTTGCCTGCTGCTGACCTTTCTGAAGAGACTTCTTTGCCTTTTCTGGCGCCGCCAGTGAGGTCACACTAACCGAAAAGCCATGTTCCGGCGAAACCGGATGCAGGGTGATGACCCCGACTTGAACAATTCCTCCGTCCCGACTATCAGGCAGCCGGATATGTTCCGAACGGTAGCCGGACAGTTCGCCGTACAACTCGCAGTCGGCTAACGGGAAGGCAGAGGTTCCCGCCTGGGTCCGCAAAAGCCCCCGGCCAGGACCGCCGTCTCTTCCGTCAACATTAAGCTGAAGTCCCCTTGCCCATCGGAATGGGCGCGTGTTCGTGCCTGACTTCCGCATTCCAAAACCACGGTCACGCTCTCCCCCGCGGCAAAGCCTGCCTCGGAGACCACCTTGCCCGCCAGCACGGTTATCCTTTCGTCCGCGCCGCCGAAGGCTGGAGGTGTGGGAGAAGCTGGGGAAGACGAAAACTCTCTCACTTGAGATCTGGCAAGGGCGGAAGCGATGACCAGAACCAGAAGAACGATCGGAAGCCGATACCTCATTGTTGACGCCTCCGAGTGACGGCTCGTGGGATGGCATTTCCGCAGGCGCGCAAAACGCAAAAGAACCCTAATTAGAAAAAGAGGTATCTTGTAAGACAAGGCGGGAAAAGATTGTAGGATCAAAATTCGTAGGATGGTGAAGCGCTCGCGTCGGTCCGGAAGGGACACTCGTTGTAGGACAAATTAACTGACAGGCGCTACTTGATGTCTTTCATCGGCATGAGCGAGCCGTAGTCTCTTCCCGAGGATTCCACGCCGCGAGCGACTATGCCCTCAAAGGCATCCCGTAACTCCGGGAACTTCAAAAGCAGCGCCTTCATCACCGCCATGTTTTCCTGAAATGTCTGGCCAGTATTGGAAACATCCGCGGTCTGGTACTTAACCACTACATCCAGCTCCTTGGCGGACGCGAACGGGTAGATGGCGATGAGTTTGTATGACTTGCCCGTCGGAGCGGTCAGATCGACAGTGCTCCCGTCAGCCGGAAAATCGGGTGGCTTCACGCCTTGCACCTCGTCATAGAGCTTGTCGGTAAACTGCGTGTACATAAAAGGCACGGCTACGGCGAGTTCCCTACCCTCGATGAAGTAGAGCCAGGCGTTGTGGGTTTGCCCTTTGGCCTTGAAAGCACGGGCGCCATCCAGGAACCACTTGCTATCATGGCCACCGACCTGGGTAGCCCGCAGAAAAAAGCCTCCCACTTTCCACTCGGTTCCTTGCTGCTGCAATACCAAGGACAACGTGTATGGAGTCTTCTGGGTGGTCAGGTCGAGCGTGACGATTCCGTAATTGCCTGGGGGCAGGTTGGGAATGATGAACTCGGCGCTGTTGGCAGTCTGCCCGGTGGCCCCGAATATCCCACATAGAAATTCCGCCCGCGGCAGGGGTGCCGTGCCCTCGGCCTTCAGCAGGAACGGAGACCGGGGAACGGCGTGCGATCCGGTAAGGTCCGCCTGGCTGTCCTTTATGCTGCTCTCGATTGCGGTGAAATCATTGGCAACGCTGGAAATGGAGTTCTGCTTGAGCGAAGCAGCGTCTCCCCGGGCGACCATGTCAAAGTAGTGACTGCCGGCCACCTGAAGCGCAGACCGAGTGGGCGCATCCATGTCGTCGGCGGTGAAGCAAGTCTGCGAAAAGCCAGGGACCGCGCACAACAGGAGAGTAAGGACGAAACCATACCCCTGAAGCGCGCGGAAACGACCGAGAAGTGATTTCAGGCGAATCATTTTCTTCGTGTACACCATTTCGATACACATCAGCAATTCTGCCTTCAGCATAGCAAATACGTCATTTAGAGGCAGGTTTAGACCTTCCCGGCAAAGCGGCCGGATTCTCATGGGTCCGCTCGCGGAAGCCTCCCTTCATACCGGTCGCTAGTGAGATGCTGGATTCACCGAACTTGTCTCTCACTCGATCAACCGCCGAGAGCGCCTGCTTCCATTTGTCGTTGGCCTGGCTGCCGAGAAGATCGCCTTGTTCCGGAGTCTCCCCAAGCGAAGACGCCTGCACTCCAAGCAGTCGTACTTCTGCTCCCCGGCGCCAGTTGGCATGAAAGAGTTTGCGAATCTGTTGGAAGATTTCGTTATCCAAATGCGTAGGCGTTTCGAGCGTGCGGGCGCGAGTGATAGTGGTGAAATCCTTGTAGCGCAGTTTGAGTTGCAGCGTGCGGGCGTGAACGTTCTGTTCGCGTAGCCGGCGGCCGACCATCTCGGACAATCGCATCAGCGTGGATTCGATCTTTTCCGAGTCAGCAGTGTCCTGATCGTAGGTATGTTCATGGCCGATGGACTTCGCGGGATCTGCGTCTCCAATAGCGCCCTCAAACCACGCCCCGGCATCTTCGCCGCGAGCTTTACCGGCTAAAGCCAGCCCCCACTTCCCCAGATGCTGTTCGAGAAGCGTGTCCTCAAGTCTCGCCACATCTCCCACCGTCAGAATGCCAAGTCCGTGCAACTTCTGTTCTGTCACTTTGCCGACCCCGGGAATGTCGCGAATCTGGAGCGGGGCCAGAAATTTCGCCTCTTGCCCCGAAACCACGTAGAGCACGCCGTGCGGTTTGGCTTTGCCAGAGCCTACTTTGGCGATTAGGCGTGAGCTCCCGATTCCGATGGAACAGTTAAGCTGGGTCTCCGCCTTCATTTGCTGATGCAGCTTGTGGGCGGCGAACATGGGTGGACCGTGCAGACGTTCCGTCCCTGTCATATCCAGATAGGCTTCATCAATGGAAACCATCTCGACTTGTGGCGAGAAGGATTCCAGCACGCGATGCACTTTCTCAGAGCAGGCTCGATAACGATCGGGATGGCCATCCACGAAAATCGCATGCGGGCAGAGCTTGGCGGCCGTGCGCAACGGCATGGCAGAATGCACTCCGAATTTCCGCGCTTCGTACGAAGCCGCAGAAACCACGCCGCGCTCGTGGCGCTGCCCCCCAACCACAACCGGTTTGCCTTTCAGAGATGGGTCGAACAGTTCTTCGACTGAGACGAAGAAAGCGTCCATGTCAACGTGGAAGACGGTCCTGGGGAGAGTGGACATGAAAACTAAACCAGAATGGGTTGCGCGTGCAGTTGCCGCACTTTCTCGTATACCCGAACATATTCGCGGGCTGCAACCCGCCAGGAAAAGTCCTTACTCATACCGTTGCGCATCAGCTTCTGCCAGGATGCCTGGTCACGGTAAACCTGCATGGCCTGATGAATGGTCCGCAGCAGGGCCTCGCCGGTGTACTCGATGAACTTAAATCCGGTCCCCTTCTTGGTGCGCGGGTCCCACGGATCGATCGTGTCGTCCAAACCGCCGGTGGCGCGCACGATCGGGACCGTGCCGTACTTCAGGCTGTAAATCTGGTTCAGACCGCAGGGCTCGTAATGCGACGGCATCAGAAACATGTCCGCTCCGGCTTCAATTTTGTGGGCTAGTGCGTTGTCGTAAGCTACCTTGACCGCGAGCTTGTGTCGGACCTGGCGCGCCAGACGCAGGAACATCTCTTCGTACAGCTTATCGCCGCTGCCCAGAACCGTGAGCAGGACGTCTTCCAACGCCAAGCGGTCGAGAATTTGACCAATTAGATCGAAACCTTTCTGAGCGGCGAATCGCGAGACGATGCCGAGGATCGGCAGATTCGGATCAGCGTTCTGCAGTCCCAAGCTGGCTAGCAGATCCCGCTTGCACTCCTGCTTCCCGCTCAAGTCCTCGGAGGAATAGTTGGCTGCGATGAATTTATCCGTCTCTGGGTTCCAAGCATCATAGTCCACGCCGTTGAGGATTCCCGTAACGGTTTGCGCCCGCTCTTTGAGTACGCCTTCCAGTCCGAATCCGTACTCCGTGGTCTGAATTTCCTGGCTGTACCTCTTGCTCACCGTGGTGATGAAATCCGAGTATGCGATCCCGCCCTTCAGGAAATTGACGTTGCCGAAGAACTCCATCTTGGCAATGGTGAACAGGTCCCAGGGCAGCATGAGCAGCGGCAGAATCTCAGCCGGAAACAGGCCCTGGTATCCAATGTTGTGGATGGTCAACACGATGCCGCAATTGCGGAAAGCAGGATCTTCGACATATTGCGTCCGCAACAGCACCGGAACCAGGCTCGCCTGCCAGTCATGGCAATGAAAAATGTCGGGCACGCCCAGGATCTTTGATCCTTCCAGTACAGCGCGGCAGAACATCGCGAAACGCTCAGCATTGTCGGGGAAATCCCCCGAGGCAGTCCCGTAATGTCCGTCACGATCGAAGTAGGGCGGATAGTCAACGAAGAAGAAACGCACGCCGGGATATCCGGCTCCCGTCGCAATCGAACAGAACCGGTAGCGATCGTCGAAAGGTACGGTAATGCTTTGTACGACTGTACGTTCCTCAGGGATTCGCGTGAGACGATAGCGAGGAATATACACGCTGATCTCGTGTCCGGTTGCGGCCAGCGCGCGCGGCAGAGCGCCGACTACGTCCGCTAGTCCTCCGGTCTTCGAAAAGGGAACACACTCGGAAGCTACAAAGGCGATGTGCATGACCCAGAAACTCCGAATGTCGCCAGTCTCTCGCGCGTTTATGATAAGGGCGAGGCGCCCGCCTTCCTGTGGCGTGCCGTCACAAGTCTAATTGGCAGGATGAACGAGGGTCAATGAAAGCGTCGAGCGCCAGCGTTTCCACGAAGAAACCCAAGTTGGGTCAGCATTTTTTGGACGATCCATCCGTGGGGTCCCGAATTGTGGAAGCCCTGGGTGATTTGTCGCAAAGCACAGTGCTCGAGATTGGGCCTGGCCGTGGGGCGCTGACTTCCATGCTGGGCCGTCGGGCGCGGCGGGTTATCGCCGTCGAAGCCGACCGCGTCCTCGCGGCGCAACTCAGGATGAAGTTTTCTCTGGTGCCGAACCTCGAGATCATCGAGGGGGACATTCTGGCGGTGGATCTCAACACCCTCTTCGGGCCCAAGCCGGGCAGCACTCGTCCGGGGATGGAGCAGGCACCGGATCGCGTGCGCGTGGTCGGCAATTTGCCGTACTTCATCACTTCGGATATTTTGCTTCGCTTGTTTGAATACCGAAAATATTTCGAGACCATCGTGCTGATGGTGCAAAAGGAAGTCGCCGACCGCCTGGCCGCTCATCCCGGAACCAAAGACTACGGGCTGCTTACCGCGACGGCGCAGTTGTACAGCCGGGTAGAGAAACTCTTCGAGGTGCCGCCGACATCCTTCTCGCCTCCGCCCAAGGTACATTCCGCGGTGGTCCGGCTGGTGCTTGTGCCTCGCTTGGAAAAGTTAGGAGTGAACGAAGCCGAGTTCATGAATTTCCTGAAGCTTTCCTTTGCCCAGAAACGCAAGACGCTCTGGAACAACCTCAAAGTCCGTTACGCATCGGAAGACCTCACGGGGGCCATGAAGAGAGCACGGATCCAGCCGTCGATCAGGGCCGAGGCCTTGTCGCTGGAACCGATGGCAGCCTTGTTTCGCGAACTGACGTCTCGCGAACTCACGTTGCGTGAGCTCACCGAGCCGCGAAGTCCCCGCCACGCCTGAAGGAGGCAGCCATGGCCACACTGCGTGCGCCAGCAGTAGCGGGCCGCTTCTATCCCGCAGACGCGGCGGAGTTGCGCGCTGATGTCGAGGGTTATCTTTCCCCGCCGCAAGCGCTCGTCCCCGCCATCGGCTGCATCGTACCTCACGCTGGCTACATCTATTCCGGACAGGTTGCAGGGGCAGTGTTCTCGCGGCTCCAGATTCCGTCCTGCTGCATTGTGCTCTGCCCCAACCACACCGGATTCGGGCATCCGCTGGCGATCATGAAAGAAGGTGGGTGGCAGACTCCTCTGGGTGACCTGCCCATCGATTCCGACTTGGCGGACATGCTTCTGCAGGCTTTTCCCGCACTGGTGGAGGACGCAGCCGCGCACCGCTCCGAACATGCGATCGAAGTGGAACTGCCGTTCCTGCAGGTCATCAGACCTGGCACGAAGTTTGTTCCCATTGCCGTTGGCACCAGCCGTTTGCTGCTGCTAGAGCACCTCGGTGAGGCCGTGGCAACTGCGGTTGAGGCTTACGAACAGCCGGTCTTGATCATCGCGTCCAGCGATATGAACCATTACGAAGACGATTCCATCACCCGCGTGAAAGACCGCAAAGCCATTGACCAAATTCTCGCGCTTGATCCTCGCGGGTTGTATGACACGGTCATGAACGAGAGCATCAGCATGTGTGGATTCGGTCCGGCGGTGGCGATGCTGACCGCCGTCAAGCGACTGGGAGCGCAGAAAGCAGAGTTGGTGCAATACGCCACATCAGGAGATGTATCTGGAGACCGTGAAACGGTCGTGGGCTATGCCGGGATCGTCGTGCGATAAAGCAGTGTTGAGTGACTAGTGGTTAGTGCTAGAAACCACGCCAGAAAGCGTTCGAGGCACTAGCCTCTAGAAACCGCTCTTACTTCCCCGCCAACAGCCGCAGCGCGCGCGCCCGCGAAACATTGATCACCGACGTGTCATCTGCGATTCCATTCAGGATGGGGGAGATAGCCTGAATGTCACCCAGATTGTCTTCCTTCTGCATCTCTTCCATACGCTTCAAATCTTCGTCGAGCGCGAGTTTCTGGTATTTGCGGAAGTAACTGAGCCGGCGGCCGAATTCGAGAGTCGTCGAAAGACCTTCAAAAATGGCGGTGAGTTGCTGGACCGGCGCGACCGGCGAGTAATTGTAGGTGGCTTGCGAATTCTGGCCTTCGGATTTGTAGGTAAGGACCTTGACGCCGGTGTTGGCAATCCTCTTATTGCCGGAATCCACCTTGCCTTTGAAGTAATGGGCCCGCTGCGCCAGATCAAAAACTTGCTGGCGGACCTTGTCCGAAAGAGTAAACGGAAGTGGCGCCGGATCCGCTGAATCCGAATCTTTGTTGAGCTGTCCGTTAGAACGGTAAGAGCCTCGACCATCCTCACCGACCATGATTTCGTAATGACCAGGATTTGCGCCCGGAAAATCGAGGCTGAAGCTCACCGTTGCTGACCCATGCGGGCTTTCCGCGACAACGGCAGCAGAGAAAAGAGTTACCAGCAACAGTCCCCAAGTCTTGACTCGCATGTGAGAGAAATTATGCCAAAAATGCAGCAGAGAGATCACCGGGCAACAGCGCTCTGGCGACTCAAGGTTGCCCAAGTATGCAGATCGCAAATGGCGATGGCAAGCGCGTCGGCCGCATCCGCAGGTTGCGGAATTTCTTCGAGGCGCAGCAGCCGCGCAACCATGAGCTGCACCTGTTCCTTCTCCGCTCTTCCATAACCGACAACTGCGGACTTGATGGTGAGCGGGGCATATTCAGAAACTGCAACTCCAAGCGAAGATGCGGCCAGCATGGCTACGCCGCGTACCTGTCCCAGCTTCAGCGCCGACTTTACGTTCACCGCGTAAAACACGTCTTCGATGGCTACGCGGTCAGGCTGATGCTGCCGAATCATTGCGCAAAGCTTGTCGAAGATGGTCGAGAGCCGCTCGGGGATGGGATCGCGCGGCGAAAGCTCTATGCCACCAAAGCAGAGGCAGCTTAACTCTTCGCGATCATTGAACTCGACCACGCCGTAGCCGGTGCACTCCGTGCCGCAATCTATCCCCAAGACACGCATCTCCAACAGTCTACTCGCTGAGGGAGCGGCAGAACTGTTGAAACGTGTTGGGGAGTGCCGGGAAGAACACCGCTTGCCATAACGATTCTCCCCATCGAAAACTGTGGTAGGAGCAGCCCTTCCGCGTCAGCCATCCGAATGATAATCTACTTGCTTCCGTTGCCCAGTGAATGCGCCGGGAGTGTATCCAGCGCGTGGTTCCAGCTTTTTGCGACGGGAAATCCCGAAACTATGAGGAGCAGGCAATGAAGATTGGCATACTGACCGGCGGAGGGGATTGTCCCGGGCTGAACGCTGTCATCCGCGCGGCCGTGCGCAAGGGCAGCTTCCATTACGACGACCAGTTTGTCGGATTTCTCGAAGGCTGGCGCGGATTGGTGGAAGACAAGAGTATGCCGCTTGATCTGGCAGCTGTGGCGGGGATTCTTCCGCGCGGCGGCACGATCCTGCGCACTTCGCGCACCAATCCAGCCAAGAAATCCGACGGTCTGGATAAGTGTATCGCCACCCTGAAGAGGAATACTGTGGATGCTCTCATCGCCATTGGCGGGGACGACACCTTGTCCGTCGCAACTAAGCTTTTCGACAAAGGGGTAAAGGTAGTTGGCGTCCCCAAGACCATTGACAACGATCTCGCCGGCACTGACTTTACTTTCGGCTTCGATACTGCCGTGAACATTGTCACCGAAGCCATTGACCGCGTCCACACGACGGCTGAAGCCCACAACCGCGTAATGGTGGTCGAAGTCATGGGGCGCGACGCCGGGTGGATCGCAATCTACAGCGGGATTGCTGGTGGCGCCGACGTCATCCTCATCCCCGAACAGCCGTTCGACGTAGACAAGGTTGCGGCCAAGATTCGTATGCGCCACGCCCGCGGACGTTATTTCAGCATTGTCGTGGTAGCCGAGGGCGCTAAGTTCGCCGCGGGAAAAGACGGCCCGGTGGTGGTGGGTGGCGAGAAAGACGAATTCGGTCACGCCCGGCTGGGTGGGATCGCCAACACCCTCGCCCAGGAACTGGAGCGCCGCCTGGGGTTCGAAACCCGCACCGTCGTTCTAGGCCACATTCAACGGGGCGGCTCGCCGACGGCGTTCGACCGGGTGCTGGCCACGCGCTACGGCCTGGGCGCCATTGATATGGTCCATCGCGGCGAGTTCGGCAGGATGGCAGCGCTGCGCGGAAACAAGATTATTTCCATCCCTCTCGCCGAGGCAACCGCCAAGAACCGCACCGTTGATCAGGAGATGATGGACGCGGCCAACGGCATTCTGGAAGACGTGGAAAAGGAAGCAGTTGCGGGATAGTCGGCACCCAACGAACTTGGGGACAGCCGTTCCTCGGCTGTCACGGGGCAGCAGGCCCAGTCTGGTTTTCCCAAGGGGCCTGTGATCAAAACCTGTTAGCTGCGGTCGACGGACAGCCGAGGCCGCCTGTCCCCACGCAATGCGCGATTTTCAGTTCGAAGCTCAGGACATTCCCAGGGAGGATCCATGCGATCGACGTTGATTGGGTTGTTGCTGGCAGTCTGCACCACACTCTCAATCGCTCAGGGCGCTCCGCCACAAGGCGCCGCCGGCCAACCCTACACCATGGAGTACTACTACAAAGTCCAGTGGGGTCATCAGCAGGAATTCCTGCAGCTTTTTCTGAAGAACCACTACCCGCTACTCAAGAAACTTATCGAAAGCGGGCGTGCGCTTTCGGTGAAGATTGAAACGCCCGCCAACCACATGACCGAAGACGCGCGCTGGGATTATCGCGTCACCATCAGATTCAAGAACTCGACCCTCGCGACCACGGCCAACCCTGACGAAGACGCGCTCATCAAGCAGCTATGGCCTGACCAGGACAGTTACAAGCGCGAAGAACAGCGGCGGTTTGAGATTTTGCTCGCGCATTGGGATCTTCCGATAAGCGACGCCACACCCGCGAATAAGTAGCTTCGCCTTTGGCTTGCGCGACGCGAGCCACCTCGTATCATTGAAGAATTGTGACTGAAACTACCCGCTCTCGCCCTGCTGCGTGGAAAATCCTGCTGGCGTTCGCCATCATTTATTTCGTCTGGGGTTCGACTTATCTGGCGATTCGGGTGGGCGTGCGCGAAATGCCGCCGTTCTTGATGGCAGGCCTGCGTTTCACAGTCGCCGGCTTGGCCCTGTATGGGTGGATGAGGCTTGCCGGAGTTCCCTCTCCCAGTTGGCGGGAGTGGCGTGGCGCAACCGTGCTGGGCGCGCTGATGTTCCTCTTGGACTACGCCTGCCTGTTCTGGGCGGAGCAGCGAGTCCCGTCCGGCGTGAGCGCGGTGATTCTGGCCGCGATTCCGGTTTGCATCACCCTGCTTGAGATTATTTTCCTTCGCACCCAGTGGCTGACCGTGCGGCTGTCTCTCGGCTTGTTGGTCGGCATTGTCGGAGTCGCGGTGCTGATGGATCCTTCGTCTTCTCTTGGCGAAGCGCCGCTTGACCGCAGGGGTGCAATCGCTCTGCTCGTGGCATGTTGCGGATGGTCTATCGGCACCATCGTGAGCCGCCGGCTTGTGCTGCCACAATCGAAACCAATGAGCGCCGGCGCTCAAATGCTCTCCGGAGGCCTGCAGTTGCTGATTCTGGCAGCCGTAAGTGGCGAGTTTGCGGATTTTCGCGTGCAGGACGTTTCCCGTATCGCGTGGTTTTCGCTGATCTATCTCATCATTGCCGGCTCCATCGTCGGGTACACCGCTTACGTCTGGCTGCTGCATTATGAATCGCCGACCAAGGTCGGCACCTATGCCTACGTCAACCCGGTGGTAGCGGTGATCATCGGAGCCGGGTTCGGCGGCGAAATCATCGGCCGACGCACGCTCCTAGGCATGGCACTGATTCTGGTGAGCGTGATAGCAATCACGACCATGAAGGCAAAGCAGCCGAGTGCCTTGTCTGAGAAGAACACTGAAGACGCAGAAACCCGGAAGAGGGCGGCAGCCGATTAGGCCCGGTGAGTAGAGAGATTAAGCGCCCTGTTCTTGTCTCTCTGTTGGAGAGACAGGTGGGGTCTCACCGTTAAGACCGGCGTAATGAATTTGCGACCAGGAAAGCGCTGAGCACCGCGCTCGCAAAGATGAGGGCCAGTGACGTCAAGCAGAGGATGCACCACGCACGCAGCACGTAGGCCTCAAGGTAAGTGAGATACAGCGCGAATCCCAGTCCCCCAGCCGAGACGATGACCAGAATGGCCGGAGTTTCGGCTTTCTCGCGATAGACAGTCGCCAGCCCGAGAATTAGCAAGTATCCAAGGATTCCGATCAACGCCGCCGGAACTCCCAGCACGGTTGAGTAAACGCTCCGGTTCACCAAGTCGCAATTAAACGACTCGCCGATGTCGCAAAACGAAGTCTTCGATCTATTGAAGTGGTGGTAGAGAGAAAAAGAAGAAACCGCGACCCCGGCAAGAGCTATGACGGCGACCACAACCATAAGCCGGCGGTGCAGCGTCATGGAAGTTGGCATCCCGTCTTCTGACCCAGCACAGTGAGTGGTTGGGGTCCTTCGGTGCGTGAGCCGTCGGGGAATTGCCACGTCGGAAAGTGCTGGATGCCGGCTTGTTTACATTCGTCGGTCTCTGTCTTCAGCCCTGGCGGGCTGCACTCTACATAGTTCACATACTGAAAGGCAAAGCCAAACATTTCCTTTTGTTCAGCGCAGTGCGGACACCACCAGGCGCCATACATCCGCGCCCCCTTCGATTTCAGACACTGCGCAAAACCATCTAGCGTACTGACCGGCTTTTGATAGTAGAGAGAGTAGTAGGCGGCCCACGCGGCGATTATCACGACCACAGCCAGCCCAACCCACAGCCATCGTGGGCCCACCTTGGCAGCCACTTGCTCTTCGCGCTTCTCGCTGAAATTCGACATACGTGGGATTCTTATACCACGACGTTCAAGGCGCCGGGCAGCACGTCCAAGGTTTGGCACTGCAGGGTGAGAACTTCTCCGTCAATCATCACGTCCACGGGTGCGTCGAGGTAAAACTCAACGCGCCCTACCTTGCGGACTTCTGCGAGGGGATGGTGGATGTGCGTGCCATCGTATAGTCCCGGCAGATTGCGAATGAGCCCAATGCGCCCGATCGGCCCCCAGCGAACGTACTCGATCAGTCCGTCGTCGGTTTCAGCCGTGGGCGCAATCATCATGGTGCCGCCGGTGTATTTGCTGTTGTTGAAAGTTAGGAACAAGCAAGGACGGCGGTCAATTTGGGGCTCTCCGTCGGCGGCGAGAGGAAATGGACGGCGGCGGAATCGGGTCAGGCAGATAAAGATAGAGGTCTGATATCCGATTTCTCCCCAACCGCTGAAACGGCGCATGCGCAACGTTGCTACGTCGGCAGAGAAGCCAATGCTGAGAATGTTGATGTAGTAGAGCACTCCATCTTTATGATGCAAGCGTAGAACATCACACTTTCGCGATCGTCCGGCTATCAGCGATTGCATGGCGTATCCCACACCCTGGTCGCTGAAGTCGCGCAGGAAGGAATTACCGGTGCCGAGGGGAAGAAATCCGAGTGTCGGTTGTTCTCCGCCGTCAGCCAGCGGAAAAAGGCCGTTCACAATTTCGTAGGAAGTTCCGTCGCCCCCTACTGAGATGAATTTGCGATGGCCCTCCCGCCAGGCAGCGCGCGCCAGATCGGCAGCGTGGCCAGAAGCAGAGGTTTCCCGAACTTCTACTTCGAGTCCAGCGGCGCGCATACGCTCGAGAGCAGGCCCGAGCAGTTTGCGGCTGCGACCTCCGCCGGCAGCGGGATTGATGATCGCGAGGTACTTTCCGGGCAACTCAGAGCTCTTTCACTGCAGACTTGCGGTCGAGGGAATTACGAATCTCATCTGCCAGTTCAGTGCGCTTGATTTTCATCGAAGCGGTTCGAGGGAAATCCTTATCCCACAGCACATATCCCGAAATCCGTTTGTAGTCTGGCAATGTGCGGTTGCGCGAAGCGACATCTTCGTTGATGGACTCGGTGAAATCCTGGTTCAAGTCCGGATGCACCACCAGCACTAGCGCTTCTGCACCCAGCTCTTTCTGCGGCCAGATATAGTTGGCTGCGAAGATGCAGTGCTCTTTGACCGCGATGCCCTCGAAGGCGGACTCGATATCCTCGGGATAAATATTCTTTCCGCCTTCGGTGACGATCATATTTTTCTTGCGGCCGAATAACTGCAGATGCCCGGAACCGTCGAAGCGTCCCAGGTCCCCGGTAAGCAGCCAGCCGTCCACGATAGTCTCAGCAGTGAGTTCGGGATCGTCGAGGTAATGCGACATGATGGTGGCACTCTTGGCAGCCACTTCGCCGATGCCGTCGGCATCGGGATTTAGGATGCGCAGTTCCACTCCGGGCAGCGGCTTGCCCACCGTGTCGGCGCGAAAGGGGTTGAGGTCGTTCACCGTCAGCACGGTGCCTGCCTCAGTGAGTCCGTAGCCATTAGCGACGGGAATTCCCAGATCGTAAAAGAACTGCGATGTCGCCGGCTCAATGAACGCGCCGCCGGTGATCAACGCCAGTAAATCGCCGCCAAAAGCTTTATGGACTTCGGGAAGCAGCTTGCGGCTGAGTTTCACCTCGGGCCGCTTGCGGGTCAGGATTTTGTTAAGCGCGATCATGCGATTGAGCACCATCCGTTTCCATCCCGGCAAGGCATCAAACTTGGCCCGCAAGCCGCGCTCCAAATTCTTCAAAAGCATCGGCACCAGCGTCACATAGGTGATCCGGTAGCGGACAAAGGCATCGCGTACGAACTCAGGACGCAACGTACGCAGATGCACGACGCATGCGCCGCATACAAATGGCCCAACAAAGCCAACCATAAAATCAATCGCGTGATTTGTGGGCAGGATGCTGAGGTAGCGCACTCCTGGCCAGAAGGGATACCACGCTGTCAGCGCCTTGCACTGCTCGAGATAATTGCCGTGAGTGAGCACACAGCCTTTGGCGCGGCCCCCGGTGCCGGATGAATAGACGATGCAAGCCATATCCTCCCGGCCGCGTGGGATAAAGACCGGATCACCTTTGCGGCGAAACTCTTCCCAGCGAAATCCGCCGCGCAAGTCGGCTGTGGGCGGGGCTTCCGTGACCAGGACGATCTTCACCCTGTGATCTTTGAATTCCGCCCTCTGGGTAATCGCACGCCACAAGTGATACTCGACCACCAGGAACTTCGCTCTTGAATGAGCCAGCAATTGCAAATGTTCTTCCGCGTTCCGCATGTAGTCGAGCGGAACCAGCACTCCTCCGACGTGAAAGACGGCATAAGCCGAGATCAACCATTTCGACTGGTTGGTCATGATGATGGCGGCGCGGTCTCCAGGATGAACTTCCGTATCCTGAAGCGCGCGCGCCAACGGCAAAGCCATCTCCTTGAAGTCGGAGTAGGTGAGGCGCGTGCGTTCGCGGTCGCGATCGGATTCGATCAGGCAAGTCTCATTGGGCCAGCGGTCCAGGGAGTCGCGGAGGGCTTCGCCCAGACAGGAGTATTGATCGAGATCGAGCATTAATGGTCTATTTCACCACAGGGACACGGAACCTGCTTATTCATTCGATACCGATTCATTCGATTTCAGGATGCGCCAAGGATGAGACACCCGATGGGTTGAACCTCTATGTCTCTGTGCCCTGCGGTGAATTCTATAGCCTAGACTGAATTCGTTCCGCCAGGGTTCGGAAATCTGAGACGCCCTGCAATTCGTAATCCGGCAACTCGACGTTGAAATGCTGCTCCAAACGAGTGAGCAAACTGAGCGCCTGTAGGCTGTCGATACCAAGCTTCCTGAAAAAGTCGTCGTCCGGCGACAAAGTTTCACGCGGGACTTTGAACTGCGTCGCGGCCAGGTCGAGAACTTCGTCTATGGTCTGTTGCTGAGTTGGCATTGCTTAATCCCTCAGGGAAGATAGGGTTGCGCGTCCGTGCTCTCCACAAAGTTTTTCAACGCCGCCTGAACGGCAGGCCGAGCGTACAGTTCGCTCACGATCTCGATCTCCCGCCGCAATTCGTCGTAAGGAATGTGCTTGATAAATTTCTTGGCAGCGGCCGCGGTGGTGCGATCAAATTTCCCAAGCTGTGCGGCGGTTCCTCGAGCTGCCCGCAAGACTTCGCCTTCCGCGACTACCTGGCTGACTAATCCAATCTGCTGTGCTTTGGTGGTGTTGAAGCTGCGCCCCGTAAGCAGCAGATCGCGCACCACGGCATTTCCCAGATCGCGCTTGAGTCGTGGGATACCACCAAACCCCGGAATCAGTCCCAGCCGCAGTTCGGGGAAACAAAAACGCGCTGTCTTATCAGCAATGATCAGATCGCAAGTCAAGGCCAGTTCTAACCCACCACCAAAAACAATCCCATGAACCGCGGCAATCGTAGTCAGTGGAGAAGCATCGAGCACATTCATCACATGATGAATGCGCTGGTGAAAATCCCTGATGCCTGCGAGCGCAGCTCCTCTTTCCGTCTCGTTCATGCGTTGATGCAGCTCACGCAAGTCGCCGCCAGCAGAGAACCCCGGAGTCATTTTGCTATAGATAATCAGCGCATCCGCAGTCTCTTCCAGCGCCGGCAGCGCAGCGGCAAGCTGCTCCAGTTCTTCCAGCGACTGGGTCCCGATCTCGTTACAGGGTTCGCGGCGCAGCGCCACTTCAATGACGCCGTCCTTCAGGTCCCAGGAGATCGCTTTTCCGTGAAATTGCTTCATGGTCTAAGAACCGGATGCACACGGGGACAGCCGAGGGGCTGTCCTGTCATTTAAACCACCTGCTTCACCGCGTACATCTCCTCAATCTCTGACTTGAATCGCTGCGCAATCAGATCTCGCTTCAGCTTGCCATTGGCGGTCAGCAAGCCATTTTCAATTGTAAAGGCTTCCAGGATGATCCTGAAGCTACGCACTTGTTTGTAGTGCGGTAAGTCTGCGTTCACCGCGTCCACTGCAGCCTGAACTTCGTCCGGGCCAACGCCTCCCGCAACCAGCGCAGAAAGGTAGCTACGTCCATTACCCACTAACACAACTTGTTGACCACCGGGAAGCCGCTCGAGAATCTGATCTTCGATCGGCTCAGGAGCAATATTGTGGCCGGAATTGAGAATGATAAGGTTCTTGATGCGGCCAACAATTCTCCAGTTTCCGGCCCCATTTACTTCTCCCTGATCGCCGGTATGGAACCAGCCGTCGCGCAACACTTTGGCGGTTTCTTCCGGACGGTTCCAGTATCCAGGGAAAATATTTGGCCCGCGAACGACGATCTCTTGATTCTCACCTAGCCTCATTTCAACACCCGTGATTGCGGGCCCTACCCGTCCCGGCTCAACGTGGCGCGGATCGTCCAGCGTGCAAATTCCCGTGGTCTCGGTCAACCCGTACACCTGCAACACAGGGATGCCGAGCATCATGAAATAGAGTTGCGTATCGAGGCTGAGTGGAGCGGAGCCGCAGATCAGGGCTTTGAGATTCGCGCCAATCATCTTCTTCCGGATCGCGGGAAAAACCATCGCATTCGCCAGGGCCAGCCACAGGGAATCCAAGAAGGTTGCGCAACCTTCCTGCTGACCCATATAGGCGGACTTGGCCCGGGTATAGATCGCGCGTATCATACCGCCGGTTTTCCAAAGCTGCTCGTCCACGGCTCGGCGCACACGCTCCAGCAATGCTGGGACATTCACAAAGTAGTCCGGCGCAACGGAGCGAAGCTCGCTTGCGAGTTTCGAGAGATCGGTGTTCATCGAGACGGAACTGCCGCGGAGCAAGCTCGTGAGCAGCGTGATCCACGCCGCTGCGAAATTCAACGGCGCCCATTGATAGACGCGGTCTTGGCCGGGACGATGATTCATCAGAATGTCGAGCTGCGCCGAAGTGCACTTCAGGATGTGTCCAACATTACTCGCCGTGAGCATGACGCCTTTGGCCTCCCCTGAGGTGCCAGAGGTATAGATGATGGCAACCACGTCGGAATCTTCGTGTGGCGCGGACCTGCCCTGAGCGAAGTCGAACGCGGCCCCCGCCTGCGTGCTCTGAGCAGCAGCCTGATTTTGCGGTGCAAAGATTTCATCGAACAGAACTTGAGCCGGAGCCTCTGACCATTCTTCCAGAATCGCCTCGCGCAGCGCCGCATCAGCACAGCAGATCAGCGACGGTGAGCAGTCTTTCATCATGCTCACCAGTTCGGCGGCCGCCTGACGAGAGTAGAGAGGAACGACGATCAGACCTTCGGCCATGATGGCAAGATCCATCGCGACCCAGTGAATGCCGTTGGCAGCAAGAAGGGCGCAGCGATCGCCTTTGCGCAATCCGCGAGACGCGAGGAAGGCGCGGGCTTGCACGATCAGCTTGCTAAGTCCTCGCCCGGTTGCCGAAATGGGGCCAGATTCGCGAAGTTCGGTCAACAGCGGCTTGTCGGCTGCGGCTTCGAGGCGCGTGAAGATATCTTCCAGGAAACTCATTGTCGCCAATCAATATTGAAGGGCGGAGCCATCATCGACAGAGCCAAACAACGCTCAGCCTAAGAGGCGAGCGAAGATTCTTCCAGACGAGGGCGGCTGGTCCTACATAAATTTCAACTGTACATTCCGATCAGCCGCCGCAACCCTGCGTCCATCGGAGGCAAGTAGTCCTCCCAGCCCCACTGACCTTTGCGGGTTGGGAAATCAGGATAGCGGCGCTGCAACTCCTCTTCGAAGTAAACGCCCATGCGCGCCATCACTTTCAGATTCTTGACCACGGTGCGGCCAATTCCGTCCGCGATCTTTTCCCCGTCGGTTGCCAGCTTCTCCAGCGCCTCAATGAGCTTCGGCTCGAGATCGGGGTCATCCACATTCATCAGCAAGTCTTCATGACCGCGTTCGCGCATCAGGTTGCGGATGCGTTCATCCATGGTGATTCCCGCCGAGGGCAACAGAGCCGGCATCGAAGTCACAATGCCGTGGAAGCGTGACGAGGCCATCAAATTGCCCGCGCGCAAGATGCTCACCATTTGATACATGTCGTGCTCTTCAGAAGTGAAGACGGGGATCACGCCGCCAAGTTTTTCGGAAATTCGCCGACAGGCGCGGACATCCAGTGCCTCGGTGGCGACCAAGATGGGGAACACTCGGTGTCGCTGACGAAATGCGTCCACAGCTCTCGCAACTGCCGTCAAATAACGCTCAAAGGCGGCGTCAACCTCGTGGCCGGACTTGTGAAAGTAAACCGTGCGGTAATGACTGTCCGTGTACGCAGCGGTCACCGAGTGTGCGGCATACTTAACCAGTGAGGGCTTCACCGGCCACCAGAACGGATTAATTGGGCAGACGATCAGCACCGGCATCTTTCCATCCCATCCCGCGCCGGTCAAGGCTTTGCGGCCATACTCGGGAGGAAGCGGCTCGAATGTCCAGGCGGTATCGGTTCCGAGTTCTGTCGGGACTCCAAGTTTGCGCAACACAGTGCGCGATTCTTCGTTGCGGGTGATGATCAGAGAATTCTTGCAATAGCGGCCGCACATTCTTGCCACCAGCGGATCCATGTGTCCCGCCTCCGACCCATAGCCGACCGCCAGCTTGTTCTGTGCCGCCGCCATTCCCAGCGATCCTACAATCATGGTTGTTAACGCATTGGCGAACTTGCTCTTGAAGGCCGACCCTTCAACCACGACTACTCCGTGGTGCTTGGGAACTTCACGCGACAAAAACGGCGGAAAGACGTCTGGAAGATGCACCTGCTCGGCCCCCGCGAAGTATCCGCGAGTCAGATCAAAATTCTGCGACATGGCGCTGAACTCGACATTGTCCGCGCCCAGAATATGTCGGAGTTGGCGCAGCGTTTCCTCGGGGCGCACGTCGGATCCGGTGTTGCGCGTGCCATTGTATCCAGCAAAAAGCAGTTTGAGCTTTTTCCCAGGGTACCAACGTTCGCCTTGGCCGAGGATCCATCCCGCCTTGGCGCGCTCAACATTAGCGCCCACCCAAGCCTCGAGGACAAAATCCATCATGCGGCGGAACCTCCGACTTTGGCAGGCCACTCTCGGTACGGATAAGTGAAGTTGGTTTCGCGGCTGAATTTCAGTAAGGGATAGCTGTACTGCGAGAAGGGCACCGGCTTGCACCCCAGTTCTGTAATCACGCGAGTGTTATCGAATACCGTGTTGAAAGTGAGATACGGCATAAACACCTTCATCAGCGCGGCGCCGCGTCCGATGGAACTCTTTCGCTTCGAGAAAGCGTTCACCGAGGACGTGAACGGGGTTTGCAGGAACGGTAGAAAAATTGGACCACGCTTGTCCTGCGCCGCCGCCAGCGATTCGGTTAACTGCCTGAAGGTCTGCGCTTCGCGCCCTGAGGAAAGATGGTAGGTGTCGAATTGGGTCCTTTCTTTCACGTGAAGCGTGGCAATTGCGTCGGCCACGAAATCGACGTTGACAATATCCACGCGGTCTTTGGAGCGCAGCGGAAGCACCGGCAACCCAGCCAGGAACACGAATGCGCGAACCATGTCGAACTGGGTAGTCTCAGCCCGGCGGCTGTCGCCCAGCACAACGCTGGGACGAAAGATTGTCTTCGGAACGTCCGGCAGAAGCTGGCGGATCATGTGCTCGCAAAATTTTTTGGTGCGAGCGTAGGGATCGTAATCCGAACGCTCCCAGTCGATGGGATTGTCTTCGGTGACAACCTCGTCCTGCCGTTTTCCGGCGACCGCAACTGTACTGACGTGACTGAATCGGCGCAATCCGTGGTAATGGTCTACCTGCATGCCCAGCTTAAGGACTTCGAGCGTCCCCCGCAGATTTACATTCAGGCAGCTTTTTTCGGACTTGCGGTTTAGCGAGGCGGCACAGTGAATGATGGAATCCGTGGTATGGACCAAGCGATCATAGTCGTCCGTCGAAAGACCAAAGCGCTCAGTGGTCAGATCACCGCGAAAGATGCGAATTCGAGTCTGCAGGTATTCGTAAAACCCTGGAAACTCCAGATGCAGCTGCAGACCGCGCCACAGGCGTTCCTCAGCCTCTCTCGCGTCACGCGCGCGTACCAAAAGGTTCAGCGACGCGCCGTGCTCAGTCAGCAGGTTGGCAGCGACGTGAGCGCCGATGTAGCCGGTGGATCCGGTCAGGAATATCGCCACGTGGCTCCATTCGTTCCGGTCTTCACCGTTTCAGTGTCTTCTCTATTCAAGGGAAGCAAGTTGCGGGGAGAACGCGCCTCCAACGGACGCCCTTCGATCAGAGGATAAGTCCACCGGCGCAAGGCAGGAATGTGAATATTGATCCAGTAATCCCACCAGTCGAGTGCCCGGGCGTTGTAGCTGAAGAGTTCTTGTTCCTCCGGAACCAACGCGTAGGAAAGCTTTTCCACATTTTCCGCAACAAAATCGTGCTCATTGTGCAGGATGAAAGGCTCGAACAGCTCAATGAGTTTTTCTACTCGCTCCAAACTACGATCGGCGCGAGAAAAGGGCATTTTCTTGAGCGGCAGAGGCGCCGCGATTCGCTGAATGGATTTAATAATGGCGCGTTGCGCAGGAGCCGACATACGCTCATAGCGTTCTTTAGAAACCGGAATCGCGTCGAACCGTAGCCGCAGCCAGTATTCCATTCCCTCCTGGGCGCGGTAATGCTTGCGGTGCGCCAGAGACGTCAACTCGATGGAACGCCGCATGTCGCAGGGATTCGTCACTGAGGTGGCAAGCTGATAGACCAGATCATTTCGCCGCTCCATGATCGCTGCCGCAATCAACGTCATACCACGGCACACAGTATCCACAGGGACCACATCCAACCGCTTGCGTTCATTGGTCGGCAACTGTCGGAAGAATGTTCCCAGCAGATAGGACAGTGATGCCGAAGTATTGATGCCCTCGTTCCATCCCCGAAAGGGCTGGGCAGTCGAGCTTTCAACGATTGCCGGACGAACAATTGCAATGGGAAATCCGGAGCCGTTTCTGGCGAGTAACGATTCGGCTAGGCTCTTGGTCAAAGTGTACGTGTTGGGCCATCCGAGTTCGCGGGCCCGTCTCTTCCCTGCCTCGGTCAGTTCATTCCGCAACCAACGTACTCGGTTTTTTCGAATCTGATTTTCCAGCGCAATACCGTGAAGGCCCTTGGCAGCATGCGCTTTGGCCAGTGCCTGTCGCCGAAGTTCTTCGGTGACCTCCGGCCCTTCGGCTCGACGCTCGGTTTCTTCGACCAAGCGATGCAGCGCCTTCCATTCCCGCTCCGCGTCGAAATCGGGCGCGTCAATCGGCGTATAGTCCAACCGCGCAGTTTCGCTCACCCGCCCATCACGGGCGCCAGCAACATAGCAAGTAGAGAGATGGAGCAATCCGGCGTGGTCGGACTGGCGAATGAACTCAAGCACGTTCAGGGCAGCGTCGACATTCGTGCTGAGGGCATCACGTAGATCGGGATTAAAGTCGGTTAGCCCCGAACTGTTGACGATCAGGTCAAGCTTTGGCCGCAGAGACTGGGAAACCTCGGGATCCAAACCCAGGCCCGGCTGGGTGACGTCTCCCTCAACAATTCGAACTCGTTGGTTGACGAACTGCAGGAGATTCTTGCCGTACCGCACGTAAAGCGGGTCGAACACAGGTGACTCCGCCACCAGCTTTTCGAAGCGCTTCTGCGCCGGATTAGATTTCTGCCGCCGGATTAGGAGATAGATACACCCGATGGCTGGCAAATCCATGAGTGTATTCGCCAGCCAAACTTTGCCGATGAACCCGGTGACTCCGATTAGCAGGACCTGCTTACCGCGAAATGCAGCCTGAACTGACAGCGGCGCATTTTGCCGGTTGCCGTCAAAGTCCACAATCGCTCGCTCTGCTCTGGTGACGGTGCGTTCAGCCGAAACGACCGCTTTCTCCAGAATCTCCGGGTTAGAGATGCCTAGATCATGCGCGAGTTTTTGCGCCGAGCGAACCCCGTCCGGCCCTGAGGCGCGGATCCTGGCGAATATCCCCCGTGGGCGAATCACCGGATCGAGCAAGCGTCCAGTGGATATCCCGTCGCGAAAATCCATGCGATTGGCGATAATCCGTTGCACTCCTAAATGCTGGGCCAGCGGACGCATCACGTGGTCTAATCCCTGACTCACCAGCACAACCTCGGCGCCGGAGCGAACCAGTTTCTGGAGCTGTTCGACGCCATCCGGCTTCAAGTTGGGCTTCAGCTTGTATTGGAAATATTCCTCACCCAGTAGGTCGAGACGGTCCCGGCTTATCCCTCGCAGGATGGAGTGCACCAAGCGGGTGGCAAGATTACGGTTGGCGGTGTAGAGAAATGGCCGCAGCGCCGCCATCAGCAGCACCGAACCCCGGCGCAGCCAACGGGCTGCGAAGGTCTGAGCATTCCAGGTAAAGAAAGCCACCGACCGAACGGTGGTCAGCTCCAGCAGGCTGCCTTCCACGCGCCAGTACACAGATCGAGAAATTGATTCAGATTGGCCCAAGTGTTATCTCAAAAAACGACACTTCGAAAACGACTGTTTCGAAAGGCGCACAGCCGAGCCTCCGAAAAGGACGCGAAGTTCCTTATTGTAAAGGATTAGGGCGGCCGGGCGCAGGCCGTTCCCGCGAGGGTTGCACCAGTGCTGCCAAAAGTCCGGCCAGGGCCAGGAACGCTGCAATCACGAGCATGCCTCCACGAAACCCTCCCCCCGAGCTGCGCTTCACTCCGATGATGTAGGGGCCGAAAAAACCGCCGAGGTTGCCCACCGAATTGATTAACGCGATGCCCGCCGCGGCGGCAGTCCCGCTCATCAGCGAAGTGGCGGCCGCCCAAAATGGCCCCAGCATGGAGAATGTTGCCATCATTCCGAGGCTGACCGCCGCCAGAGCCGGCACTATGGAATGGGTATACGCCGCCAGCGTCAATGCGAGGGCCGCTATGAGGGCTGAAACTGCCAGATGCCAGCGGCGCTCTCCAGTTTTGTCGGAATGCATTCCCACCAAAACCATGGCGATAGCGGTTGCCAGGTAGGGGATCACCGAGATCACACCAATTCCCAGATTACTTGCCGCCGAAAGGCTGTGAATGAAATTGGGCAGCCATAGAACAATCCCATAGCCCGACGTTGTCAAACCAAAGAAGACGACGGTCAGAAGCCATATCCGCCAGCTCAAGAAAGCCGCCCAGGCGTCGGTGCCGGTCATTTTTGCCTGCTGCTCGTGCTCCTGCTCCAGAGTCGCCACCAGCCACAGCTTCTCTTCTGAGCGGAGCCAGCCAGCTTGCTCCGGACTATCTTTAAGCGTGACCAAAACCACTAGGGCCAAGGCAACGGCAGGCAGTCCTTCCAGCACGAACAGCCATTGCCAACCTGCGATTCCGAGCCAATGCAATGCCAAAAGTGCGCCGGAGATAGGGCCGCCTATCACGCCTGCTAGTGGATTGGCTGTCATGAACCAGGCCACCGCCCGCGCTCTTGCTCCGCTCGGAAACCAGTTGCGCAGGTAAAGAATCATGCCAGGAAAAAATCCCGCTTCGGCTGCGCCCAGCAGAAATCGCAAGCAATAGAACTCGCGTGCAGTAGTGATCAATGCCATGCTGCATGAGATCACTCCCCAGACCACCATAATGACCGCAATCCATCGCCGCGCCCCGACTCGGGACAGCACCAGGTTGCTGGGCAATTGAAAGAAAAAATATCCGGCAAAAAAAAGGCCTGCGGCAAGGCCGTAAACTTTGTCGTTCAATCCCAGTTGCTTCTGCATCCCGAGCGCGGCGAATCCCACGTTAATTCGGTCGAGGAAGGCGACGATATATAGCAGGAAGAGAAACGGCAGCAACCGCCACAGCAGCCTGGAGACGGTTTTTTTCTCCAACTCCTTATTCAGTTCGCTAGTGGGGCCAGGGGTCACGTGGGTGAGGATCAGGATACTACCGCCGAGCGCTTGAGTTCGGCAATGATTGCAGAAACGATCTCGTCAGGACTGTCGTCAATTTGGATCGTGATCGCCTGGTCCTGATCATCGCTGCCCGGTTCTTCCAGTGTCTCAAGCTGGCTGGCAAGGATCTTTTCATCCGCAAAGTGACCTTGACGCAAGCGCAGCCGCTCTAAAAACATCGCGTAATTGCCCTTGAGAAATATGAACCGTACCGGCCCTGCGCGAAGTTCATTGCGATAACTTCGTTTGAGGGCCGAACAGGCCAGTACCGCATTCTCGCCGGCGGCGTTCCATTGCAGAATGGCGCTACGCATTGCCGCCAGCCACGGCGCGCGGTCGGCGTCGGTGAGGGGCACTCCGCGGCTGATCTTCTCTTTATTTTCCGGCGGATGAAAATCATCCGCATCGGCAAACCGCCAGGCGAGTTTCTGGGCAAGCAAAGTCCCGACTGTGGTCTTGCCCGAACCCGCAACCCCCATCAGGATTAGAACCAACCGCTCCTCCGCCAAGCCAATGGCCGTGGGAGGGGTATTGTCCCACAAAGACTTCTTAGGATGTAATCTCGCCGCGGTTCGGCGGAGTGATAACATTTTCGGTCACACGGATTCCTATGTCCCAACCACTCCAAGAAATCATCTCCAGCTTTGATCCTGCTAGACCCCTCGGCCAGTCTTTCACCATCCCCGGTCCCTGGTACACCGACGAACGCATCGCCGACCTCGAACGTAAGACGGTATTCAGTCGCACCTGGCAGATGGCGGGCCGTGCAGAACAGGTCGCTGCTCCCGGCCAGTACATCACAGCAGAAGTGGCTGGCGAGCCGGTTCTAGTGGTGCGTGGACAAGATGGCGAGTTGCGTGGATTTTTCAACGTGTGCCGTCACCACGCGGCCGCCGTCATGACGGAGCCTTGCGGCACCGTCGCACGGTTGCAATGCCCGTATCACGGCTGGACTTACGGGCTCGATGGATCGCTCAAGGGAGTTCCCGATTTCGAGGGGGTCGAGAACTTCGATCGCAAGAAAAATGGTCTGGTTCCGCTCGGCGTCGAGGTGTGGGAGAAATTTGTATTCGTCCATCTCGATCCTGAACCTGTGCCGTTGGTGGAATATCTCGGCAACATGGTCGAGCAATTCAAGCCGCTGCGTCTCGATCAACTTCATTTCGCCGGGCGTAGGGAGTGGATTATTGACTGCAACTGGAAGGTCTTCGTGGATAACTATCTCGACGGCGGCTACCACGTACCGTATCTGCACAAAGGCCTGAACAGCATTCTCAGCTATGCGAACTACACCATCACCAATGGCGCGCGTTTTTGCCTGCAATCCAGTCCGATTGAAGCCGCGGGTGGCGAAGCTATGACCGCCAGCGTGCGAACGGGCCAAGCACTCTACTACTGGCTCTATCCCAACTTCATGCTGAACTGGTACGAAGGCTATCTGGATACCAACCTGGTGCTGCCGCTAGGCATCGACAAGATGAAAGTAATCTTCGAGTTTTACTTTAGCGATGTCGGCCAAACCGCGGAAGAACGAAATAGAAAAAGCATGGACGTGAGTGAGCGCATTCAGGACGAAGACCACTCCATCTGCGTCTCGGTGCAACGGGGACTGAAGTCGCGGGCGTATGGCGCGGGGAGATTATCGGTGCGGCGAGAAGCTGGAGAGAATCTGTTTCATAAGTTGTTGCATGCGGATTTGAGTAAAGGATCAGTTTCGGCTAGATAGTCGCCCGTCAGCCCTCCAGCTTGAAAATCCTCTCCATCCTCAACCATTTCTCACCTCGTTTGGCCTGTGGCAAGGCCTGCTGGAACTTCCACATGAGATCTTCCCACTCCTGCACCTTGGGATTGCGTTTGTCGGCTTTGGCCTTTTTATCGAACGTGAAGCTGTCGTTCACTTCCATGATCATGAACATGCGCGTACCGAGTAGATAAATCTCCATGTCCTCGATCCCGGATTCTTTAATGCTCTCGGTAATCTCGGGCCAGACTTTTTCGTGATAACGCTTGTACTCGGCGATCAGTTTGGGCTCGTCCTTGAGGTCAAGGGTAAGGCAGAAGCGGCGGCTCATAATCTTTCCTTGGGTGAACGCAGTCTCAGGTCAACGCCCGATCCAGATGCACGTACCCGCCGTCCACAAAAATGTGTTGGCCCGTAATGTGTCCCGCCCGGGGTGAAAGAAGGAATACTACCATCGCTGCAATTTCTTCCGGAGTTGTCATTCGCTTTTCCAGCGGAATCTTTGCAAGGACCGAGCGAAGCGCTTCCTCTGGATTCGGGAAACTGTCGAGCCATTGCTGATAGAGCGGGGTCATGACCTCCGCCGGAACTACAGCATTGACCCGGATTCCGTAATCCAGCAACTCCGCCGCCCACTCGCGCGTCAATCCCAAGATTCCGCCTTTCGCTGCGACGTATCCTGATGTCCCGCTCTGACCCGTAACTGCAGTTTTTGAGCTGATATTGACGATAGACCCACGGGATTTCTTCAGATACGGTAGAGCATAGTGCGCCATGTTGTAGTAGTGCAGCAGATTGCGTCCCAGCGATTCCACGAACTGCGCAGGACTCCCGTGCTCCAGCCCAATTTTGTCGTTGACCCCCGCATTATTTATGAGCGCATCGAGCCGGCCACATTTTCGGATGGTTTGTTCGATGGCGGCCTGGCAGAATTCCGGGGATGAGAGTTCTCCGACGATCAACTCGCTCCGTAGCACTTCAGATTGCGTTTTCTTGCCGGCTTCACGCTCACGATCCACGATAACAGGGATAGCCCCTTCGCAGGCGGCAATTCGCACAATCGCCGCACCAATACCTTTTGCGCCGCCAGTAACCAGCACAATCTTGTCTTTTAGTTGCAAGTCCATGAGAGTTCGTTCTTGGTCAGCACCTCATATGTGATCAACCGTGCAGATTCATGAATCCGCCATCCAAAGGATAGTCCACACCCGTGATGAACCCAGCGGCATCCGAGCACAGAAACAAAGCCAGAGATGCCACTTCCTCGGGTTCACCCATTCTGCCGATGGGTTGGGTCTTCGCCAGCTTGTCATACATTTCCTGCTCGCGCCCAGGATAAGTCTTACGCAGATAGCCGTCCACGAACGGCGTGTGTACCCGAGCCGGAGAAATGCAGTTGCAGCGAATGTTGTAGGCGATGTAGTCGCGTGCAACAGAATAGGTCATCGCGATTACCGCGCCTTTGCTAGTCGAGTACGCAAAGCGGTCTGCCAGGCCCGCAGAACCCGCAATTGATGCCATGTTCAAGATGACCCCGCCGCCGGTTTTCATTTGTCCGATGCCGGCCTGAATGCAGTTGTAGATGCCCTTAACATTCACCTGGAGAACGCGGTCGAAGTCCTCTTCGCTGGTGCTCTCCGCGTTGCCGATGTGTGAGACTCCGGCATTATTGACCAGAATGTGGATCGAACCCGGCCGCGAGATCTCGCTGAATGTCGACCTCACTTGCTGTTGATCGCTCACATCGCAGGCATGTGCTGACGCCGTACCGCCCCGGTTCGAGACTTCAGCGGCGACGGCATCCGCCTCTTTCTGGCTGACATCCAGGATGCGGACCGCTGCTCCGTTCGCGGCAAACTTCAGCGCGATCGCTCGGCCAATGCCGCTGCCACCGCCGGTTACCACCGCGACTTTGCCATCTAACCGAAACTCGTTTTTGCCCTTCTCTGCGCTCAGAGAGAAACTCCTCGTTTCCAGGGAATGAAGTCTTCCTGCATCTTCTCTTCTGCTTTTGTCCGCAATTCGCCACTTGCAACCCGCACCACCAGATCCAGAATCTTTTCACCCATCTGCTCGATGGTGGCTTCCCCCGCGATGATTGCGCCGGTATCAATATCAATAATGTCGGGCATACGCTGCTGTAGTTTGGTGTTGGTGGACAGCTTAATGACGGGAGCAATCGGATTCCCCGTCGGCGTTCCCAGTCCCGTCGTGAACAGGACTACGTTGGCTCCAGCCCCTACTTGCGCAGTGACACACTCGACATCGTTTCCCGGTGTACACTGCAGATTCAAGCCCGGCGTGGTGGAGTATTCGGGATAGTCCAACACTGCGGTCACAGGCGACGTTCCACCTTTCTTTGCCGCGCCTGCCGATTTCATGGCGTCAGTCAGCAATCCGTCACGCATATTGCCGGGAGAGGGATTCATATCGAAACTGGCACGCACGGCTTTTGCCCGGCTGGAGTAGTCCTGCATGAGCTTGATGAAGCGGTCGGCGATTTCCGCGCTCGATGCGCGATTGATGAGTTGCTGTTCCACGCCGCACAACTCGGGAAACTCGGAAAGAATGGTGCGGGCGCCGAGAGCAACCAGCAAATCGGAAGTGTGTCCGATCGCCGGATTGGCCGAGATCCCGGAAAAACCGTCTGAGCCTCCGCACTTCAGGCCGACACACAAGTGCGACAGGTCCGCGGGAATCCGCATCGCCTGGTTCGCTTCCACCAGACCCTCGAAGGTCTGGCGAATCGCCTCCGATAGCATGGCAAATTCCGATCCGCTTTGCTGCTGTTCAAAAATGAACAGGGGCTTGTTGAAATTCGGATTACGCCGCCGAAGTTCCTGCCGCAGGATTCCAATCTGTGCGTTTTGGCATCCCAGGCTAAGCACCGTGGCCCCCGCGACGTTCGGATGATTGATATATCCGGCGATCAAGCCGCAGAGATTGTTCGAGTCTTCCCGAGTTCCCCCACAGCCGCCTTCGTGCAGAAGAAACCGAATGCCGTCCACCTGCTCAAAAAGTTTCTTGGACGAAGCGCCGGGACGACTCTGAGTCGCACGGTGCTGCTTGATTTCTTCGCTCCGACCGTCACGATAGAGTCGGGCCAGTTCCGCGACTTGCTGGCGATAGATTTGTGGCGCGGCAAATCCTAACTCTTCTTCAAATGCTTGTTTCAGGTTGACGATGTTGCGGTTTTCGCAAAATACCAACGGCACCACCAGCCAGTAGTTCCGCGTCCCGACTTGGCCGTCCGCGCGCCGAAAGCCTAGGAATCGCTGTTTCCAGGCCGAAACGTCGGGAGGCGTCCAACGATATTCTGCCGATTTCTCACGGAAAGGCGCGGCTTGGTGATGGATGTTACTGACCGTGAGCAAGTCTCCCCGCTTGACGGGTTTGAATGTTTTACCGACCAGCACACCGTACATCACGACGTCGCTGTCGACACCAAGGTCTTCGCTAGCGAATTTATGTTTGGCGGGAATACTTGAAATCAGGCAGTAGGTGGTCCCCGAGTGTTCCACGGTCTGACCTTGCTTCAGATCGGTGAGCGCGATCAGTACGTTGTCTCGAGAGTCGAGTTGCAGGATCTGGTTCTGCATTTCGCAAACTGTCCGATATTCGATTGTAGAACATGCCCGCCTGCGGCGAAGCTCACGGCAATTTCAATTTCCAAAAACGCTGCGCATTCCCGCCCAGAACCGCATCTTGAACATTGACCGGGTATTTGTAGAGGTAGTCCAGCACAACACTCATTGTCTGCTTGTAGGAGGCGGCCAGCGTGCACACCGGCCAATCGGAGCCGATCATGAGACGCTCTGGCCCGAAGCGGTCAAGAGCAATGTCAAGATATGGCTTAAGGTCCTCCGGCATCCAATTCTGCCAATCGGCCTCGGTCACCATTCCCGAAAGTTTGCAGAAGACGTTGGGGAATTTCGCTAGCTCCCGTATTCCCGCCTCCCAAGGATGAATGCTTGCGCTCTTGATAAGAGGCTTGGCTAGATGGTCGAGCACGAAACGCTGCCGCGGAAAACGCCTCACAAATTCCGAGGCCACGGGCAGATGCCGGGGATAAATCAGGATGTCGTAGGTCAGATCGAACTCTTCGAGTACGCTGATTCCGCGCAGAAACTCCGGCAGCAGCAAGAAGCGCTCGTCGGGCTCGCTTTGCACAACATGCCGGATGCCGACCAGCTTGGGGTTTCCCGCAAACGTTCGTAGTTGTAATCGCACATCGGGCGAGCACACATCGACCCATCCGACGACGCCCAGGATCAGCGGAGAGGCCCCCGCGAGTTCAAGGAGCCACCTCGTTTCCTCCAGACTCTGTCGCGCCTGCACCGCGATTGAGCCCCGAAACCCCGCGCCCCCAAGTTCAGGCCCCAGATCTTCGGGCAAGAAGTCGCGGCGAAGCGGTGCCATGGAATCATTAATCCAACCAAATTCGGCGGTGTTATAGCGCCAGAAGTGTTGGTGGGAGTCAATCCACATAGTTCGAAGTGCTAATGAAAGCTTCAGGAATAGTTCACAACCTTCTGCCGCGACTCGCCGAGTCCCTCAACCCCCAACTCGACCACATCTCCGGCTTTCAGGTACTGTGGCGGCTTCATGCCCAGTCCAACTCCAGCGGGAGTTCCGGTGCTGATTACATCGCCCGGAAGCAGCGTCATGAACTCGGTCAGATAAGAAACCAAGGTGGGGACATCAAAAATCATCTCCGCCGTGGAACTGTTCTGCCGGGTTGTGCCGTTCACCCTCAGCCACATTTTGAGATTTCCGGGATCTGGTATCTCGTCCGCCGTGGCCAGGAATGGTCCCAGCGGAGCAAAGGTATCCGCACTTTTGCCTTTTACCCATTGTCCTCCACGGTCTTTCTGGAATGCGCGTTCCGAGTAGTCGTTGTGCAGAACATAGCCGGCAACATAATCGAAGGCTTTATCCTTGGGCACGTAGAGAGCCTGTTTCCCAATGACCACCGCCAGCTCGACCTCCCAATCAACCTGGGTTGCATTCTTTGGAATGACGAGATTATCGTTTGGCCCGACCAACGCGGTGGTCGATTTGAAAAAAATAACCGGCTCTCTTGGAATCTGAGCCCCGGTCTCAGCTGCGTGATCTCGGTAGTTAAGGCCGATGCACACAATCTTGCTGGGCCGGCAGACAGCGGGACCCAAGCGCACCGAGGGCGAGAGTCGCGGAGCCGAGGAGGCGTTACTCTTCAGCCAAGCCGTCAGCGCCCCCAGCCCTCCGCTCCTGAAAAACGCCTCATCGTAATCCGCGCCGAAGCCAGAGATATCTATGCGGTTTTCCCCGTTCAAAAGTACGCCCGGCTTCTCTTTGCCGGGTTCACCATGTCGAATCAGTTTCATGCGTGTCGCTCCTGAACACTCGTGACCTCTCGAGTGCGAACGAACAGAATACCGGAGAAGCGGGCAATTCAGTAACCATTGACCTGAAAAAACTTCGCCGCACAGAAGCACTTGCCATTCAGGAAGCACGCAGCTAGCATTTCTGCACGTCGGAGAAACTGGTGCCATAATGTCGCATCCCTCGCGCCGTGAATTCATCCGTAATCTGGGCGCCCTAACCGTCTGCAGTCTCACCACCGTGCCCGGGACCACAATACCCCCCACTGATTTGTCGAAGTCTCCTTTCCGAATCGGCGTCATCAATGATGAGATTTCACAGGACTTCGCGCACGCGTGTGAGATTGCCTCGCGCCAGTTCGGCATGCACTGGATTGAACTCCGCGGCATGTGGAACAAGAACGTGCTGAACCTGGATTCGAACGAAGTCGCCGAATCGCGGCGCATTCTTGAGAAGTACGACCTGAGAGTGACCGACATTGCCAGTCCGTTGTTCAAGGTGGACTGGCCCGGGGCACCGAAATCGAAGTTCAGTCCCAAGCACGATCAATTCCATGCGGATTTCACCTTCGAGCAGCAGGACGAAGTGCTGGAAAAAAGCCTGGAACTGGCAAAGACCTTCGGCACTGATCGCGTGCGCTGTTTCGATTTTTGGAGGCTGGACGACCCCAAACCGCACCGTAAGGCGATGAACGAAAAACTTCGGGACTCCGCCGAGAAAGCCGCGAAAAAAGGAATCGTGCTGGTGCTTGAGAACGAAGGCTCTTGTAACACCGCAACCGGTGCCGAGGCCGCAGAAGTGTTGCACGCGGTGGAAACCCCGGCGCTGATGCTGAACTGGGATCCCGGTAACGCGGCGTCGCTTGGGGAGAAAGCTTTTCCTGACGGATACGCCGCACTGCCCAAAGATCGGATCGGACATTGTCACTGCAAAGACGTCATCAAGAAAGGTGGCGGCTATGAATGGGCGGCGATGGGGAAAGGCCTGATCGATTGGGTAGGACAATTCAAGGCCCTGAAGAAAGACGACTATGACCACGCTGTGAGTCTTGAAACGCACTGGCGGGGCGCCGGGAGCGCCGAAGAGTCGACGATCCAGAGCTGGGCGGGCATGAAGGAAGAACTTCAGAAAGCGGGAACGCTCTGATGCTCGGCATTACCCGCCGACGATTCATTCAGTGCTCGGCCCTCGCGGCCAGTGTTTCTTCGTTACTAGGCTCAACCTCTAAGGATGGACCGTTGCCAATCGGCTTCTCGACTCTGGGATGCCCGGCATGGGACTGGTACAAAATCCTAGACTTTGCTAAGCAGCATGGCTTCTCGGCAGTAGAGCTGCGGGGACTGCAAGGGACGATGGATTTGCCCTCCTGTCCGGAATTCGCTCCCGAACGCATTGAACAATCCAGAAAGGACATAGCAGCACGCGGATTGCGGATTTCCTGCGTGAGCAGTTCGGCAAACATGCACGACACCGATCCGCAAAAGCACGAGGCGCAACTGGCCGAGGCACGGAAGTTTATAGATCTCGCATCCGGGCTCGGAGCTCCTTACGTTCGTGTTTTCGGAAACAAGATCGTAGGGGAGCGTGCCGGCGTGGTCAAGAACATCGCGCAATCTCTTCGATCTCTCGGCGAATATTCTGGCCCGAAGAATGTCACCGTAGTGATTGAGTCTCACGGCGACTTTACCGATTCTTCCACCCTGCGCGGAGTTCTCGATGGGGCGGATTCGCCGCATGTGGCGCTTCTTTGGGACGCGCATCACACTTTCGTTTCCGGCAGAGAAGATCCTGATTTCACCGTCAGTCAGCTGGGCAAATACATTCGACACACTCACCTTAAAGATTCGATCCGGAAGGGCGACGACATTCAGTATGTGCTGACTGGACGCGGGCAAGTACCGGTGAAGCGTCAAGTGGCTGCACTCGCAGGAATGGACTACACCGGGTCTTACTCGTTCGAATGGGAAAAAGTTTGGCACCCTGAACTCGAAGAACCAGAAATCGCCTTCCCGGACTACGCCCGCGTGATGCGCGAATATCTTTCTGCAGTTGGGCTGAATCGACGCGACAATGATCGCAATACTATGGCTGCAACAGGAGTCCAGATATGACCGATAGCACACGGCGTGAGTTCATTAAAGCGACGGCAGTTGGAGCGGCTGCGCTGCTCGCTTCCCCATCTCGCGTGCTTGGCGCAAACGATCGCGTCCGAGTTGGCATGATTGGCGTGGGCGCCCGCGGACAGGATTTGCTGAAGCAATTGCTCGAAGTCCCGAACGCGGAACTGGTTGCTATTGCGGACGTGTACAGCCGCCGGCACGACGAGGCCCGGCATCTGGCGCCCCGTATTCAGACTCTCAACGATCACCGCCGATTGCTTGAGATGAAAGACCTGGATGGCATCATCGTCGCCAGCCCTTTGCACCTTCACGCTCACCATTTCCTCGACGTATTGGCGGCCGGTAAAGATCTCTATTGCGAAAAAACGATGACGTGGTCAATCCCCGAGGCAGAACAGTGTCTGGCCGCCGCCAGCAAATCAGACCGCGTGGTGCAGATCGGATTGCAGCACGAAAGCTCCGGGGCGCGCGCCGACGCGAAGAAATGGATCAAAGACGGAATGCTCGGCAAGATCACGCAGGTCGAAGCTTGGATGAGCCGCAATTCGCCTCACGGTCAGGGGCAGTGGGTTCGGCCTTTGCCACCAGATTGCAATCCCCAGAACGTCAACTGGAATGCATTTTTAAACGGGCGTCCTGACCGGCCGTTCGATGCCAACAAATTTATCAACTGGCGGTTGTTCTGGGAATTTTCCGGAGGCAACGTTACCGAAAACATGGTGCACCAGATTGCCTGGATCATGTCCGCTCTGGAATTGCCGGTGCCGACTGCGGCCTACATGTCAGGCGGTGTGTTTTCCGAAAAAGACGGCCGCGAAGTGCCCGACACTGTTGCCATCACGTTGGATTTTCCGAATGACACCGTGATCACCTGGCAATCAACTTTCAGCAACAGCCGTTACGGATTGGGTGAGCACATCCTGGGCAGCGACGGCACCATCGAGCATGTGGCCGGCGCAACCGACATGGTGACCGGACGCTCGCAGGAATCCACTCGATATTTCCCCGAACCGGTGAATCGGAAGAACGGTGCGGCGATGACGTCCGAAACCAAAGATCAGAATCACATGGCGAACTGGATCGATTGCATCCGCAGCCGCAAAACGCCAAACGCGCCGGTGGAGATTGGGTACAGGTCAGCGGTTGCGGCACACATGGCCAACCTCGCCTATCGCCAAAAACAACGAGTCTCACTCGAAATAGCGAAGGCGTCCCCGCCGCAGTACTGACGTAGCACAGCAGCAGTTCCGACGGGAAACACTCACTGCGCCACAGGAACCCGCGCCTTAGACGAGCGGACATCAAACCGCTCGCGTGCCGTCTGGGTTTTTGCCCGGTTCTGGTCTGCCCACTTCGGCAAAGGCGTGCTTAATAGTGCAGAATAAAGACCCGTGAAGCTGCACTCTGATCGCGACCGGGCTGTCATCAATATCGCGGGATTTCTGCGCTCGTTCGGCGTTGGTCTGATGGGAGTCATCCTGGGAATCTATCTGTCCCGCATGGGATTTTCGTCGCTCACCATCGGAATCATCATCGCTATCGGGCTGGCTGGGGCGGCGTCGGCCACGGTGATGGTGAGCTTTTTCGCCGACCGCTTCGGCCGCAAGCAGTCGCTCCTGCTGCTATCCCTTTTTACGGCGGTGGGCGGGCTAGCCTTGGCATTCTCGCCAGCGCTTCCCTTCATGCTGGTGCTGGTCTTCGTCGGCATGCTTAATGGCACCGGCACGGAGCGCTCGCCTTCTTATGCCCTGGAACAAGCGGTGATACCGGGGTTGGTTCCTGACTCCCGGAGGACCTGGAGCCTGGCTTTCTACAACGTGCTGATTGATGGAGGCGGATCTTTGGGGGCATTGTGCGCGGGCGTTCCTCTGATTCTCCATAACAGACTTGGCTTCTCGCTTCTGACCGCGTACAAGTTCGTTTTTCTCGGATACGCAGCGCTTTATCTGGCTACTGCCGGACTTTGCTTGTTCCTGTCGCCAGCTATCGAGGTTGCCTCACCTCCGGCATTGCTTACCACAGCCAACAGAATTGCTCCCGACACCAAGAAGGTTGTAACCCGACTCACCGCTCTGTTTTCTCTCGATGCCTTTGGCGGAGGCTTCTTGACCGATGCCCTGGTCTCGTACTGGTTTTTCCACCGCTTTGGAATCGCGGAACGGGAGCTGGGAATCGTGTTCTTCGTCGTGCATGTGCTGAACGCTTTCTCTCACCTGGTAGCAGCATGGCTGGCGCGCCGCATCGGGCTGCTCAACACCATGATCTTTACCCATTTGCCGTCCAGTGTTTTTCTGATGGCTGTGCCTTTTGCGTCTTCGTTCCAGTGGGCCGCCATACTTTTCTTTTGCCGTGAGGCTTTGGTGGAAATGGACGTACCCACCCGGCAATCCTATGTGGCGGCTTTGGTCAAACCGGCGGAGCGCACCTTTACCAGCGGAGTCACTAATCTTGCGCGCAACGTTTTCTGGGCGGTTGGGTCGGCTTCAGCCGGAGTGGCAATGCAAGTATTTGGATTTTCCACACCGTTGTTCATTGGCGGTGGCGCAAAGATAGCGTATGACGTTGTACTCTACAAATCATTCCGTCGGCTGAAGCCTCCCGAAGAGACAGTGCGGACGTCGGGATGATTTCCACCTCTCACGGGCACTGGAGATAGGAAGCGTCGAGTTGCCCAACCGAAGCGCATCCCAGCAGCCGAAGCGTGCGTTCCACGTCCTCACGCAGAATCTCCAGCGCTCGAGTCACCCCGGCCTGCCCAGCCGCCGCGAGTCCATACGCATAAGCGCGACCGATGAGCACTGCGCGCGCGCCCAGGCAAATAGCTTTGACGATGTCGCTTCCCCGCCGGACTCCTCCGTCCATGAGCACTTCGACACGTCCATTCACCGCTGCCACCACCTCTGGTAGCGCCCGGATGCTGGCCGCAACGCCATCCAACTGCCGCCCACCGTGGTTCGAAACAGAAATTGCGGCGGCGCCTTCATCCACCGCGCGGCGCGCATCGTCTCCCGTAAGAATCCCTTTGATCACGATTGGGCCTGTCCAACTCTTGCGAATCCAACGAATGTCTTCCCAGGTCACCACCGACCGCCGCAAAGCAGTGCCCACGTCCGTCATTGGCATTCCGCCCTGGCCGGGGACAACCACGTTTTCGAGCTTCGGCACTCCGCCGTCGAGCAGAAACGACGTCAGCCAACCCGGATGGGTGCACAACTCCGGCAAGAACGGGAGTTTGGCAAAGACACTTCCCGTCATAAGCTCGCTCATACCGTTGCGCGGATCACGCTCGCGCATACCCGCCACTGGAGTATCAATGGTGATCACCAGCGCAGAGAATCCGGCTTTGCGGGCCCGCTCAATGGCCCCCTCCGCCACTTCCCTGCCTCCAACCAGATAAAGCTGATACCAGGCAAATCCCTTGGTGCCGGCTTTCACGTCTTCCATCTTATGGCCGGAAATGGTGGAGAGAGTGTATCCGGTCCCGGCCTCCCCCGCCGCGCGAGCAGCGGCAATTTCTCCGCCAGGATGCATGAGCCGGCTATAGCCTACCGGCGCGAGCATCGCGGGAAACGAAATTTCCGTACCCAACACCCGCGTTCGCAGATCGCACTCGCCCACCGCAATCGCATGACGCGGCCGGAAGGTAATAGCTTCGAAAGCGCGGCAATTCTCCCGCAGCGTGACTTCAGCCTCCGCGCCGCCGTCAAGATAGTCGAAAACCGCTTTGGGGACACGCCGCTGCGCGATCTGCCGAAGGTCGGCGATGTTCACCACTCTTGAGGGTTTCAGTCTGCGCGTCATCCTCATTGCGATAGCCGCCGCATCATTTCAGATTTCCCGTGATCTTACTTAGGTCGACTGGCAAAGGCATGGTTTGGATTATCAGGAAATCGTCGATTGGCGTCAAAGACTACGGCGTGTTGCGGTAACATTTTCGCGGTGCGAAACAGATCTGATTGCTATCATGAGTACATGATTGCGCGCCATTGGCGAGGTTGGACGGAACTGCAGAACGCAGACGCCTATGAGGCCCTGCTCAAGAACAAAGTTCTCGCCCGCTTAAAAGCTATGGCGGGCTATCGTGGCGGCTACATTCTTCGCCGCGACGCCGGGGAGGAATCCGAGTTTGTCGTCGTGAACCTGTTCGATTCGATTGACGCGGTTCGCCAGTTTGCAGGACCAGATTACAAGGTTCCAGTATTTGAGCCCGAGGCCAAGCAATTGTTGTCAAAGTTCGAGCCAGTTGCCAGTCACTACGAAGTGAGAGCGGACACCGTGGATCAAGGTTAACGGCCGAACCGTAAAGGTCCTGGCGACTCAAAACCACGCAGTTCTTAATGGCAATCGCCGCTACCGGAATCGCTAAACGTCTTCCCTTCTTCAGGAACAAACTGCCAGTCGTAGCTCTTGGGATGCAACGTCAACTTCAGGACTCCAAAAGTGTCGGCTTGCCGGGATTCGCTGTTAGGTCTAGGAATTGTGAAAAATCGGTGTGAGTTTTTCCCGCCGGTGCCAACTACGAATTCGCGGATTCCGTGTTTCGCGTCGGCGTTCCCGTCTGGATCCTGGGGCGCAAAGCGCTCGTAGTCGTGGTCGTGGCCACCGATGACCACGTCCGCGCCCGCGTGGTAGAGCATTTGCCACAGTGCCTTCATCTGCGGATCATTCCCGTGCGCCAGACCCGAACTAAACAACGGTTTATGAAAATAAGCGAGGGTACATCCAGCAGGATGCTCTGCCAGATCTTGCTGCAGCCATTTCCCTTGCACGGACGTTTCATCGCAGCCCCCAACTTCAGCGCATTCGCTGTTCAATGCAATGATGTGCCACTGACCGAGATCGTAACTGTAGTATGCCCTCGCCGGATCACCCGCCACCGCACCCCAGTAGCGCGTGTAACCGGTTGCGCCACTGTGGTATTCGTGATTCCCCGGCGCCGGGCGTGTCCGATCCTTGAAGCGTCCCCACGTCGGCCCGTAGCAATTGGCGAACTGCTCATCGCTTCCGTCGGGATAAGCAAGATCGCCCGCTGCAAAAACCGTTCCCGGAATTTTTTCGATCAGCTTCGCAGTGGCATAGGCGCCCGCCAGATCGTCACAGCTAGCAATGTCTCCCGCTCCCACCAGTACGGGATCGGAAGCCTCATTGTGAACCACCCCTACCACTAGCACTTCAAACTGTCCCGTCTCGGCCGTTGACAGGAACAACTGGTGGGTTTTGGGATCAAGCGCCATGGTCTTCGCCCGCAGCGCGGTCTTCACGCTCTCTACCACCGAATACTTGTCGGGGCTGTCCTGGTGAATCACCGTGATCGTACCTTCGCCGTTGGAGTTGAAGATCAATCGGGACTCGGGATCAAAGGCGGTCGCGTCCACGTGATCGCCAATCGGCAGCGTGGTGACGATCTTTCCGGTATCCGCGTTCATCACCGCCATCACCTTGTTTCTGCACCCAATAAACAGGCGCCGGTTGGGGCGGTCCATGGCCATACTTGAAGGCGATTGACAAGGCGCGGTTGGCCAGCGCTGTTCGACTTTCAGCTTTCGCGAGTCAATCTTCACAACCAGGCTCTGATCTTCCAAGTTGTCGAAGACATGTCCCGAGCCGTCTGCCGAAGCAAATTCGGGCCCGCCACCGAGATCGATTGTGCCAGCTACTTTTCCATTCGCAGCCTGGATCACCGTTGTGCTGTTGCCGTCCCCATTAAATGCAAAAACTCGCGAGGTGGCAGGATCGTAAATGATTGCGTCCGGTGCTTTTCCCGTTGGCACATGCCCGAGGGTCTTGAAGGTCTTCAGATCGAAAACGGTAACAGTTGACGATTTGCCATCACTGACAAACCCTCGGCCCAACTCCGGCGCGATGGCAATCCCATGCACGCCCAAGGTGTTCGGGATCTTGCCGACAATGGCTCCCGAATCGACGTCCAGCACTTCAACCTGGGTTCCGTGAGAAACGTAGAGGCGGCGGCCGCCTTCATCAACTGTGACGTAGTCCCAACTACCTTGGCCGGGGATGGGAATTTTGTTGATTACACGATATCCAGGGGCCGACTGAGCGGCCGCTGTCCCACATGTCAAAGACATTGTCAACGAGAGAATAGCTAACTTTTTCAAAAGGGTTCTCCTGTCGCAAGGCACACAGAGAAGAGGTTGTGCCCAGATCACACTCAACTCCGACTCCCGCCAAGAGGGTCGGCTTATGTCCTTGCGCTCGCGGCTCGTAGCTACGCTTGCAGCGCTCATGGTTAATCGGGTCTGAGAAACTCCCGTAATTGTGGGACGCGAGTAGCGTTCTGCGACGGCTAGAACACGAAACGAAGCATGAATTGAAGCTGACGCGGAAGGCCGGTACCCGTGTTGGGGGAAGCCTTGTTGTCATTGTTGTTGTTAAAGTTTACAGTCGAGGTGATGACGCCGAAATTACCAGGATTCGTAAGGAAACCCGTCGACGAAGCACTGGGATCGTAGACGAGCGAAACCGTGCCCGGGTCGCCCAGCTGAACGTGGTTGAGGATATTGAACGCTTGCACCGCGAACTCCATTGAAAAACGCTCGGTGAGCTTTGTTTCTTTCGTGAGCGCCAGATCGATTTGCCAACTATCCGGGGCACGAAGAAGGCCGTTGCCGGCATTGCCAAAGCGAGTGAAATTTCCATTGGCATCGGTCGGCGGAGCTTGGAAGGCAGCAGGGTTTATCAGCGGCACACCGTTGTGTCCGCCTCCCGGCAGAGTGAGTGACACTCCGGGAACAACGTCGGGGCGTTGGCTGGTCTGATCGTTGCCATCAGGAAGAAGATAGGTGTAGGGAAGTCCGTTAAATGCAAAATCTGGGTTCGTGTTTGGAACCGCAATACTGCCGCTGAGGTCCATTTGAACGGTTAATGGATGCCCAGTGTGCCAGAGGCCAATGCTGCTCAAGCTCCAGCCTCCGATGACTTTTCCAATGGCCCCTGAATCGCTCAGGTAGGCCTTGCCCGGCCCAAACGGGAGTTCATAAACAGCATTTACGGTGACATTGTGGCGAACATCGAAAACGCTTGGCCCTTTATCGCACGGGAGGCAGTTCACATTTTCCGGCCCGTTCGACTCGCCACCGCCGACCGATCCATCATTGATGGAATGGGACCACGCGTAACGCGACTGGAACGATAGCCCTTTGCTAAAGCGGCGCTCAAGCGATACGCCGAGGGCGTTGTAGGTGCTGGAGCCGATATCTCTCTTTTTGTCGACTGAACCAAAGGGATCTGGGTTGTTGGGGTCGGGATAGAATTGATCCAGTGGCCGGACGCAGTCGCCATCGGCCGAGTTGAATGTAACTGGAGTAGTGCAGAGATTCACTGCGCCGCGGGAGAAGAGGCGTAGACCGCGGCTTCCCAGATACTGCGTTGAGAGCAAGAAATTAGCAGGCAATTCATGCTCGATCGTGAGTCCCCACTCTTCGGCGTACAAGTCCCGGCGACCTTGCCGCTGCAGGGCACGAGGATGGGAGGCCTGCTTTTGAGAAGTCACACTCGAAAGGTCCGGAGTAGTTTGCTCAAAAGCAGGACTTAGAGCAACAGCCTGGTTGACCTTTACCCGGAACGTGTCACTCTCCAGACCGGCGTTCAAGTCGTCATTCTGAGCCGCCCCGTGGTAGATGCCAAAGCCGGCCCGAACGACTGTTCTACCATGGAGCGCAGATGGTGCCCAGGACACACTCAGGCGCGGATCGAAATTCTTGTAGTTCGGATTGTAGAGAGCCGGATTCTTGGGGCAGGGCGCCGTATTGATTGGACCGGAGCCTGATGGCACCGGCAACGTGTTAAACGAACCCGACCCCAAACAGACACCATGAAACTGGCTTAGGTCAAAGACCGTGGTACGGTTGGTTGCTTCATGGGCGACTCCGTAGTATTCCCAGCGAAGTCCAGCACTCAGCGTGAGCGTCGGTGTTACTTTCCATTCGTCCTGGAAATACGGCATATAGAACGTCCGGCGCAACCGGTGGCAACACCATGGAGCATTAAACGTAATCTTAGAGAGTTGCGCCACCACCAAAGAATTGTCGTCGCTGAAGTTCAGAACATTATCCGCGGTTTGGCCTTGGTTTAGTCGGACGCGGCGAATCTCCATGCCGGTCTTGAAGGCGTGCCGGCCATGCGCCCAAGTCACGTTGTCAACGACACCATAGGTCGTCCCTACCTCGATGTCGGCGGTGTTGTCGTTGAGGGCAACGAAGCTGTCCGTGTTCACTGCAAATGGAAGCGCGCTCGCTTGAGGATTGTGAAAGGGTGAGCGATTAATGTAGATCTTGGCTTCGTTGAAGAGATTCGGCGTGAAAGTATGCTGCATAGCTACAAGGTAATTTGCCGGGTGGTTGATCGTTTGAAGCTTGTCCGCGGGGAGACTACTGCCATTCGGTGCGTCCACCAGACTGATGTCGCGCTGGGCTCGGCCATACACGAAGGTCTTATCGCTGATCCTGTGATCGATCCGCACTAACCACGTATCTTCGTGTACCGTTGTCGGGGTTGCTGCGGTGAGCAGGTCGGCATCTGGGTTTGATTGACCGGATTGGAAGGCGGCATCCGGATAAGTGAAGCGGGAAGCACAGCCGTTGATGGCAGCGGTCGAGGCGCGCCACGGAAATGCCTGCATGATGCTGCACATCACCGGACTGGTATTCAAAACTTGCTGTTGGAACGCAGGCCCAGGTACCTGAAATTGCTGCGTGGTCGACTGCAACTGCCGAAGCCCCTCATAGCTGATGAAGAAAAAAGTATTGTTCTTGACAATAGGGCCGCCGACAGTCATTCCGTACTGTCCCATGCGGAATGGAGGAACCGCAGGATTGCCATTGAGATCGAAGTCATTGAAGTTCCGGGCATCGAAGACGGAATTCCTGGAGTAGCCGAAAACCGTGCCGTGGAAGTCATTCGTGCCAGATTTGGTGACTATGTCTACCTGTCCCCCTGCCTGGGTACCGTATTCCGCGTCGTAGAGCGCGCTATTGACACGGTATTCCTCAATTGCATCCTGAGAAATCTGCAAACGAGTTTGCGATTTCTGAGCCTGCTCTTGAATTCCCCCTGCGTCCACCCCGTCAATCTGGAAGTTGTTGTCGTCGCGCGCGCGTCCGGCGAAGCGGATGGTTCGCTGATCGCCGCCACCGTCATCTTGGGCGAAGGGAGCGAGAAGGGTGAAGCTTGCCCAATCACGCCCGTTATTCGGCAGATTGGCGATCTGCTCCGTGTAGATGACCGTGGACGCCTCGGCAGAACTGCGGTCGGCGGGTTCCGCCGACGCATTGACTTCAACTTTCTCCGCCACCCCGCCGACTTCAAGCCGAATATTCAATGTGCGCGTCTGACCCACCTGCACTACCACGCCGTCGATGACCTTGGTCGTAAATTTCGGGTTTGTGACGGTCACGGTGTATTGCCCAACTGCCAACCCTGGGAAGCGGTAGTAGCCGTTCGAATTGGTCAACTGTTCCTGGCGGCTGCCCATATCTACCGCCAGGACCTGCACATTGGCCCCATGGATCACTGCCCCCGTTGCATCGGTGGTGGTGCCTTCGAGCACAGCCCGATCTACCTGCGCGGACGCCACTAACCAGGTGATTGTCAGGAAGAGGAAGACCAGAAGAGAGGTTCGGGCGTGAGCCCAGAGTGAGGTTCTGCGGGACGAGCACATGGGACGCATAAATCTCCTGATCCGGGAGAAGATAGTCCTCCCTGCAAAATGCTCTAACGCGAAGAGTTATTGCCCGGATTCTAGAGATAAGAAAGTTAATGCATCGTTAACCACGAGTGAACGACCCGTAAAATCCAATCGCTGGACAAGAGTCTCTCCAGGTCTGCGGAAGGATTCGTTAAGAAACTTCAGCGGCTGCCTTTCGCGGTCGGCCTGGTTTTTCCCTGCCTTTGCTATAATTGCAGTTGCCTCTACAACAGTTTTTCGCGCCCGTGCGGAAGTGGTGGAACTGGCAGACACACCATCTCATCCGGTCGCTTTGTTTATCCTCTGCAAGCTCCTGATAATGAACCTTCTACCTTTCGCCTCAATCAGTTCCAGTGAGATCCCTCAGAACGGCCAGTAAGCGAACGTAAGCGCCGGATGCAGGCAGTCGGTACAAAATCCGGTGTCCATTCCGTTTGTCTCATCGGCCAATCCGGAAATCCGGAACAGGCAGCTATCGAGAACGCGAGTGCCCCTTCGCAAGTCGTCTCGGGCTTTGTCTGAGGGATCCTTTCGGAATGAAAATGTCAGCGGGAAGTTTGAACCGAGCGGTCAATTTCCGCACCTGTTCCAAGGTGAGATTGCGCTGTCTCGTCATGAACATCGAAACCGCACTCTCCGAACCAAATTGAGGAATGAGGTCACGCTGTGTGAGATTCTGTTGTTCAATGATGAATCGCACAACCGAAACCGGATCACCTTTGGGAATGGAGTAATGCTCTTGCTCGTAACGTTCCACAAGCAAGGTTAGGAGTTCGATTGCTTCAAGTTCAGAGCCAGAAGGACTCTCCAGCGCGGTGAGCCGGAAAAGAGCATCGGTATACATTTCAAGTTCTGCATCATTGTGTATGACGCGCGGAGCGCCATGCGCAATCATTTCTGCCGGATTTGCGAGAACTGTGCTCATTGTTTTCCGTACCTCCTGTCCCAGTTGCTGCGATTGTCGTATTCCTTGTGCGTCAAGAAGGATCGGATGTAGACATGCCCTTGGATTTGCCTTTCATCCGTTGTCTTAGCATAGTGGATGACGGTTATAAGCCTGTACCGGTTGTGCCTAATGTTGAAGATCACGTACCCATCGACAAAATCGGCATCCCTGAACACGCCGCGAACGTCATCAACATTGTGCCAGCGGACCGCCTCGACAATTGTGGTCCAAGCCTTGATTTCGTTTGCCGCATCTGGGTAGCTTTTGATTGCCTCCCTCAGATGCTTGCGCGTAACGATATGCACTCACGAAGGGTACTTCACAATATGTGAAGTCATCAATGCAAATCGACCTGCCTTGGTTGGAGTTTTGGCGCTGAGAACTGAACTCCCATCATGGAATTCAAGGACTCTTGCGAACATCCTCAGGCTGCGCCTTCGCCTGTTCGATTGCTATGTACAAAGCCCTAGCGGCGTCCACATTGTCGGGATCGACTCGCAACACTTCGCGCAGCTCCACAACTCCATCTTGCCAGCGGGCGAGCCGGCAAAGCGCGAGCGCATAATTTAAGCGGAAGCCGAAGCCGGTGGGATCCAGATCGAGAGCCGCCCGGTACTTCGCCAGAGCTGCCCGGATGTCCCCTGATTTTTCCAGTCGTATTCCTTCGTTGTTCAGACCGGATGCGGCAAATCCCACTTCGGACGCCCGATCACCTTGCTGCTGCAGCTCAGCGATTCGCTTCTCGATAGGTTTTGCCTCCTCCAACCGGCCCGTCTTACGTAAGGCAAGCATCAGGTTGTAGAGCGTGGCGCGATCGTCGGGAGCAGAAGCCAAAGCATGCTTGAGATGCTCGACAGCCTTGAGTGCGTGTCCGCCTTGCAGGTACAACTGCCCCAGGCGATATTGAGCCAATGCGTCGCCCGGCTTCAGCGCAACTGCCCTTTGCAACGCCTGTATGGCACCCGGATTATCCAGAGCTAGACGTCGGATTCCACCCAGATCCGACCAGGCTTCTTCGTAGTCGGGCCGCAAGTGTACCGCCCGCTGAAGTTCATCCATCACTTTGTCTATTTGGTCCTGTGCGCCCCAGATTTTTGCTCTCAGGTAATGTGCGTAGGCGGCCTTTGGGCTGCTGCCCTGTAGTTCAATGGCGCGATCGAGATGTTCACCGGCTGCGGCCAACTCTCCAGCCTGTGCCAGGATCAGTGACAGGTTGACATGAGCCTCCGCCAGGCGTGGGTCAAGTTCAAGAGCTCTCTCAAATTCTTGGCGAGCTGCCTTCACCTCGACAAACCGGCTCAAGACCATGCCAAATTCATTGTGTACGTTCGCCGAGTTTGGATTCAGTCGCACTGCCTCGGCTAGCTGTTCAATCGCCTCGCCCCGAATCCCTTGCACGGCCAGCGTCGAGCCGAGCAATACTCGTGCGTCAACATTATTCGGATCGGCTGCGATAGTCTGGCGTAGCATGGAGTCCGCTCTATCAAAAGAGCCATTGGAAACGAGTTCTCTCGCCGTCTCAAGCCTCGATTGCCTTGACGCCAGTAGTTGCGGACAAGCCAGCACGGCAACTAGCCCAACTAGCTTCATCCGAGCTTTAATTATGGACCGCTTCATCGGGTGCCGGATTTCCGCTCAACTCGTTAAAGCAGCTTTGAATGCTAACGCG
>Ga0185299_10000521_pt1 | contig 100891 bp, 58 predicted proteins | sample PaiPotPPA55metaG_FD_128002 | JGI IMG/M metagenome (GOLD analysis project Ga0185299, IMG submission 128002) | Iron sulfur acid spring bacterial and archeal communities from Banff, Canada, to study Microbial Dark Matter (Phase II) - Paint Pots PPA... ... | reverse complement strand
TCGTCTTCGCCGCACCATGACCCGCCGCCTCCAGCGCCTTGAGCAGGCGCGTTTCTATCACTGGAAGAAACGTAACCTGCTGCCGCCAAAAAGGGTTAATCAACAGGAATAAGCCATACAGTCGAATTAATCTGTCCGCCAAATGACCTGGCGGTCTTGGCGGTCTTGAAAAAAGTTGCCGAAATCCTTGCCGGACCCATCGGAATGCTCTTGACGGTTGCGCTCGTTTGTGCATCGGCGCCTTCGCCAGCGGCTTGGGCGGCGTCGGGCACGCCCGCCGTTGCGCGGCTGCCACTTCGGCCGTAGTTCGCTCGCCGACCGGAGTTGGCGAAATTGTCGGACCTCCCGGACCTCACTTCTGCAGTCGCGCCGACGTGCGAATTTCTTTGAAGCGCTCGATATGGCGCATTTTGTGCTCAGAAAGGTGTCTGAAAGTTCAATGTCGAGCGCTTGGATAATTGGGGGCGTAGCTGCAGTTACTTTGAGGGACCAAGCCTTTTATTCGCCTCCCTAGCCCGTCAAGATCGCCCGCAGGCGCTCGGCGAGGATCTGTTCTTCCCCGGCCTGGAGCATGAAGACCGAGATGAGGACGCCCTTGTCCCCGGTGCCGCTGACGCGGCCGAGCTGGATGGGCGGGTCTCCAGCCGCGAGCTTGCGCGTGAGCCGCTCGCGCGTCAGCTTCAAACGCTTTTCATCCCAGGCCAGGATCAAGTGCGGCACATGATTAGCGATCGGCGGCACGATCCGCTCGCATTCCAGGGTCGGGATGTCCTTGAGCGCCTGCTCAATCACGCCGATGCGCCGCTCCCATTCGCGCCATTCCGCTTGATGATCGAGATGCAGGTAGTGCTCGACGGCAGCAAGCAGAGCGACCATGTCTTCCTTGCTGACCTTCATCATCCGGCCGATCGTCCCGCAGTGCGGGCTGGCATTGCGTTTGGCGGCGTCAACCAGGTGCTTGCGGCCGAGCAGCAGTCCGGTGTTGTTGGGCCCGCGCAGCGCCTTGCCGCCGCTCAGGGCCACGAGGTCGAAACCCATGCGGTTATATTCGGCCAGGCGCGCGACGGGCGGCACATCGGCCGCCGCATCCAGAAGGGTTGGCACGGCGTGCCTGCGCGCCAGCTCCAGCCATTCGCCGCGCTGGATCCGCCCTTCCGGCTCGGCGAAGTTCATGAAGAACATCAGGGCGGTCCGCTTCGTGACGACCTTGTGGACATCGGCAGGCGACTCCACATCGATGAGCTTGACGCCGGCCCCGGCCAATTGATTGTCGTAGCAGCTATGGTGCGCTTTCTGCAGGATCACCTCGTTCTTCATGCCCGCGGTGTCGGGAAGTCGTTTGATAAAGTCCGCCTTGCCGCCCGTAACCACCGCCGCCGTTCCCAGGAGGAGAGCGCCGGCCGCCCCCGTGGTTACCAGGGCAGCCTCGACGCCGAGGAGCCCGGCCAGGCGTTCGCCCACTCGGTCCTGGAGCTCCGCCAGGTTGACGAAGTGCCGGGATGCCTCCACCCAGGCGTTCACGACTTCGGGGGGCATCAGCGAGCCGCCGAGGATGGTAACGGTGCCCGTGGCATTGATGACAGGCTTGACGCCAAGCGTTTCGTAGACGCTTGCCTTTGGCAACGACGGTCCGGCCTCCGCCCGAGCGCCGCTGCCGAGCATGCCGCCCAAAGCCAGTCCTGCTCCGCCCTTGAGTATGCCGCGCCGCGTCATGTTGCCGGTTCCTTCAGTGTTTTTCACGGTTGGCGCCCTCCATCGAGACGTTGGAGTGCCTCCTTTAACCCGGGCGGCCGGAGGAAACTGGGACTCCGACACGAGCATCTTGCCGCCCATTCCCTCGAGTTTGCCCCCTCGAGTTTTTCGCTCTTATCGCTTCGTGTAAAGCAAATGATGTTGGTCGTGCTTAGCAACCCCTTCCATCTTGTCGGAACCGACGTTCAGGACCTCGATTTGGAAAGTTTGTCCGTCTAGCGTTTTCTTAGCCAATTCGACTTTTGAAAGGTCGGAATCGCAGGCAAGCAAGAACAACCTATATCTGTCTTGCAAATAATTGGCGCCAAGCTTCTTTGGACCGAGTAGGTAAACCTGGTAACGCCCTTCGGGATCAATGTGAACATCCTCTACGGCTCTCGGAGAGCTTAAATGCCAATCGCCCTGAATCTTGCTAAAAAATCGCTTGGTTTGCTCTTCGCTAGGGCTTGGCGGCTGCGGAAAAAACTGAGTAGAAGGCTCACTGCCTACGATTTCTCCTGATGTAAGTACCTTCATGATCTCGCTCAACATCGGCCCCGAAAACCCCTTCCCTAATTCGTTATGAATTTGCTGGACGATAACGTGACCTTCATCGCCATTGTCGATGTCCACCGAGAAGAAAGGCGTGCCATCAGCAGTTATCAGGCTAACGGCATAGCGATCTCCGGAAGGTTTTAGCGAAAGTGTAGTTTCGGGAGTGAGGCGAAGTGTGTACGCTCCATTATCGAATCGCCACATCGCCTTTCCTTCCTTTGTTATCGCTAACAACTGCTGAAGAATGTCAAGAACCTGTTTAGGAGCGTTCATGTGTCACCTTGGTAAAAAGTGAAAGGGGCAAGTTCCTGGTCAAGGGCCGCGTGAAGCGTGTGGGCAAGTTCCTGCCATTCAGTAAGATCGCGTCCTAACGGCTTATTAGTCGCACCGTCCCGAAAGATTACTGACCAGGTTTTGAAGTTTGCGGAAAAGGTCTCCCAGCGTTTATTTGCCTGTGGTCTGATCGAGCCGACATGTGACGCGTACGTGGACACATCTTCGGCGCGGTCTGCCGCTTGAGGCCACTTCTTAAGGTTAGCTAGCATCGTCGCCAAGCCCAGCACGGTGCGCGTTCTTTCAAGACAAAAACGGTAATGTTCGGTGCTTTGCTCTTCGGCAGCCCGAGCCCATGCCTGCTGGGTCTCCTCTATGATGATCCTCGTGTGAAACAGTTGGTAGATGGTGTAAAAAAAGCCAATGACTGTAACGACAAAACCAATGACGGTCAGACGGTCGACCCATGTGCGATTGAAACCTATGGCGAGCGGAATCGTAACCGTCAATACGACGATGCAGCCCCAACCTACTCGCCGTGGGTTAGAGTATTTAACCGACCACAAAATCAAACCTTCGACTAAGTTGGCGCACCAGACAACGACTTGTATGCAGCGCCAACCCAGCCCCCGCAGCCAGGCCGCCATTTCCGCCATTCCCGCTAGAACCACTCTTACCGGGGATTCTACATTGTTTCAGCAAGGCGCACAAAGGGGGCATCTAGATTCTTGACAACCCCATGAAGGCGCCTAGTTTCTCGGCCCCGACCACAAGACTCCTCTTTCGCACCCTTGACGGCCAGCACCCGCTAGCGAGAAACCCAATGATCACGGTGATCTCCTGCGGGCGATCAAGTGGCGAGGCCGCGACACGGGCCTGCGTGGAGGGCATCTGCTGCAAGGCCCCCCATTTTCTGCTTCCTCAGTTGATGCCGCAGCTCTGGCGCAGAAAGTCGCACCATTGCTTGATTGGAACCACGCTTACTGATCGTTCATTCGCGTCCCATTCGCACTGAATTCCCAGCAGGTTGTACTCGATCTTTTCTATTGGGCTCTTCGTTCCCTGGACCGTGTGCTCGACGCCGAAGCAGGCACCGCCGCTGAACCCGTGGGGAGTCACTGGAAAAGGACCGGTTTCCCAACTGCGAATTTCGGGGTTGAACCGCACGCCCAGCACTGGGTAAGCAAAAGTCAAGCATTCATCGGTCTCGTCCAGCAAGTTTGTTCCAAATGCAGCTTTCGTTATGATCATGTGCCGTTGGGCAACATTGAAGTCGGACAGACACTTCGGGTGGCCGATAACGTGCACCATACCTTCAACGATCTTCCGAGACGAAAACTGGCTCCTGTGCACTTCTGCGAGATTTAGGCTGCTAAGATTCAGCGGCAGGATCTCTATGAAGCCGATATCTAATGTCTGGTGCCAGTCTCTTCGGACTTCCCGGACAGTCTGCTTTGGGACGATTCTGTTGCGCTCCACGAAGAAGTCGTCGCCGATGATCGGCCTCGGGTCCCGTTCAATACAGTGACGGGCAGAGGCAATGAAGTGCCGATCATTCGTATTGACCAGGACGCCCGAACCCAGGTATTCGCGGCCATTTTCGCCCTGATGAACAATCGGAACAACGAACTTAAAGAGATCGGGCAGATATTTGTTTGCGAAATCGAGATAAAGCAGTCCAGCTTGCGCTGCTGGGTCAGTCATTGGTAATGCTTTCCGTGACTTTCGATCAAATCCCGTTGGTTCTCAATTACTACATTACCGCGCCACGACGCAATTCGTCGAGGCGCGGCGAGACAAATCAGAACCTTCTCAATCTCATCCGGATTGACCGCCTCGTCCGGTTATCAGCTACGTCACCGTTGTACTGTCGTGCGCAGCGATCGGAGCCGCGGGGTCCAGCCCCGCCGAAGCACAAGTCAACCGTGATCCTGGGTCGCGCGGAACGTGTGGCGCCAGTGCGGCGGTTGGTTCGCCCAACGTGAACGCCAGGATCCCGCAAAGGAGACCAACGAGCATGCTGACGAACAGCACCGCCACCAGGATCGTCTCTGCGGTTTTCACGCCACGCCTCCGGTCGCCGAACGCTCAACTTCACTTGCGGTGCGGGCCGGAGGGACCTTCAACGCCCGATAAGCCAGCATGGCCCGCCCCATCAGGTGCAACGGCGTCACCCCAGGTCCCAAGTGTTGAAACCGCCGCGAAACATCACGTCTTGCACGCGTCGGAACCAGGTATCCCCGTAGCTAATCCCTGCGGGTTCATCCGGCATGTACACCACGACGCGCGGCGACGTGAAGAATCGGAAAAATCTCTCAGCCGGCGGGTGAAACCAATCCCGCTCGCCCACGGGTAAGAAGCGCTGCCGCCAGCCGATGCGGGACAGCAAGCGCCAGAGCCAAGCCGGGTGGGGCCACTCGACCATCTGCGCGAAGGGAAAGGTCTGCCACTCGCCGGCCGAGAACAGTTCGAGACGGTCGGGGAAGACCACGATCTCAGTGACCTCGGGCAGCCCTTCGACCCGGCTGGGGACTAGCTGCAGGCCCTCTTCCATGTTATCACCCCCGAAGTCGAACGACATCGTTCACTCGCCGGGCCGGCTGCAAGGAACGCGGTGTCTCGAAAAAACCGTGATGCTTGGCCCGTTCAAGTGCAACGGCTACCACCAGCCTCGGACGAACCCCACGGACACCAACCAGAAGGCCAGCGCTACCAGGGTGGCGGATCGGGCGACACGGAACTCGCCAGGTACCGCCAACCGGGCTACCAGCGCGGCGACTGCGGACGCCGCGACGGCCCAGGCCGCCTCGCCGTACAGGCTGCCACGGGCCGCCCCGCGGCAGGTTCCGCAGAATGACCAGACAGCGGTGGGCGTCTCGGCCAGGCAGACGCCTACTGCCCACACGCAACCGACCAAGCATCCGATTTTAGGCGCGATCGCCGCCGAAAACAATTTTTTCCTTTTCCAGGCATAAAGGCGCTTGAGACATCCCCTTGAGACAATCCCCAGCAAGCCAACGGCTCCCGCATCACAAATAGAAAACTGCGAGGGTGGATTGCTCCACCCCCGCAACGTCGCAGGTTTACGGGCCGACCTCGGTGATGACACCGGAGCCGACTGTCTTGCCGCCTTCGCGGATGGCGAAGTGGCTGCCGATGTCGAAAGCCACCGGCTTGTCCAAGAGGACGGCAACCGAAGCGTTGTCGCCGGGCATGACCATTTCGATGCCGTCCGGCAGACGCATTTCGCCGGTGACGTTCGTAGTCTTGAAGAAGAACTGCGGCTTATAGCCGCTGAAGAACGGCGTGTGACGGCCGCCTTCCTCCTTGCTCAAGACGTAAACTTCACCCTTGAACTGCGTCCGCGGCCGGATGGTGCGCGGCGTGGCAATCACCTGGCCGCGCCGGATCTGCTCGGCCTTGATGCCGCGCAGCAGCAAGCCGACGTTCTGGCCGGCTTCGCCCCGCTCCAGAGGCCGATTGAACGCCTCGACGCAGGTGCAGACACTTTCGAGCATGTCGCCCAGGCCGAGGATTTCGACCTTCTGGCCCACGCTGATGACACCCTGCTCGATCTTGCCGGTCGCCACAGTCCCCCGGCCCTCGATGGTGTGAACACCCTCGATCGGCATGAGGAACGGCTTGTCGATGGTCCGCTTCGGCTCCGGGATGTACGCATCCAGTGCGCTCAGCAACGCGCTGATGCACCGGCTGTACTCCGGGTCGGCGGGATGGTCCAGGGCGCCCCGGGCGTTGCCACGGACCTCTCGCCATCGAAGCCGTACTTCGACAACAGCCCGCGGGCCTCGAGTTCGACCAGGTCGATTAGCTCAGGGTCGTCCACGAGGTCGCACTTGTTGAGGAACACGACGAGCTCGGGAACGCCGACCTGCCGGGCGAGCAGGATGTGTTCCCGGGTCTGGGGCATCGGCCCGTCCGCGGCCGAGAGCAGCAGGATGGCGCCGTCCATCTGGGCCGCCCCGGTGATCATGTTCTTGACGTAATCCGCATGACCGGGACAGTCAATATGGGCGTAGTGCCGCCTGTCCGTCTCGTACTGGACGTGGCTGGTGGTGATGGTGACGGTCTTGTTCTCGTCACGCACCGTGCCGCCCCTGGCGATCTCCTGGTAGCTCCTGATCTGGGCAAGACCCTTTTCCGCCTGGACCGCCAGGATGGCGGCGGTCAGCGTGGTCTTGCCGTGGTCGATGTGACCGATGGTCCCGACGTTGATGTGAACCTTCTTCATGACACGAACTCCCCGGTTGCAACGAGCAACCCAACGGGGCTGTGGCTCCGGCGCCCAATCGCTTCTGCGATCTTTTCTCCACCACGAGCGAAACCAGGGCGGCGCAAGCCACGGATGCACCATGCAAAGCCAGAGACAGCAAGGGGGGCACGCAGGTTCACCGAATCGAGGCTTTCGCAAACGCAATTGTCGAAGAACAAATGACAGCGATACAATTCGGGTGAGTGGGTCGAGACCTCATCCGTAAACGGCGCAGGGGATCGCATGGCCAATCGGGCCTATCTTTACGCAGCCGACGAACCACCCGACATTTGGCGCCATCCCGATGAGCCGTACTGCGGTTCACCGTGGGTGATCCCGCTTGCCTGGTTTTTTTTCTACGAGGCAGCGGACATTCGTATGGTTCCCGTGCATTACAAGGGATCTTCGTGGCGAGAAGTGAAACTTGTTGTCGAGAAACAGCGGGCAGTGCGGACTTTTTCTGCGCGGCAGAGATTGCTGCCTTCGACAACAAACCAGCGCGTTGATATGGACGCAGTGTTGACGTTCCTTACCGCGGTGAAGAACTGGCCAGGATTGCATTTGCTCCTCGATCCAGGTGAGTGCTCCATGCCATGGCGGGCGATGATGAGTGGCACGGTGAGCGCTTTGGGATGATGCTGTCGCTCCTAGACTCAACCTCAGTGACACCGGCGGCAATAACGGCGGCGGTACGCCCGTACGTGGGAAATTTTTCTGTCGAATCGGAGCGTTTTTCGTCCAGGTGTTCGGATATAGCTACGGTTAAATTGGCAAGAACACACGACGGGGGAGTATCGATGAAAGGGCGCGAGGGAAGTGGCTGCCGATGTCGAAAGCCGCGGGCTTGTCCAGGCGGACGGCCACCGCGGCGTTGTCGCCGGGCATGACCATCGCGATGCCGTCCGGCAGACGAATTTTCTTCGTTCTGATTACGATCGCCTCTGCCGCGCCATGGCCGACATGACCAGCCTGTCGCCCGGATCGGTCAGCTCGGCGTTTGCGTCCATGACCGGCCGGACTTCAACGCTCGTGAGACGGGCCGGGAACTTCGACACGAGTTCCAGGGCCTCGTTCATGTCCCTGGCTTCAATAATCGTGAACCCGCCCAGGCACTCCTTGGTCTCCGCGAACGGACCATCGCTGATCGACAAGGTGCCGTTGCGCTTGCGTACCGTCCTTGCCGTTCGAGGGCCTTGAAGGCCGGAAGTAAAAACATGACGTCCTGCCTTCTGGATGCCCTCATTCCAGGCAGCAGCGTCCTGGCACTCCGCCACAATCGCGGACAGCTCTGCTTCGGAAATGGTGTCCGTGTGTTCATGATAAACCAGGCATGCGAATTTCATGGCTTCTCCGGATTTGTGAAAAGGCAGTGGCCGCACCCGTTTGGCCCCTCGCAATCGACGACCATCAGTCCTGGCCAACTCTGTGAATTAGTCGAATGGCCCGCGGCCGCATCGACAGACAAAGAAAAAAAGCAAGTAGAATCGCCAGCCATGCACCGGAAGCAGGAATGACCCATGGGACACCTACGTACGGTTCGTCTTGCTTGCCCGGGCGCTGCCGACGGCGTTCAGTTCTGCCGCGCAGGTTGTTCCCGTCGCGTTGCGCGGCCCATGAAGGTCCGCCGACTAGCCGATGAAATGGATCAAACAAGCACGGAGCCAGAGTGGAGACGAAGTGTCCTTGCCGGAGGATAAACATGAAGCGCATGATTGTTCACTCGCGCATCGGCGCGGATGGGATTCTGCAACTGAACGTACCAATCGGAAAAGCGGATGCCGAGCGGGAGGTGCAGGTGACGATTGACCCGCTGAGCCCGTCGTGCATGACCCAGGAGGAGTGGCGTAACTTCGTTCAGACGACGGCAGGAAGCATCAGCGATGCCTCGTTCGTGCGGCACGAGCAGGGGGAGTACGAGGACCGCGAGGGGTTGCCGTGACGCATCTGCTGGATACCAATTCCTGTGTGCATCACCTGCGCTTCGGCCCGGCTTCCAACGTCACCGCCAAGCTTGCCGCGGCTGCTCCCGGCAGCGCGGTTCTTTGCTCCGTTGTCGTGGCGGAACTCCTTTTTGGCGCGCACCGCAGCGCCCACAAGGCGCAGAACTTGAGCCAGGTTCAGGCCTTCTGCCGTCCTTTTCTCTCGCTTCCCTTCGACGATCGGGCAGCGGAGGAGTATGGCCGGATTCGAGCACACCTGGCCGGTTTGGGCATGCCAATTGGCCCCAATGACTTGATGATCGCCTCAATTGCGCTGGCACATGGTTAGCATTCCGCCCGCAGCGCCCAGCCCGACGGAGACCCCCGCCAGCGACAAGACCGGGACACCGATCAGGGCGCCCGCTCGGCGATCCCACGTCAATCCACGGTATTTCCGACGAAGTACCATGCTACAGCCTCTTTGCGGGCTTGGTCATAAACCGGAAAGCAGACGGACTCACCTCGGTGTAACTCTTCGTTTATCTTGCCAATCGCTTGGCGAGCCTGTTCTACAGTGGGCCGCTCCGTCCCGACAAGACGAGCGATTGCTGCCGGGCTTAGCCGCTGGGCAGTAAAATTGCCGCGTTTTTTCGAGACCCTTGTCACATCAAGCACGTTGCCGATCCCCTCGCCGCTAATCGCACAAATCCGACGCAGGATTTTGATCTGGGCTTGTGCGCCCTCGGGCAGAGCCTGTTTACTGACCCGTTCCAGTAACTGCACCTGCTTTTCCCAAAGCTCGATCAGGCCCTCGTAGCGCTGGCCATCGGCTTTAACAGCATCAAGGGCCCCGCGCGCCGACCTCAAGTGCTGCGGGAGCTCGGCTGACAGATCATAGTTCTCACGTAAGAAGCGCGCTTGAAGTGCCTGCAGTGCACTAGCGGGGTCAGGATTCCAGGGCGTTTCGTGGTACCAAAGCTGGGCTCCCATCGGTTAATCTCCGCTTCTTGGTGCCTCGACAGGCCGTGCGGTTGTCTGTCCTCGCTAACGCTTCCGCCGACAGTCAAGAGTCTCGGGTATGGCACGCCCATCGTCAAGCACTTGATCGCCAGCAGCACTGCCCCTGCCACGTTGATGGCCATCAACTGAACTCATACGTTAGGCACTGACTTCAAGCTACGGACGAAGGAAGCCTCAACGATGAAGATGAAGGCCTACGCGACGTTCGACGAGTACTTTGCTGACCAAGTCCCGAGGAACCAGACCGTCATTCGAGCCCTACGGAAACTCGTGGGGCGCGTGGCTCCTCACCTTGAGGAATCCGTCAAGTGGGGAAACGGGTGCTGGCTGAACGGAAAGGCTCCCGTTGCCTACGTCTACTCTGCACCTGATCATGTTCAGTTTGGGTTTTTCGGAGGCTCCGCCCTGAAGGACCCAAAAGGACTTCTCCGGGGTCAAGGGAAGTTCGTCCGGCACATCAAGGTCGTCAAGACAGCCGACATTGACGACAAGGCATTTGCAGCTCTCTTGAAGCAAGCTGCGCGGTAGAACACGGCCTGACCATGCGGCCAGCTTGTCGCCTTGCGTGCGGCGCGTTTCTGGGCCAACTGACCGCGGGCCAGCGACCTCTCGAGAAAGTCGGGGCACGCAGGCGAAATTCCCTACCAATTGGCTATATGACCGTGCGCGATTCGGCAGCATAACCGGCACCACGGGGCTTGTCCCCGTGGACCGGTGACTGGCAGCCAGATCCGTTGCATCGAGAAGGTATCGCCGCCACGGGGCTCGTCCCCGTGGAGCGACGATTGTCAGCCGGGCCACCAGTCGTGGCTCCACGGGGACAAGCCCCGTGGCGGCCATCGGTATGCATGCATCCATTACTGGCCATCAGTCATCGATCCACCGGGACAAGCCCGGTGGAGTCGTTACTGCAAAATCGCGCACGCTGATTTTAGTTCCCCGGTACGGCTTGAAGTTCCTCGACGGTCTTCCCCGACTTCAAGTCTCTCCCCTTGAGCCCGGGGTAGTCCGCGGCATAGCGATAACTTCGGTAGACGGCGTTTCCCAGGTTCGGCGGCCCGCCCGGCCCCCAGGCGTTGACAAAGACAGAACTGATCTCCTTGAGTTGCTTCGCCTGATCGGCCGTGAAAATCCTTTCTAGCCGCGCCTCCGCATCCTTTCGCAGCCCATCGACGATCTTCTTCTGCTCAGGTGTCATCTTTAGCATTTTCTCGACGAAGGCCGGAAGAATACGAATTGCCACGGGCGCAGCGGCGGGTCCGCCAGGGGCGGTGCCCTTTGGGGGCTCTTTGAGTTGCCTGTTCTGCTCTTCGCTGAGAATATTGGCAAGCTTTGATTCAAATTCCGGCTGCAAGGCGTCGAGTTGCCTGTTCTGTTCGTCTGTGAGTTTCAGCACATTGCGTGTCGTTGCGGGCATCACCTCGACGAGCGGGAGGCGACCAACAGGGCCGCCCAGCGCGGTGGCCCGAACCGGGTTGACGTATTTCCAGACAATTTCCTTATCGGGAGTCACTTCAAAGATGGTTCCGTTCGGACCGGAGCAAATAAGCGTGTTTCCATTCGGCAGCCGGTTGGCTCCGGAAATGAATTCGGCATAGAATTCCCAACGCTTCGGCGCCGTATAGCTCCATACCGGTTTATCAGGCCCATAGGCTGTTCCCGCCTCGTGTTCGTATTGCCCGTCTGGAGCGACCGGCAAAATCAGTTCATCCACCGACGAGTAAGCGCCGCCGATGCGGCGGCGTCCATTGTTAAAAATGAGTAAGTGTCCCTCGCCGGGATAGCCCTTGGGAATCCAGTGTGTGTTGTGTTGCCCGAAGAGCTTCTGTTCCTTAGCTGTGCCGGCGCGATAGGCACGCGGGTTTCCCCAACGATACAGAAGGTCGCCACCCTTGCCGTGCTTTCCTCCGGTATGTCCGGCCGCCTCGGCCGTGGTAGTGCTGTGGTCGATGATCCAGAATTCGTTGAACTCGAGAACATTAAGAAGGACCTGGTCCAGCTCAGCGTTATAGGCTACGGCGTTGCTATGCATCCAGTCGGCGCGAACGGGGGCAGGCTTTTGTCCCGGGCTCGCCGAGCCTACATAACCGATCGACTTCAGTTTTTCGAGCTCTGCCTTTTTGGCAACTATTGAAGCGATGGCGCCTTCACCAAAATTGACATCGACAAGTTCCGGATGGGCACCGACATTGCCGTAATTGGCCTTGGACGAATCGTTGTCTTGAATCAGATGATCCCAGACGTGCCATTCCCAAACGACCTTGCCGGTTGTCTTGCCGGCCGGCTGGATCTCGTAGATGCAATCCACGAGCAGCTGGCTCTGGCCCACGGTTTCCGGGCGCCGCCCGGCGGCAACGGCTTCCTCTGGCGACTTTTTATCCCAAACGATCATGAGCACATTGCCGTTTGGCATTCTGAATATGTCGTGATGGGCCAACTGTTTGGTGCTGGCAAATCGGTAGTCCCAAACCAGCTCGCCCTCGAACGTGAATTCCTGAACGTGTCCCGCCGCACCAGCACCATCGCCGAAAGTTTGCTCGGCCAATCTGCCATAGCGGAGCAGGTGCCCATTCTCAAGAAGATAAACACTCATGTTTCCAGGAGCTTCGCCCTCCCAGGTGCGGATGACTCGCCCCTGCATATCGACCATGTAAACCATCCTGGACATGATTGGCGCGAGCAGCGTGTAACCCTGAAACGCACGCGCGTCGTTGATGATGAGCCCGGTTTTTGGCTTGGCAAGCTCGGTCTTGGACTTGTCCGTCGCGCTACCTGCCTCCGTTTTGGCTTTGTCCTGTGGGACCGCGGCGGCAAGCGGATCCGAAGCACCGATTGCCACGAGTGCTATCGCCAGTAGCAAACCAGCGAAAACTCTAACGCGAACAGCATTCGGTTGCCCAGAAAATGACTCCATGAAATCGAATACCTCCGTCAAATGTGACCATTCCCCTCCGGCTCACTCGCGTGACCAGGAGGCAAAGCTGATGCTTGCTTGTGACGTCTCTTCGATCCTCATCAACTGATTGTACTTCGCCAGTCGCTCGCCCCTGGCCACCGAGCCAATTTTGATCTGTCCCGCACCCGTTGCCACCGCCAGATCGGCGATGGTCGTGTCTTCCGTTTCGCCGCTCCGCGCGGAAATGACTAGGCGGTAGCCCGCGCTACGAGCGAGTTTCAGGACTTCCAACGTTTCAGTCAGCGTGCCAATCTGGTTGGGTTTCACGAGAATGCTATTGGCGACGCCTGCGGCAATTCCCTGGCGCAGACGGTCCAGATTCGTCGCGAACAGGTCGTCGCCGATCAACTGCACCTGCCCGCCAAGTGCGGCGGTCAGCTTTTTCCAGCCGTCCCAGTCATCCTCGGCCATGCCATCCTCGATGCTCAGGACCGGATACGTTTTCACCCAGCGCGCCAGCAGGTCCACGATGTCGTCGTCGGAAAGCACCATGCCGCCCGTCGCATTCAGATGATAGCTGTGCGCCCGGTAGAAGTGCGTGCTTGCCATGTCGATGGCGATGGCGGCATCCTTGCCCGCCGCGTAACCCGCTTTCGCGATCGCGCGCAGGATGAGCTCGATGGCTTCTTCGTTGCTCTCCAGGCGCGGGCCATAACCGCCTTCATCGCCGACCAGCGCTCCTTCGTAGCCGTCCTCGATCAAGATAGGCCCAAGTGAGCGATAAACGTCAATCGCCATTGCCAGAGCGTCCGAGAATGATCGCGCCCCAACCGGCAGGAGTAGAAAGTCCTGAAAATCCAGGTTACCACCGGCGTGCAGCCCGCCGCTGATGAGATTCACCATGGGCAGCGGCAGGGTCGCCATGCGGTCGGCGTCGAGATAGCGCCAGAGCGGCAACCCGCGTGCAGACGCGCCGGCATGCGCGCAGGCAAGGGAAACACCAAGAAGCGAGTTGGCGCCCAGGCGCGATTTGTTTGGCGTACCGTCCAGTTGGCAAAGCGCGCTGTCCACGGAAACTTGATCCGTGACCGTCATGCCCAGTAGCCGCGGCGCGATGCGTTCATTTACATTCGCCACTGCTTGCCGGACGCCCTTGCCCTGGAAGCGCGCATGGTCGCCGTCACGCAGCTCCACGGCTTCATGACGGCCCGTGCTGGCCCCGGACGGCACCAGCGCCCGGCCCAAAGCCCCACCATGACAGTAAACTTCCACCTCGACCGTGGGATTGCCGCGACTGTCGAAGACCTCACGTGCATGAATGCGGGCGATGGCGTCCGGAGTCGGCATGAGAGCCTCACGCGAGGGTGGAATAGCAAGCCTCACAAACGCAGAGTGCATCTTCCCAGCGCGCGGGCCGCTCTTTCAAGATCCGACGGCCGAGTTGGCGCACGGCTTCGCGCTTCGGTTCTTCAGGCAGGTAGTCTACCGGACTGGTGCCGTCGATACGAGCCAGCGCACAGACGGCAAAATGCTCGATGCCGTGCGTCTCCAGCTCGGCGACAGGTCGGAAGCGCACTTCTTCCTCATACCCTGACCAGAATGCGCGTGTCAGCTCAAAATACTGCCGGCGGAAAGCGCTGTGCCTCGCGGCTTTCAACATGAGATGGCTCAGAAAGAATCCGAGATCCATGGTCGGATCGCCAAGGTGGGCGGTTTCGTAATCGACCAGTGTGAAGGCCTGTCCGTGAGTCAAAATATTCTTGGGACTGTAATCCCCGTGACAAAGGGCTTCCTTCACCGATAGCATGCGTTCGATGATCGGCTGCACTTCAGCGGCGACCTCGGGACGCCGGTCCTGAATTCGGCGATAGAAAGGATCGACGCGCAGTTGCACGAACGCCGTGTGGTCACGAAACGGCTCGACCAGGGCGGGATCACGCGCCGTGGCTTCGTGAATCTTCCCAAGGATTCGCCCGGCGTGCTTGCCGATTTCCAGATCGATGGCTCCCGCCAGCAGGCTCTCCTTCCACACGCGTGCATCCGCAGGCGCATGGCTCATGGCAAAGACGTAGTTCTCCCGATCGCTGAATAGTACGAGCGGGACCGTCTGCTCCGGCAAGAGGGGATGCAGAACTTGCATGACTTCCTGTTCGCGAAAGACGCGATTGATGTCGCTGAACCAGGGATCGCGGGTACGGAGTTGCGGCCGGGATTGCTTGAGGATGAATGTCTGTTCCGGCGTGATGACACGGAGCACTGCGTTGGATACGCCCCAGCTCAATGCTTCCACGCTCGCCGGGCCTGGACTGATCCATCCTTTGTCGCGTAGGTAAGCGAGCGCATTAGTCGTACACAGTTCCAGCATGAAGCATCAAGCGCTGCGTGTCTGCTAACCCCAACGAATTCTCATGGCGTGCTCCAAGAACCAAGTACACCGGATCACTTCTGGGGCGTACGGTTTTTCTCCGGTATTTTGGCCGGCTCTGGTGCTAGGGTCTTTAGATCTTTATTTGCCTTTTCCAAGGCAATCTCTACTTCCTTGAGCAGTGCCTCTTCCTGCTGGAGTTCGTTCAACTGCGGCTGAAATCGCCTTGCGCATGGCGCCCTCCTTCGACTGGTTTGTGGATTCGGTCTCTTCGCTCATCGCCAGCGAAGAGAGTCGACCGCCCAGATTTTGACCGTTCTGTCCCAACTTCCGGCAGCGAGCCATTTGCCGTTAGGCGCGAATGCCAGGCAGAGCACCTCGCCGCTGTGCTTCAAGGTTTGCCGCTCTCGCCAGGTCGCCGTGTCCCATACGCGGACATCCCCGGGTCGATCCCAGTCGCCGTCGCCGCTCACAAGCGTCTTGCTGTGCGGGGCGAAGGCCACAGCCCAGACATCGCCCGCATGGCCGGTCAAAGACGCTTCCTGCCGGCCAGTCGCCACATCCCAGACGCGCACGTCGCCATAGCGCGTGCCCGCTGCCAAAGTCTTTCCGTCCGAAGCAAACGCTACCGAGCGAATTTCGCCATCACGACCCTCGAGCGTCATACGCACAAAGCGCGTGCTCATATCCCACAGTTTGACTGTCGCGTCGGAACTTCCTGTGGCCAGCAGTCGACCGTCGTTCGAGAAGGCCACGGAATTGACCCACGTCTTGTGGGCTGTGAGAACCGCCTCCAGCCGGCCTGTGGCGGCGGCCCATAACTTTACCGTTGCATCAACGCCGCCACTGGCGAGAACTCTTCCGTCGGGTGAAAAGGCGACGCCCATGACAGCTCCTCGGTGGCCGGTAAGCAGCTTCTGCTCGCGGCCGGTCGCGGCGTCCCAGACTCTCACCGTGCCGTCGAAGCTTGCCGTTGCCAGGCTCTTTCCGTGGTCCGGAGCAAAGCACAAAGCCGAGATGGCGTCCGTGTGTCCGCGACAGCAAGCAAGTTCGCGTAAGGCCGCGACATCCCACAACCGCACGGTCTGATCCGCGCTTGCCGTTGCCAATGTTTTGCTGTCCGGGGAAAACGCGACGGAACTGACCCAGCTCGCATGGCCCTTGAGTGTCGCGGGTTCCGCTGCCCGGCAAAGCGGACGCAGCATGATCAGTAGGCACACGGTACCGCCAAGCGTCCAGCGCCAGCTTGCGAGCGCATGGCCCGCTAAGCGACGGATTGTATCCTTACTTCTCAACATAGTCTGCAGACTTCAGCGCTTGGTTGAGTTACCGAAGGCGCCCGTCGAACCTGATACCATCAGTCATCAAGGATACCAGAAGTTCAGGGGGCACAGCGACCCCGTGACGATTAGCCGGGTGTTAAGCGGCCTTTAACACAGAGACACCGAGAACACCGAATCGAATTTGCAGGCCAAACGGTCGCCGCGTTCACTGTTTGCTCGGTGATCTCTGTGGCTCGGTGTTCCAAGGACACGCATTCTTGCCCGGCTACTCTTCCTCGATTAGCCTAATCTCCATGCGAAAACTTACGAGTGCGGATCGTGGCCTGGCACTGCTTTTAGCATTCCTCTTCATCCTGGTCAGGGATTGCCCGGCCAGGGCGGAGCCCTCCCCTGCGGAAGTGCTTGCCGGAGTAAAAGGCTTTTTTCAGAAGACAGCCCGCGCGGATGGTTCGTTTCGACCCGGGATCGATCCGGGGTATGAGGGCATGTCGGACAGTGCTTACAGCGATCTGGCCCCCGTGGCCTACGCCGTCATCGTGCACAAAACCTTCGGCTGGACACTCCCTCACGAGCAGGAGACGCTGGACTTCCTCCAGTCACGTCAGGGAGCGGACGGCGCTTTCGTGAACGTGGGCGGCGCCGCGGCCCCCAGGTCAGCGCAGGCACGGGCCTACAACACGACGCAGGGGTTGGTCGCTTTGCATGGGCTTGGCATAAGGCCTCGTCACGATCCACGGCCCGTGTTTGGCGCTGTGCTGAAAGAAGACTACAAGCACATGCCGCCGTACATGACCAGCTTCTTTCCCCTTGCTTACCTTGCCTACGGAGAAGCAATACCCGCGCTTGCGGATCAGAAAATCCGCGCCTTGATGGCGCCGGCAGAGGACGGCTACTTGAACAATCACGTGGCCGCAACTTTCCATGCCGTGCATTATTACCGGCTCGTGCACGAAGCGGTGCCCAAGGCAGAAGCCATTCTCGCTCGAACCCTGCGCGACCAGAAGCCGGATGGGAGCTGGCTGCTCAATCCACCCGCGCGCGATCGCCACGCCACGTTCGATGCCGCATTCATCGTCCGCCAACTCGGCAAGGATCGTCCGGAGTGCCGCAGGGCCTTGGCCCGGGCTGCGCACTGGGCTCTGCAATGCCGTAACTCGGACGGCGGATTTGGCCACTTCCCCGGCAGCCCCTCGGACGCGGATGCCGTCTACTTTCAGATCGGCACGCTGGTCATGGCCGGGGTGCTGAAACCCGTGTCTCCCTTGCCGCGCGATCCCCATCTTCTGGGCTGGGGGCATCTCTTTCCCGTGCCTTAAACGAGGTCAGATCAGCCCTGGAATCAATGCCCAGGTCCGGCTTCGATAGGCGTCGAAAACAGCGCCGAAGGCCTGATGCAGGGTTTGGCTCCTCAATGCGGATTTTCCGCCGGATTCTTCCAGACGATCTTGAACTGGCCCAGTGCTTCCAGTCCGGTCGCCAATCTCACGGGTGATCTTCATCTGCTGTCGATACACAACATCGTATGCTAGCTGGCAATAAAATTTCGCAGAATAGTTGAAGATAGCCGAAAGAAAAAGGCGACGTAATTTGGGAAACATGAAAATAGGTCTATGAACTGCTGTTTGCTCCGTTTTCCGTTGTCGCCCTGAAACAAATAAATGCTCCCGGCTTCTCCAATCTGGGTGCAAACAGCGGTCGAACTATGCCTAGCGACGTTGGGACGTTGGGACCCGAGTTAGGCGAGGCGAGACCCGCTATGAGCTACCGCTCGCTCCTCCTTGTCTTCCTGAGCATGGGGCTGCTAGGAGCGATGAACGGCTGCCGGCGGGCGGCGCTCCCGCAAGACGGCTCGAAATTGCCGGTCTTCACCGTCAGCCTCCCGGTGCAACGCGAGGTGACGGACTACGTGGAGTATACCGGGCGCACCGGGGCCGTTCAGGCGGAGGAAGTCAAGGCGCGCGTCACCGGTTTCCTGTTGGACGCCCCCTTCCAGGAGGGGGCGGAAATCAAAAAAGACGACGTGCTTTTCACGATCGATCCGCGGCCTTACAAGGCCCAGTACGATCAGGCCGAGGCCCAGGTCGGCTTGTACGAGTCTCAGCTCAAGCTGGCCAAGGCGAATTATGAGCGCGATATCGATTTGTTCAAGCGAACCAAGGGAGCCGGCGTCAGCAAACAAGCGCTCGACGCCGATGTGGCCCAGCAGGAACAAGCCGATGCCGCCGTGAAAGCCGCCAAGGCCAGTCTCGAAGTGTACAAGCTGAACCTCGATTTCTGCACGGTCAAGTCGCCGATCGACGGCCAGGTTGGACGCACCAACCAGCCCCGCGGCAACCTGATCATGCAAGATTCCACGCTGCTCACCACCGTCCAGTCGGTCGATCCCATGTACGTTTATTTCGACATGGATATGCCCAGCTACCGGAAGTTTCAGGGCGGCACGAGCAAGGACAAGGGCGCCAAGATCGCCGTGTCGATGGCGCTGCAAGGCGAAGAGGGCTATCCGCGACTGGGGAGCGTCGATTTCTTCAACAACCTTGTCAATCCCGCCACCGATACCCTCCTGGTGCGCAGCGTGTTCCCCAACCCCACGAAGGCTGTCGGCCGGGAGCTGCGACCGGGGATGTTCGTGCGCGTCAATTTGCCGATCAGCCAGCCGCACCAGGCGTTTCTCGTGATCGATCAGGCCATCACTTCCATCCAGGGCCGGAAGAACCTGTACGTGCTCGACGACAAGGACACGGTCCAGGAGCTGCCCGTGACCATTGGCCAACTTCAGAGCGATGGCTTGCGGGTGGTCCAGGGAAAAGGGCTCGACGACAAGACGCGCGTGGTCGTGAGCAAGCTGCTGCAAGTCCGTCCGAAAACCCAGATTGAACCGGTGCTGCGACCGATGCCCACCTATTCGGGCGTGGAGCCGGCGCCCGCGGTCCAGCCGCCGGTCGAAAAGGACAAGGGAAAAGGGTGACACGGAGACGGCATGCTCGCGCGCTTTTTCATTGATCGGCCGATCTTCGCCACGGTGGTGTCGGTCGTCATCACCTTGTGCGGCGGCATCGCGCTGGTGGCGCTGCCGATCGCTCAGTACCCGCAAATCACGCCGCCGTCGGTGTCGCTGTCGATCAGCTATCCGGGCGCCAACGCCCAGGTCGTGCAGGACACCATCGCCGCTCCCGTCGAGCAGGCGGTCAATGGCGTCCCGGGCATGCTTTACATGTCCTCGACGTCGGGGAGCGACGGCTCCTATTCGCTGTCGATCACGTTCGAGGTCGGCACCAAGCTCAATACGGCCCTGGTCATGGTGCAAAATCGCGTGGCTCTGGCCCTGCCGCTCTTGCCTTCCCAGGTCCAGGCCCAGGGGATCACCGTCCGCAAGAAATCGCCGGACCAGTTGATGATCGTCAGCTTTTACTCCAGCGACGAAAACTACATCGACCGTGATCTGAGCAATTTCGCCCTCATCAATCTCAAGGATGAGATTCTGCGCGTGCCGGGAGTCTCCGACGTCGGCATCATGGGCGAACGCGACTACGCCATCCGGGTCTGGCTCGACCCGCGGAAACTGGCGTCGCGCGGCATGACCGCCCAGGACGTGGCCAGCGCCGTGCGCAACCAGAGCATCCAGGCGGCAGCCGGGCAGACCGGGCAACCGCCGACCTCCGTGCGACAGACGAGCCAGTTGCCGATCGATATCCTGGGCCGGCTCAGTACTCCCGAGCAGTTCGGCGACATCATCGTCAAGGTCGGCCCCCCAGACGCCGGCACGGCCGCCGCGTCCGCGGACTCGGCCGCAGGTGGGAGCGGCACCGACTTACCCAGCTCGACCAGTGCCGCGCCGATCAAAGGTTTCACGCCGGCGAGCAACGCAGACAGCAGCAGCGGGTCGTCGAGCAGTTCGTCAACAAGCCAGTCCTCAAGCAGCGGCGTCACAAGCAGCGGAGGAGCGACCAGCAGCGGCGGCGGAACCAGTGGCGGCGGCGCCAACAGCACCGGCGGGGCGACCGGGATTCGCTTTCCGAGTCAGACGGCGAGCGGCACGTCCAACAGCCTGTCGGCGGACACCGCGGCGGGCGGCGGCGGGGGCGGCGGCGGGGGCGGCGGCGGGACGAGCGCGGCGCCCGGCGCCGCCAACGTGCTGACCACGAGCGCGCTGTCGTTCGACGGCGCGCAGGGGCCGTCCGCGAGCATCGTTCGTCTCCGCGCCGTCGCCGCTATCGAGCTCGGGGCCGCCAACTACAGTCAGTATTCCACCTATGACTTTAAAACGGCCGTCGGCCTGAACGTCTACCAGCTCCCCGGCACCAACGCGCTCGATGTCGCAGAGACGGTGCGGCGAAGGCTCAAGGAGCTGGAGCCCGGCTTTCCGCCCTGGGTGAAGTACGACGTCGGCTACGATACCACGCCGTTCATCCGCGAGTCGGTCGCCGACGTGAAACGGACTCTGTTCGAGGCGATCGTGCTCGTCGGACTCGTCGTGCTCGTGTTTCTGCAAGACTGGCGGGCTATGATCCTGCCGATGATCGACGTCCCCGTATCGCTGGTCGGCACCTTTGCCATCATGGCGCTCCTGGGGTATAGCCTGAACAACATTTCGCTGTTCGGCCTGGTGCTCGCCATCGGCATCGTGGTGGACGACGCCATTGTGGTGCTGGAGAACATCGAACGAAAGATGGCCACGGGCCTTGACGCGCGGGAGGCCACCATCAAGGCGATGGAAGAGATCACCGGGCCGATTCTCGCGATCACGCTGGTGCTGTGCGCTGTGTTCGTCCCGTGCGCCTTCATCCCCGGCATCACGGGGCGATTCTTCCAGCAATTCGCGGTGACGATCTCCGCGTCGATGATCATCTCGGCGGTCAATGCCATGACCATGACGCCGTCGCGGGCCATGTTGATCTTCAAGGCCCGAAATGGCTCCACTGGCCATGGGCGTCGAGCGGAGGTGCTGCCGTGGTGGAGCCTGGGCCTTGCGGGGGGCGCGCTCACGGTTTGGCTGTGGCCGCTGCTGGCCTTTACGCAAAAGCTGGGCTTGCCGGAGCTGCCTCACGCAGAAGAAGTGACGCGCATACCGGACTGGCTGCTTCAGACCTTGTCTCTTGATCCGACGATCCTGCCGCCGGAGCTGACGGAAAGCACCGTGCCGGCCTGGCTGTACTGGACTATCACCGTCTTTCACGCCCTTCCCGGCCTGTTGGTCGGCTTGCTGGCGGGGTGGTTCGTCGTGCGGCCGATGAATGCAATTCTGGGTTGGCTCCTGCGAGGCTTCAATCGCGCCTTCGACGGACTGACCACGTTCTACGCCTGGACCATCGGCCTGGCGCTGCGCTGGAGCGCACTGGTTTTGCCGGTCTACCTTGGGCTGGTCGGTTTGACGTGCTGGGCGTTTACCGCGGTCCCCACGGGATTCATCCCCGAGATGGACCAGGGCCGGCTGATCGCCAGCCTCCAGTTGCCCGATGCCGAGGCGCTCGAGCTCACCAAGGATGTCATGGCCAAGGTGGACAAGATCACTCACGAAAACCCTGGCGTGGCCCACACGATCACCAACGTCGGTTCCGGTGGCGGCGGCAACGCCTCCAACTACGCGTCGATGTACATAATCCTGAAACCGTTCGAGGAGCGGCGCAGCCCCGACCGGAGCGCCGCGGCAATCATCAAGCAGCTCAAGGCCGCCTGGGATCAGCAGATCCCGGAGGCCAAAGTCACCGTCAACGGCGCGGCGCCGATCCCGGGCCTCAGCCAGTCCGGGGGTTTCAAGCTGGTCGTTGAAGACCGTGGCGGGCTAGGCCTGCAAGCCTTGCAGCAACAGACCGACACGCTGACGACGGAGTTGGCCCGACAGCCCGGCCTGAACAACGTCGTCACCAATTTCCGACCGCACACGCCGCAACTGCTTTTGCACGTGGACCGGGACAAGGTCGAAGCCTTTGGCGTGCCCCTGTCGGACGTCAATCAGACGATGCAAATGTACCTCGGCTCCTCGGGGGCGGGCAATTTCGATGCCTTTGGCCGGACCTGGCAGGTCACCCTCCAGGCCGCCGGGGAATATCGCAACAACGTCGAAGACATCGGTCAGCTCCAGGTGCGAAACAACAAGGGGCAGATGGTTCCCCTTGGCGTCCTGATCAATCTGGTTCCCCAGGATGGGCCCCTGTCGCTGCAGCGCTACAACCTCCACAGCGCCGCCTCCATCACGGGCAACCTGGCGCAGGGCGTGAGCTCCGGGGAGGCGATCAGCAACATCGAAGCGACGGCCGAGCGGACGCGGCAGCCAGGAATGGGCACGGAGTGGACCGAACTGATGTTTCTACAGATCCGGGCCGGCAACACCGCCCTTTTTGTCTTCGCCCTGGCGGTGCTGTGCGTCTTTCTCGCCCTGGCGGCGCTCTACGAAAGCTGGACCATGCCCCTCGCGGTCATTTTGGTCGTGCCGATGTGTCTGCTATGCGCGCTGGCGGGAGTGTGGGCCACGAAGGACTCGGTCAACATCTTCGTGCAGATCGGCCTGGTGGTCCTGGTAGGGCTGGCGTGCAAGAACGCCATCCTGGTCGTCGAGTTCGCCCAGCAGTTGCACCGGGGCGGCAAAGCGCGCGCCGAGGCAGCCGTCGAAGCGTCTCGCTTGCGCCTCCGGCCCATTACGATGACATCCGTCGCCTTCATTCTGGGGGTTGTGCCGCTCGTCCTGGCCACAGGCGCGGGAGCGGAGATGCGCCGTTCGCTGGGGACGGCCGTGTTCAGCGGCATGATCGGCGTGACCATGTTCGGCGTTTTCCTCACCCCAGTATTTTTCTTCGTCATCCAGGGATTTGGCGAGAGCCGATGGTTCAGCGGCCTTCACGTTCGGAAAGTGGCGTCGCCATGATTTCGCGTTTCTTCATTGATCGCCCCATCTTCGCGACGGTGATCTCGGTGGTCATCACGCTGGCGGGGGGCGTGGCGGTGTTTACGTTGCCGGTCGCCCAGTATCCCGACGTGACGCCCCCCACGGTCCAGGTGACGGCCAGTTACCCGGGCGCCAACGCCAACACGCTGCGCGACACGGTGGCGGCGCCGATCGAAGAGCAAGTCAGCGGCGTCGAGGGGATGTTGTACATGTCCTCGATTTGCACCAACAGCGGGTCCTATACGCTGACGGTGACCTTTCAGATGGGCACCGATTCGGACATGGCCCAGGTGCTGGTGCAGAACCGCGTCGCGCTGGCCCTGCCGGTGGTGCCGGCCCTGGTCCAGAACGAGGGGGTCACCGTCAAGAAACAATCGCCGGCCACGCTGATGATCATCAACCTGATCGGCGACGGCGACAAGAACGATCCCGTTTATCTGAGCAATTACGCGACGATCTATCTCAAGGACGAACTGGCCCGCGTGGAGGGGGTCGCCGGCATCAACTATCTCGGCCAGCGCGACTACAGCATGAGGGCCTGGCTCGATCCGGACCGGCTGGCGGCGCTTCACCTCAACGCCTTCGATGTGGTCACCGCCATCGCCCAGCAGAACGTGCAGGTGGCCGCCGGGCAAGTCGGCCAGCCCCCCGTGCCGCGCGGGCAGCAATTCCAGCTCACCATCAACACCAAGGGCCGGCTGAGCGAGGCCGAGGAGTTTCAGGACATCATCGTCAAGGTCGGCGCCGGCGCCCAGGGGACAACCGCTGTGAGCGCCGCCAACACGACCGTGAGCGACCTGGAGGCCCTGTCCACGGGCATCGTCCGGCTTAGGGACGTGGTCACCCGTTACCCCGAAGTCGCCGGTGATCCCAAGTCCGGAACTCCAAAAGTCGAACTGATGGCCCAGCAGTACGACACCTCTTGCACGCTCAACGGCCAGCAATCCGTGGCGCTCTCGGTTTTTCAACTCCCCGGCTCCAACGCCCTGGCGGTGTCGCAGAATGTGCGTGCCACGATGAAGGAGTTGTCCAAGAGCTTTCCCGACGGCCTGCACTACCAGATCGTCTACGACACGACTCCCTTCATCCGCGAGTCGGTGAACGAGGTTTTCAAAACCCTGCGCGACGCGGTGATCCTGGTGGCCATCGTCGTCCTGTTGTTCTTGCAAGACTGGCGGGCCATGATCTTGCCGATGATCGACGTGCCGGTCTCTCTCATCGGCACCTTCGCGGTCATGGCGCTTTTGGGTTTCACTCTGAATAACCTGACTCTTTTCGGCCTGGTGCTGGCCATCGGCATCGTCGTGGACGACGCCATCGTGGTGCTGGAGAACATCGAGCGGCTGATCGCCACCGGCATGGACGCACGCTCGGCCACCATCCAGGCGATGGCGGAAATCACCGGCCCCATCCTGGCGGTCACCCTGGTGCTTTGCGCGGTGTTCATACCGGTTTGCTTCCTGGGCGGCATCACCGGCCAGTTCTTCCGCCAGTTTGCCGTCACCATCGCGGTATCGACCATCATCTCGGCAATCAATGCCCTGACGATGACGCCTTCGCGCGCCGTCGTCATCTTCCGAAAGGATGAGGGAGGAGGGATGAGGGATGAGGGAAAGGCAGCTCATCCCTCATCCCTCCTCCCTCATCCCTCCAGAGAGGCCCTGCCGTGGTGGTTTTTCGGCATCCTGGGGGGCGTGTTTACGGTTTGGCTGTGGCCGCTCCTCCCCCTCCTCAAGCTGCTTCACTTGCCCGAGCTGCCCAGCGGCGCGGAGGTAAGCCGGATGCCGGACTGGCTCTACCGCGTCTTCCCTCTCGACGCCACCATGTTGCCGACGCAGCTTAGCGGGGACGAAGTTCCGAATTGGCTTTACTGGACCATGACCACCATCCACTTCCTCCCGGGACTGTTGATCGGCCTGACGGCGGGGTGGTATCTCATCAAGCCCGTGAACGCGGCGCTGGGTTGGTTCTTCCGCGCGTTCAATCGGCTCTTCGACCACCTTACCACCCTTTATGGCCGGGTGGTGGGTTGGTTCTTGAAGCTGAGCGTTGTGGTGATCCTGGCCTACGGCGGCATGCTGCTTTTGACGGGCTGGCAATTCGTCACGGCGCCCGTCGGCTTCGTCCCACAACAGGACAAGGGCTATCTCATCCTCACCGTGCAACTCCAGGACGCCGCCTCGCTTGAGCGAACGGACAAGGTAATGGCCCGGCTCGATCAGGTGATCCGGGGACAAAAGGACGGGGGCGCCCTCCAGCGGGGAGTTTGGAAAACGTTGGCGGTCTCCGGCCAGTCGCTCATTACCAATGCCAGCGCGCCCAACCTGGGCTCGATGTACATCCTGCTCAAGAACTTCCCGGACCGCCCCGGCTTGTCCGCCGACCAGGTGCGTGCGGAACTGCTGGAGCGCTGTCAGAAGGAAGTTCCGGAGGCGCTGATGTCCGCCTTCGGGGGGCCGCCGATCGATGGCCTGGGCACCACGGGGGGCTTCAAACTCATCATCGAAAACCGCGGCAATCTCGGCCCGGAGCAACTGGACAAGGTCACCAGCAACATCATCGACGAAGGGAACAACTCAGGGTTGCTCCGCGACCTGTTCTCCACCTCGCGGGCGGATACGCCCTGGCTGAATCTCGAACTCGACCGCGCCAAATGCCTGGCCCTGGGGGTCCAGATCACCGACGTCTTCAACGCGCTCCAGGTCTACCTCGGCTCTTACTATGTGAACAACTTCAACCAGTTCGGGAGGACCTGGCAGGTGAATGTCCAGGCCGATGCCAATTTTCGCGACCAGGCGCACGACATCAAGAAACTACAGGTGCGCAATCAACAAGGACAAATGATTCCGCTGGGCTCCCTGCTCACGATCCATGGGCAAAGCGGGCCCGTGGCGGAGATGCGTTACAACATGTATTCCTCCTCTGCCATTCTTGGCAACACAGCCCCGGGCGTCAGCTCGGGCCAGGCGATCAGCCTGATGGAAGGGATTGCCGACCGGCAAATGCCGCGCGGGATCATGGCGCGCGACTGGACCGAGCTGACCTACTTGCAGAAGAGCGCGGGCAACACCTCGCTCTTCGTATTCGGACTCGCGGTGCTGTTTGCCTTCCTGGTGCTGGCGGCGCAGTATGAGAGCTGGTCGCTGCCGCTGGCGGTCATTCTCGTGGTGCCGATGTGCCTGTTGTGCTCCATCACCGTCGTGACGTTGGCCGGGCTGGACGTGAATGTCTTCACGCAGATCGGCTTCGTAGTGCTGGTCGGTTTGGCCAGCAAGAACGCGATTCTCATCGTCGAGGTTGCCAGGCAGCGCCAGGAGGCGGGGGTGCCGCGCTTGCAGGCGGTCCTGGAAGGAGCGCGGCTGCGGCTCCGGCCCATCCTGATGACGTCGTTCGCGTTCATCCTCGGCGTCGTCCCGCTGGTCCTGGCCAGCGGCGCCGGCGCCGAGATGCGCCGGGCACTCGGCCTTGCCGTCTTCAGCGGCATGTTGGGTGTGACGTTCTTCGGCGTCTTCCTGACGCCGGTGTTCTTCTACCTGCTGCGCCGCCATGGTGATCGGGCGTAAGTCGCGGTGCAAAGTAAGAATGATGTCGCCGGATGACCCTTCACGTTCGCCTCACGGCCTGGCTTGTCGGGTCTTTTGAATGCAGGTAAAATGTACGCACGAGACTCATAAGTATCGAATCGACCTGCGACCAACTGCACCGATGCAAATTCGAGCGGAATGTGTGCCACCGATCAAGAATGACTTTTCAAAAAAGTTGACGAGGATCGACAATGCCAACCCTGACAGACGTGCTTGCTGCTGCCCGTACCCTTAACTCGGCGGACCGCATACGGTTGGCTGACGCACTTTGGGAAGACATCCCACTGGAAGAATGGCCGCAACCGTCTCCGGAGTGGATTGCTGAGGCCCAACGACGATCCGCCGAGTACGACGCGGGACGCATGAAAGCCGCGACGTGGGCTGAGGTTCAAGTCCGGGCCAGGCAGAAGGCGGGCCTAGATGAGTGAGTTGTTAATCGCGGAAGCCGCTGAAGAGGAGTACACAGCTTCTTTGCAATGGTATGCTCAGAGAAGCAAGAAAGCTGCGGAGAGGTTTGAGGCGGAGTTTGCTCAAGCTCTGGAAGCTATTGTGGCAAACCCGGAGCGGTATCCCGCGTGTGACGACGACCGCCACCGTTTCTGCCTCCTCAAACGCTATCCATTTCAACTCATTTATCGAAAGGCGGAAGAAGGGCGATGGCTGATCGTTGCGGTCGCTCATACCAGCAGAAAGCCAGGCTACTGGTCAAGACGTTGAAGGCACGGCTCGATGCCTTGTTGGAAAAAACCTGGTCCGTGCTGGTCGCGCCGAACGCTTGCACGATTTCGTCGTCCGTGGCCAGGAACTTTTCGGGTTCAATCGGACGCCCGTCGTTATAGAACAGCGGCAGAAGGATTTCGAACCTGATCATGGGCGTCCTTCACCTCCGCGTCCGTGGCCCGGCGATATTCAATGTGGATCTCATCCAGAATTGGCAATGCTGCCAGCGGGACTTGATACACCTGCCCTGGCAAACTGCCTATACCCGAGCGCTTGGCGAGTTCGAAGAAACCCTTCGCCCGGTCGTCTTCGGCCAGGAATTTGACATAAACGGTTTGCATAGCTGGCCTCCTCTCAGAGTATACCACCTCGATCCTTGCTTTTGCGGAGAGCGTCCGTTTTCCGAAGGGGCTTTTGCTTTCTTCTTGGACACGACTTTTCTCCTTCGGTAAACAGGTGAAAGTGGTACGAATATGGTACCATACTCCACACATTTCGGGCAAAGGCGGTTAATGGGCTGAAGCGGCCGTCTCGCCCAACGAGACGGGTCGCGGCCAGCGCCGGTCGGAGCAGACGAGTCGGCTACTCGGCCAGCTATTTGAGAAACTTCGAGGGGAGGGCTTTGCTGTGTCGTTCACGATGGAGGACTTCAATCGCCAGTACGTCAAGGAACACTTCTCGAAACTCACGCCGAAGGAGCGCCAGGAAGTTCTGGAGTCGCTATCTCCAGAAGAAATGCGACGCATTGGAGCACTTGCCACCTGAACGGCTTGAGCATGTCCTGAGTTTGCTGGAGGTGCAGAAGCGCCGGAAAATCCTCCAGTCACTACCACTTGAGGGACGTCGAGAACTGCTAAAGTCGCTGCCGCCGGAGCAACGCCTGGCGGGTCTATCCACGGAGCAGATCGAGCAGGTCCGGCAGTACCTTGACCGGCTGACCGCCGGGCGCACTGCCGCGCCAGGCAAGCCGCGGCGGAAGAAGTAATGACGTGAAAAAAGAGGTATTAGTTCGGCAGGAGCCTCGGCCTCCCGGCGACGGACCTCATTCGGCCGCTGGCGTCCCCAGCCTACTGCGGATGGGCGGCTGCTGCGCCTCGCCGCCGTCAAGCTTCCGTGGGACAGGCAACAACTCATCTCCCACGGGAGCCACGCCGGGTGTGCAGCCGGTGTAGCGGAGTTCCCAGCCGCCGCCCAGCGCTTTGTAGACGCTGATCAGGCCCGTCGAGATTTCGCCCTGCACCTGCGCCAGCGTGTCCTCCAGCACCACCTGGTTCTGGAGCAACTGGGCGACGCGGGTGAAATCGACGACGCCGGATTTCCACTGCTCCCGCACCGTATCGAGAGCAGCCTTGCCGGCATCCACGCTTTTCTTCTGCCACTTGTATCGTTCCTGGGCTTTCAGAAAAGTCACCAGGCCGTTTTCCGCTTCTTGATTGGCGGTCAACACCGATTGTCTGTACGCCTCCACGAGTTCGAGGAAGTGGGCGTCTTGCAAGCGAACATTGTTGAGGAACCGCCCATATTGGAGAATGTCCCAGCGGAACGACGGCCCGACGCTGCCGCTCAGCGCCTTGCCGCTGAAAAGGTCCTTGAAACGGGTGGCCTGGTAATCGAGCGTGCCGTCGATCGTAATGTGCGGATAAAAATCGGCTACGGCCACGCCGATCTGGGCGCACTGGGCAGCCGCCAGACGTTCCGCCCTGCGGACATCCGGGCGGCGGCGCAGCAAGTCCGCGGGGATGCCGACGGCCACATCCGCGGGCGCGATGGGGATTGGCGCCGTCCCCAGCTTGCCCTGAAGTTGCTCCGGCGGAATGCCGAGCAGGATGCAGAGCTGGTTGTTGGCGGTCCGCAGCGTGATCTCCAGCTCGGAGATGCCGGCCTGCGTCGCGTAAAGAGTGCTTTCGGCCTGATCCACATCCATTTTCGTAGCCTTGCCGACGTCGAATTTCGCCTGGGTGATCTCCAGCACCCTGGTCTGGATGTTGATGTTTTGGGTGGCGTATTGGATCCGTTCTTCGGTGGTGCGATACTGCACATAGGCCGTTGCCACGTCGCTCAGCAGCGTCACGAGCACGTCGTCGTAATCCGCCACGGAGGCTTGCAGGTTGGCCCGGTTGGATTCAACCCCGCGCCGGAATCGGCCCCAGAAGTCAAGTTCCCAGGCGAGCGTGAACCCATAATCCCAACGACTGAAGAATTTCTGTGTCGAACCGGTGGCGCCGCTGGAGGCTTCGCGAAGAAAGTCTCCGGTCGTCGCCTGCGACTGCGGGAAGATCTCGCCGATGGCAATGCCCAGCTGAGCACGTGCTTGCAGGACCCGGTAGCCGGCTTCCCGCAAGGTCAAGTTTTGGTTGTAAGCGTCGCAGACGAGGTCGTTGAGCAGGGGATCGTTGAAGACGGTCCACCATTCGCTCAGGTCGTCCGAGTCCGTTCGCACGCGCTTGTCCGAGGCGTCGATCCAGTTACCAGCCACCGCGGCGTCCGGCTTGCGGTAGTTGGGGCCGACCTTGAATCCGTTTTGGACGTACTCCGTCAAGGGCGTGCAGCCGCAGCAGCACATTGCCAGCCCAATGAACAGGTTTCCTTGGAGACCAAGCTTCTGGATGACCAGAATGGTACGCCTCGATAGTGTAAATCGGCATTACGGGAGTGTAATCGGCATTACCGGCATAATCGGATTAAACGGATTAATACTTAAGAACAACAAAGAGAGAAGCTGGGCAACTTATCGGCCACAAGGCATCCTTCGCAGAACCTTCATATCAGGTTCAGCGTAACCCCGCTTGCGCTTCATAAACTCCTCCGCGGCGAGCAATGGGGCCGTGAAGCTGGTCGAATTGCGGATCAGAGGCCCTTTTACCTGAAAAGCAACCGGTCTCCCTCACGCCGCGCTTTGCGACGCGCTCGTGATCTGGCGTTCACGGGGCCTCCTCCTGCCGCGCTGCACTCTTTGCTCCGTAGAAAGCATGGCGGCGCGGCTTTTTTTCTACGACTCGCTCGTGACTATTCTCACCGTCAACTAATCTGGCGTTCACAACAGCGATGTTATCTTCGGAAGTCCCGCCGGGCCAATATAACCTCGGGAGTTGGCCAGAGCGGGATTGCCGCGCTTCTCGCCCTCCCCGGGGGAAGCGCGGTTATTCTGGTCTTCACCTTCGGCAAGTCCACCTCGGCTTATTACGAACGCGCCGTCGCGTTGACGCAGGGTCTTCCTGGCTACCACAGCAGCGGCGCCGGCTGCAACCTACTGCATGGCCTGGTCTGGACCAGCCCAATCGCAATCTGTCCCGGCCACCGCAACTGCGCCGGTTACTCTCCCCGCATCGGAAGAACATTTAGCAAAATGATCTGCGCAAGTACGGCGACGAAGGAGCATCCGGCCAACAGCAAGCTCATCAGATCTCTGCGCTGCCGGGTACGAACAAAGAGAATGCTGCTCGGAATAACTGCACACAACAGCATACCGGCAGCGAACGAACCCGCACTCATCGTGAAACCGAACGCGGACCAACAATCATTTCCGTCCGCGACAATCAAGCCGCAAACAACCGTGAGGACGGCCGCAACAGCCACGCTCAGGCAAGATACGCAGAAAACAACCTTGGTAGCCATATGCGGGTCCCCTTAAGCATCGCGCGCTCTAACCGCCTATCAACTAGACGGGACAGAATCGGCGGAACGACAACCGGATGCGGCGCGCCCCATTTTATCCGCAAGCGGGCTGGTTCAACCGTGCTTTCACCGGGTGCAGCTTTTTTAGGATGTGTTCCCATGCCGGCTCATGATCCGGCCTGCCAAGCGCGCCTGCAAGGGGTAGCTTCCGTTTTTTTTGTGCCGACCGCTAGACAAGTATGAGACTGTTCTAACTCCCATCTCACAGTCTCTTAAGACGCGCCCGTGTATCTTCACTTCCACGCCTCGGCGCCACGCCCACAACGCCTCCTTGAGAAGAAAGGTGGTTGACCCATGACCGGTTCGCTTACCCCCTCGTTGCGACGCCGGCGCGCATGCTGGCTTGTGCCGGTTGTCGCCGTCGTCTGTGCCGGCTGCTCCAGGTCCGGCCCAGCGTTGTATCCCGTCCGCGGCAAGGCCCTTTTTGAAGGACAGCCAGCGCGCGGCGCGACGCTCGTTCTCCATCCGCTGGGTAATTCCGGCGCAAACGCGATCAAGCCGCGCGCTTTCGTGGATCGGGACGGCGGCTTTGAGGTCTTCACCTATGCCGCCGGCGACGGCGCCCCGGCCGGGGAATATGCCGTGACGGTCCTGGGACGAATTGGGCCCGGACCCGGGGCGCCAGGTCGCCTGGCTCAGGCCGGCGCGAAGCAAGGCCGGGGTTTCCCGGCAGGGCTGGCGATGAAGCGCGGTCCGGGCTTGCGACCTCCTGGCGCGGGCAAGGGAGGTGCTGGCATGCCGCCGCAGCGCGCCGGGAGGCGCGGTCCTGGCGCACCGCCTGGCGGGGGATGGGGCGCCGAGTTGCCTGCCCGCTACCAGCGCCCGGAAACTTCCGACCTGCGTATCATCGTTCAACCCGGCGACAACGTCCTGGAACCTCTGGTTCTCAAGAAGGGAGAAAAGCCATGACCGACCGTCATTCTCAGCCGCGCGACGGCTTCACGTTGATCGAGCTGTTAGTCGTCATCGCCATCATCGGCATCCTGATCGGCTTGCTCTTGCCGGCCGTGCAGAAGATACGCGAGGCTGCCAATCGCCTGAGCTGTTCGAACAACCTCAAGCAGCTCGGCATGGCCTTGCACCTCTATCACGACGCCAACAACTCCTTCCCGGCCGCCGCGCTGCGGGGCATACCGGAGACGCAGGCCTGGGTGCCCTCGGTGTTGCCCTATGTCGAGCAGCAGTCGCTGTCGGCCAGCTACCTGTTCAATCTCGCCTGGTTCGACCCGGCAAACCAGCCGGCGGTGGCGACGCCGCTCAAGATCTTCCAGTGTCCATCGACCCCGGGCGGCAGCCGCTTTGACACGTTTGTGCCGTCTCAGCCGGCGTGTGGCGACTACAACGCCACGACCGGCGTGTCCAGCATCCTGGTCCAGGTGGGCCTGATTGCGCCGACGCCCGATTTGCGCGGCGTTCTGGTCCGCAACGCCCGGACAAGGATCGCCGATATTCTCGACGGCACGTCCAGGACGATCCTGCTCGGCGAAGACGCCGGCCGGCCGCAGCTCTGGAACGCCGGCAGCCCCGTGCCGGACGCTTACATCTGGGGGGGCGGCTGGGCCGACAGCCATGGGCCGTTCGCCGTGAGCGGCTCGTCCACGGACGGCAGCATCGCCCGCGGCGGCCCCTGCGCCGTCAACTGCACCAACGCCACCGAGTTCTATGCCTTTCATCCCGCCGGGGCCAACGCCGTCTTCGCCGACGGCTCCGTTCGCTTGCTCCAGGCGACCATCAACATCAGCGTCCTGGCCGCCCTGACGACCCGCGCCGGCGGCGAAGCGGTTGGCAGCGACGGTTGAGTTCGCCTGGGGGCGGTACTGGGCAATCTGCTTCATTGGCAGGCGAGTTTCCCAGAGGTCGGGAGCGTAATCCGCCCTGCTGCCATAATTCACGATGTCCGCTTTTCTACTCCCAGCGGGGGCCGGTTACTCTCCCCGCATCGGCAGAACGTTTAACAAAATGATCTGCGCAAGTACGGCGACGAAGGAGCATCCGGCCAACAGCAAGCTCATCAGATCTCTGCGCTGCCGGGTACGAACAAAGAGAATGCTGCTCGGAATAACTGCAAACAACAGCATACCGGCAGCGAACGAACCCGCACTCATCGTGAAACCGAACGCGGACCAACAATCATTTCCGTCCGCGACAATCAAGCCGCAAACAACCGTGAGGACGGCCGCAACAGCCACGCTCAGGCAAGATACGCAGAAAACAACCTTGGTAGCCATATGCGGGTCTCTATTCCGCCGAGTCACTTCGCGCCCGTCGCTCGGTCTCCCTCCGGAACGCCGGGAATAGCTCGAGCGGCGCGTACGACTCGCACTCTCGGAAGAATTCGGCAGCGAACCGATCCAAGAACGTCCACTGCTCGGCGGACAGGCCAGCGAGCGTCAACGCAATGCCTCGCCCGGCCGACGACCCGCTCCGCAGCAGGTCACGGAACCGGTCCTCGCTCTGCCTAATTGCCTCCGGCAGGCCGGTGCCTGCGAGCAGTTCCCGATGTAGGCCGCAGAACCGCAGCCAACTGTCGTGCCGGTTGCTACCCGGGCGGAACGCCATTAGCCATCACTCCTCGCCAGCAAACCGCCTGATACACGCCGCGAAGTTGTCGGCATACGGCTCAAAATGGATGTATTCGTGCTTGAACTGAACAACAGGGCACTCCTTCTTGCCCCCAACGCACAAAACGCTGTCTCTGGTGAATTCTAGCTTTGGAGCATCGCCAAAGCACCGTCGGCTGCCATGTTTTACACGGGCTTCGGCATGGATTTCATGCCGGATAATCCCATTCTTCGAAGCACCGCCGCCATTCCCGCGCCAGGCGTACGCGCAGGTCCGATGGCAGTTCTGGAAACGTGTTCTTCTGGTAGCTGCCCAGCGAATCGAGGTACGCCCGGAGAGTAGGTTCAACATACGCGAAATCAGGGAGATTCAGGGCCTGGTAGAGAGCGCGGATCTGTCCGGCAGGATCCGCCGCGAGATCCTCGAAACGCAGCTCGTGAATCCGCGCCGGCTGGATGAGCCCGCGCTCTTCGAAGAAGGCGTCGTAGAGCTCGCGGTACTGGCGGATGATTCGGTCTTCCCCCAGATCGCTTTGCTGCTGTCGTTGCAGTGCCCACCAGGGAGCCGCCTTCTGGACTGTATGCCTGGTGGACTGAAAGACAGCGTAGGGATGGCGGCGAATGTGCACGAAACGGGCCTCGGGAAACTCTTCCAGCAACAGCTTGATTCGGGCCGTGTGGCCGGGTGATTTGAGGACGAGAGGACGCCTGTACTTGAAGGAAAGCTTGCGCACGAAGGCGCGTAGGGCCGCCTTCCATTCGGCCAGTTCGTCCGCCCCAACGGAGCGCAAGGTCAGATAGCGGTAGTAGTGTTCGGCCCGCCGCGGGAAGGCCAGGCTCAAGATAAAGCTATGCCCGGTGAGGGAGCAGACGGCGAATTCATCCTCCTGCGGTTCTCGGACCCCCATGAGCACGTTATCTTGCGGTCGCTTGCGGGGGAGAAAAAAGCCCACCAGGCGCGCCTGAGCCCGCTCCGTGCACAGGAAGGTGGCTGGATACATGACCTGGTAAAAGTTCGGAAACGCGAAACGGTCATCCCGGGCAAGCAAGTTGTGCAGGTGCGTCGTGCCGCTCCGCCAGACGCCGAGGATGAACAAGGGCGGCTCTACCTTGGCGCTCTTGACCCGTCGATCAAAAAGGAGGCTCTCGCACCAGCTCAGGACACTGTTCGGCGCGCTTCCCAGCGTGATCAAACCGGCACGCCCCCAATGGGGCCAATCCACACAAAAATGATTCTCCCGCAGGACGCGCAACCAACGGCCCAGCGTCATCCCGGCAAACCCACCCGGCCCGAGGTGAATCGAAAACGCTTCGCGCCAGTCCATGGGTTATCGTTAGCTCCCCTGTCGTGACAAGGATGGGCGCTTTCGTACTTGGCCACCAAGAAGACGGCCCAGTCCCAGAAGTCCTTCTTGCCGTAGTGCTGGTTCAACCGTGCTTTCACCGGGTGCAGCTTTTTTAGGATGTGTTCCCATGCCGGCTCATGATCCGGCCTGCCAAGCGCGCCTGCAAGGGGTAGCTTCCGTTTTTTTGTGCCGACCGCTAGACAAGTATGAGACTGTTCTAACTTCGGAGATGCGCCTGGGCGATCACCGGGAGGTAACCATCCTGTGCAGGCACAAGATATGGCTGACCGAACGTACCCGCCTGGACGTTGAATCCAGCGGCACTCAGTTTCGTGGTCGCCTCATCAGAGAGGTCAACGAGGAGAATCTTTGGCTTCGGGTAACGGGGTTCGAGAACGGGATCGGTCACGTCGCACCATACTTCCGTCAGGCTTCCTCAAGTTCTTCGACCTTCACTGCCAGTTTTGCCAAGAGCCACTCGAACCGCACGTTGTCTCCGACTGTCTCGGCCACGAGCCAGATGCTATCTGCTGTCTCGGCGATGGAGTGATCCCGAACCCCGTGGCACACGTCGAGCGACACCCACTTCTTCGACGGGAGCACGACCGGCTTGTCGTCGAGGACGTAGGTGTCGGTGAAGAGCGACTGGTCCCCCTTCCTGAAATCCGCCCGGAAGCGGTGCAGTTGATCCTCACTCTCCAAGTTGTTGCGGAGGCGGATGGTGCAGGAATACCGGACATCTCCACGACGCCAACCATCAATGAACACAACCTTGTCGCCAGAAAGGTTCCCTCGTTCTCGCCACACTTTCCATTCGTCAACGCTGAACCGGATCGAATGTTCCTCCTCCGGCGTCATACTCGGCGGCGGCACTGGCCTTGACGGTTTCGAGCCTTTCGGGCTGATTTCTTCAGAGGCGGTCGGCTCAGAGGAAGTCTCGACTAGCACGATCCTGTCCGGGTCAACGCCCTTTCGGACCAGGAGTTTCGGGAGGTCTTCCTCTGCAAGCCCCTCAAGATGGACCTGGTTACGGCCCAACTCGAAGGCAGTACGGACGCTTTTGCCATACCCGAGACCTTGGTAGAAGCTGGCCGCAAAGGCTATAGCGGTTTCATCGCCTACCTCGTCAGACATGCCGATGACGAACTCGACTTGCTTCACAATCGCCCTCGCCTGGGAAAGGGAACCGCACAGGTTCAGCACCACGCCACGCATGCCCCCTCCCTTGAGCACCTTGAACAGCCCCGAAAGAGCCTTCGGTGGTACCGGCTGACTCTCGCCTTGGACGTTCTCCAAGACGATCTCCCCATAGTCCGACCCGTGGCCGCTGAAGTGGACGATGTGTGGGTCGTGTCGCAGTAGGGAATCCTGTAAGTCCTTCACTCGCACTGCCCATGCCTGCTTGATCTCGAAGCGGGAGGCGTGCTTGCTGAGTCGCAGCCGCTCTTCTATGGTTCGGATTTCCTCGTCGAGCCGAAGCGGATCGGTGTCCTTGGGATTCGCTGCGACGAAGAGAATGCGAAGGGGATTCGATGCCGGCATCTGAGTTGTGACTCCACTCTGGGTCAAGGCCCTAAACAGGTCCAAGTCCACCGCAGCCATCATCTTGAGGAACTCTGGTTCATCCAAGAACCGTGGGTAAACGATCCTCCAGGAGGCTTTATTGGTGCGCAGCGACTCCTCGATGTAGCGTCTGCAAAGCATCGCCCCATCTCGGTACTGACTCCATTCAGGATTGGCCTCGAATGCAGCCATGCCGTACAGGTAGGCTTTCAACAAGTGGCGAAGGATGTCACATGCGAGGTCATAAGGAACCGTCTTCCCCGATTCGCCTTCCGGTACGCCTGCGATGGTCAGGTGATGTTGGACCATCGCAGCAGAGCAATTCCCCAGCGCTCCGATGAGGTTCCCAAAGGTAATGCGCTCATAAGTGGGGTCTGATAAACGCTTGGCGCCTATAAGGAGTTCTTCATTCCTCGCAGCCATTCGTCGGTAGCGGTCCAGGGCGTCAATGAACTGACCGCTATCCCATGCCGCCCTCGCAGGTATAGCCTCTGACCAGACAGCGTCATTGCGCTGGTAGAACCTCGCTGTTTCGAGGATAGAAGTTAGCCCGGCGGTTTCCCCGGTTGGTGCCGCCTTGATTTCGTGTTCCAATGTAGCGATGTGATCCTTCAAGAGGACTGCCCCCGCGTCTAGGTGCTCCTTTGCTTTGGGAGTGTCCCGCTTCTCGTAGAAATACGCCGCCAGGCATCGCTGCGCCTCATAGTGGTAGTAGGGAGCAAACAGCTTGCCCGCTCTTCTCATCTCGTCATCGCTGGCCGGGTCAGTGAGACTCTGCTCGGCCAACGCCCCCGCCTGTTGGAAGCGATCTGCCGCCTGGCGGTAGAGTTCAAGATCGGCGACTGACTTGCGAGCAGTCTCCTTCAGGCGGTGACCATCGAGGAAGGCGACGGTGATCGGGTCTTTTTCGCAGGTCATAGGCTTCGACCTGAGGTTCTGTACGTGCGCTTGGAGTGTTCTTGGCGTTTCTGCAGTGAGCCGCTGTAGGTTTGCGGACGCGTTTTGGACGATTCGAGGTTCGTTGATCTCAGTCCCAATGAGCAGGGCCTGTGCAAGCATGGAGGTGGCCTTGTCCACCTGGCCCAAATTGGCATAAGCCAAGCCCAGTTTTACGAGAGTGCTTCCCTCGCCACGCCGGTCGCCGATCTCGCGGACGATTACCAAACTATGCTCGTAATAGCTGATCGCCTTGTTAACCTCGCCCAACTTGTAGTGGGCCACGCCCAGATTGACGAGAGTCTCTGCTTGCCCGGCGCGGTTGCCGATCTCACGGAAGATTACTGACACCTGCTCAAAGAAATTGATCGACTTGGTTAGCTGGCCCAACTGCCCGTAGGCCAGGCCGAGGTTGCCAAGGGCAAATCCTTCCCCCTCGCGGTCAACGATCTCACGGAAGATTACCGAAGCACGCTCATAGGAGCTGATAGCCTTGTTTACCTGACCCAAGTTCGCGTAGGCCAGGCCCAGGTTGAAGAGAGCGCGTCCTTCGCCGCGACGGTCACCGATCTCCCGCGCGATCGCCAAGGTCTGCTCGTGATAGGACATGGCCTTGTCAGCCTGGCCCAACTTAGCATAGGCCGACGCCAGATTACCGACAGCGCTTCCCTCGCCATGCCGGTGGCCGATCTCCCGGGCGATTACCAAGGCTTGCTCGTAACAGCCGATCGCCTTGTCAATCTGGGCCAAGTCGGCGTAGACAAGGCCCAGGTTTCCCAGCGCGTCTCCTTCGCCACGCCGGTCGCCGATCTCCCGCGCGATCGCCAAGGCCTGCTCGTAATAGGACATGGCCTTGTCAGCCTGGCCCAACTTAGCATAGGCCAGGCCCAGGTTTCCAAGAGCGGCTCCTTCGCTCCTGCGATCACCGATCTCTCGGAAGATTATCAAGGCCTGCTCATGGGAGCTGATGGCCTTATCCAGCTGGTGCAAGTCGGCGTAAACTACGCCCAGGTGACTGAGCTCAGCTCCTTCGCCTTGGCGGTCGCCGATCTCCCGGGCGATTACCAAGGCTTGCTCGTAACAGCCGATCGCCTTGTCAATCTGGGCCAAGTCGGCGTAGACAAGGCCCAGATTTCCCAGCGCGTTTCCCTCGCCACGCCGGTCGCCGATCTCGCGGGCAATGGCTAGCGCCTTCTCATAGGAACCGATTGCGGCCGCCGTTTCTCCAAGCGTGTTATTGGCAACTCCTTGCAGGTTCAGGGCGTCATGCTCCAGCGCTCGGTCTGCTGACCCATCCCGAGCACGCAGCAGAGAAAGCGCTTTGTGCGCCAATTGCTGGGCGAGCCGAGCGTTACCGCGATTAGAGGCCTCCCAACCCTGGGCGATCAAGCCCGCAGCGTTTCGCGGTTCGTCTCGTGGTATCTCCAGCGAGGCCGCTTCCACCACGGGGACCATTCTTACCAACCCTGCTGCCAGGGAACGCTCGTCCGCAGGGTCGCCGAGGCGACCGGCAAGCTGATGCAGTCGTCGACGGTCCTCGTCATCCAGTTCGACCTGTTCGAGCGCGGTCGCTCGCCGGTCGGGACTAATGGCGGCGAGCAAGGCTAGCCCCTCGGCCCCACTGAGGGTGCGCAACTCGTCAGCGGCCTCGCTGAAGCGCTCAGGGGTATATCGGTCCAGCCAGGCGTTGACTCGGTGCAGTCGGCGGGCGAGGCGCGGCAGGGCCACCTTGAGGATCAACCAAGCTTCCCCAGCCATCGGTCCAGAAACTGTCGCGGGTGGTTGCGAAGTCATGCCAGGGGCCCTCCCTTCGGTCCTGACGCTTCCCGGAACAACCGGCGCATCAGCGGCGACATGAAGTAGCAGCGCTCGTTGTGGTAGCTCTGCCAAACGAAGAGGTTATCTAGCGCCGTGCCCACGAACGGGTTCAAGTCGCCGACTTGGATTTCGAGCCGGCCGGTCTGGAGTGCGGCCTGCATCGCCACGTAGCCCGGCTCGACGCGAGTCCGGAGGCTGTTCATCAGTTCGTGGAAAACGCCCACAAACCAATTGTAATCGCGCGCGCTAAAGTCGTCGTCGTCTTTGAACCGTGCCATCGCCGTGTGCAGGTGTTGAAGGAAGACACCGGGCAGGCCGTTCAGCTCCTGCATCTCGTCGGCGAACGCCTTTAAGGCCTCTGGCACGAGAAAGCTTTGCAGCCCCGCCTTAGTGGCAAACTCTTCCATGTGTTTGTCATGAATCGAGACGAGCGCCTCGGCCGGCATCGCGCTCTGGGTCAGGTCAACCAGCTGCGTCAGCTCCTTGCCCGAGTAGACGAACCAACTTCGCGCGGTGAGCAAGACGTCGATTCCAGGCTGAGCGTGAAGCGTACACAGGGCCGCAGTAAGCAAGGCCCGCTGAACCCGGGCCTGCTGGGCTGTCGGAGCCGCCGGGTCGAGTAGATCCACATCGTCCACGAGGACGAGCAGGTGGTCGGCCAGGCCGAGAGCTATCAGCGTTTCGAGTATGATGCCGCACAACTCGGCGAGCATCTCGGCGGTCGGCGGCTTGAGAACCACCTGCCGGGTCTCTTTGCCTACATCCTTGCTCTGAAATTTACCTACGAACTTGCCGAGAAGGCCTGACAGCTCACCGCCGACTTCGAGGGTCGTCTCGGCGCTCTTTTCTCGCGTTTCGGTAGCAGTCTGAGCCTCGTTGAGGAACAGCAGCATGCGCTCGATCAAGTTGTTGACGAGGCCGACGTCCGGCCGACCCGCGACGGGCTCCAGCAGCCGCTCATTGCGGGTGCGGTCGCGGAATAGGTAGACGACCTGACGGAAGACGTCGGCCATGACGAGGAGTGCCTCGACCATGTCGCGGGCGCGGATGAGGAGTTGGAGGCGCCGGGAATTGGGCCGGAACTCGGCGAGGATGCGGCGCGCGAGGTGCGATTTGCCGCTACGCGATTCGCCGTGGATAACCCAGGGCACCTTATCGAAGTGGCGGGAGCGTTTGCCGCGGATGTCCAATTCGTTCCTGAGCGTCTGGTAGCCGCGGCGCAGCTCCTTGTCACGGCCGGCGAAGAGGCGCTTGACGAGGCCCGGATCCGTGGGCGGTTCGGGCTTGAAAAGCGACGAATCGCAGTCGAACTTCGACAGTGCTTTCCGTGACGGCATGGCTGACTCCGGCGAGCATTATAGACAATTGTCTTATGATCTAAAACCATCGTTTGATGCCCAAAGTTGGCGGCAAGTTCCCGTGACTACTGCGTCGCGCTCGTGGAGCGCCTCCGGCTTCTGCCGGGACCGGGTGAGCGTCCGCCGAACAACGGCCGGAGGCCTTGGCCCAGCGTGGACCTGCGAAAGGGGGGCAGGAAAGGGGTCGGGAGTCGTTAAGACACATTGTCACATTGCCTTAACCCCATCTCCGCTCTGCACCACTCGCACTAATTGCACCGCATTTCCAAAAACGCCAGCACCTGCTCGAGAGCCATCTCCGCCGTCGGCCGGTCGCAGCGGATCAGGTCGTACAGCGCCCAGACGGATGCCGAATCGGTGCGGCCTTCCAGCTCGGTCCCTTCCGCATCGCGCAACGTCACCGGCACGTCAGGCTGGTAAGAGAAGGACAAGGGACAGAGAAGGACAAGAAGGACAAGGGACAGTGTCTGAGAAGGACAAGAGAAGGACAAGAGAAGGACAAGGGACAGAGAAGGACAAGGGACAGTGTCTGTAGCTAATTACAGCAGCAGCGCTTACGGAAAAAACGGCTCCCTGCAAGCCAGGCGGCCCGCGCGCTAGGCGTAGAAGGCTGTAGGGAAAGTACGTCTCAAACGGCTGGCGCATCCCCTGCGCGCCATAGGCCAGGTCGCAGGCGCAGCGTCGCAGATCGCAGCCGAGAAAAAGGCGGATGAATCATTCGACCTTGGCAATTCCCTTCCCTTACGATCTGGCTCTCCACGCCCACCTCTCACTTGCGCTCCTCCCAGGCCAGCTTCGTCGTTCTCTGTCCGGTTTCTGCATATTCACGGGCTGCTGTCACTGCGTCCTCTAGTCCAATCGTTTCCTTCAGAGGGACCGATGTGGGCTGGCCGGTGGGGACCTTGACGCAAGTAGTCGAGCTTTTAGACGGATCGACGACAACAAATTCCCTACCTTCTTTGTCATAGATGCCGCACCAGTAAAGCCGGTCCTTTCCGCCGCCGACGACCATGTAGTCGGATTCAGTGTTTTCCTGGCCAAGGATCACCAGTGTACGGTACTTTCCGTCAAGCCCCCGAATGTCATCCTCGATCTGGCGCCACTGCGGATGCGAGATAACAAGCTCCGAAGAATCAGCCGCCATGGCCTGCTGGTCCTCGATGGACAATCGCGTTATGTGCCGTACCGTCATTTGCTGCCCCGAAGGATGAACCATGGCCACAACACTCTCCGCGTCCAATTTCTCTGCCTTGACGTGGCGTGGCGCAAACCGCTGCAAAGCCGCCTGAAATTGTATCCCGCACAGCCAGCCAACGGGCCCGCCGATTTTCGTTGACAAAAGTGTCATTCCCGCCTTATTCTAAGCGTATTCGACCCACCTGCTTGCAGTAGTCCCGGCCGATTGCGCTTTCCTTCCGGGAGAATCTCGATGGATGCGGCAAGGCGGTTTCTCTCGATCTCGGGCATTTTCGCGCTGGTACTGTTTGCAACCGGTGTCCCAGTTTGCGATGCTGCCGAAACAGCGGCGGCGAAGCCTGCCGAATCTCAGGTCGCCAGTCGTATCGACGCCGCCTTTCAGCTCGCGCTTGCCAGCAAGGGCACCCTGCCCGCGCTGGTAGACGATAGCGCCTTCCTCCGCCGCGTGTCGCTCGACCTGACCGGCAAGCTGCCCGACCGCGAAACGGTGCAACGGTTCGAGGCGGATTTGTCCCCGGACAAGCGTACCCGCCGGATCGACCAACTGCTCCAGAGCGAGGCCTATGCAGTCAACTGGGGACGCTACTGGCGCGACGTGCTGACGTACCATACGCCGGCCAGCGGCAACTATCTCCGCTGGCAGCTCTTCGATCGCTGGTGGGTCGAGCAACTGCGGCGCAACCGGCCGTGGGACGAGATCGTTACCGAACTGGTCACCGCCACCGGCGTCAACGACGAGTCGGCGCCGGTGAACTACCTGACCGCGCTCTACGGCAATCCCGTCGAGATCGCGGCCACCACCAGCCGCGTTTTCCTGGGCGTGCAAATCCAGTGTGCCCAGTGCCATGACGCGAAGACCGAGCCATGGAAGCGCGAGCAGTTCCACGAATTCGCCGCGTTCTTCGGCCGTGCCCGGCTTATTCAACACAAGGACGTCGATAGCCGCGGCACGCCGTACGCCATCGAGCCACGTTGGGACGGCCAGTACCGGATGACGGACAAGAAAGACCCCAAGCGTTTGATCGAGATGCAGCCGCGCTTCCTGACGGGTGATAGCGTCGCGCTGAGCGCGCCCGACCTGGAGCGACGTCAAGCGTTGGCCCGGTTCATGACCCGGCCGGAGAATCCCTGGTTCGCCCGCTGCTACATCAACCGGATCTGGTCTGCGCTGCTCGGCTGGGGTTTCTATCCCGGCGTCGCCGACCTTGGCGCCGGCGAGCCGCCACGCTACGCCAATGTGCTCGCCCTGCTGGAAAAGGAATGGATTGCGAGCGGCTTCGACATTCGCTGGCTGTTCCGAACCATCGCGCTGACGCAGGTCTATCAGGGCAAGCTACAGGCGGCACCCGCCAACGACGAAGTGACTCCGTCCGTGTGTCCCGTCCGGCTGCGCGAGGAGCAGATCTTCGAGGCTCTGCAAAAAACGCTGGCCTTCGACGAAAACGACAAGAACATTCCGGCCCCCGCGCCCAACTCGGCACCGGCTGTGCAGCGGCACAGCGGCCTGCGCAACATGCTCTGTCAGAACTTCATGGAAGACCCGTCGGCGCCGGCTCAGGAGGTCCACGGCACCATTCCGCAGGCCCTGCTCATGATGAACAGCCAGCTTGTTCACGTATCCACATCGGCCAAGGGCAAAACCGTCCTCGCCGAGCTGCTGGCAAGAAAGCTGAGCGACGAGCAGATCATCGTGCAGCTTTATGAGCGTACCCTGGCCCGCAAGCCGACCGGGGAAGAGAAGGGTATATGCCTGCGTTACCTGCGGCGTGTGAATAATCGCCACGAGGCTTTCGAGGACATTCTCTGGAGCCTGGTGAATTCCACGGAATTCCTCATCAAGAAATAGGACGCCATGGTTAGTCCCATCCAGACGTGCGTCAATGTGCGCGTGACGGCCGACGGAGCGGTCAGCCGGCGCGGCTTCCTGCGGGCGCTCGCGGCAAGTGCGGCCGTGGGTGGTTTGCGCTGGGGCGACTGCCTGAGCGCCTTTGCGGCGGAAATGAAGACCCAGGGCCGGTCGTGCATCCTTCTCTGGATGGCAGGCGGGCCGAGCCAGTTCGAGACGTTCGATCCCAAGCCGGGCGCCGATACCCAGGGTCCAACGAAGGCGATTCCTACATCCGTGCCCGGCATGCAGATTGCCGAGCACTGGACCTGCACGGCCAAGGTGATGCAAGAGCTGGCGGTCATTCGCTCGATGACCAGCAACGAGGGCAACCACGGCCGGGCCACGTACCTGCTGCATACCAGTTATCCACCATCCGGCGGAATCGTGCATCCGGGTTTCGGGTCGCTGGTCGCCAAGGAAATCGGACCAGCGGACTTCGATTTGCCGCAGTTTGTGAGCATTTCCGGGCGCAGCATCGGCCCGAGCTACCTTGGCGTTCGCTATGCTCCATTTGTCGTGACCGACCCCACGCGCCCGCCGGACAACCTCGAATTGCCCGTCGCACGCGCGCGCTTGAGCCGGCGGCTCGACCTGTTGAAAGAGCTGGAGTCGCCACAGCTTCAGGGCGGCACGGCCGAATTCGTCAAGGATCACCAGTCTCTCTACGATCAGACGACCCAGATGGTCCTCAGTCCCCGGACGAAGGCGTTCGCGCTCGATCAGGAAGCACCGCGCGTCCGCGACTGGTACGGCCGCTCGTCGTTCGGTCAAGGCTGCTTGATGGCCCGGCGTTTGATCGAAGCAGGCGTTACGTTCGTCGAGGTGCTGTCAAGCGGCTGGGACACGCACGGCAACGAGCTGTCGGCGCTCAAGAAACTGATTCCGCCGGTTGATCAGGGAATGGCCGCGCTGCTGGTCGACCTGAAGGCGCGTGGCCGGCTCGACAAAACGCTGGTCATCTGGATGGGCGAATTCGGCCGCATGCCACAGATCAACCTCACCGCCGGGCGCGACCATTATCCGCAGGCATTCAACGTCGCTTTGGCCGGTGGCGGCGCAAAGGGCGCCCAGGTCGTCGGCGCCACCGACGCGCGCGGCGTCGAGGTAATTCGCCGGCCCGTCTCGGTGCAAGATCTCTTCTGCACTTTCTGCCAGGTGCTGGGCATCAACCCGCGCCGCGAGCACATGAGCAACGTCGGCCGCCCCATCAAGATCGTCGAGCACGGCGAGGCGGTGCGCGAGATCCTGTGATACCTTAGTCTGTACGCGAAATGAAGAACCAGACTCAGTTTCCGCGAGTCTCATCATGCGAACCCTTGCCGCCTTCTCTGTCATTGGTTTCGCCCTCGCTGCCCTTGGCGCCGACGTCGAAAGCCGCAGGCTCACCCACTACGTTCCGCAGGACTTGCTGGAAAGCGCCATCCGCAAGGAAGGCTGGACGGAGATCCCGCTGAACCTCAAAGGCGGCATTCTGAAAGGCGACACCGTCCGCATCTGGACCGGCGGCAGCATCGACCGCGGCAACGGCGATCAACCCGGGAAAAACGTCAACGGCCCAACCGGCATTGAGACACGCTCCCATGCGAAGGAAGCGGCAACGTTCGCCCTGTCGCCGATTGCCGACCATGCCTATGCCCTGTTGTTCAAGTGCGACAGCCCGGGGCTGAAAAAGCCATTGCCGCCCGGCCGGCCCCTCGAAATCAAGATGACGAAGGACAACGAAAAACTCTCGGTCGGCTTCAATGACCTCCGTGGTCAATACAACGACAACCACTTGGGCCGGGGCCGACGCCATGAGTTCGATCCACTGTGGATCCGGATCGAAGTAGTGCGTACCATCGTCGATTGAACGAAATTCGCGAAACGCTATTTATGCAGGCACGCGATTTCTTGCGCAGGCGACTTCATTCCCACTTGATGCCGACCTTCTCAGCGCACTTCTTGGCGTACCATTGCAGGGTTTGCCATGCGGTCGCTATGATCCCACGCTTGCCAACCACTACGCCGTCAGTAAATTTTACGAAAATGATATTGGGGCCGTTTGCCCAGCTTCGCACCTCCCAGTCACGCCATGCCTCCGTTTCGTCTTCCCGAATTTTACCAACGACGACGGGGACGCCCCCGCTCGCGCCAAGAATAGCTGTCACCTCCGTAAAGCTCATTCCGTTGTGAATCCGGTCGAAGTTCTCCTGCGTGACCTGGCTGCGCGGCACAAGGAGCCACCCGCAGACCACGATACCAACGAGCAAGGTAACCGCGCTGAGCCATAAGGTACGGCGGGACGGTAGTCGCATGACCGGGATTATACCGGGGATAAGCGCATGAAAAAAAAACGGCGTCATGCCGGGGTCGCCATGCAGGGCCGGTTTTACGGCCTTGACCGTCGGCAGAACCATCCGCTCCGCTTCCGCTGCAGCGGTGCGGATCATTCGTTTTTCCAGTGGAAGCCTCTAAGTTTAGGCTAAGATAATTCGTCTGTCACGATGGGGAAGAGAGCTTCTTGATCGGGGAACCAAGCCTGAGGCGTTGGCATGTCAGGAGCACGAATGACAGGCGTTCGGGGCCTTGCCATCTCCTGGGCAAGTTTTCTGCTGCTGTATGCCGTCGCGGCTGGATACCTCCATTTTCGCGTTGCCCATCCGCATTTCTTTCCTGTGGCGTCCCTCATGGCGGCGACCGCTTTATTTTCCTCGATGGGCATCCTCCTCGGAGCATGGCGCGTGGTGCGTGGACCTCGGCGCTTGGCGGGGTTCCGGCTCTTGTTGTTTGCCTCCGTTCCTCCGGCCTTGATTCTCTTCCACGTGACCTGGGTAGTTCGCTTCGACGTCTATCAGCGGCGGCCGACCGATTACCTCCTGCGCGTGATGATTCCCATGGCCGAGTCTCTGATGGATCTCGAGGCCCGCTTCCGCTATCCGAAGCGAACCGAAGGACGCCATGTTGTCATGATCCATGATGGCATTGCAGATGCACATGCTCATGCTCACGTTGAAGCCATGGACCGGCATATTGAGCGAATGGAGAACTTGCTTGGGCAGAAGACCGAAGGCAAGTGCCACTGGGTCCGGGGCAGGTTATTGGGGCGTCAGGGGCTGTGTCTGTTTGGCATTGCTTTGGGGAGCACGCCCGGTTCCGGAGCTGTAGGTCCGGACGGCTTGACCACGCTGGACCGCCATGAAGTAGCTCACTGGACAGTCGATTGCTTCTTTCGGCCCTACCAGATATTTCCGCCCTCGATGCTGGCGGAGGGCTGGGCGGAGTCCCAGGCGGGCTACGCCCCTTCAGAACTGTACGGCAACGCCTGGCAGCACTTGCAGAGTGAGATTTCCTGGAAATCGTTGCGCGAGCTGATACCGCCTGCAAGCGACGAAGTGGACTATCGCATGTACGCGCAAGGAGGAGTGCTGGTAGACTACCTCCTTTCACGCTACGGCGGCCCGAGGTTCTTTGAGCTATACCTCGGCCGGAAACACGCCGACTTCAACCGGGATTGCGAGCGCCTGCTTGGCGTCGATCTGGATGCGCTGGAGCAAGCATACACGCGGCACCTGGTCGATACCGTCCGCCGCCACGGCTCCATGGAACAGTGGCGCCTGGAAGACCTGCGCTGTGACGTGGACCGGTCAAAGTGGCAGCAGTTTCTTAAGAAATACCTCTCGCAAACGCTGTCGCCGTTAGCGCTTTTCGACAACTGCCGGCTGAGGGTTGAGCGGACCTGGAAGAACTCGGGAGCCGACAAACCGGTCGCCTGGCAGGCCGAATATCTCGTTTCCAAACCGTTCGCTCTGGCGTTCGAGCGGAGCAACAATTTTCAGGCGGTGGCGCTTGCTCGCCCCGAATGGAGCCGGCAGATCAGGAAGGGCAAAGACCAGCCATCGTGGGAAGTCTCACCCACCGCGGCGGACGCGGCCAAGGCGCATCGCGGTCTTTACCGCGACATCGAAAGGCAAATTCAGGGGCTGTTTCGTCCATCCCTGCTGAACTCGGACATCTGGCTCAGGGGCGGCACGAGTCTTTCGACCGTCACCGAGCTCACCGAATATCAGGATTCTGGCAAGCCGCGCGTACGAGTATGCATTCGCTTGCCTCAATCCGGGCCGTGGGCCGGGTGGCGCAGGTGGACTTTCGCGGTGGATCAAGCTTATGTTCCCCTTATCGTGGAGCAAGGTAACGCTCCACCTACCGGGATCGAAGTCTTTCGTGAGGAGATTGAGTATGTCGAAGCGCAGGGCCATCCCTTGGTGACCCGCATTCAGGGCCGGACGAGCGCTGAGGATGGCAGACTCCTCCAGGAATACACGCTGGAAACCAAGGAGATGTCTTTTGACCGCGTGGACGAAAAGCGCTTTTCCCTCGAGACTTTGGGAATCGACAAGGACCAGCTCCCGGAGCCGCCGGTAGGCCACCAGACGCCGCCATTGGGTTGGCAGCCCTACTTGTACTGGCTGCCGGCGGGATGGGCCCTGGCCGCCCTTTGCCTTGGAACGCTAGTCGGCCGGCGCCAACGGAATGCGAAATGACGCGGCCCCCGCTACATGGCCCATCGGTAGGCGGCGCAGGAAGTATTCCCCGCCGCGGCGAACTTTCAGAGAGAGAACCGCCACAAGCTGAATGGCAAAGGCGGCCTCCAAAGGCGGCCACCCATTGGCCGCCTTCCGTACCTTCGCCACAGATTTGCCAAAATTTTTCAAGACCGCCAAAGACCGCCAGGTGATTTGGCGAACGGATTAATGAGAATTTGTCCCGGTGCGTGCACCTGTACTCCCAAGAGCACGTTCGCTTGCCTCCGCCGCCAACAACTTCGCCACATCTAATGCCTCGGGACTCATGAACGACCAGGTGGATCTTTCTTCAAGGACCGCCTGCCAGTTGGCTTCCTGGAGAGCAAGCAGGCGATGCCATTCTCCCACTGTCTCCGCTAACTCGGCGGGCGGCGCGAGTGGCTCCCCGGAAAGCTTTGGAATCCCGGCCACCTCGGTGAGGCAAAAGCCGATCCTCCTGGCGGTGTCGGCATCGCCTGGCAAAGCAGATGTTTGCCACTGGCATTCCTGCGCCTGCCGTTCCAAGAAATCAGGACCGGGCATCGCGCCACGGACATCACGGTCGGCCGGTGCGGACGGCAAGGCCAGATTTGCTGGCGTGTGGCTCGTGCCAGCCGGGTGCTGTTCGGCCGGCGCAGACCGAGCCTGCTCTTCTTGCAAGCGCTCCCGAAGGGCGCCGGCAACTCGTTCAAAGACGCTCTGCCAGTCTCCCGAGGTCTGCTGGCGGAAGAGTCGCATGGTGGGATACCAGGGACTGTCGTCCCGGTCGCGCAGCCAGCGCCAGTCCCCGGCAAAGTGCAGGACCAACCATACCGGAACTCCCATGGCGCCCGCCAGGTGAGCCAGCGCGGTATCAGAGGTAATCACGAGATCGACAAGCTGGATAACGGCCGCAGAATCGACAAACGCCTGGCCTCCTTCATCGATCTGTCGGCCGAGATCCACGGGCACAAAGTGCCTGGCCGTAGGACCGAGCTGATCGGCGCCAAAGCCTTTTTGCAGGCTGAGCAGTTGCACGCCAGGAATATCAGCCAGAGGGGCGAAAAACTCCAATGGGATGGAGCGCTGGCGATCGCCGGCATATTTTGGGCTTCCCTGCCAGGCGATGGCCACTTTGAAGCCCCCGAGATGGCGCAAGGAGTGGCGCCAGGTGGCAACGCGGTCACGGTCGGCATGAACATAAGGCACCCGCGCGGGGACCGTATCCAGCGTCGTGCCGAACAAGAACGGCAGGCTCAGCAACGGCACGGCCACATCGACCCTGGGCAGCGGCGAACCTTGCGGAATCAGCTGATCAATGCTGGCCTGGCCCTGGAGTAAGGAAGCCAGCATCTTGGGACATTCAAAAACAACTGTACCGCCGGTTTGCTTGACAAGGGCGGCATAGCGAATGAATTGCAACGTGTCGCCGAGGCCCTGTTCCGCGTAAAGCAGAAGGGTACGGCCGGCAAGGGGGGTGCCATCCCAGCGGGGGCATGTCTTGGCGTGGGGATCAGGAAAATTGCAGCGCCAGCGCCACTCGTACTCCCGCCATCCTTCGGAGAACTTCCCTGCCATAAGCTGAATGATGCCGAGATTGCGGTGCGTTTCGCCATGCTCGGGCCGGAGCTGAACCGCTTGCTGCAGATGGAATTCAGCTTTCTGCACCTGATTGAGGTCGGCCAGAGCCACGCCCAGGTTGTTGTGCGCATCCGCAAACCGGGGATTCACCTCGACCGCCTTGCGATAGCAGGCGGCGGCCTCGGCCCGGTTTCCCATGTCTGATTGAGCCTTACCCAGATTGCAGAGGGTTTCTGAATCGTCGGGACGCAGGCGCAAAGCTGCCGCATAGTAGTGAATGGCCTTGGCGAAGTCCTTTTTGTTCCGAAAGGCGTTGGCAAGGTTCATGACGACGGAGATTTTCTTGGGGCCAAACCGGAGGGCGTTTTGAAAAGCGGCAATCCCCTCATCGAGTTTGTTTTGCCGAACCAGACAAATGCCATGATTATTGTGGTAATCGGCATTATTCGGCTGCAAGCGCGTGGCCTCCCAAAAAGCCCTTTCGGCTTCCGGAAGCTGCCCCAGCTCAAGCTGGGCCAAGCCGAGGTTGTTATACCCTTCCACGGCCCGAGGTTGGGCCGTGGTGTAACGCTGAAAGCGGGAAATGGCCTCGTGCATTTTCTTTTGCCGTGCCAGGGCCACGCCCAGATTGAGGTGCGCGGCCCAGCGCTGCGGCTGGAGTTGCAATACTTGCCGAAGACACACTTCGCCCTCGGCCCACTGGTCCTGGGAGAGGAGCTTCATGCCTCGTTGGTACAACTCATCCGGGTTGTTTGCCGGGGCGCCGGAAGGGTCGCAAACGTCTCGGCTTACTTTGAGCTCTTCCAGAAGGACCGTGGTCAGGCGATGAAAGACGCCCGGCCAGTCCCCAGGCTCGCCCTGGCGAAACAGGCGCATGGTGGGATACCAGGGGCTGTCGTTGCGGCCGCATAGCCAACGCCAGTCGGCCGCGTAAGGGAGAATCACCCACACGGGGATGCCCAGGGCCCCGGCCAGATGAGCGATGGCGGTGTCCGAGGTGACCACCAGATCCAGCAGCTTCATCACGGCTGCCGTGTCCATGAAGGCGTTGCCGTCTCCATCCAATCCGGGCAGCTCGTGAAGCGGCAGGGCGCCGTTGAGTCGCTGCACCTGGTTGCTGCCCGGGCCTTTCTGAAGCGAGACGAGCTTTATCCCAGGGACGCGGGCCAGCGTTGCAAAATGTTCAAGGGAGGGCGACCGTTGGCGGTCGCCCTGGTAGCCCGGGTTCCCCTGCCAGGCAATGCCGATCTTGAATCCGTGGAGAGCTTGCAAGGGGCCCTTCCATTTGGCAATTCTCCTGGGGTGGGCCTTAAGATAAGGGACCGGCGCGGGGATGCTGCGGAGTTGCGTTTGCAGAACATAAGGGAGACTAAGGAGAGGGCAATGAACCGGGGAATCCGGCAGAGGCATGCCCTGCACAACCAGCTGATCGATGCCGGGGCAGTCGCTCAAGAGGGCGATCAGCTCCCGGGGAGTTTCCACGATGACCCTGCCGCCGCGCTGCTGGACCAGCGGAGCATAGCGAATGAATTGCAGGGTATCGCCAAGGCCCTGCTCTGTATGGATCAGGATGCGGCGGCCCAGCAGCGGGGCGCCGTCCCATTGGGGGACCGGAAAAGCGCGTGGGCGCTTGGGGGGGACACGCCAGCGCCATTCATACTCGGCCCAGCCGCGGGAAAAATCGCCCTGGGCCAACCAGGCCAGGGCGCGATTCAGCCTGGCCTCGGCATGTTCCGGTTTTAATTCCAGGGCCTTGTGATAGCAGGCCAGAGCGGTTTCCAGATCTCCCAGGTCCCGATGGACCAGGCCCCGATTATTGTGGGCCTCGGCACAATCTTCACGCAGCTTGCAGGCCTGTTCGCAATGATGGCGCGCTTCGTGCAGGCGTCCGAGCAAGCGCAGCACGTGGCCGAGATTGGCGTGGGCTTCCGCATGGTTGGGCCGCAGGATCAGAGCTTGCCGGTAGGTGGCCGCGGCTTCTTCCAGGCGATCCTGGCGGGCCAGAGAAACGCCCAGGTTGTTGTGGAACTCCGCCGAAGAAGGTTTAAGCCGAAGGGCCTGGCGGAAAGCGGGCTCGGCTCTGTCGGGCTGGCCGCCGTCGAGATAAGCCAGGCCGAGATTGTTGTGCCCGTCCGTCATTTCCGGCTTGCGTTTTAGGAAGTCCTGGAACAGGACTACGGCTTCCTGCCATTTGCCCAATTTGGCGAGGGCTACTCCCAAATTGTGTTGTGCGGCGGTGTGGTCCGGCTGGTGACGGAGGACCTCGCGCAGCAACGGCGCCCCCTGCGCCCAGCGGCCCTGTCTCAGGTGGTCCAGGCCGCGTTGGTACAGGGCATCCGGAGCAGGCGCCGGAGGCGCCGATCCCGTCGCCGCGACCCCGGAAGACAAGGGCGTTTTGTCCTGGAGATGAAGGGCTGCGGCCTGAACAACTCGTTCAAAGACCTCCGGCCAATCCCCCAGCTGTTTTTGCCGGAACAGACGCATGGTGGGATACCAGGGGGAGTCGTCGCGCTGGCGGAGCCATCGCCAATCGGCGACGGCGGAGAGGACGACCCAGACCGGGACACCCATGGCGCCGGCGAGGTGGGCAATGGCGGTGTCGGAGGTCACCACCAGGTCGAGCTGGCTCATGACGGCGGCCGTATCCAGGAAAGCTCCCCCTTCCTCATCCAGCCCTGGCAGATTGTGAACGAGAAACTGCTGGGAAACCTCCTCTACTTGCTGACTGCCCTCACCCCTTTGCAGAGAAATGAGCGTCGCTCCGGGGATGGTCGCAAGCGGAGCGAAAAAGCGCAACCCCAGCGATCTTTGCCGATCTCCCCGGAATTCGCGATTGCCTTGCCAGGCAAGGCCAAGCTTTAGCCCCGGCAACGACCGCAGCACTTGCTGCCAGCGACTAACGCGCTCCGGATCGGGCACGATATATGGAATGTGGGCAGGGACGGTTTCCAGCGTCGTCTGAAAAATCCTCGGCAGGCTAAGCAGGGGACAATGCGCGGAGAATTCGGGCAGCGGTTTGCCCTGGGGAACGAGCTGGGAAATTCCGGGGCACCTCTTGAGTACGTTTTGCAAAGCTCCTGGAACTTCCAGGATCACGGTGCCGACGCGTTCTTTGACCAGTTGAGCGTAGCGAACGAACTGAAGCGTATCCCCCAGTCCCTGCTCGGTGTAAAGGAGGACCGATCCTTGCGGCAACGGCTCCCCGGTCCATTCCGGTTGCGAGAACTGCCGTTTCTGCAGACCATTGCCATGCCAGCGGCCTTCATATTCGCGCCAGCCGTGGTCCATCTCGCCTTGCCCGAGCAAGGCCAGCGCTCGATTCAAGCGCGCTTCCGCGTACTCCGGTTTCAACTCCAGGGCTCGATCATAGGAAGTGATGGCGGCCGCCGCATTGCCGATCTGAAGATGAGTGATGCCGAGGTTGTTGTAGGCTTCGGCATAATTAGGCAGCAAACGAATGGCCTCTTCGAGGTGGGACAGGGATTCTTTCAGGTTACCCAGCGTCCGCAGAGCGTTGCCCAGGTTGTTATGAGCTTCCGGGGAGCGGGGCGCGATCCGGAGAGCCTCGCGATAGCTGCTGACCGCCTCCTCTAACCTGCCCAGGCCGGCCAGGGCAACTCCCAAATTGCTGTGCGTCTGGGTGGAATTGGGGTTGAAGCGCAGGGCGCGCCGGAAGCATTCGATTGCTTCCGGGTACTTTCGGGAATTTTCCAGCAAGATGCCCAGATTGTTATGAACCTCGGTCGCATCGGGTTTGATCTGGAGGGCTTCTTCGTAAGCAGCGATCGCCTCTTCTTTTTTCCCCAGTTTGACCAGGCACCGTCCCAGATCGTGGTGGACGGGCCAAAGGTTGGGATTCCGCTGGATGGCCTGGCGGAAACTGACGGCGGCGTCCTCGAAGCGGCCGGCCTCCAAGAGCACGCGACCGAGGTCGTAATGGGCTGCGGGGCTGGCAGGCTCCAGTCTCGCAACCTCGGCATAGTGGACCAGGGCCTCGTCCAGTTTCCGTTGCTGATAGAGAGCAAGCCCGAGGTTCTTATGGCTGGTGAGGGCGTCGGGATGCACCTGCAGCGTTTCGCGGAAAATGGCTACGGCCTCGTCGAGCTTTTCGAGCTTGGCCAAAGCCGCACCGAGGTTGTGCAGCGCGCCCGGATCCCGCCGCGTTTGGAGGGCTTGCCGGAAGGCGACAACCGCGTCCTCAAAGCGGTTGGCCTTGAAGTGGGCCAGCCCCTGCTCGTTGAACCTGGCGAAAAGCTCCGGCGGCTCCACCTGTCGATCGGCAGCAATATCGACGGTCATCTTTGACCTTTCGGGAAGGTTCTGGTTGGAATAGCAAGTCCCGTGATTATAAATGTCATTCCGCCAGTTGTCGCCAACATTCCAGCAAGCGGGAGAGGAAGCGCTCCTCGCTGTAGGCGGCGGCGGTAGCCTGGGCGTCGGCGACCATTTCCTGGTAGCGTTGCCTGGCCTCGGCGGCCAGTCGCACCGCTTCGGTCAGCTGTGAGGTGCAAGCCAATATATCGTCCTCGGCGGCCCAGAAGCCGTTGCGCGAGGTGGCGTAGTCCCAGCCGCCGGTGCCGGTGAAGCCTGCGACGATGCAGCCGCTCGCCAGCGCCTCGAGCGCGGACAGCCCAAAGGATTCAAAGCGTCCCAGCGCCAGGTAGACCGCCGACTCGCCCAGAATGCGGGCTACTTCGGTTTCCGGCATCTTCTCGATAACCACCCAGGGCAGCGTCTTCCAGTTCGGGTTCTCTGCCCGAAACAGATCACGCACGAATGCGGCTTCCGCTGGCCGCTTCCGAGGAGCAAAGGCCACCTGCAGCCGCTTGGGTGGCCGGGGTCTGAAGGTCATCCTGTCGAGGGGATAGGGCAGCACGAAGGTTTCGAGCGCAGGGAAGCGGCGCCGGCAAAACGTGGCCACGTGTTGCGCGGGGCACAGAACCGCGGAAACGCCGTAATCGCGGTAATCGCTGCGCTCGCCCACGCCCCGGTAGACCATGTAAGGATTTTGGCAGAAGACGACCTTACGGTTTGGCCAATCGGCGAAGCGATGGAGCAACCCGGCGTGATTCTCCGGGAACACGAGCACGTCCTCGCCGGGCGCCAGCTTGGCCAACGGCACGACCGGCGCCAGGGTAGTAAACCAACCGGGCCGTTCGCCGTCCTCGGTGGCCACCAAGGTCTCGAAGCCAAGGCTGCGCAAGGCCTCGACGTGCCGAAAAACCATCTTGATGCCGCCGGTAATCTCCTTCGCCGGCCACGACAGATACACGATGCGTTTCATGGTTCGGATTGGCAGCCATGAGATCGGAGCTTGATCTTTCACTCTTGTCAGCGGTGGCATCCATGTCAAGAAGTATCTTAACCTCTCCCCGCACGCCGTTTTCGGAATGAATCCAGGATGAAAAATCTCAGAACAATTCCGTTGCCGTAGGGAGTTTGCCAGGGTTGGCAAACTCCTGAAGAACTCTGTGGCGCTTGGCCGCTTTTGGCCAAAGGCCGCCCGCCAAACACCTAACACCTTGGCGGCCTTGGCATTCTTTGAAAAACTTGGCAAATTCTGGCCGGAAGCCGAGGAATGCTATTGACGGTTAGCGCGCTTTATGCATCGACCGCATCAAGGTGGCCACGCGCGGCCATCTTGGCAACGATGACCTGATGAGCTGGGGCCGAGTGCAGCACCTGCATCATGAGCTGCTGGTCCGAATACGCGCGCTGGAAAACGACCGCTGGCTGCTGCGGGCCACCTCGTCGGGAAGGACCGAAGTGATCGACCCGCACGGCAACCCTTCGCAGGATGGACTGGCGATTGGCGAAACGGGATTCGTGCGCCTTAAATATGGGCACCGCGACAGCTTCAGCCTGGGCGGCCAGGCGCACATCCTTGGACCTGTCGCCATGGCGCTTACTTTGCTCTTCGTAATTCTTAACGCAGTGACCCTTGTGCGCAACCGTCGCGCACGAGTTCCCTGACGAACAACCAACTCCCGAAGCGGACGGAAGCGCATCTTCACGGTTAAAGTCACCGTGGTGGTCAACGTCGGCGCCAGTATGCATGGATATGGTCCAGGATGGTGAGCAGCGGTCGATCGTAAATATCCGCAATGAATACCTTCGCTCCTTCGACGGTGAGCCATATGCCCGCTCCATAGCCGTAGCCATCCCGAGAATAGCTGAAGCTTCTCCCCGCCGTCTGCAGTTTCACACCGCGAACCTCGTCCCAGCGCAGTTCGCCCTGCACGTCCCCCTGAACCATGGCCAGTCCCACCGGGCTGAGCACGAGACTCGCTTGATGCCAATTCCGAATTCCTACTGGTCCAGTCACCGGGCCCAAGCGGAAGCTCAGGTACAAGAGCCCGCCGAAGAACGCAGCCACGGTCCCACCAGCTACCCAGCCCATGTAATCCCCCCGAACAGCGAAACCTATGGCCAGCCATGCGACTCCCGTGACAAGCGTCGCCAGACAGACTGCCCGCGCCGTGAGTCGAGTGGCGGGCATGCTGCGACCGCCGCGCGCCCGATACGAAAACACGCGCTCGGCCCCGAAAGCCTCTTCATTGCGTCGCGCGTAATCGGTCAGCAAGGGGTTCACGGCGCGCGAGTCGCCCGGCGGAAGCTGTCCGATGAGAAAACGGTACACCTCTTCCGAAGGCACGTTCAGGCGGGCTGGAATCCGTACCGCCCCGTCGTCATGGACGACCCAAATCGAATACCGGCGCTTGTGAGCATTTGCCGTATCGCGAGGACGCTTCTCCGCGAACACCCACCGCAATGTCTGGTAAGGAATCGACAACCGTGGCTCGTGGATTTCCAGCGTTGTCTCTGTGATCACGGCGTTGAACGGTCGTTGGCGCCTGTGCCACAAGGCAAGGGCAATCATGGCGGGCAGCAAGGCAGCGATCAGCAGGTGCGGATTCCGCGTTGCAGCGCCAAAGCCAGCAAACGTTGCGGCCAGGACCAGGAAGAGGGCCGCCGGCCAGCGGAAGGACAGTTTCGCCTCGATGGTCTGACCGATCATGACATAGAATGCAAGAATACCACGACCGCATTGTGGCCGAAGTGCAACAACATCGGCAGAACAAGGCTCCGGCTCGCCACGCGCATATAGCCGAGGAACAGCCCTACGACCATCAGGACCGGGATACTGAGGGGCATGCCGATGTGCGCCATGCCGAACATGATGGCCGAAATCCACACCGCGGCGTGATCGCCCATCACCGAGCGCAGGCTGCCCAGGGCGAGGTAGCGAAAGAAAAACTCCTCAACCACGGCGGGCTGGATACAGATGGCCAGAATGATCCAACCCGTTATCTCGCGACCGAGCCATTCGTGCGTGTCCTCGGACGGGAAGGAAAGGAACTGGCGCAGCAACCAGTGATAGCCGATATTCAGGCCAAGCACCATGGCCAAAAGGGGAGCAGCCGCCAGCCAGACCAGCAAGCGGCGCGCTAAGGACCGCCGCCCGAGTGGAGCCGGCCGGCCAATCCAGAGCAGCGCCGCCCCAACCAGCACCGTGTCCACCGCCTCCATGATCAGAATCTGGTTGCGGCTGCGTTCAACGCTCTCCGGTCCAGGATCGTGCTGCCCGCCGAACCCAAAATGGTTGATCCACCCGTACACCAGCGAGGTGCCGAGCAGCATGACAAATACCCAAATGAGCCGGAGAACTCGAACCTCCGCAGGTCTCGCTCGATCCGCTGCATCAGTTCGGCCGCTCTCCGCTGTCAAGACGGCGCGGCAACAAGGGCATAGACCCTCGGCTGGAGTGACGCATTTCGCGCAGCGCCAGCACACGACCAAAGAAGATGCCGGCGCCAGAGCGTCAGGACCGGCATCGCTCGGCGGCAGAGCGCCGGCGGGCGGCAGCATTTCTTCCGCAAAGGCCGGTTGATCTCGGCTTGGTTCGCTTGGAGGATAGTCGTTCACGGGCCCGTTGCCTCACCCGCTAGCTCTTCCGTTCTTTCTCTTCGGTCTGCCACGGCGGCCTGGACCGCCTTTACCAGGGCAACCACAAAGATGACCTTGACGATGATGCCACGAGCCAGCGACTCAGGTTCGAGAAGGGACACCCCCAGGTTCGCCCCGATAAATAGCACCAGGCTCGTGACCGTGACAGGCACGGGGTACTGATAAATGATAAAGCCGAAGACGATGAAGAGAATCCCCAGGAGAATGAAGCCGCCGTTCACCAGGTAGTTGATCCGCAGAGCGGTCTCTTCCGCCTGCTTGAGTACGGCCGGATCGACGCGCCCCGGTCCCCCGATTTTCGTCACCTCCGCCTCGATTTCCTTATGAATCATTTGCGGCGCCAACGCCATGAAAATGACCGGCGTGATGATTTGCAACACGCCGACGACAAAGAGAATCGTGCGCGCCTGCTTGAGCTGTTTGCCGCGCGCCGACTTTGCAAGGCTCCCGAGTCCCGCAGGTTTTGGGCTCAGCGGTTCCATGGATTTTCCTCCCCTGGTGACAAGCAACGCTCGCTCGATTTTACTATGAGTTTACGCGAAATCAAAGCTAACGGCATGCTGGCCAACGGCATCCGCTCTAGCTTAGCTAACCTGCTCTGCGGCTTTTTGGCCTGATTCCGTGGTTGATTGTCTGGTCGAACGGCACGGGCGTTGCACAATCCGCGTCTGGTTAGTTCTCCCTGAAGGCATCCAATGCGAAAATGCTGGCTGGCATTGGCGGTCGTACTTGGCTTGGCCTCGGCTGAGACCGGCTGGCTCTGGCTCACAGGTCCCCTGTGGAACCGCGATTTTCGCTCTTTCTGCACTCCACTGCAGTTCAGCGCGGATAGCCGGCAGCTCCTGGTTGCGGACGGCTTACAGGTTGATGGTCCGGATCGTCCTTTGCCCAGGCTCTTGTGGTGTGATTCGGACACCGGCAAGATTGTGAGCAGCGTCGATCTTGCCTGCCCTGGTCCACGCACGTTCATGGCCGTTTTTATTTCCCCCACGGCGTCCACCGCGCTCATTATGATCGAGAAACCGGCAAAAGATTCCGATCACGATGCGCCACAAGAAAGGTTCGCGTATTTTCTTCATGATGCCAGAACAGGCTCCCGGTTGTGCGGACCGGTGAAACCAGCGATAGGTAAGCCGGCTCTCTCTCCCGACGGACAATGGGCCTGGGGCCGTTGTCTCGATCTACCACCGAGCCCTGTCTCGCAGGCGTTCGCGGTAATCGAGACGCGCACGGGAAAGCCGGTTCTAGAGTTGCGCGAGCAAAACGGCGTGAAGCCACTAGGGCTCTGTTTTGCTCCAGATAGCCGTGCACTTGCCGTAATAAGCCGGAATGCGACTTCAACCAGTTTCTTGCAAGTCTTCGCCCTCCCCGGCGGCGAGCTGCGGCGCCAGACGGAACTTCCGGGACGGGGCATTCAGGTCATTGAAAAGTGGGTAGGAAATCGCATATACATCCAGGCCATTGCCCTTATCGGCCAGGACAGCGAGGATGACCCTGGCCCCCCGCTCTATTGCCGGAAAGTGTACTCTTTTGATCCTCAGGTTGATTCCATCGATGGCCGAAGGATCGAATCTTCCGTCATGATGCGCTTTGAGCAGCATAAGGGCGAGAGGAACTACACATATGACGGACCTGGTTGGCTCGCTCATGTAGGCATTGGCCGGTACGACAGAACGAAGGGCGAGGAAGTATTCGACTGGCTGACAGAAAAGATCGCCAGGAAGCACAAAACCAGGATCGGCTCTTATGCCCGCGTCCGCTTTATGGATCCCGATACGGGCAAACTTCGATACGAGGTGCCGGCACGGCTAAACACACCTTACCTTATCTCTCCAGATGGAAAACGGGTCGCGAGTCGGTATTCGGACTCCACCGCGGAAGTTTGGGACGCGAACCCGCCGTTGCGCTGGCCTTGGTGTACCGGCGCCGCCGCAATCGCTGCGGGCACAACGTTGTTGTTCGGGCGTTGGCGACGGCGGACGTAACGTGGTGGCAGAACTTACCCTCGTCATCCATGCACCCGCCGCCGGTCCCTGCCGGGACGAGTGCCTTATCCTGGCCGCAACGGGCGGCGGCGGCAAACTGCACTCCATGGACCGATGGACTGGGCCACCGAGGCCGCAATCCGCACCCTCACGTATCTCGGCTGCCATTACGAGCCGATCGCTCCCGACATCCACGAGGCCTTTCAACTCCTGGCCGATCGCCGTCCCGGCCTGGGCCACTTGCAATGGGAAGAACCGCTCTATTCCTGCTGGAAGCAACTGCCTCACCTGTTCCCGAAGGAGCGGCAGGAAATGCAGGCTATCCTGGACCAAATGTGCCAGTAATTGAGTCAATCCAGGTAATTGCCGAGTAACCTTTTGTCTAGCTTTTGCGTGAGAATCATTGTCCAGCGTCCTGCCCGCCGATGCAAGCGTGCAGAGCATACCCTCCCAATCAAGGAAGCAATTGATCCAGGGCTTGTAGCGCGGTTCCCCAGGCCGGACGCAGCGTGCGATACGAATCCCACCAGGCGCTGAGAATGCCGGCCGTAGCGGTTTCCGCAGTGCCCATCCACAGCGCGGTTGCTTGTGGCAGCCTCGCCTCGAGCGAGCCATCCAGCCCAAGCTCCGCCGCCGCCGATAATACCACCGGGATCATGGCCAGGCCGGCGACCTGCGTCAGGCGCCTGGGGCGCAAATGCTCGGAATAGCGGGGCAGGTCGAGATTCAAAGAAGACAGCAGCCAGGCCAGACGCAGGACCTCCGGGAGCTCGGCAACCGGATCGGCGCCGACGGCCTCCAGGCGCACCGAGTTGTAAGGCAGGTGCGCCGTTCCCCCGCCGCCCAGCACCGGATGAACCATGAGCACAGCCCCCTCTTCGACCAGCAATCCCGGCTCGGTCCAGCGCAGCACCCCGCTCAGCAGCCCCTCACCCTGATAACTCCACCGCTGCCGCAGGTCCCGCGCTGCCGAAGCAGTCTGTTCCTGCGCATGTGGGATTACCCTGGTGAAAGCCGTCTTCACGTCATTGAGCAGGCCGCACAGCCGGGCCACGCGTGGCAGCGCATCGGCACGGCCCATCACCTTGGTCAATGTGACCTGCGTGAGCTCCTGCGAACCCTGGATGCCGGCGGCAAGCGGCACGACATGCGACCAAAAGGCATCGGGCGGGACTCCCTGTTCCAGCAAGGTCTGCAACAAGGCCGTCACCGGAGCCGTCAACGCACCGGCTAACGCGGCATCCATGTTCGCCGGCGAGCGCAGCCAGGCCTCGGCGGCGTGCAGGCAATTGACCATTTCACTGGTCTGCCAGGTGAGCTTCACGCAACGGCTCCGCATCAAACGACGTTGCTTTCGTGCCGAGACGGTCAGTCTGCACGTTCGCCGGCGGCGGACGACCAACTTTTCCCATCTGTAGTTTACCGGCGTGGCCGCTTGTCCATTAGCCGGTTGCTCCATTCTTGCACATGGCTTAGCGTCAGTCGTTGCCAGGCCGCAAAGCCGGTCCAGGCGTTACCTGCTGCGGCCTCAAACGGTCTATCGATGGTGGAACCGCACGTGACCGCGGCGTCGCGATTTCTATTCGCGCAGGGCAGACAACAGAGCCTTCGGATCAGCGTTGTCGCCGAAGGTGCGGCTCACGTGCACGAAGATGTCCCGATTTCCCGGGCCGAAAAGGAAGCTGGCCCCGAGCTGGAAGGGATTCTTCCCAAGCCGATGCTGCCGATGGCCCGCCGCCCTTGCGCGGGTACGTGCCTGGGCGTTCGCGCGGCGAAAGAGGTGGAACAGGTTCGCCGATTTCAAGCCGGCGGCCTGATAGGCGGCCCGGCCGGCATCGACCAGCAGCGGAAACGTGATGCCGGTCTCATCGCGAAACCGCAGGGCATAGTTCATGTCGCCGAGCCCGATCGCCGCCAGCGCGGCTCCCGCTGCCCGGAACTCCTGTTCGTGCCGGCGCAACTGCGCGACATGCTCGCGACAGAAGATTCAGCCGTAGTGCCGCAGGAAGACCACGACCGCCGGGTTCTTCTCCCACAAGGAGCCGAGGCGGACGGCGCCGCCGCCGGCCTCCGGCAGCACCATCTGCGCGAGCCTGGCACTCAGAGATTCCACCATACCCTCGCAATCAAGGCACAAAAAAGGTGTCTGGAAGCCTCGGCGGCGTGCAGGCAACCGACCATTCCACTGGTCTGCCAGATGAGCTTCACTCAACGGCTCCGCATCAAACGACGTTGCTTTCGTACCGAGAAGGTCGGTCCGCACGTTCGCCGGCGCCGGTGGACGGCCGGCATTTCCCATCTGTAGTCTACCGCGTGGCCGCTCGGCCATTAGCCGGTTGCTCGATTCTTGCACTTGGCTTAGCCTCAGTCGTTACCAGGCCGCGAAGCCGGTCCAGGGCGGTTTCTCCCCAACGCTGACTTGCAATAAGAGATCCGTAAACTGGCACCTTGGGTTTCTTCTTCGCGTTCATTCGCCGGACCCGTTTTCCTTCCCGTGCCATCTGCTGCGCGTTTGACATCGCGACGCGCGGCTTGGTATGGTAACGGCGTCATGGGAGCAAGCACAGAGCACAGCCTCATGGCCGGAGGTTTCCGATGACGATTATCGTGGGCGAACAGGGCAGCATTCACTTGCCGGAAGAATTGCTGAATCGGCTCGGAGTGCGGCCCGGATCACAGCTCATCGCCGAAGAGGATGAGCGCGGCATCCTGTTGCGGACCAACGGGGAAAAACCGCTGTGGCAGGCGTTGTCCGAGGCGGCAGAGTCTCTGCCCCCCGAAGTCGTCAAGAACCTGCCGGCGGACGGCGCCGAGGAACATGATCACTATATCTACGGTACTCCCATCACTTGACGCGCTCCTGGCTCCTCGACGAGTGATGGGAGAAACCGGCTAACGCGGCATCCATGTTCGCTGGCGAGCGCAGCCAGGCCTCGGCGGCGTGCAGGCAACTGACTATTTCACTGGTCTGCCAGGTAAGCTTCACGCAACGGCTCCGCATCAAACGACGTTGCTTTCGTGCCGAGAAGGTCCGTCCGCACGTTCGCCGGCGCCGGTGGACGGCCGGCATTTCCCATCTATAGTTTACCGCGTGGCCGCTCGGCCATTAGCCGGTTGCTCGATTCTTACACATGGCTTAGCCTCAGTCGTTACCAGGCCGCGAAGCGGGTCCAGCCTGCGACGACCTCGGACAAGGACGGACAAGTCGCTATACGTCCCTCAGCGGATCCCGATTTCATCGATTTCCGCGTTCCCCGTGATTATGAGGGCAAGCAATTGCCGCTCTGCAGACTAATCGCCGTCCCGCACGACAAGGGAAGGACTGGAGTGAAGGCGCCATGAACTGTGCCATTCCGCACGATATTGCGGGCTTACCCGGGCGTGGAAGCTCTTTCCTGGAGAGAAGCAAGCCGAAACGCTAAAATGGGCTCATGCATCTGACGCGCCTGTCCCACGAAACGATTTTGGCTGATTCTGGCCGGCCAGCCGGTGCGGAATCGCACTTGGTCGATATCCTGGCTTTGACTCGAATTAAAGGAGTAGGAGACGAGGGGGTAGCGCGCATCCTGAGCCAGCTGACGTTAGAGAAGGGAAGTCTCGACGATTTTTTTGAATGCAGTCAGCGGCAGCTTCGCGAGCGGTTTCAGCTGCGCGCTACGGCGGCGGTATGGGTGGAAAACCACCTGCAAGAAGCGAGAGAAGAGGCAGCAGCTATTTACAGGCGTATGCGACAGATGAACGTCGCGATTCTGGCCCCAGATCATCCAAGCTATCCGGAAGGCTTGGCAGAGTTCTTCGAGGGCAATCCCCCTCTTCTTTATGCCCATGGTAACCTGGAATTGCTTGCCGGCAAGCATGTAGCCGTCGTGAATTCGGCTCAGCCATCGCGAACGGCCCTGGATTTTGCTCTGGGCCTTGCCCGCCGACTGGGGGAGGCGGGGCTAACATTACTAGCGAGTACCGAAGGACCCTCCTACAACCTGGTGGGACTGGCCGGCAAGCAGGCAGCCGCAAGCTTGATCCTTGTGCTCCACCAAGGCTTGTTCGAAATCCTTGGCAAGCCGGATGGTCATGAACCGCTACCGTTGGCGCGACGGCTGAATCACCGACCGGATTTGCAGAAGACGCTATTGATCTCGCCTTTTAGACCGGACGGACGCTGGCAAAAAGGAAACGGGCTCCGGCGCGACAAACTGCTGGTTGCGTTGGCGGAATCTTTGGTGGCCGTGGAAATCCGATCGGGTGGGGCCATGCAAGGGCTGTGTCGCAAAGCACAGGCTCTTGGACGGCGCGTTTTCGCCTGTCCTTTTCTTGAGCCTGAGATCCCGGCTTGCGCGAATGCCGAACTGATTGGGCAGGGAGCTACGCCCCTGGTGGGCGACCGTGCCGGCTCTAACGCGGATCTCGTTGTGCGCGCGTCACTTCCTCCGGCGGTGTTCGCTGCGGACGAGGATCTGGAGCGGCGCCGGGGTCTTGGCCAATTCTTCACGCCTCCCGAGGTCGCTGATTTTATGTGGGATACGGCGCAGCTTTTTCGCGGCCCCAAGCTGCCGAAAGCCGTGCGCATCATTGAGCCGGCGTGCGGCGAATGTGTGTTCTTGCGTGCGGCACGGCAGCGAGGAGCGCAGTGGGAGCTGTTCGGCGTCGATCTGGACGAAACGCTTCTGCCCATCTGGCGCGACGATCCACTTCTCAAGACTGCGCATATTTACCGAGCAAACGGCCTCCTGGATAATACGAGCATCGGCCTGAAATCCGGCTCATTTGACATCGCCATTGGCAATCCCCCGTTCAGCGGCACTGGGCTCAAGGACTTGCTTCGGCTGCTCGATGTCCCCACCGAGAAGAACGAGCCATCCCAGCGTGGTCTGTTTGAGGAAACATCCGGCCCACTTGAAAGCGCTGATTCTGATTCTCTGCCACTCTATAAGCGCGCGATGCTGGATCAGCTTGCCCGCGAGCTAAGCCGGTATGACTGTTGGCGACTGCGGGATCAGCCGGATGGCAATGGCGAGGGGGCGGAAAATCAAGCCCAGCAGGCTAGCCTGTTCGAGGGGATTTCGTTCACTTCAGATCGCGGATTGCAAGGCGTGGACTATGACCGAATGGCGGACGCGCTTCGGGAATGGCCCCCCAATGAGTTGCTGGACGTGCGCCGACCGGATGTGCGCAACACGATTCAACGGCTGGCGAGCACGGCCATCGAGGTGTATTTCGTCGAACGCTTCGTGCAACTGGCCAAGCCGGGCGGTATGATCGCGGTCATCGTCCCGGAGAGCATCTTGGCGAGCGATCAGCTTGGGCCGTTCCGCACGTGGCTCCTGGAACATGTGCAGCTTCTTGCAGTCGTCACATTGCCTCAAAAGGTGTTTACAGGGGTTGGGGCCAATGCAAAGACGGGCATCCTGTTTGCCAGACGGCTTACGGCAGCGGAACAACGCGAGATGGACAAGATGCCTGCGAAAGGTTTGAAGGCCAGAGTCTTACCTAAGTTCAAGAAAGCTGGAGTTCACATGGTATCGCCCGACCTAGATTCGCCCGACTGGTCGCTCAAAGGCTACGTGTCAGCAATTGTCGGTCGCCTCAAGCAACTGTCGGGAAGCAACCTGCTTAAGGGAGATATTTCGTGATTGTGGCCCGATCACCGCGAAGCCAAGTAATGGAAGTTTCCCTTGAAGAGATTGCCCGCTGCAATCGTTTCAATCCGGCTTATTATGAACCCCAGTTCCTGGAAATCGAGAATAAGCTTGAGACAATCGGGGCGAAGCCTATTGACCGATTCATACCTGCGAAACATCCCGACGGCGCAAAGGGGATTACGTATGGACAAGTCGGCAGTCGCGACTTGACGCCTAGAGGCGCGGTTCGCTATCTCCAGGTAATCAACATTCGTGAAACAGGGATCGACTTTGCAATTAAGCCAGATAGGGTAGCTGAGAACTCCGACAATGACCCGGCCAGAAGCCGCGTGCAAAAAGATGACATCCTTTTCAGCAACACCGCATTCAGAGGAACTGAGACATTGATTGGTCGTTGTGTGGTGGTGCATCGCGAGTACGGCAAACTAAATATTAGCCAGGACATTGACCGAATACGCGTAGCCGGGGCTAATCCTTATTACGTGGGCACCTATTTGAAGACCTCGCTGGCGCAAATGCAGATGCGAAGGCGCTTGCACGGCGTCGATTCGCAGAAGATCAACTTCGGACAAGTTCGAAGCCTGCTGATACCGGATTTAGCTGACAATCAGCAAGATGAAGTCGAACGCCAATACGTGGAAATGGCCGCCGCACACGATCGTGCCATGGCGATTAAGGAACGATTGCTGCAAGAATCGCAAATCGAACCCGGGCAATACGGAGAAGCCATCAATCGCTTAGCTGACGGGAAACCCGCATATCGGCGGAACATGGAGGAGGCGAAGCGGCGTCTCGATCATCTGCTGGCCGAGTTGGTCGCGGTGATCGAAGGGCGGCAGAAGAAACTGAAGCCGTTTCCGGGATGAGATGATCCAGCCACGCCTTCATGAAGACCAACGGCCGCATCGGCGAACTCCTGGCGACTCCCTGTCTGAATGACAACGAGTACGGCCATCGCGTCATCTGGCCTTTGCTCGATTACCTGGGCATCCCTTCCGAGATGCGCAGACCGCAATTCCAAATCGAAAACCCGTTTGGCGGCGGCCTACTTCGACTGGACTACTTAATCCACGTCGGCGACATCCCCATGATCACCATCGAAGGGGAGCCGCGCTCTCACCAATTCCAGCAAGGCTATAAACAGGCCAAGAATTACAGCACGAACTTCAAGCCTCGTCAGCAGGGAAGCGTCATGAGGGAAATGACGGTTCCTTTCCTGATCGTCGCGGCCGGCAACAAGGCGGAGATGCGCCGGGCTGTGGCACGGGGCCTGACCATTGACTATGAAACCGTGGCGCTGAACGGATTGCCGGCCTTTCTGGAATGGCAGGACCTGCAGGCCGAGGCGGAGCGGATTGCGGGGCCGATCAGCGAAGCACAGCCGGTTCTCAAAGCAGATGCCGCTCGGCAGTTCTTCGACGATCTCTATGCCGCCATCAATGCGGCCGCGATGCTTCGCAAGAAGGACGATCTGAAAATTATTCTCTTCAACAGGATCATAAGCCTGGCTCGCGAGAAGCAAACCAGCGCGATCAGTCGCATCTGTCGCCGCGCCGGACTCGGCCAATTCGCGTTGCGGAAAATCGTCAAGGCGCTTTCCTGGTACACGCAAAAAGTCGAGGCGAACGAATTCTCCGGGGCTGCCGTGGCACGCGGCTACAGGAGTTTTCTTCTCCAGCCGGCCGGGCGCGGCGGTCACCACTACTTCACGGGGGAGTCGCAACACCGGCCCTATCAGGAAGGGCGGAAGATCAAGTATCGCAATGTCGCTCGCTATTTCACGCCTACGGAAGTAATCCAACAAATGGTGCGCCTGGCAGAACCGCGCTCCAGCGATCGCGTGATCGACATGACCTGCGGGAGCGGCGGTTTTCTTGCGGAGTGCGTGGATTACGTCGTCCAGGCGGAAGGGGACCGCCAGGGACAGCGCTTTTTGACCGAGCGCCTGGTGGGCATTGATGATGACCCGTTTTGCGTTTCGTGTTCGCGGGCACTGCTCACGTTTCTTTATCCGCAGCACGCCGACGAGCTTCAAGTCTACGTGCATAATTGCCTTTATCAAAAGGCTCCAGCCGACACCGAGTTTGCCGAGGACTCCGTTGCTGAAACGCATCTGCGCGCAGGCCGGTATGACCTGGTGATCGGCAACCCGCCGGGCAACGACGAATACTCCGGAACGAACCCGGACTACGTTGCGGAACAGTGGGAAAAGCGCTTCGGACAGCGCGGCTTGATGGACCATCACTGCTTTATCCGGCGAGCCATTGAACTGGCTCGCCCGGACGGTGGCCGCATTTGCCTGCTCGTTCCCGAAGGTTTGCTTTCACGGGATAACCGTGGCATGCCGCGCTTGCGCTATGAAGTAATGAAGCAATGCCAGTTGCGGGCGGTCATTTCCCTGCCGCGAGTCTTCAAAAACAACAATGCCCAGATGGCCATTGTTTATCTTGTTCGCAATGCGCACTGGAATCGCAAACATAAGGTCCTCCTAGCAAGCATTCAGCCAACCTGGCGAGACGAGGACGGCGTGGAAAAACCAACCAACCTTTTCGCGGAATTGGAAGCTATTATTGATCGCTATCGCAATGCTCTGGCCGTGGGGAACCAGGATCTAAGCTCCGGCGAAGGACTGGCCACTTTTCCAGAGGCCAGGGCGCTTCTGGAAGATTCGGAAATCCCAGAGGATCGAAGTTAAGAATACTTTCTTGTCCGAGCAGGCCGGCCGGTTGCTGGGCATCTTGAGGTAGCAAAAAGAGGGTAATTTATTGCGAGAGAATCACGACACTGTACGCTCCGACACCCACGTTGGCGTTGAAGTTTAGCCCGTCCTTACCACCCGGGTTGGCGGTCGTGTCGAAGCTATCGCCATTGCTGAAAAGGGGGTCGTAAATGTTCGCGCCGCTGTTAAACAGCACATGCCATAGACCCCCGCGCGGAAAGCCGATGTTCAGATTTTTCAGCGGCACATTCGAAAAGTTGGCCACCACGACGACATCGTCGCCTGCACCGCCGTGTTCCCATCGGTGGTACGCCAACGTCTTGTTGCCGTCGTCCAGGTGAAAGACGTTGAGATTTTGGCCGCTCAGGCCGCCGGTCTTCCCTGTCAGGTTGCGCCGCAGAGCGATCAGATCGCGATACATTTGCACAATCCCTTTGAAATTGCCGTCAGCCACCCGGCCGAAATCGACATTGGTCGGCGTCTTGAAGCCGAAAGCGCGCGTCTCGAGCATCTCCTGACCCTGAAAAATCATCGGAATTCCAGGCGCGGTGAGCATGACTGCCGCGGCTAAAGTGGAACGCTTCTTGGCAAAAATGCTGGCGTGGTCGTTGATATCGATCAACGTCGGCAAGCGGTCCTGGCCGGGCGGATGACCTACTTGATCATGGTTTTCCGTGTAGACGACGCGAGTAAAGACGTCGCCGGCCATTTTCTTTTCGAGCGCCCTCTTCACGGCGCCGAGATCTCGATCGGCATCGTTGATCTTGGTTACCACGTCGCGCAGCGTGTTGACCATGGTATCGTCCCATTGGCTGTTGAAGCCGAGGCCAACGGGGCCGGTTTGCAGTGTGACATCTCCAGAGCTTTGCAAATCCTCGGCGATGGTAATTTTGCTCGGTTGCTTGGGGTCGGTGTTGCGATAAGAGGAGTTGATGTCGCGCAGCAGTTGCGCCCCTTCGTCATTCGCTGTGCGTCCTGGACCGAAGGTGCGCATGTCAATCGTGTCGTCGAAGCGCAGTCCATCGACGCCGTAATCGCGGAACAGCAGCAGGGCGTTCTCGTTGATGTACTGCCGGACCTGCGGCCGGCCGTAGTCCGGCCGCGGCCCAAAGCCCGTGTTGGCGCGAGCGCCACCATAAAGAAAAATCCCGCCGGGAATTTCTGGCGTGGTAAAGCCACCAAACCCCTTAAGCAAATTGTTGTCGACCAGGTGGTTATAGACCACGTCCACGATCACGGCGATCTGGCGCAGATGACATTGTTTGACGAATTCTTTGAACTCTTTCGGCGTGCCATATCTGGACTTCACCGCGAAAAGCTGAACGGGATCGTAACCCCAATCGTGATCGGGCGGGGTGTGATCGGCGAATAAGGGATTTTGCGTGATCGGGAGCACTTCCACCGCATTGATGCCGAGATTTTTCAGATAGTCCAGTTTCTCGACCGCACCGGCAAAGGTGCTGTTGAAGGTGCCGATGTGCAATTCGTAAATCACCATGGTATTGAAAGCGGGCACAGTAAAGGCCGGCATATTGAAGCTCGTGTCCACGATCACGGCTTGGGGCTTATCGTCATTGCCATTCAGGCCAAAGCCGTTGGGTAAATCAAATCCAGTCAATTGTTGCGCCCGCGGGTCGTTGAATTCACGCGCCATGCCGCCGCGCTTGATGGAATAGCGATACTTGTCACCGGCTTTAGTGCCGTTCACTGTGCCGGTCCAAGTGGTGTCTGCGGGGTCGGAATGACCCGACTCCTTGGTCAGCGGCACCACGGCGCCCCCATTTATCTTGACGCCGACCTCGTCCACGAAAGGAGCCCAAACGCGAAACGTGGTGGTTCCGTCATTGTGTAGAGTTGCGCCGAGCGGGTCGGCCGCGCTCGCCAAGCGTGTTGCAGCGAGAAAGGCTGAAGCGAAGACCAGGATGCACTTGGCGGCGAAACTCGCGGGCCATTTGCCCAAACGGAATTGAGCAGGCGACACGGACAATTTCCCATTCATAGATTGCTCCTTGGTGCCACGGGCACACTTCAGGCTGACGGCCCTTTCAAGCGTTTTGGGACGGCGGCGACCTGCGCCGCGGAGCCTTAGCGCTGGCTGGTCGTTTCGCCCGGAGCACGGCACGTGCCATAAGGCTGCATTTTGCGACTGTCTCCATAAGTCATTTCCCTGTTGCCGGTTGCTCGAAGCAGGAGGATTCCGGAAGCCCGTCTGGCTTGAGCCGCAATCGCCTAAAATTCAGGATGGGAACGCGATTCTTAGGCGGTACGGTCCTGGCTGACTGTGTGCCGCATTTGAAAAGATCCGAATTCCACTGCCATGCGTGGAGTCCGCATCACGAGAGCGGCGTGGCGATGCACCAGGACTGTGAAGGCGTCTTCATCGCGCTGGGTTAAAACACCTTCAAGCAATTGGCGATCCGAGAGCATTTCCAAAGCCCGCGTCTGAAGCGGACGGCAAAGTTGCTGCAGGACGATGTTGAGTTGTGCTTTGGCTATGTAGCACGCTCCCGCAAGAAAGCGACTTTACCCTATGAGAGCCCAAAGGTGAGCCGACCGGTACGCAATTTCTGGAAATCGGGAGGTGGAAAAGGGGAGTCGGAAAAAGAGACGGGGTAGATCTCTTCTGGAAATCTACCCTGTCCCCTTTTCGGCATTCCTTGCCATTTCTTTTCGAAGACTGGTGTAGTTCAAATGATCGCGAACCGGGACAGTTGCCTGCCGACAAGGTAGAATGAGTTCGCGCGGTCACCGCCTGGTGTTATTCCGCGTGGCCGGAGGATACGCCAATGCCGAATACGAAAACCAAGATAAGAGCCAGGACCAAGCAACGCACGGCGTCCGCGCTGGAAGTACTCACCCTTCCTGAGGCGGCGGCGTATCTGCGCGTCGATGAGAAGCGCGTCCTGCAAATGGCCCAGCAGGGGGACTTGCCTGGCCGGCGCCTCGGCAACGACTGGCGTTTCTTCAAAGCAGCCTTGCAGGCCTGGCTGAGCAATGTCCCCAGCTACAAGGACAGGCTCATGGAGCTTGCCGGCGCCTGGAAGGACGACCCCTATCTCGAAGAAATTGTCCGCCAGGCGTACCAGAGGCGGACCGGGGCGATGGCTGAGAATGAGGAATGATTCTCCTGGATACGGACATGATGTCCCTCTTCGCCGCTGGTCATCCCGTGGTAGTATCGCGCGGGCACAGCACTCTACCTTGGTCACGCGCAACGTGCGACACTTTGAGCAAGTGCCGGGTCTAAAGGTAGCAAATTGGCTGAAATGACTACTTCTTACTGTTCATACCTGGCGAGCACGGCCGCTGTATCCAGAAAGCCGCCGCCGGCATTCTCCAGCGCTGCCCGGCCTGGGCAACGCTCTCAAGGGGAATCGGCAAGCAGGTCCGGTCGATTGGCAGGGTCGAAAATCCAGGGCAGCTTCACTTGCTCCATACGGTCCAAAAGGGCGTTGGCTCCATGTTGCTGCTTGTAGGCGCGCTCGCGGCGCGTGATGGGGATGTGCCACAACAGGGACATGTTGTCCGAATCCAGCTCGAGGGAAAAAGCGGCATGGGGAGACCAGATGGGCCGAAGGAAGAAGGCGTCCTGCAAGTCGTTTTCGACCGCGTCGGGCCAGGCGATCGTGTCAAACATATCGAGGGCAAACTTGTCCACGTGCGGCAGCCAGGCGCAATCGTGAAGCCTTCGGGCATACACGTCCTTGCAAACGCGGAAGTACTGAATCAGTTCGCGGCGCGGCACAAAATCCTTACGTTGGTTATCCACCATGCGAAAGTCGGACATGCCGTTGGTCACCGCGGCCAGGACCGGACCCTCGACGTTCGCGACTTCGATCGGGTAGACAAAAACGTCGATGACGCAAGGCGTATCGGCGCCTGCAAAACGATGGTAGGGGAACACCTGGGACGGCTTGCTGCCAAAGAGCTGCTCGTAAGCGCGGGCACGCGGTACGCTCAGCCTCTCGTGCTCGTTCATCGCCGACGAAACCATCCGGCACCTCCGCTGGGTGAATCGCTAGGGTATCCCCAAGACGCCCTTCAGCCATGTGTCGTAATCAGCATTGGTCAATTGCAGGATCTGGTCGAAGGCTGGCTCGTACAGGCCGGCAGGGTCATCGGCCCGGCCCGTCGGCAGGTTCGTCAGGTGGGCGGCAATATCCCTGGCGGCGGCGCCCGCCAGGTCCGCGGCGTCCTCCGTCTGAAGAGCGAGGGTGTTGTTGCCGCCGTAAGTACGCCCGGCCTTGTGCAGGTCCTTGGGAAGCACCACCGCCAGGGCCGCGTTTTCGATCATCTTTGCCTCTTCCGGGGTCAGATCCTCTCCCTTGAGTTGCGCGGCCCGTATCTTCAAAGCGCCCTTGGAAGGAATATGGTCCCGATCGAACTTGCCTTCGCCGGTGCGCTGCTTTAGCGCTCCGTACGTGTCGAGCTCGCCCGCCTGCAGAACCGGCTTGCTGGGCTTCTGCTTGTTGTAAGCATTGTGCGCCCAGGCAGTCCAGCCCCAGTCGTCGTCCCCGACAAAGTAGGTATGGTAGTCGCTGACGCGCAGGTTGTAAACCGTTTGGTATTCGCCGGTGTCCCGGACCGCGTCGACGGGCACCCAGCGGCCATCGTGGGTGCTCAACTCCATCCCCGGCTTCAGTTCGCCGGCCGGCGTCCAGCCGGCGTTCCGCACCCAGAACGGGTGTTCCGGGGTCGTGCCGATGTCCCGGCCCTGCACACGCACGATCATGATGCGACCCGTGCGCACGAAGACTTCCTCGACTGTCTTGGTGGTCACCTCCGCAGCCGGATCGTGCTCGGGTCGGGACAGGATCTCATCGCCGATCTCGAATTCCTCGATGAGCTTGCCGCCGTCGGGCGTCAGGAGGGGCGTGCCCGCGAGGAAGCAAGCTTGCTCGTAGATGTCGCGGCCGAGCTGGCTGTAGCCTTCCTGGGATTTCCAGCCGATGCGCGATACGGCACTTTGCGAGGGCACGAGTCCGGCGCCGGTGAGGTAGCCGGATTGGAAGCGCGAAGCGTCCAGGGCCTGGCCCAGGGCATTGGCGGCGCTGATGTCGCCCGTGCCGGCGGACGCCGGCGTGTTGGCGGCGCCGGTCTTCTGCCAGACAGAGCCGGGATCGCGCTGCGCGTAAGCCGGCCCGGAGGGCGTGAAATCCAGGTTGCCGCCGGAGCCCTGAGATTCATCTTTCCATGCCTGCAGCTCGCTGTAGCGGCTGAGGCCGAAAACGTTCTCCGTCACACCGCTCGCGGTGCCGTTGCCCGTCTCGTGGAAGGTGGGATTGAGCGTTCCGGATGTCACTTTCGTAGTGCTGCCGGCGCTCAGGGTGCTGGTAAAGGCCCCATTACTCTGGCCGTCGCGCGTGAGAGCGCCGCTGTTGGCGTTGCCGGTGTCTGCCTCCTGGAAGGTCTCGGTAGCCACCAGGCTCTGCGAATACTGCGGGTACATGCTGTTCGCGCCTTGTTCGACGAGGGTTGCGGTATCCGTACCCGTGATCGTGACCGATGTGGCTCCCGTCGTGGCGTCGTCCGTTTCGGTGCGTGTGCTCTGCGAGCGGCCGGTCTCGACGAGCGCGTAGTGAGAGGTACCGAGCGGACTGGATTGGTTGAGCGTGTACACATCGGTCGAGGTAGTGGTCTGGCTAGCCTGGCCGGTGATCTTGTTGCCGGCATAGTTGACGGTCTGGTTGGCGGTGTCGGTCTGGGACACTTGCGTGCCGTCGGCGGCGGTCTCGGTAAGGGTAGACCGGACCGTACCGGTCTTGGAGCCGGAGTAGTTTCCGGAGATGGCGCTGCCGCTCTCCTGCACGATGGTCCAGTTGCCCACGACGGTTTGGGTGCTGCTGGCCGCCCCGGTCTGGACAAGCTGCGTGGAGGAGTACTGGCTGCCGGACTCCTGGTAGCCGCCGACGGCGGGATTGCCGGAGGTAGTCAGGCTGGTGCTTACCAGGCTGTCGGAGGTTTGCGTGTAAGCGCCGGCGATGCGTGTCTGCTGACTGCTGAGCGTGTCGATTTCCTGGCCGGAGTAAGTGCGCATGAGGTCGTTGCCGGTCTGATCCTGGCCGGCGGAGCTGGCGTCCGTTTCCGTGAGGTTATAGGCAGCGCCGTTGCGACTCCCGGATTCGATGATGCTGTTGGTGTAGGTAGTGGTCTGGGTGAGAGAATAGTCGCCGGTAATGCTGTTCCCCAGGCGCGTGAGGGTGTGCGCGCCGGTGATGCTGAGGGTGCACGTTGTGGTGTCGCCGTTGCCGTAGGTATCCGTTTCCTGGGTGGAGCCGCTGGAGGTATCCGCTTCCTGGATGGAGAGCGAGCCGCTGATGGTATTGCCGGTTTCGGTGCTCGAGCCGGAGGTGCGGTTTTGCGACGTGACGGCGAGGACATAAGCGCCGTTGCCGCCGTTTTGAACGTTGTGGAAGTTATCGTCTGTGGTGGTCTGGCGGGTGTAGTCGCCGCTGATGACGTTGCCGGACTCCTGGATGGTGGTGGAAGCGATATCGGTGGCAGAAGCCGTAACGTTCAGAGGCCCGGTCTGGTCCTGCTCTTGCACCGACGTTGTGGAGGAGTCGGTCTCATAGAGGCTGTAGCTGCCGGTCAGAGAGTTGGCAGCTTCTATGATGGTCGTGCTGATCGTGGCGTCGCTGCCCTTGGAGAGAGTCTGTCCGCTCTGCGAGTCCTGTTCCTGGATGGATGCGGTTTCCACAACGGTCGTGGTGGCATGCGAGATGCCGGTGATGCCGTTCTCATCCCCGGTTTCGCTGCTGGAGACGGAAACCAGGTTGGTCAGGCTGATAACGAAGCCGTTGTTGGATTCGGTCAAGCTGGTGGAGCTGGCCGTATGAGTGTCCTTGGCCAGCTGGAAATCGCCGGTGATGGAGTTGCCGGTCTGCGTGGCGCTGACGCTGGCGGAGATGGAAGAGAGCTGGGAGACGCTCAGCGACAGGTTGGTATCCGTTTCCGCGCTGGTGGTGGTCGTGACATCAATTTCCTGGACGCTGTCCTGGCCGGTAAACTCATTAGCGGATTCACTGACGGAAGTCTGAGCGGTGACCGTCGTCGACAGCGAGACGGTCTGTCCGTTATCCACCTGCATGTGCACCAGCGTGGTGGAGTCGCTCTGCGTGGTGCTCGTCGTAGCATCGCCCGTGATTTGATTGCCGGTGGTGGTGAGCGAAGTGGACGCGGAACCGTTCTCGGTCGTGGTGGCCGACAGGGAGGCGTTGCTGTCGACTTCCATTCGGGAAACCTGTTCCGTCGTGATTTCAGTAATGGAGTAATCGCCGGTGAGCTGGTTGCCCGTTTCGGTGGACGACAGGGAATCGGAAACGGTGTTCGAACTGGAGATGGTCAGGCTCTGGTTGCTTTCGTGCGTCGTTTCGGTGGTGCTCGCCGACGAGGTATCGGCCAGGGAGTAGGTGCCGGCAATGGTGTTGCCGCTGTCGGTGGAGGAGGCCGAGTCGGTGATGTCGATGGTCGTGCTGATGGAGAGCGACTGGTTATTTTGGCTTTCCGTTTCGTGGTTGCTGGTGGATGAGTACTCGGTCACGGAGTAGCTGCCGTCGATGGCGTTGCCGGTTTCCGTGACGGAAACCGAATTGGTTTCGTCTCCCGTGGTGCTGATGGAGAGGGATTGGTTGTTCTGGCTTTGCGTTTCGTGCGTGCTGGTGGAGGCGGACTCGTCCAGGGAGTAGCTGCCCACGACGAGATTGCCCACATCCGTTGAGGAAACCGAGCCCGTCACGTCGGTGCTGGTAGCAACCGAAAGCGACTGGTTCATCTCGCTTTGGGTTTCGTGCGTGCTCGAGGAGGTATATTCGGTCAGCGAGTAGCTGCCGACGATTTCGTTGCCGGTTTCCACAGAGGAGATGGAAGCGGTCTCGGCGCTGCTGATACTGGTGGTGAGCGACTGGTTTGTGTCGCTCTCGGTCAGCCCGGTGCTCGTGGAAGTAGAGGCGGTCAGCGAGTAGCTGCCGCTGATAACATTGCCGGTTTCGGCAGAGGAGTCCGAAGTGCCTGCGTCGCTCGTGGTGCTGATGGAGAGCGATTGGTTATTCTCGGTCCGCGTCTCATGAGTGCTCGCGGAGGAAGTGTTGGTCAGGCTGAAGCTGCCGTTGATGGCGTTGCCGGTATCGGTTGAGGAAACCGACTCGATCGTGTCGGTGGTCGTGCTGATGGACAGCGATTGGTTGTTCTCGCTGCCGATTTCGTGTGTGCTCAAGGACGAGTCATTGGTGAGGCTGTAGTCCCCGGACACATTGTTGCCGGTCTCGGTCGTCGTGTTCGAGGCGGTTGCGTTGCTGGACGTCGAGATGTGGAGGCTCTGATTGTCTTCGGTCGTGCTCGTCTGAGTCGTCACCTGATCGGCAGTGGCCAGGGAGTAGACTCCGGTCTCGTCATTGCCGGTCTCATTCTCGGCGGTAATGGAAGTCGTCGTGCTTTCGACTGTGCTCATGGACTGGCTGGCATTGGTCTCCTGCCGGGACACCACGTCGATCTCTAAGCCGGGCGCGGCGAGGGCGAGCTTGTAGGAGCCCGAGGCGCTGTAACCCGAGCGCACGGACGACAGAGAGGACGAGAACGAGTCGGTCAGGCTGGAACTGAGCGGACCGTTCTTTTCGCTCTGGGTCGCTCCGCTCTGGTCCGTCTCGCTTTGGCTCGTGGAATACGACATGCCGACCACGTCGTCGCCCTGAGTGGTATCCGTGACCGTGGTCGAGCCCGTCTCATGACGGCTGACATGATCGGATTGGTTGTCCGTCGTCTGGTCCAAGGTGTACGAGGTCGCGGTGGTCTGCGCGGAGGAATAGAGGCCCAGGTTGACGGGATCTCCGGTTCGGGAAAACGTCATGGAAACCGAGGAGGATTCACCGATGCTGACGCTTTGCCCCTGGTTCCGGTCTATCTCGGTCACGGAGTCGGTGCTCGTGTCCGTTTTGGACTGCGCCAGCACATAGCCGAAGAGGGTGGTGGTCGTCTGGCCGAGCTGATCGTTCTTGATTTCATGCACGCTGACGTTGTAGCTCGGCTGATCGGCATAGGTGGTGGTGGAATCGAGCGTGCTGCTTGTGGCGACCGTGCGCGAGTCGGAGGATGATTCGCGGCCGAGGATGATGGCGAAGAATCTCAAATCGGACGTGGTCGTGGTGCCGGTCTCGGTGGCGGAAATGGTCCTCGTCTGGTTGGTTTCCGTCGAGATGGTGGTATAGCTGGTAACCGTGGGCGAAAAACCGGGGGCCCAGTGGCCGCCCACCAACAGTGTGTCTTCGATGCCGACTTGTCCATCGAAGGACAGGCCCCGCGTGCTCGCCGAGGTCTTGACGGTTCGTGTTTGAATGACCCTGGTCGGGTCGGCGGGATCATACCAGGTATCGGTTTCACTGCTGTTGTCGATCGGGGAGTAGGTGTAGCTGCCCTGGACATAGGCGACGGTTTTGGCGCCAACGGAGTGGAGGATGTCGATGATATCGTTGCCGATTCTCAGGCCGATGGTAAAGCTCAAGGTCGTGTGGCTGACGTCCTTGCTCGGCAAGGCGGCGTTGCTGGCGCTGGCGGGGAAGGACGGCACGAAGCTGCCAAAACCCAGCGCGCTCAGGTCGAGAGGAGGCATCGGCGGGCCGCTGTGCAGGTTTTGCTGGTCCTTTCCGAACCAGGAGCTGTCCGGGGACGACGTAGTCAGACTGGCATTCTCAAACTGACTCACGCCGTCGATGGCTTGGCCCTGGGGAGCCCCCGGCAGAGAGGCGGGCGGCACCTGCTGGGTTTGCGGCAAATTGTTATACATGTCGGGCGTTTCGGCGCTGGCGAGTGACGTGATGCCCGCGCTTAACTCCGGTGGAAGGACGACGCTCTGGAGCTGGCTGGCGAGGTTTTGCAAGTTGGGATTATCAAATTCCCGGTGATAGCTAAAGCTGGCTCCGATGTTCAATTCCAGGTAGGTTCCACCCGTGAAAACGCTCCCCACCTGGGCATAAAGCTGGGCGCTGGCCTGGAAATCACCCATGACCGCGATATAGGTTCCGTCCGGCGCAACATTGGCGCCGGCGGCGATGGTGACGGACGCTCCCGTGCGGTAACCCACGACGGTGTAGAGGAGAGGCGTGCCGATGAACTTGGACCCGGAGCCCAGATCAGGAAGGTTGATTTTCTTGTGTGCGGATACCGGCAGGATGGTGCCGTCCGATGCCTGCAGCGGATCCTTGAAAAGCAGGAAGCCGCCCGGCCCCTTGCGGATACTGCCGATGAACTGGCTGATGAGGTTAGAGGGATTGCCGCTCCAGCGCGGATCGTTGGCGATCGTGCCCGAAACGTCGATGCCGGCGTTGGTGTACGTATCGGTAGCGCTGGTCGTCAGCGAAGCGCTTAAAGAACTGTCCGTGGAGTTGTCGGTTTCACTGAACGAGGTGGACAGGGTCACCATGCCGCTATCATTGGGCCCGGCATCCACCGAGATCGTGTCGCTAAAAGTCCCGGTGTCGGTTTGATTCATGGACAGGCTGTGCGAGATGAAGTTCCCCGATTCCGTCAGGGATTGGGAAGCGGTCTCTGCCCAGCTTTCGCCGTCCCCTGGGGTGTTCGTGTTGACCTTGGGATCGCCGGTTACCAGCTGGTAGTCGCCGGTCAGCTCGTTGCCGGTAAGGGTGGAAGAGCCGGAAATGACGTCGGCCGGCGTTAGCGCGATCGAGGTGGTCCCCAGCGTGCCGCTTTCCTGGAGCTGGTAGTTGAGGGTGCTCACGTCGGTGGCGGAGAAGGAGTTCTGAACCTGATCGATGGCAGTCCTGCTGAGGCTGTAATTATCGGTCTCGCTGAGGTTGAGGTTGGTGCCGTCGCTCGCGGTGGCGGTTTCGTTGAGCGTTTGCCCGGCATTTCCGTAGGAGCGCGTCTCGGTAAGGCTGTAATTGCCGCTGGTGTCGCCCGACAGAGTCTGCTGGTCGCTGAGCTGCCAGCCCGTGGCCGTCAGCGAATAGCTCAAACCCGAGTTCGTGCCCGTCTGTGTAAAACTCCCGTTGGTGGTAAGGCTGTCGGTGCGCGTGTAGGGGGCCGGGGCGGCGGCCAGTGTCCCGGATTCCTGCCGCGCTAGAGTCTGGCTCTGGGTTTCCGAGAGCGTGTAGCTGCCGAGCAGGTCGTGCACGTTCTTGGGCAGAGCCACGTTGCCGGCATCGCCGCCGTCAAGGCGCGTGCTGTTGAGATCGCTGCCCTTATCAGTCCAGCTTTGCGTGAGACTTGCGGTCTCACTGAGAGAATAAGTCTGCGCCACGAAATCCGCGGTTTTGTAGTAGCTCGACAGCTGCCAGGAGTCGGTCTCGGTTCTATCGAAACTGAGGCTCGTGTCGGCATGGGTCGCCGAGATGGAAGAGCTGATCATCTCTTGCGTCAGGGAGATGCTTTCTTGGGTGAGACTGACCGATGCATTCGCCGAGTCCGGGAAGATGCCTTGCGCTTGCATCTTGGAGCTGCCGAAACTGATGGAACCCGTCGAGGTATATTGAGACTGCTGGTGAGGTTCGTTGAGCTTGTAACTGAGCGAGAAGGAGAAGCCGCCGGACAGCGCGAGCGTGAAGCTGTTCCCGTTGAAACGGACATCCTGGGCGATATTGATCGCGTACGGCGAAATGCTCAGGGTGTTAGGATCGACCGCCTGCAAAGAGCCGTTGGCGGTCAAGGGCAGAATCAATACCGGGATGCCGAGGAGGTGGCGATTATTTGTGCTGGAGCCCGGCACGGTCGGATCGTTGGTGTAGGCAAGCACGGCCAGGTACGTGCCGTCAACGTTCCAGGTGTGCTGGCCGGTCACCTGATACGTATCCGTGCCGATTGCGGTCAAGGTAGCCGGGTCGGAGGTACCGTCACCCCAGAAGATCCTGGGGTTGATGTTGGCAGGGTTGGAACCGGGGGGCAAAACCACGGTGGCGATGCTGCCGGTCAAGGCTTCCCGCTTGTTGAGAACAATCGGACCGGGCTCGCTGACCGGCGTGGCTGCTTGAATGGCCACGCCGCGCGGAATGCCGCCGATGTTCAGCGGCGCGTTGGCTAGACTGTAAACGTCAAAGGTCGGGAAGGAGGAACGGATGTTGCCGTCGAGAGCGTAGGCCGCCTTCACGTCGATAGCGAGGTTGTGCAGGCGATTGCCCGCGCCGTCGATGTAGTTGTTGTTGACAATGTCGTCGATGCCGCGCCGGGTCAGCAGGAACGGGCTGGTACTTTCGACCGCCCGGCGTATGGCCGCGATATCGTAGACCATTACCGAGCCGATGCCGGCAAAGGTGGCATAGAGGTATTTGCCGTCGGGCGTCACGGACACGCCGAAGGGGAAGCCGATCGGGATCGAGCGCGTCGCCCCTACCAGCGTGGGCGAAGTGAAGGGGCTGGCGAACTTGATGATGCCGATATTGCTGCCCGCCGGGTTGTCCTCCGGATAGTAATGGTCCCTGCTGGGCACGTCCGCGTTGAACGAATTCCAGCCGGCGACGAAGGCATACATGCCGTCCGGAGTAATGGCCACGAAGTCCGGATTGTGGACGGCGAAGGGGTTGTCGATCCAGAAGTTCTGGAAACCGACGGTGACTTCCTGGGGCGAGGGAGAAGCCGACTCGGCGGCGGTGAGAAGGCCAAAGCCCGAGGCGTCGCCGAGGTAGTTGGTGTAGACCATGACGTCCGGCCGCGTGGTGCGGCGGATCTCTTCGGTCGCCTGGCTGGTGCTCACCGTCGTCAAAACCTGCCAGTGGGTGGAGCCAGGAGCGAGATCGATGACGGCGATGCTGCTGCTGGGCGCCGAGGGCGCGCCGCTGTAATAGCCGCCCAAGATGGTCGAGTTGTTTGGGGCGGCGACAAAAAGGCGCTTGCCGTCGCTGTTGATGTCCAGCCCGCGCAAGCCGTTGCCGTTCGCCGGCACGGAAATGGTCTTGATCCAGTTGTTGTACGTGCTCGAGTTGGGATCGATGTCGATCACGTAAATCAGGCCGGACATCTCATCGCTGACGTAGGCATACTGGCCGTTGAGATCGATGGCGATCTCATAAGGCCGGGCCGACGCCGGCAGGTTTTGCACGAAACCGGTTTGCTGCAGGGCCACGGCGTCGATGATGGCCACCTGCCCGTTCTGGGAGGTGACGTAGACGCGGGTGTTGTCGGGCGTGACGGCGTCATAGCGCGTGAACAGATTGCCGCTGATCGGAATGTTCACGACGAAGCCGTTGAGGTTGGGATTGCTCGATACGCTGCCGCTGCTGTTTACGATTTGCGTGCGCGTGTCGATCACCGACACGGCGGAACGGGACTGGACCGCGAAGGCGTAGCCGCCTGGGGGAGTGATTTGCGCGGCGTCCGTTTGGTAAGTGGCCGTGGTTCCGGTGACGGTATGGACGGTAAGGATGACGCTGATATTGGCCACACCGACGTCAACGGTGTTGGGCACGGCCACCTGGAGCTGTGTGGAACTGAGACGCGTGGGCGTGACGAGCACGCTCTGGGCGCCCACCTTGAAGGAAACCTGAAGCGTGTCGGAAGCGGAGCCGAAGTGGTCGCCGTTGATGGTCAGGATCGGTTGCTGCGGGCCGTTGAAGCCGAGCTGCATCGTCGAGATATACGGTTTGAAGGTGCTCGGGTCCGGGATATTGACGGTGGCGTTGAAATCCGTGCCGCCCTGAACGGCGTTGACGGTAATGGGCGTCAGCACCGGTGGGCCCACCGGTGGAATCGCCTCCAGGGTCAGGTTGTTGATGCCGAGGTCGATGTCGATGATGATGCCGGAAGTGAGGGCGAAGAAGACGCCGGCGGCGGCGCCGCCGCCCAGGCTGCAGCCGAGGGCAAAGGTGTCCCCGCCGTCGAGCACACCGCCGACGGGAATCTGAATGTGTCCCTTGGCCGGGCTGAGCGCGCCGGCGCCGCAGAAATACACGCCCGAGACCTGAACGTCGTTGTATGACGTCGTCCGCGCGAAGCCGTCCGTCCCGACAACACCGATATCTTCTTCAAGCCAGGTCGGCACCGGGTTGCCCTGGGCGTCAGGCAAGCTTGCGGACCGATAGAAGTACACCTTCGATCCGGCCGGCGTGCCCGCCGCCACGGGAACCACCAGCTGCACCGGGTGCGCGAGCGGCTGCGCGCCGAAATTGAGCTGGAAGGCGTCCGCGAACTGAAGGCTCCCGGGCATGCTCATCGGCAAATTGGCCTGGCTTACCGGCGCGATCGAGATCGTGGTTGGGCCGCTCACCGCGTTCGGCGCCACCATGACCATTGAGCCGTCGCTCCCCTGGACCACGGCGCCGTCCGTGCTGACCGCCACCGGCCCAACCGTTGGCGTCACCACCCGGATCGGTATTTCCTTCTCCGCCGGTCCGTTGATCACCGTCAGAGTGCCCGTGCCGGCCTGCCCGGCAACCACAACGCCGTTGGGCGTGACCGTGAACACTTGCGGGTTACTGGTGAAATACAACGTCCCCGTGGACGCCGCCGTCAGATCGGTGTTGCTGTTCAGGCTCACGTCAAGCTGATGCTGGCCGATGTTGGCCGCGAGCGTCTCGGAGGTCAGCGACGTGGTCAATCCGACCGTGTAGAGCGCGAGCTGCGTCGGGTCGGTCGGTGTGCCAACGACCGCGGCGGTCGCCGCCTGGATGCCGTGGCTCGAAGCGGTCAGCGCCGCCGTGCCGTTGGCGACCGCGGTGACCAATCCGTTCGCCGCCACGGATACCACGGCTGTGTTGCTGGACTGGAATGTGACGTAGGACGCCGGCAACGGAACGCCCGTCTGGTCGGCAAAGTCGCCGGTCAGGCCGAGCCGGAAGGAACCGCCCGCATTGAGGCGCGGATTGCGGGCCGTGAAGTCGAGATTCACCAGCGGCGCCGCGCTGACCGTGATCGACACGGGAGTGATGGGTGAGCTGCCGTAGCCGTCGTCGGCCTGGTACAGGAAGCTGGCGGTGCCGGTGAAGCCGGCACTGGGGGTAAAGATGACGGTGTGGCCGTCCGGGGACATCTGGGCCGTGCCATTCACGGCGCTGACGACACGGAAGAACACCGGGTTATCTTCGGGATCGGTGGCGAAGTTGCTTAGATCCACGTTGACTGCGAGATCCTGGTGCGTCATGGCCTGGCCGGCGACTGCAACCGGCGGGCGGCTGGCCTGGAAGCCCAGGCCGGCGGCCAGGAGTTGTTCGTCCGCGGCGTTGATCGTACCGTCCAGATTGGCGTCCGCCCCCACAACGTAGCCGGGACTGCCGGCGGTGGTGCCGAGTGCCGCGGCCATGGCCAGCCCATCGCTGCCGTCAACCACGCCGTCGCCGTTGACATCGCCCGCCACGAACAAACGGAGCGTGTAGCCGCCACTGGTGGTGTTGTTCAGCCCGGAAACCTGGAGTTGCTCCAACCCCACCTGGGTAATCGCGAATAAAGCGAAACTGGAGCCCGCTCCTGTGCGGCTTTGCAGCGGGGTCAGGCCCACAATCTGGGGCACGGCCGGCGCCAGCGCGCTGCCGCTGGTCGCCAGGACCTGCACGCCCAGGTAAACCGTCCCGGTCGCCGCCGAACGTATCTCCGAGGACTGCAAAACGAACGTGTAGCGATCCGTTCCCCCGGCGGCGAGAGCGCCGCTTTGCGTCGTCGTCAGGAACTGGCCGGCGTCGCCGAGGTCCGCGGTAAGCGGTACGGTGGTCGTGGTTGTCCCATACTGGACGACGGTGCTGGTCGCTGCCGACGGCGTGTCCACGAGCGTGAGCAGGTGGGTGCTGTTCGGCGCGTAGCCGAAACGGTACGACTGGCCAAGCGTGATGTTGCGCGCGCCGATCAGGTCGCCGGCGCTGTTGTAGAAGTAGATCACGCGCGTGCCGTCGGAGCCGATCACTGTCGTCAGGCGTCCCTGGGCGTCATGGACGAACGTCAGCGTGTCGCCATTCGAAGCGACGATGCCGGTATCGCAGAAGGTCAGTCGCGTCCCGCTGGGGAGGACTTCATCCTGTACTCCATCGGCGGTGCTCAGGTGATAGATGGTGCCGTCCGGACCAGTGAGGGTGTAATCGGCGCTCGTGAAGAGGCCGCTCGCCGGGTTGTACGGCGCGCCGGTCTTCAGGTCGTAAAGCCGGTTCGCCGCCAGAGTCAAAATGCCTGCGGCCGAGGTGAGCGTGTAGTTAATACCGGTATCGGCCTGAAAAGCCGGGGTGTAGAACGTCAGACCGGATTGCAGGTGTTTCACCGGCGCGAACGTAAACCCGGCCCGTGTCCCGTTGGGGAGCGTCAGGTAAACGCGGGTGCCGATCAGGAACGGATTGTAGACGCCAATGTCTTCATTGCCCGTTAGTAGAACGCTGGTCTGGATGTTCGTGTCTTGATTGGCGAGACGCCAGCCGAAGCCGAATGTTCCCGATTGATCCTTGTTCAACGAATCGTACTGGCGCACCAGGCTGACCGTGGCGCCCCCGAGCTGCACGGTGATATCGGTCTCACTGAGGAGATACTGGCTCGGCTTGGTGGTGGTGTTGGCCTGGACCACGTACTGGGTTTGGCTGATGCGGCCGGCGACGTCGGCGGCGGTCAGGCGTAGGGTGTAGAAGCCGTTCGCCAGTGCAGTCGGGTCGAAGGCGGCAAGGGTGCCGTTGCTGAGCGTGCTGTTGCCGGTGGCGAGGGTCGCGAAATTGTTCGTCCCAAGCGGGGCGCGGTCCAGGATCCAGTAATCCAGGTTCGTGTCGCTGACCGTGCCGACGATGTTGGTGAGCTTGGTCAGCATGGCATTGCTCAGGGTCGGGCTCAACGTCACAACGGGCGCCACCAGGTCATTCGGATCCTTGACCTTGAGGGCGGTCGTAAACTGGCCGGTCAGACCGTCGGCATCAGTAGCTGTCGCCACAATGGTGAACTGGCCAGGGGTCTGGGGCGTGAATGTCCCCCGGCCCTGGCTATCGAGCGTGATCGGCTGCCCGGCGACCGTGGCAGTGACGCTGCTGATCGGCGCGACGCTGGACGCGGCCACATGGACCAGGACGGCCTGTCCCGGCACGGCCGGGAAGCTGGGCGTCAGCACGACCAGCACCTGCGGCAGATCGGGATTGATGGTGGCGCGCAGGAGGGTCGGCACCGTGGCGACCAGGCCGCCGTCGGAAACCGTGAAGTTGATGACGTAATCGCCGGCCTGCGTGGGGCCGGGCGTCCAGGTGAATTGACCACTGTTGGGATCGAGGCTCGCGCCCTGGGGCAAGCCGGTCGCCGAGTAGGTCAGCGTTTCTCCCGTGTCCGGGTCACTGCCCTGAAGCCGGAAGCTCAGCGGCTGGCCGACTACGGCGCTATGGTTGGTGACGACGAGCACAGGGGGGCGGTTGACCCTGTCGATGTGGATCTTGACGTCGGTCGTGTCCGACAAGCCGCCGGGATCGCTGACGCCGAAGTGGACGTCATAATCGCCGGCCTGGCCAAAGGCGGGCGTCCACTGGAACTGCCCGGTCATGGTGTTGAATTGGGCCCCGGACGGCAGCCCTGAAATTACGCTGTAGGTGAGCGTATCGCCGTCGCCGTCGTTGGCCGCCAGCGTGAACTGGAGCGGCGTGTTTTCACGACTGGACTGCAGGACGAGCGGCACCAACTTGGGCGCCTGGTTGATCCTGGTAACGGTGATCGTGAAGGTGGACGAGCTTGTCAGAGAGCCGTCACTGGCGCTGACGGTGATGCCCGGGTATGAGCCGGCTTCGGCAAAATTGGGCGTCCAGGTCAGGATCCCCGTGTCCGGTGTGAGGCTGGCTCCAGGCGGCAGGTTGGTCGCTGAGTATGTAAGCGGGTCGCCCTGGGCGTCCGTGGCCACGAGCTGAACCGTCAGGGTCTGCTCCTGGGCGACGGTCTGACTGGGCACCGGCACCAGGCTCGGAGCCGTGTCGCTGGTGCGGACGACCAGTTTGATCTGCTGCCGGTCGCTTAGCGCCGGCGCGGTGTTGTTGTTGCCGTTGTCGGCAACCTGGAAAACCACAGAGTAGCTTCCCACGTCCGCGGCAGTCGGTGTCCAGGTGACGACCGCGTCACCGTAGGTCGGGCTCGGCGTAAGCGTCGCGCCCGCGGGCAGGCCCAGGGCACTGAAGGTCAAGGCATCCTGGTCACCGTCCGTGGTGTGGATGGTGAACTGGAGCGGCTGACCAACCACGGCAACCTTATTACCAATGAAGCCCAGGTGCGGCGGCTTGTTCGGGGAAATGATCGTGAGGTTGAAGGTTTGCGAGGCGGACAGCACCGCGCCCGGACCATCGCCGTCCCCGTTGTCAGTGGCGGTAACGGTAATCGGGTAGTTGCCGCCATCGTCGAGAACGGGGGCGAAGCTAAAGGTCCCGGTGCCGTCGTGGTTATCGACGAACCTGGCGAAACCGGGGAGACCGAAGTCTGTCGTGCCGGTGGCCGTCAGCACCATCGGGTCGCCATCAGGGTCGGTAGCCTGGACAGTCAGTGTCACGACGCTGTCGTGGTTTACTTGCTGGTCGGGGATAAAGGTAAGCTGCGGCGCCCGGTTGGTATTGAGCACGGTGATCGGCACGTTCACCGAAGTGCTGATCGGCACGCCCGTGCTGCCGTTCTTGGACGCAGTGAACGTGACGACATACTGACCCTGGTCGTTGTAGTTTGTCGGCCAGGTAAACAAGGTGGTGACGGGATCGAAGCTCGCCCCGGCCGGCAGACCAGTCATCGTATAAGTGACTGTGGGGGCGGTCCCCTGCAGCGGTGACAGGGTGCCGTCCGGAGCCCGGTCCTGGGGCACAAAGCCGGGGTTATTGGGATCGAAAGCGAAGGCCTGGAAACGGAGAGTCTGGCTTTCATGAATGGTGAAGCCGCCGAGGTTGCCGAACTGCGGCGGAACGTCCACGTGCAGCACGGTCAAGGTCGTGGTCTGGGTAACGGACAAAGACCCGTCGCTGGCCGTGAACGGGATCTGGTAAACGCCGTCCTGGAAGTAGCCCGGCGTCCAATCGAAGGCGCCGTTGTTGGGGTCGAGGATCGCCCCACCCGGAAGATTGACGCTGGAGAAGGTCACCGGGTTGCCGTCGGCAGTGCCGGCCAGCAACTGGATGTGGACCGACTGTCCTTCGAGGACTGTGAGATCCGCCGGCCGCACGAGCGTCGGCGGCTGTGGAGTCGGCGCGATGAGCAAGGTCGTCGATTCGCTCACCTGGTTGAACCCGTCGCTGACGAAGAAGCGGACGGCCGGGTAGGTGCCTGCTTGCTGCCCTGCCGGCAGCCACGTCAGGGTCTGCTGGGAAGGATCGAACACGGCGCCCGCCGGCAAGTTGTCTGCCCAGTAAACGAGCGGCTCGCCCTCGGCGTCACTGGCATGGACCGCCACCGTCAGGGTCTGGCCTTCCTGGCCCAGGAACTGGGCAGCCAACGGGGCAAAGACCGGCGGCTGATTGACCCCGCTGACCGAGATCGTGTACTGCTGAGTGGCGTGCCCGCCGCGCAGGTTATAGGTTTGCAGAATCACATTAGCCTGAGCCGGGCTGCTTGATGTCGGCGTCCAGCTGACCAGGCCGGTGCTGCTGTTCACCGTCATCCCCGCCGGGCCGCTATACAGCACATAGCTGAGCACGCTATGGTTCGGATCGTGTGCCGCGATCTGATACTGGTACGCGCTTCCCACTGTTGCCGTGGCCACCGGAGCCGAATCGAAGATCGGCGTGGCATTGGGATAGGGCATGGCGTACAGGCCCGCAGTGAATTTGACCGGCAGGCTCGACGGATTGTTGATCGTGACGGTCATGACGCTCGTAGTTGTGCCGTTCACGAAGCGTCCGCCCGTGACAGTGCCCGCCATATCCAGCCAGGCCTCTCCGAACAGGGACTGAGCCATGGCGCCGGACACGGTGGCGTTGGCGGGTTGCAAGCCGTCCAGATACAGCAAAAGCGGCGTTTGCAAGTCGTATCCGCTGTTGTTCGTGCACGTCACGTTGTAGGAAATTGTGTGCTTGACGTTGTCCACGCGGGCGTTCGTGAAGGACAGCTTCACCAGGGACGTGAAGTCAGACACCGTCTTGAAGTCGCCCGTGTACTGTTGCGCTAGCTGCAGACCAAAGGTGTTCTCCACATTCGCGAGCACATTGAGGACGTAATGGTCGGCGATCAGAGCGTCAAAGGTCAGTGTGGCTGTCCGGGTGGGCGCGTCATAGCTGACGCTGTGAATCGCGATCGCGCCGGCATTGTCGCCGAGGAGCTGATAGTTGGCGGGGTTGAGCACGGAGTGCGGATCGGTAGGATCGGTAGTGAGCATATCGGAGTCAAAGGTGACGCCAAGTGTGCCGACCGGCAGCGGGACAATCCCTCCCGCCGGCGGGTTGGTGCTCGCCACCAGGGGGGCCCGCACGGGATCGAGAACGTCCACCTCGTGTGATTGACTGATGAGGATTCGGCCGGCGGGCGTGGCCTTGATCTCGTCGCCACGCGAGCCGCCTGTGGCGATGGCCAGCGTTTGCAGACTGGCCAGGTCGATCATCGTCAGCTCGGTCCCCAGGCCGGGGTGCGCTTCCTGGTCGTGACTGACAAACAACAGACCCGCCAGCTTGGTGCCGGCCAGGCCAAAGGTAATCGAGTCAACGTCCGTCGGAAATTGAAACATCAGCTGGGGCGTGATGTTAATGAACGTCGTGTGCGCGTTGATATTCGGGTCGATGAATTTGATGACGCTGTTTTGATTCTGCGGCCAGGTGGCGGCCCAGAGCGAGTTGTCCGCCGGATTGAACGCCAGGCTGCCCACGCGCAGGTCGCTGTAATGCGTGAAGGTCTGCGTGGCCGGATCGAAGACTTCGACACCGTTGCCGGATGAGATATAAATCCGGCCATCCTTGGGGCTAATCGCCAACGCTTGTGTTAAGCCATCGCCGAACTTGCCCAGGATTGCGCCGGTGGTCGGGTTGAGCTCGAGCAGCGGCCCGCCTCCGGTGGCGGCCCACAGATTTCCGGAGGCGTCCAGGGCCATGTCAAAAATCGGGTAGGGCTCCGTGGCCAGCGGAGTTCCGGCCTGTCCACCCGTTGGCCCGAAGCGGAACAGCTCGTTGCGGGCGGGACCGCCGCTGACAAGCACGGAGCCATCCGGGAACGCCACCAGCGCTACCGGTCCGATGTTCGCCTCGCTTTGGGCGATGCCGGTGGCAAAGGCCTGGCCGGTGAACGGCTGCAGCACCGTCTGGAACTCGGATGGCTGGCTGGTTGGTTTCGGCGCCGGGATGCCTTGCTGGGCTTGCGTGAACAGCGGGTTGGTCGATTGTTGGCTGGGTTGCGGGGGCGTACCCAGGTTCGTTGGCGTGCTCGTCACGGTCGGGACGCTGCCCAGATTGACCTTCGAATCGTCGCTGGGCACGCCCGTGCCTGCGGGCGGCTGCTCGTGGTTGCCGGCATTGTCCGTGGCCAGGGCCAGGAATTTGTAAGTATGGCCCGGCTGACCATTATAGATGGCCTGCGTCTGCGTCGTCTGATCGAGCCAGATCTGGTAGTCGCCGCCGTTATCGGAAACGTAGACCGTGACCGCCTTGACGCCCGATCCGGCCGGGTCGTCCTTCGACGACCACTGCACGTTGTAGTCCGAGCCACCCGGAACCACCGGCGTCACCGTCAGCGTGGTTGTCGGCGCCGTGGCGTCGATGGTCTGCGTGATGGTCTGCGTATCCATCGGCGCGGCCGTGTTGAAAAGGACGCGGGCCTGGGCGCTGACCAGTGTGCCCGTGCTCACGCCGGCCTGGGGCTGGACTGTGTAGGACACAAAGCCCTCGCCGATGCCGTTGCCGGTGTCCGGCGGCAACAGGCCCCTGGTGGGGTCCTGGATGACCTGGCCGGTATCCGGGTCAATCGCCTGCAGCAGCCAGGTCATCGTGTTGGAATTGACGTCAGTGCCCGCGCTGACGCGCAGGATAAAGCCTTTGCTCTGCGTGAAGTCGAAATCCCCCTGGAAATAGCCGACGCTGTTGGGGATGTGGACCTTGATGTTGCCAAGTTGGAGGTCACCCAGCCGGAAAGTGCGCGGATCGAGGTTCGGGTCCAGCTGACTGACGATGCGGACTTCGCCGACCATCGAGGTGGCCTTGGGCGCGTTCTGGAACTGGATGGTGTAGGGCAGCGCCTGACCCACGGGCAGAAACTGCTGTGAACCGAAGCCGTAGGGGCCAATCAGCGTCGCCTGCCCCACCGTGCCTGGCGCGCCGAAGAACTGGCCGAAGCTCACCGGCGTGACACCAACCTCGTTCGGATTCTCCGGGTGCGATTGGTCGGGGTCATTGCTGTCAACCTGCGCGTCCATGTCGAAGTCATTCTGGTAGTTGACATAGACGTTGAAGGCCTCGTAGTGGGTGCGCTGTGCGGCGTTCAGGTTCACGGCGCTGGCCGGCGGGGCGTTGGCCGCGATAATGCTGCCGGCCTCGTCGTCGAGGGTCCCGGTGAGCTGGCGCGCGGTCACATACGGCGACACGTTGGTGGGATTGTCGCCGTACCACTTGTGGACCTGGTCGAAGAACTGCATCAGGTTGCCATTGGTGATAACCTGCTGGCCGGCCGGGCCAGCGAGGATTCCGGCTGCGACCGTCGATATCAGGCTATCCAGTACCGGGTTATTCTGGACCTGGGGCGGCACATCGGTCGGCCGCAACAGCCCGGCCTGGGCCAGGCCTGCCAGATAAAGGTTGGTCCAGTTGGCCGGGTCGGACGCCAGCACCTGCAGCGAAGTCGAGGCCGTCGGGTCGGCAAGGATGTTGGCGCGCAACGTGAGCGCGATCTGCGTCTGCTGGGCGATGAACTCGTCGCGCGTCAACGGCGTCGCCGACGCCATGATCTGGAACTGAAACGCCGTGCTATCCGGCGGATTCGTGCCGGCGTCCGCCGGCAAGCCGTCCGGATAGGTCTGCACGGCAAAGCTCAAGCCGCTGTTGGCCTGGTCGGCCAGGTCGATCGCGTAACCCGGGGCCAGGATGTTGCCGTTGCTGTTGACGTTCGGCACCAGCTCGGCCCACGGCACGCCGGCAACCTGGGCGCTGCCGCTCAGGTTCGTGACCATGGCGAGATGGCGGACGTCGTTCGGATTCGAGCCCGTATAGGGCGGGGCCAGGCCGTCGATCTCCGGCACGCCATACTGGAACTGGACGTAGGGGATATCGACGTTGCTGGTGTTGGCCAGCGAGAAGCCGTACAGGCCGGTCTGGCCGGCGGTCAAGACGCGCGGCCCGCCCAGGCCGACGGTGACGTCCGGCGCCATGGCCGTTTCCACCAGGTAGCGGTAGGGCGCGATCGCCTGGGCGCCGTTCGGGTTGGTGACCACGACGTCATAGAGGCCGTGCGGCGCTAGCCGCAGGTCAAAGATCGCCACGATCTTGGTGTTGTCCACCACCTGATAGCTAACCGGTTCGTATTCGGCGAGGCCCGGCATCACCAGTTTGACGATCGCCTGCGGGTCGAACTGAGCTCCGGAGATGGTAGTGGTGACGTAGCGGCTGTCGCCTCCCTTATCGGGCGTGACGTCGGTGATCTCGAAGGGCAGCACGCTCGCCAGCACGGTGACGGGCGTGGCTGCCCCTGGTTCCGCCTGGCCGCGGACCTGCACGTAGTAGGTCCCCGCGAATGTCGAAGGAATGACCGCGTACTGGTTCGCCTGGAGCGCGCCCTGGTAAGCCGCGTCGTAGGCGATCCCAGTCGGCAGGGCATTGTAGCGCAGGTAGACTTCGTTGGCGGCTCCCTGTGCGGACGAGGTCACGTCCACGCGCAGCGTTTGACCCTGGCTGACGTTGACCTGGTACAGCCGATCTTGCCCGTTGTTGAGCGTGGTGTTCAGCGGCACGCCCAGTTGCAGCGCGGGCACGGTGACGTTGAGCAAGGCTTGCGAGGCCGTTGTATTGTTGAGGAAGGTGGTTTCCGGAATGTCGTGGAAGATATTGGTCCGGACGATGATCCGGTATTGCCCGGGCGTGGTTGGCGGCAGGTTGGTGTCCAGCTCGGCGTTGTAACTGCCATTGGGTTGGAGCGTACCGCTGAACGGCACGCTGCCAAGGAACAGGTCCTGGACATCCCAGGTGGCGTTATCCGCCAGGTAGACGGCATCGCTCCAGGTGCCGCTCGCCGGGTTGATCCCGGTGTTGGCAACGGTCCACCTGAGTTGGACCGGGTCGCCCGTCTGGGCGGAAGCCGGTATCGTGATCGTCTCCACCTGGAGATCGGCCGGCGGCGGCTGGTCGATGATGAGTGGCGTCGCCGTCGGCGTCGAGTCGTCCAGACCGTGGTCGTTCTCGAACACCTTGCCCTGCGGGTCCGTGATGACGAACACATACCAGGCCCCGGTCATGCCCGAAGGCGCCTGCAGGGAGACCGTGTTGGTGTAGCTGGCGCCGGCCTGCAGGCCGCCGGTATGATGGATTGTCTTGAAGTAGCGGTCGGCTGGATCAAGGATGGCGTCGCGCGACAGATAGATCTGGTCGTCCCATTCCGATTGCCGGGCGGGCGTGTCGCCCGTGCCCGTATTGGTGACCGTGTAGGTTACGGTGAAGGTCTGCCCGGTCTGCACATGGTTTGGTTGCGTTCCGTTGGGGCCTTGTGCCGACACGGAGGCCACCGTAAGGTCCGGCGGATTGGCCAGGAGGATCGGCAGGGCAGCGGCCGTGATATTGTTGCCTTCTCCCTGAAACTCCTGCACGCGGGCCATGACCTCATCAACGCCCACCTCAAACTGCAAACCCGCCATATTCGGGATGCCCACGAGGTTGGAGTCGGTGAAGACGAGAATGTAATAGTTGCCGTGAATGCCATCGGGGAGCTGGACATTCAAGGTGGTGTTATAAGAAGCGCCGGTCGCCAGGATCGACTCGTGGTACGACTCGCCGAGCATATAAGACGTCGTGTCATCCAGCGACGGCGATGGCGACAGGTAAACGCGGTCGATCCAAAAACTCTCGCGCGTGTCGCGATTGCCCACGTTGCTTACGGTCCAGCTCACGGGGATCGTGTCGCCGGAGTGGGGCGGCGATGCCGGTACGACCAGGTTGGTGACCTGGAGGTCCGGCTCGCGATAGATGACCGGCAGCGTGGTGCTGCTCAGGTTGTTACTCGGATTCTCGTAGGCGTTGATCCCGAAATAGCGGACGCTATCGTCGTTGGTGCGTATGCCCGTGTTGGTGCTGCCCTGGCGATCGGTAATGATGTAGACGTAATAGGTCTGGGGGTTGGCTGCCGTGCCGCCGATGCCTTTGGGAAGCGTGAATAGCTGCGTTTGCGTATAGCTCTGGCCCGGCGCCAGCGGCTGGGCATTGCTGTGAGGCACCTCGCCGACTTTGGTGGCCCGGCTTTCGATAAAGGTCGGATCGGGCGAGAAAAAGACCTGGTCGGTCCAGTAGCGCGTGCCGGACCACACGGTGTTGCCGCCGGTGTTGGTCACCGTCCAGGTCACGGACGTTTGCTCGCCCGAGTAATTTGGCGCCTGCGTCTGGATGGACGTGACCCGAAGGTCCGCGGGCGGCAGGGGCGTGACAAGCGTCGCCGCCGATTTGGTGTTGTTGTTGGTATAAGGGCCTTCCCAGGTGGGCGGGATCGGGTTGCCGGAGCTGTCGAAGCTGCCGGTATTGGTGTCCACGATCACGTACTTGCCCGAGATCTCGGGGCTGAGCGCGAAGGTGGCCTGGGCCGTGTACGATTGGTTGGGACCGACGATGCCGTCGTGCTCGATTGTACCGAGGAGCCACTGCGTCGCTCCCTGGGCGTCCAGCGTCGGCTGGTTGGACAGGTACACCTTGTCAAACAGGGTTGCGTCCTCGGTTGGACTGGTCCCCTGGTTCAGCACGGTCCAGCTCACAGTGTAGTTATCGCCGCCCACGGCAGTGGCTTGCGGGTTCACCGCCCTCACGATCAGGTCGGGCGGAGGCGTCAGGAGGACCGTCGTGCCAGCGGCTTTGTAGTTGTCGTTGTTCTGCTCACTCGGGTCGTCCGGATTGGTGTTGACATCCAGCTCGCTCTTGATGACCTGGTCGAAGGTGTCGGCCCAGGCGGTGAGATAGTACTGGCCGGTGAGGTGCGCCGGGATGGTCACCGAAACGGTTTGCGTATAGCTTTGCGCGGGGCTGAGGATGCTGGGGTCGTAGCCGAGGACGCCGCTGTGCGGCACCGTCGCCAGCAGGATATCGCCCTTGGTAGTGCCCGGCCGTGTCTTGTCCACGGCCAGCCAGACCGTATCAGTCCAGCCGCCCACGTTGGTGACGCCCAGGCCCCGGTTGGACACGGTGTAGGTCACCTGAATCGTGGTATTGTCAAACACCTGAGTAGGGACAACTACGTCGTGCGTCACCAGGTCTGCGGGCGGGAACGGTGTGACGTTGATCGGCGAAGCAAAGGTGTTGTCGCTCAGATGGGGATAGGTGTTCTGTGCCCCGTTCGAGTTTGCGACAACGATGATGTAGCCGTTGCCCGCGAAGCGCTGAGGGATGAGCAGGCCGCCGGTCTGCGTCTGGTAGCTGTCTCCGGGATTCAGAGCGGACTGGTTGCTGAACGAGCCGAGCAGAGTGGAAGTTGCATCGACCTTGTTGGTGAGAGACAGGTAGACATTGTCGGTCCAGTGCGGCGCGGTGGTTGCCACGGTCCCCTGGTTAATGACGGTGAAGGAGACCTGGACCGTGCCGCCGGCAGCCGCCCTGGAGGGCGCCGTGACCGATTGTACTTGCAGGTCCGGGTTTGCCGGCAGGGCCAGCGTCAGCGTATTCGGATCGATGTAAACGTCGTTGGCCGTGGCGCCGTTCTCGAACAGGCGGCCGTCGGAGTTGGTCGTGAGTACGTACTGGAAGATGCCCTGGACGTTAATGGGCAGGGTGACCAGTTCCGTTCGTGTGTAGGAGTTGCCGGACGGAAGGCCGTTGGCATAAAGAAAATCGCCGAGGTCGAAGTCGCGCGTGCCGCCCACCTCTTTGAGGTGCAGGGAGTCGAGCCAGGAGCCGCCGGCGACGCCCGGACCAATGTTTTGCACGGTCCAGGTGACGTTCACCTGGTCGCCGGCGTTGCCTGTGGCCGGGCCAGTGACCACGGTCGGGGTCAGGTCCGGGGGCGGCGTCAACGTCACCGTCACCGCGCCCGACACGTTGCTGTCGTTGTTGGTATAGATGAACTCGTAGGGACCGCCGGTGGTGACCACCACGTAAAACGGGCCCTGCAAACCGTTCGGCAGATTCACGTTCACGGTATGCGTGTAACTGCCGTTGACCGCGAGGACGCCGAGGTGCGTGAAGTAACCAAGGTCCTGGACGACGTGGGTCCCGGCCGGGTCTGTGGCAAGGGTAACGTGGTCCGCCCAGCTACTGGTATTGGTCACGCCAATTCCCTGGTTGAGCACGGTCCAGGAGATCGGGAGCGCCTGGCCGCTGCCTGCCGTCGCGGGGACGCTTACCGAAGAGACGACCAGGTCGGCGTACGGGATCGGGGTCACATCGAGGAAGCCCGCGCCCTCCGCGAAGTTATTCGCCGTGTTGCCGTTCTCGAAGACGACGCCGGTGGAGTTGGTCTCGACGAACACGTGGCCGTGCATCTGGAACGCCGCCGGCAGCAGGAACGTCTTCGCGAGCGAATAGCTGGCCCCGACCTGGAGCAGGCCGGTGTGCGTGAATTGCGCGACAGTCGTGCCCTGGGCGGGGTTATCGGTGGGGGAAATGATCACCGCATCCACCCAGGTGTTAACGGTGCCCGGGCCGGTGCCGTTGTTGGTCACGGTCCAGCCCACCGACAAGGTGGCCGGGTCGCCGACGTCGAGGCTGGGCGTGAACGTCACGCCGGACGCCACGAGGTCGGCGTAAGGGGCCAGCGCGACGGTGACGGCGGTGCTGCTGGTGTTGTTGCTCTTGGCCGTACCGGAGCTGTTGTACTCGAAGATCTGATCGTAGTAGTCGGTCGTCACTGTGACCTGGATCTGGCCCGCACCGGCAGTGCCCTGAGGCAGCGTGAAGGGAAGTTGGTGGGAACGCTTGTCGCCGGACGCGATCGGGCCGTTGCCGCTGACCGTCGGATCGTAGTACACATCTTGCGTGCTTAACGTAACGCCGGTCGTGGTGTTCTGAATGACAAGGTGATCATAAAACGGGCCCGGCGTCGGACCGGTGCCCGTATTGCTGTCATTCCAGCTGACCGTCACGGCATTACCCGATTGCAATCCCGTCGCGGGCGTCACAGCCAGGCTAGTGATCTGCAGATCCGGGTAGAGAGCGAGCGCCGAGGTCGCGCTAAGAGTGGCGGTGTTGTTACTCTTGGCCGTACCGGAGCTGTTGTACTCGAAGATCTGATTGTAGTAGTCGGTCGTCACCGTCACCTGAAGGTTGCCGGCGCCGCGGCCGCCGTCAGGCAGCTGGAACGAATACTGCCGGTGGTTCGAGGCCTGGGCCGCCAGAATCCCGCTGGGCAAGGCGGCCGTGGCCAGCGTATCCAGGACGTTACCCGAGTTGTCCACCTTCTGCACGAGGACATAGTCATAGAACGATCCGCTGCGCGTGCCGTTATCCGTCGTGTCGCCGGAGCCGGTGTTTTTGTCGTCCCAGCTCAGGTTCACCATGGCGCCGGACTGCAGGCCCGCGGCCGCGTTGGCCGGGGCCATCGTCAAGTTAGCCACCTGCAGGTCCGGGTAGGGGGCCAACGTGGACACGAGCGTCGTGGCGGCGCTGTTGTTCGAGTAGGCAGGATTTCCGCTGCTGTCATATTCCTTGATCGACTGGCCGGCGTCGGTGGTCACGGTGACCAGGAAGTTGCCGGTCCCCGGCACGCCATCGGGAAGCGTGAAGGTGAAATCCTGGTGGCTGCTGCCGCCGACCGCGAGGGTGGCGTTGCCGCTCACGCTGCCCGAGGTGATGTAAGTGAGAACGTTGCCCGGATCCACCCGCTGGACCAGCACCGAGTCGTAGAACGAGCCGTTGACGGCGGCCGCGCCGATGTTCTGGTCCGACCAGCCGATTTTCACCGTCATGCCGGAATGCGGGCTGCTGGGCTGCTCGACCGTCAGCGAGTTGGACGGCACGGTCAGGTCGGCGTAGGGAGCGAGGGTCGAACTCGCAGTAATGGCGGCGCTGTTGTTCGAGTAGGCCGGGTTGCCGCTGCTGTCGTATTCCTTGATCGACTGGCCGTAGTCGGTGGTCACCGTGATGAGGATGTTGCCGTTGCCGGCCACACCATCCGGCAGCGTGAAGGTGAGCGTTTCCGCGCTGGTGGCGCCGTTGGCGGCCAGCGTGCTGTTGCCGTTAACCGTGCCCGAGGCGATGTTGGTCAGGGAATTGCTGGAATTGACCTTTTGCACCAGGACATAGTCGTAGAACGAGCCGTTGACGGCGGCGTTACCAATGTTCTGGTCGTTCCAGGCGATGGTCACCTGGTTGCCGGACTGGATGTTCGGCGGGCTGGTGACACGAAGCGAGTTGGGCTGCACGGTCAAATCGGCATAAGCGGCCAGTGTTGAAGTGGCCGTAATGCTGGCAGAGTTGTTGCCGTAGGCGGGATTGCCGTTGCTATCGTATTCGGCAACGGACTGGCCATAATCGGTCGTCACCGTGACGAGGAAACTCCCGGTGCCGGCCGCGCCATCCGGCAGCGCGAAGGTAAATGTCTGCCCGCCGGTAGCGCCGTTCCCGGCCAGCGTGCCGTTGCCGTTGACCGTGCCCGAGGTGACATTAACCAGGGAGTTATTGGAATTGACTTTTTGCACCAGGATATAGTCGTAGAACGAGCCGTTGACCGCGGCGTTGCCGATGTTCTGGTCGTTCCAGGCGATGGTCACCTGGTTGCCGGACTGGATGTTCGTCGGGCTGGTGACACGAAGCGAGTTGGGCTGCACGGTCAGATCGGCATAAGAGGCCAATGTTGAAGTGGCCGTAATGTTGGCAGAGTTGTTGCCGTAGGCGGGATTGCCGCTGCTATCGTATTCCTTGATCGACTGGCCGTAGTCGGTGGTCACGGTTATCAGGATATTGCCGGCTCCCGCGATGCCATTGGGCAGCGTAAAGTTGAAGGTCTGCGCGCTGGTGGCACCGTTGGCAGCCAGGCTGCTGTTGCCGTTGGCATTACCGGACGTGATGTAGGTCAGAGACTTGTCCGCGTTGACCTTTTGCACCAGGACATAATCATAGAACGAGCCGCTTACGGCGGCGTTGCCGATGTTCTCGTCGCTCCAGCCGATGGTCACCTGGGCGCCCGACTGCACGTTCGCCGGGCTGGTGACCGTCAGGGAGTTCGACTGCACGGTCAAGTCGGCGTATTTAGCCAGGGTCGAGTTGAACGTGAGCGGGGCGGAAGTATTGTTGCTCTGAGCTGTGCCGGCGGTGTTGAACTCCGAGATAGTTCCCGTGGCGTTGACCGTGACCGTGACCTTGATATTACCGACTCCGGCAGCACCGTCAGGTAACGTGAATTGAGCGGACTGGGCAGCCTGGCTGCCGGGCTGAACGTTGCCATTCACCGTGCTGTTGTACGGGACATACAGGGAGTAAAGCGTCGTGTTCGTGGATGTGTTGACGACGCTAACCAGGTCGTACCACGAGGCGGTGGTGGCCAGGTTGCCGGTGTTCGTGTCGGCCCAGGTCACGGTAACTTGATTCCCGGACTGCGGGGCTGTCGGACCGGCGAGCAGCAGATTGGCCACCTGCAAGTCGCGCGTCGCATCGAACGTCGTGGAAGAGACGTCGTTTTGGACAGCGTTGGCATGGCCCAGCGCGTTGTCTTCAAAAATGCTCTGGTCCGAGTTGGTGGTAACCGTCTCCTGGAAATGGCCGACATTGTCAACCATGTAGCTTCCGCTAACGGGCAGGGTGTGCGCGACGGCGCCGCCGTTGGCCGCCAGCCCGCCGGTCCACGTCAGGAGCGTGTCCTCGACTGTCGTGCCTGTGGTCGAGTTCTTGACGACGAGGTGCTCCTGCCAGTTATTGGCCACGGCACCGGTGCCGTTGTTGACTGTGTTCCAGGAGACGGTAAAGCTGCCGTCCGTGTTGGGGCCGTTGACCGTCAACCCCTGCACGATCAGGTCTGGATACGGCGCCAGGCTGACAGTGAAAGTGCCGTCGCCGTTTGGCCCGCCCGAGGACACCGTGACCGCGTCCCCTCGTCCGACAGTGCTTTCGTTTACCTGGTTGCTGGAATCCGTTTGCACGATGATGTGGTAATTGCCGCTGATGCCGTCCGGCAGCGTGACGGTCTCGGTAACGGTGTAGGTGCCGCCGGGGTTGAGCACTCCCTGGTGCGGGAACACGCCGTTATTGCCGTTGACCGCCAGCGGAATGTCGTCGCCATTGCCATAGACGGTGTCGAGTGAGAGAACGGCCCGGTCCGACCAGTTGGCGACGTTCGTGGCGGCCTGGCCTACATTCGTGACCGTCCAGGAGAACGTGATGGGCTGGCCGCTTTGGATGTTGCCCGCCGGCAGAGAAATGTTGGTTACTTCCAGGTTGGGAAGCTGGGCCAGGCTGCTGGTGGGCACCACCTGCACGTCCATGATGTACTGGTCCAGCACTCCGCCCGTGCCGTTGCCGCCTTGCATCAGGGCGTAATAAGTTCCGGTCGTCTTGATATCGATCTGACCGGAGCCGTCGAAGGGGCGCCCATTGGTCTTGACCAGGTAATTGCCGTTCGCGTCGTAGACGGACACGACCGGGTTGAGACCGCTGGTCGAAGGCAGCCGCGTGTTCAGCAGGATCGATTGACCGGCCTGGATGGTGCCCAGCTTGAAGTAATCGAGGTCGCTGGCAGTCAGGACCGTGCCGGCGACGCTGGCCTCAGTGGTGCTGGGCCCGTTCGACACCAGGTTGAGCAGCGTCGCGTTGCCGATCGAACCGTTATCTTCCGACTCGACCTGCAAGGGCGGCGTGGCCTCGGAGATGCGAAAACGGTATTCGCCCAGGTAGCCATAGTTCTGATGTACGGACAGCGTGTAAGTGCCGGTCTGGGACAAGGTCAGCAGGCCCGCGGTTTCGAAGTGCCCGTAGTAGTCGGTGTACCAGGAGGTCAGTTGGCTGCCGTCGGGATTGTTGACGGCATAGTAAAGGCCGCTAGCCGGCGGACTGCCGAGATTCTCGGTTGCAATGGTCAACGGGTCGCCGGCCGTGCCGTTGAAGGTCCAGTAATCGACATCGGAGCCGCTGGTGCGGGCGCCACGGCCACCGGCCATGAACAGGCCGGACCCAGCGGGATCCTCGACCAGCGTCAGCTTGGTGGCGTTTGCCGGATTGTCGGAAGAGCGGCCCTGCACGGTGAGACCGGCTACCGATACCACTGAAAAATCCAGCACGAACGACGTTTGCAAGAGGTTGCCAAAGCGGTCGGTCAAACCGGACACAGTCAGCGTGTAATTTCCCGGTTGCAGCGGGCCATCGGTAATTGCGTAAGAAGCGGTCACACCGCCGGTGTAGCCGGGGCTGGCCAGGTGATAGACGTTGCCGCTGCTGTCTTTCAAGAGGTAATTGGCGGTGTTGTTGACCGTGCCGGCATTCATGTCCTTCGAGAAGGCCAGCGTCAGTTGATTGACCACGGCGCTGCTGCTGCCCCCCTCGGCCGGCAGACTCGGCGCTGTCACAATGGGGCTGCTCGTATCCACCGCGTCGATGTTCACCAGGTATTGCGACAGCAAACCCGCGCTGCTTGCGGCGGCGCTGATTTGCGCGAAGTAAGCGCCAGCGCCGTTGCTGGGCACCGTGAAGGACAGAGACGTATCCCCCACATT